>ENA-ORCZ01000633-ORCZ01000633.1-marine-metagenome-genome-assembly--contig:-NODE-633-length-12617-cov-2.734769_pt1 | contig 12617 bp, 13 predicted proteins | sample MGYA00237785_ERZ508519 | MGnify/ENA primary metagenome ERZ508519 (study PRJEB26189, sample SAMN06268790) | marine metagenome | isolation source: Bioluminescent Bay, La Paraguera, Puerto Rico | place...
GGGCGAAGCCCGAGCGTGCGATCTGCTTCACATGATCGAGCACGTCGTGAATGTTCACGGGCTCGCGCTGGATGGGACGCTCGTCGCCGAAGATCTCCATGCGGTCGACCAGCGCGACGATGCGGTCGGCCTCCTCGCAGATCAGATGAGTCAGCTGGTAGTCGTCGGGATTGGCGTTCTGCTCCAACAGCTGAGCCGCGCCGCGGATGCCGGACAGCGGGTTCTTCACCTCGTGCGCCAGCATGGCCGCCATGGCGGTCACCGAGCGGGCGGCGTTGCGGTGCACCAGCTGGTGGTCGATCTTGCGCGCCATGGACCGTTCGTGAATGGAGACCACGACGCTGCCCGGCCGGTCGCTGATGACCGAGGCATCGATCGAAACGAAGTGAGAGCCGATCTTCGGGCTGGACAGCGTCACGCCGTACTCCGAGATCGAGTGGCCACCTTCGCGCACCTGGCGGATCAGCCCGAAGGCGGGGCTGTCCTCCGGCAGGATGTCGCTCAGCGGCCGGGCCATCAGGTTGGTGATCGAGGAGGCGAAGAACTGCTCGGCCGCCTGGTTCACGAAGCACAGGTGATCCACTTCGTCGACGACGAAGACGGGCACCGAAAGCGCGGAGAGAATGGCGCCGGGCTCCGGCGGTCCGCTGCGCGGGGACTTGCGTGCGAAAATGTCTGAGACCTTGGCCATTACGCGGCAGCCTTCTCAAAGCTGGAATCGAAGAGCGCTGTGATCATCTGCAGGACCTTCTCGGGGTCGTCCTCGCGGTTCATGCGGGCGCGGAACTCCGCGGCGCCGGCCAGGCCCTTGGCGTACCAGCCCAGGTGCTTGCGCGCGATGCGCACCCCGTGATGGCGCCCGTAAAGGGTCAGCAGAGCCTCGTAGTGCCGCTGCATGACGGACAGCCGGCGCTCCGGCGCGGGATCGGGCCGGCGCGTTCCGTCCTTCAGGTAGTCCATCACCTGGCGCAGGAACCAGGGTCGCCCGTAGGCGCCGCGGCCGATCATCACGCCGTCGGCGCCCGAGCGCGCGAGGGCCTCGGCGGCATCCTCGACGGTGACGATGTCGCCGTTGACCACGACCGGCAGTCTGACCGCCTGCTTCACCTGGCGCACGAAGTGCCAGTCCGCCTCCCCGCTGTACTTCTGGCAGCGGGTGCGGCCGTGCACGGTCAGCATCTGCACGCCGCAGTCCTGGGCGATGCGGGCGATCTCCGGCGCGTTGCGGTTTTCCAGGTTCCAGCCGGTGCGCATCTTGACGGTGACCGGCAGGTCCACCGCCGCGACCACCGCCGCCATGATGCGGCCGGCCAGCAGCGGGTCCTGCATGATCGCCGAGCCGCAGGCCTTGTTGGTCACCTTCTTGGCCGGGCAGCCGAAGTTGATGTCGATGATGGCTGCGCCACGGTCGGCGTTCAGCCGGGCGGCCTCGGCCATGACCTCGGGGTCGCTGCCGGCGAGCTGGACGGACAGCGGGTATTCCGCCGCGCAGTCGTCGGACAGCTTGCGGGATTCCTTCACCGACTCCTGCATCTGCCGGATCATCGCGTTGCTGGCGATCATCTCCGAGACCACCAGCCCGGCGCCGAACTCCCGGACCAACTGACGGAAGGGCTGGTCGGTCACGCCCGACATCGGCGCCAGGATGACCGGCGCCTCCAGTTTCAGCTTGCCGATGGCAATGCCCATGCCCATGCCCATGAACGTCCTCAAATCAGTTGTCTGGCGCGGACCCAAAACGGCCTCTTTCGTGGGCAGCCCGGCTGCGCACGCGAGAGGATTGCGGAGATCTTGGTGCCCACCCCCTGCTGGCGGACCGATTGATGCACAAGTTTTAGGCGTTGTCACGAAAGATCAACGGTGTGCTGCCCGGATACGGGGGTGACTGCACGAAAAACGGGCAACTATGGGCGGGCTATGCATGTTGGGTTGAGCCGGCGGCGATCCTGGCGCGTTAAGGACGCGAAAAGCCGCTAGGCAAGGAGAATATCGGTGACGAACTTGACGCCCAGGTAGCCCAACGTGAGCAAAAGATAGGCGACCAGCACGACCCGGGCGGCGCGCCGTCCGCGCAGGCCGCTGCGGTAGTGCAGCAGCAGCAGCACACCGATGACCAGGAAGGCCAGCACCGAGAGCAGCGTCTTGTGACTGAAAGTGAAGATCTCGCCGGAAGTCACGTAAAGCTCCGAGATTCCGGTCGCGATCCCCAGGCCGAGAATGAACTCCCCCGCGGCCAGCAGGCGCACTTCCAGGCGCTCGGCATCGGCCACCGAGGGCAGCATCCGGGTGAAGGCGTTGGGCGCGCGCCGCTTCAGGGCGCGCTCCTGCACGAAGACCGCCGAGCTGGCCACCGCGGCCAGGGTGCAGAGCGCGTAGGTCGCCACCGAGACGGCGATATGGGCCAGCAGCCAGCCGTCGGCGGCGCCGGTCAGGGGCTCGGGCTCGGTCAGCAGGCCGAAGCCGGTCGCCAGCGCGCCGAGGATCAGCAGGTAGGGCAGCAGCAGCGGCGCCAGGCGGGCCGCGTCGCGGTTCAGCATCACCAGCAGGCCGAACATGCCGAGCGCCACCGCCACGGCGAGCCAGAGGGCGGCCGGCAGGCCGGTCTGCCACTGGGCGCCCAGCGAGACGATGCTCAGCGCCGAGGTGCCGGCCAGCGCCGCGCCCAGCAGCAGCCAGAACAGCGTGTCGGCCCGCGCCGCGTGCCGCACGAAGGGCAGCAGGGTGGCGGGCAGCAGCGCGGCCAGGGCCGAGAGCGAGAGAACCATGCTATTCATGCCGCCCTATATATCACCTCTTGGCCGCACCACCAGGGGCCTCTAGTCTCGCCGCCAACAGGAAGACAGCAACCTCGGAGTCCCGCCACGTGACGAAGACCGTTGCGCTGATCGTCGCCGCCGGCCGCGGCCAGCGCTTTGGCGGCAGCCTGCCCAAGCAGTACGCGAGCCTGGCGGGGGTGCCCCTGCTGCGCCATACCCTGCGGGCCTTCGCGGAGCATCCGGGCATCGCCCGGGTGCGCGCGGTGATCCACCCCGACGACCGCGATCTCTACGATGCCGCCGCCGCGGGCCTGGATCTCGAGGAGCCGGTCGCCGGCGGCGCCAGCCGGCAGGAGTCGGTGCTGCGCGGGCTGGAAAGCCTGGCCGGCGAGGCGCCGGAGCGCGTGCTGATCCACGACGGCGCGCGCCCCTTCGTTTCCGAAGCGATCATCGATCGCGTCCTGGCGGCGCTGGACGGCAATGCCGGGGCCATCGCCGCCCTGCCCGTCGTCGACACCCTGAAGCAGGGCCAGGAGGGCGTGATTCAGGGCACCCAGGACCGCGCGGGCCTGTGGGGCGCGCAGACGCCGCAGGGCTTCCGCTACAACGAGATCCTGGCGGCGCACCGCGCGGCGGCAGGCGAGGAACTGACCGACGATGCGGCGGTGGCCGAGCGCGCCGGTCTGGCGGTGGCATTGGTGGAAGGCAGCCGGGAGAATATCAAGGTGACATCCCAGAACGACCTGAAGACGGCGGAACGCTGGCTGCGCGCGGGCCACACCGAAACCCGCGTCGGTCAGGGCTTCGACGTGCACGCCTTCGGGCCCGGCGACCACGTCACGCTCTGCGGGATCCGCATCGACCACAACGCCGGGCTGGTCGGCCACTCCGACGCCGACGTCGGCCTGCACGCGCTGACCGATGCCCTGCTCGGCGCGCTGGGCGCCGGCGACATCGGCAGCCACTTCCCGCCCAGCGATCCGCAGTGGAAAGGCGCCGACTCCGGCAAATTCATCCAGCACGCCCGCGACCTGGTGGCGGCACGCGGCGGGCGGGTCCTGCACCTCGACGTGACGCTGATCTGCGAGCGGCCCAAGGTCGGCCCGCATCGCGATGACATGGTGGCGCGCATCGCTGAGCTGCTCGAGCTGGCGCCGGACCGCGTCAGCGTGAAGGCGACCACCACCGAGAAGCTGGGCTTCACCGGGCGCGGCGAGGGCATCGCCGCTCAGGCGGTGGCGACGATTGCCCTCCCCCCGGCGGACTGAGCAGGTAAGATAGCGTCATGACTGCCCCTTCCCCCTGGCTTCCCTCCTCCCTGCTTGCGACCTGGTTCGGCAGCGGCTTGCTGCCCTGGGCGCCCGGCACCTGGGGGTCGCTCGCCGCCGTCCCCTTCGGCGTGGCGCTGTTCTGGCTGTCGGGGCCCTTCGGCCTGCTGGCGGCCACCGTCGCGGTCTTCATCATCGGGCTCTGGGCATCGCACGCCTACGAGCAGGTCATGGCGATCAAGGATCCCGGCGCCATCGTCATCGACGAGGTGGCCGGGCAGTGGCTGGTGCTCATCCCGGCCGGGCTGAACCCGGTCTTCATCGCGCTGGCTTTCGTGCTGTTCCGCGCCTTCGATGTCGCCAAGCCCTGGCCGGTCAGCTGGGCCGACCGGCACCTGAAAGGCGCCTTCGGCATCATGGCCGACGACATCATCGCCGGGCTCTACGCCATGGCCGTGCTCTACGCGCTGATCTGGCTGTGGGAGAGGTTCTAGTGTTCGACGACCTGCTGCTGCGTCAGGCCGAGAACGTCCTCGAGCTCTATCGCGCCGCCGGCAAGCGCCTGGCGACGGCGGAGTCCTGCACCGGCGGTCTCATCGCCGGCTGCCTGACGGAGATCGCCGGCTCCTCCGACGTCGTCGACCGCGGCTTCGTCACCTATTCGAACGCCGCCAAGACGGAGATGCTGGGGGTTTCCGCCGCGCTGCTGGAACACCCGGGGCCGGGCGCGGTCAGCGCCGAGGTGGCCGTGGCCATGGCCAAGGGCGCGTTGGAGAAGTCGCAGGCCGAGGTGGCGGTCTCCGCCACCGGCATCGCCGGGCCGGGCGGCGCCACCGCGGACAAGCCGGTGGGCCTGGTCTATCTCGGCTGGGCGCTGCGCGGCGGGACGGCGCAGGCCCTGCACCATGTCTTCCCGGGAGACCGTGCGGCGGTGCGCCTGGCGACGGTCCGCGAGGCGCTGCGCCTCTTCACGGAGGCTCTGGACTAAGTGCTGCCGCCGCGCCTGCCGCCCCTGCCCTCTTCCCCGGTGCGTTTCCGCGACCTGCTGCTGCTCGGCGTGCTGGTGGTGGTCAGCGTCTTTGCCCTGCCGCTCGCTATCACGCTCTTCGCGCCGGAGGCGGAGCTCGACGGCCTGCTTCTCACCGTCGGCTTCCTCGTCACCCAGTCGGTGCTGATGCTGTTCTTCACCTGGCTCGTGGTGCTGCGCCGCCACGGCCTCGGCTTCGCCGACATCGGCCTGCGCCCGACCTACCAGGCCTGGTACCGCCTCGCCGTGGCGCTGGGCCTCATCTGCCTGCCGCTGGTCGCCCTGGTGAACATCGGCGTGCAGAGCCTGATCGGCGAGACCATCGACAATCCGCAGATGCAGGCGCTGGCCCCGGAGGGCTTCAGCTGGACCAGCTTCGTCGTCATGCTGGTCCTGGTCGGCATGCTGGTGCCCTTCATCGAGGAGGTGATCTTCCGGGGCCTGCTGCTCGGCTGGCTCTGCAAGCACCTGCGTTTCGTCTACGCGGCGCCGATCAGCGCGGTGATCTTCAGCCTCGCCCATGGCCTGCCGCAGCTCATGCCGGCCCTGGCGGTCATGGGCCTGGTCCTGGCCGTCGTCGCCTGGCGCAGCGGCTCGCTCTGGCCCTCGGTCATCGTCCATGGCGTCTTCAACAGCCTGATGACGATCCTGCTCTACGCGGAACTGGCCGGCCTCGGCGGATTCTAGAGCAGGTTCAGCCAGGCGAAGCCGCGCTTTCGAGCGCCCGCGAAACGGCCGGCCGCAGCCTTCTCGCATGAAGACCGTAGGGCGGCGGGGGAAAGCCCAGCGTCAGGAAAACGGCGAGCATGACGGCGCCGCCCAGCAGGCGCCGCGACCAGGGGCGCGGCCGCCGCGCAATGGGAAAGTCGGCGAGGATCGCAGCGGCTTCTTTGGCCTCGGAGGCCGGCACCTGCAGGGCGATGCCGCCGAAGGCGTGGGTCAAGGTCCAGTTCATCGACGCCAGGTACCAGGTGTCCGCGAAGACCCGGATGCCGGCGCTGCCGAGCAGCGCCATGGCGAGCCCGGCCTCCGCCTGCCCGTAGGCCCAGCCGACCGTGACCAGGTTTCCTTCCCTCACGCGCGCAACCTTTCCCTGCCGCCTTCAACCGGGGCGATTGTAGCAGCCGGCGCGTCGCTCGGGGAACTTCAGCTCTTGGCGGAGTTGGGCGCGGGGGTGCCCGCCGGCGCGCCGTAGAGGTCCTGGGCGCGGGTCTCGAAGGCGGCGACCATGCGGCGCACGGCCTCGTGGAACAGGCCCTCGATGACTTTCTGCAGCAGCTTGGAGCGGAACTCGAAGTCGACGTAGAAGTCGATCAGGCAGCCTTCCGGGTGATCCTCGAAGACCCAGTGGTTCTCCAGGTACTTGAAGGGCCCCTCGGCGTAGGTGACGTCGATACGCTGCGCGGCGGGATCGGGCTCGACGCGGCTGGTGAAGCGCTCGCGGAACATCTTGAAGCCGATGATGAGGTCCGCGACGATCAGGTCTTCCTGGCGTGTCTTCACCCGCGCGCCCAGGCACCAGGGCAGGAACTCCGGATAGCGCTCGATGTCCACGACCAGCTCGTAGAGCTGATCCGGACTGTAGGGCAGCACGCGCTTTTCTTTGTGAACCGGCATAACCGAAGAATAAGGACCTTAACTTGCCAAGCCTTTAACCGGCCGCCGCCAGCCTGGCCTCGCGGGCCGCGCGCAGCCGGGCGAAGTCCTCGCCGGCGTGGTAGGACGACCGCGTCAGCGGCGTCGCCGAGACCATGAGGAAGCCCTTGTTGTAGGCCATGGCCTCGTACTGCTTGAACTCCTCCGGCGTCACGAAGCGGTCGACCACGTGGTGCTTGGGGGTCGGCTGCAGGTACTGGCCGATGGTGAGGAAGTCGACGTCGGCCGAACGCAGGTCGTCCATGACCTGCAGCACCTCCGACTTGCTCTCGCCCAGGCCGACCATGATGCCCGACTTGGTGAAGATCGTGGGATCGATCCGCTTCACCTCGTCCAAGAGGCGCAGCGAGTGGAAGTAGCGCGCGCCGGGCCGCACCTCGGTGTAGAGCCGCGGCACGGTCTCCAGGTTGTGGTTGAAGACGTCCGGCTTGGCCGCCACCACGACCTGCAGCGCGCCTTCCTTCCTCAGGAAATCCGGCGTCAGGATCTCGATGGTGGTCTGCGGCGCCGCCTCGCGGATCGCGGTGATGACCTCGGCGAAGTGCCGCGCCCCGCCGTCGGCCAGGTCGTCGCGGTCGACCGAGGTGATGACCACGTGCTTCAGGTCCAGCTTGGCCACGGTCTGGGCGACGTTGGTCGGCTCGAAGGGATCGAGGGCGTTCGGCTTGCCGGTGGCCACGTTGCAGAAGCTGCAGGCACGCGTGCAGATACCGCCCATGATCATCATGGTGGCATGGCGCTGCGCCCAGCACTCGCCGATGTTCGGGCAGGCCGCCTCCTCGCAGACCGTGTGGAGCCCGTGCTCCTTCACGATCTTGCGGGTCTCCTGATATTCCTTGGAGACCGGCGCCTTGACCCGGATCCAGGCCGGCTTGCGTTTGACCTCCTGGTCCGGCTTGTGGGCCTTCTCAGGATGGCGGAGGCGCTCTTTGGTGGGGTTTTCTGTCATCTGGCCCGTTGTTCCTCTGGGCTACATATGGATGACGCGGCCGTAAGCATCAAGCACCGACTCGTGCATCATCTCCGAGAGGGTCGGATGCGGGAAGACCGTGTGCATCAGCTCGGCCTCGGTGGTCTCCAGGCCCATGGCGACCACGTAGCCCTGGATCAGCTCGGTGACCTCGGCCCCCACCATGTGGGCGCCCAGCAGTTCGCCGGTCTTGGCGTCGAAGACGGTCTTCACCATGCCGTCCGGCTCGCCCAGCGCGATGGCCTTGCCGTTACCGATGAAGGGGAAGCGGCCGACCTTCACCTCGTAGCCGGCCTCCTTGGCCTTCTTCTCGGTCAGGCCGACGCTGGCTACCTGGGGATGGCAGTAGGTGCAGCCGGGGATCTGCTCCTTCTTCATCGGGTGGACGTCGTTCAGGCCGGCGATCTTCTCGACGCAGATGACGCCCTCATGCTCGGCCTTGTGGGCCAGCATGGGCGGGCCGGCGACGTCGCCGATGGCGTAGATGCCCGGTTCCGCGGTGCGGCCGTACTCGTCGATGACGATGCAGCCGCGGTCGGTCTTCACCTTGGTGGTCTCCAGGCCGATGTCCTCGATGTTGCCCTGCACGCCGACGGCGGAGATGACGCGGTCGACGGTCAGGTCGGATTTCTTGCCGGCCTTGTCCTCGACGGTCGCGGTGACGTTGTTAGACCCCTTCTTCACGCCGGTCACCTTGGCCTCGGTCATGATCTTCAGGCCGCGCTTTTCCAGCTGCTTGCGCGCCAGCTTGGAGATCTCCTCGTCCTCCACCGGCATGATCTGCGGCATGACCTCGACCACCGTCACGTCGACGCCCATGGTGTGGTAGAAGGAGGCGAACTCGATGCCGATGGCGCCGGAGCCGATGACCAGCAGGGACTTCGGCATGGCCTCCGGCACCATGGCCTCGAAGTAGGTCCAGATCAGCTTCTTGTCCGGCTCGATGCCCGGCAGCGCGCGCGGCCGCGCGCCGGTCGCCAGGATGATGTGCTTGGCGGTGAGGTCGTCCAGCTTCTTGCCGTCCTTGGTGACGGTCAGCTTGCCCGGGCCGTTCAGCTTGGCGGCGCCGTCGATCACCGTGACCTTGTTCTTCTTCAAGAGGTGGCCGACACCGCCGTTGAGCTGCTTGGAGACGGCGCGCGAACGGGCCACCACCTTGGCGGCGTCGAAGCCGACCTTCTCCGCCGAGAGGCCGTAGGCCTCCGCATGCTGCATGTAGTGATAGATCTCCGCCGAGCGCAGCAGCGCCTTGGTCGGGATGCAGCCCCAGTTGAGGCAGATGCCGCCCAGGTGTTCCTTCTCGACCACGCAGACCTTCATCTTCAGCTGCGCGGCACGGATCGCCGCCACATAGCCGCCCGGCCCGCCGCCGACGACAACCAGATCGAAATTCGTATCAGCCACAGAAACTCTCCTTTAGGCCCGGGCGCCTTTGCTTACTCAAACGCTGTCTGCCGAAAAATGCACGTATGCTGCTTTCCCTCACCTGTCACCATCGGGCTTGACCCGCGGGTCCATGGATGGGCCGGGTGCCTGGCTTCTCCCATGGATCCTCGCATCAGGTGCGGGGATGACGATCGGGAAGCGGCTCCTATCGTGCGTGCCCTGCTCGCCCTGGGAACAGCTTGTATGATACACGACCTCATCCCGGCGGGTTCCAGATGTTGGCGTCCGGCGCGCGGCCGGTGATGAGATGGAGGATCAGCGGCACCACGGCGTTGCTGCCGTCGTCCTTGTTGAGGACGCTCAGCATGCCGGCCTGGCTCTCGAAGACCGCGCGGAAGGGCGCGATGGAGGACAAGAGGTCGAAGCGCCAGTCGCCCGCCTCCTCCTTGAAGTAGACGTTCACCGGGATCGGCGAGCCCTTGAGGTTCGACAGCGGCGCCTGGGCCTGGCTGCCGGTGACGGTGAAGCCCTCGGCCTCCAGCTTCTCCACCTCGTTCATGTCGAAGGCCTTCTTGTTCACCGCGTAGGCCACGGGATCGCCGTCCTTCATCTCGCGCAGCTGCGCGGCCGGCATGTTGTGGCGCAGCATCAGCACGGAGATCTGGTCGAGCAGCGGCAGCGCCTGCAAGTCGCCCGCCGGCATGGTGAGCGCCCGGTCCAGGGTTTGCTTCAGGTAGGCATGGGTGTCCGTCGAGGTGAGCTGCGACGCCCTGGCGCCGTCACCGTCGATCAGCGCCTGCTTGTAGGCGGCGAAGCTCTCAGCCACCGCGGCCGAGTTCTCCTGCGCCAGCGCCGGCGCGGCCAGCAGGGCGAGGATCGCGGCGAGAACGAAGCGCAGCTTCATAGCGGCGGGCTCCAGATGTCGGGGCCCGGACGCTTGCCCGTCGCCTCCTCCAGCGTCGCGTAGATGTACTCCTCCTCGCTCATTTCCCGGCCAAAGCGATAGTAGGCGATCAGCGCTTCGGCGATCAGGTTGGGCGCGCCGCTGTCGTGCCGCAGCCGCACCCGCCAGGCCCCCTCCTCGAAGCGGAAGGCGACGCCATCGCGCGGCCAGGAAAGCGGGTTGTCGACCCGGGCCGCCGCCGCCTCCCCGATGATCCGGTAGTTCTCCGGCCGCTTGCGGGCGAAGTCCTGCCGGTCGATCCAGCCCTGCTCCACCCAGATCCAGCCGCGGTCGACACAGAGCTGCAGCAGCTCCTTGCCACTCATCCGCTTCAGCTCCAACGCCGTGAGCCCGTGCCGCAGGGTCAGGGCCACCAGGCGGTGATCGAGCGTCATCTCCGACAGGCGCGCCCGCCCCGCGGTCAGCGCTTCGTCCGCCATGTCGCGGTAGAAGTTCCCGCTGTCCGCCGTGGTCAAGGCCGCGACCTGGGCGCCGTCTCCCGCGAGCAGGGCCGCCTGGAAGGCAAGGAAGGAGTCCTCCACCGCGCGTTCGGGGCTGCCGGCCTCGGTCTGCGGCCCGCTCGCGCAGGCCGCCGGCAGCAGCGCCGCGAGGACGAGGAGGACGAAGCGCAGCCTCATGACGGCGGGCTCCAGATCTCGGGGCCGGGCTTGCGGCCGCTGCCGTGCTCCAGCATCAGCATGACGAACTCGTCCTCGCTGAGTCCCGACTGCTGCACGGCGAACTCGAAGGCAGTGCGCGTGAGCTGCATGAGTGCGACCAGGTCGAGGAGCCATTTGTCGCCTTCTTTCACGAACTCCATCTTGAAGGAGGTCTTGAGTCCGTCGGGCCGCAGAATGGTGCCGCTGGCATGGTCGCCATCGACCTCGTAATGCCCAAGGCGCAGCTGCGTGGCCCCTTCTCGGCCGATCCAGCCCTCGTCCACCGCGTAGGAGACCACCTCACCGCCGCTCATGCCTTGCAGAGTCGCGCGGTCCAGGTTGTGGCGCAGCAGCATGGCATAGAGCCGGTCGCTTACGTGGATCTGATGCAGGCCGTCATGGTCCAGCGTCAGGGCATGATCGGCCAGCTTGCGGAAGTAATTCCGCGAGTCCTGGCTCACGACTCCGGCGGCGGCCTCGCCGTCCGCCTCGATGATCGCCGACTTGTAGACCAGGAAACTTTCCCGCACGTCATCCACCGGCTCGGCGGCAGCCGGAAGCGGCAGCACAAGGAACAGGAGAACGGCTAACAGACGTGACATCGCGTGTTCCCCCTTCTGGGGTGAAGCCGCCGTTACAGCAGCATGGAAAGCGGATCCTCGATCAGCTTCTTGAAGGCGGCCAGGTACTGCGCGCCGACGGCGCCGTCCACCACGCGGTGGTCGACCGACAGCGTGCAGCTCATCACCGTGGCGACGCTCAGCGCGCCGTCCTTCACCACCGGACGCTGCTCGCCGGCACCGACCGCCAGGATGCAGCCCTGCGGCGGGTTGATGACGGCGGAGAACTCCTTGATGCCGAACATGCCGAGGTTGGAGACGGAGAAGGTGCCGCCCTGGTACTCCTCGGGCTTCAGCTTGCCGTCGCGCGCCCGCCCGGCGAGGTCCTTCATCTCGTTGGCGATGGTCGCCAGGCCTTTGGTCTCCGCCGCCTTGATGATCGGCGTGATAAGGCCCGCGGGCGTCGCCACGGCGACCGAGACATCGGCGTGCTCGTAGAACAGCAGGCCGGACTCGTCGTAGGAGGCGTTGGCCGCCGGCACCTGCTTCAGCGCCAGCGCCACCGCGCGGATGACGAAGTCGTTGACCGAGATCTTGTAGGCGTCGGAGCGGCTGTTCAGCTCCTTCCTCACCTTCAGCAGCTCGTCCAGCGCGCAATCGACCGTCAGGTAGAAGTGCGGCACCTGCTGCTTGGACTCGGTGAGGCGCTTGGCGATGGTCTTGCGCATGCCGCTCAGCGGCTCCTGCGTGTAGGCCATGCCCAGCATGTCGGCCAGCTGCTTGGCGCCCGGACCGGCGGCCGCGGGCGCGGCGGCAGCGGGGGCCGCGGCTTCCGGCTTGGCCGCCGGGGCGGCGGCGCCGGGTTTCGCGCTTTCGACATCGGCCTTCACGATGCGGCCGTGCGGGCCGCTGCCCTTGATGGCGGCGAGGTCGAGGCCCTTGTCCTTGGCGATGCGCCGCGCCAGCGGGCTGGCGAAGATGCGCCCTTCGGAACCGGACGACGACGCGGGTGCCGCGCTCGCGGCGGCCTTGGCGGGCGGCTCCGCCCCGTTGCCCTTGGCGGCAGGGGCTCCGGCGGGGGCTTCGGCCTTCGCCTCTTCCTTGGGGGCCTCTTTGGCGGTTTCCGCTTCCTTGGGCGCGGGGGCCGAGGCCTGCGGATCGTCGGGAATGGCCGAGGCGTCCTCGCCCTCTTCCAGCAGCACGGCGATGACCTTGTTCACCGGCACGCCGTCGGTACCTTCGGCCACCATGATCTTGCCCATGGTGCCTTCGTCGACGGCTTCCACTTCCATGGTCGCCTTGTCGGTCTCGATCTCGGCGATGACGTCACCCGAGGTGACCTCGTCGCCTTCCTTGACCAGCCACTTGGCCAGCGTGCCCTCGGTCATGGTC
>ENA-ORCZ01000635-ORCZ01000635.1-marine-metagenome-genome-assembly--contig:-NODE-635-length-12601-cov-2.463989_pt1 | contig 12601 bp, 7 predicted proteins | sample MGYA00237785_ERZ508519 | MGnify/ENA primary metagenome ERZ508519 (study PRJEB26189, sample SAMN06268790) | marine metagenome | isolation source: Bioluminescent Bay, La Paraguera, Puerto Rico | place...
TGCTGGACTGGCTGGCGCGCGAGCATCCGGAGGTCACGCTGGCCGCGGCCGGCCACCGGGTGGTCCACGGCGGCCCCGGCTTCGCCGCGCCGGTCTTGGCCGACGACGGCGTGCTGGCGGCGCTGGAAGAACTGGTGCCCCTGGCGCCGCTGCACCAGCCGCACAACCTGGCCGCCATCCGGGCCCTGGCCGAGCGCGCGCCCGCCATTCCGCAGGTCGCCTGTTTCGACACCGCTTTCCATCGCTCGATCCCCGCGCGCGATCAGCTCTACGGCCTGCCCCTCGACTATGCCGAGGCGGGGCTGCGCCGCTACGGCTTTCACGGGCTGTCCTACGAGTTTATCGCCTGGGCTTTGCCGAATTATGACGCGACGGCCGCCGCCGGGCGCAGCGTGGTCGCCCACCTGGGCAACGGCGCCAGCCTCTGCGCCCTCCAGGGCGGGCGCAGCCGGGCCAGCAGCATGGGCTTCTCCACCCTGGACGGGCTGATCATGGGCACGCGCTGCGGCAGCATCGACCCCGGGGTGCTGATCTACCTGCTGCGGGAAAAAGGCATGGATGTAAGTGACTTGGAGCGACTTCTTTACAAGGAGTCGGGGCTGCTCGGCCTATCCGGCATCAGCGCCGACATGCGCGACCTGCTGGCCAGCGACAGGCCGGAGGCGGCGCAGGCGGTGGACATGTTCTGCGACCGCGTGGCCCAGCAGGTCGCCGGCCTGGCGGCCCAGCTGGGCGGCCTCGACGCCGTGGTCTTCACCGCCGGCATCGGCGAGCGTTCTGCGCCGATCCGTGCCGCTATCAGCCGGCGCCTCGCCTGGTTGGGGGCCGAGCTGGACAGCGCCGCCAACGAGGCCGGCGCGCCGCGGATCTCCACGCCCTCCAGCAAACTCGGCCTCTGGGTCGTGCCGACCGACGAGGAAAGCATGATCGCCCGCCACACCCGCAGGCTCCTGGCGCCGGCTGCTGGCGCCGCCTGACTGGCGCCGGCTGACTGGCGCGCCGCAGGAAACCGCGCATCGACAGGAAACGCCATGACCGCAGAACTCCTCGACGGCCTCCACCAGGTGGCCCCGCGCTACGACGCCTTTCTGCTCGACCAGTTCGGCGTGCTGCACGACGGAACAACGGTGTACCCGGGTGTGCTCGACTGCCTGGAACGGCTGAAAGCGGCCGGCAAGCGGGTCATCATCCTGTCCAATTCCGGCACCCTGCAGCAGCCGAATCGCGCGCGCCTGGCCGGCCTGGGCATCGGTGAAAATTTCTACGAAAATTTCATCACCTCCGGCGAGGTCGCCCGCGCCTATCTGGCCGCCTCCCCGGCGGAATTAGGGGGTGGTGAAAACCGCGCCGGGCCCCTGCGCTGCCTGCCGCTGAGTGGTGCGTCGGAGCGCGCCATCCTGGAGGGTCTCGAGATCGACGAGGCGGCCTCGGCCGAGGAGGCCGACTTCGTGATGGTCGCCAGCTTCGGCCAGGACCCGCCGCCGCGCGACGCCTTCGACGCCGTGCTGGCGGTGGCCCGGCGGCGCGGGCTGACCCTGGTCTGCTCCAACCCCGACGTGAAGGGCGTCAGCCCGGACGGCCTGATCCACGCGCCGGGCGCGCTGGCCGCCGACTACGAGGCCGCCGGCGGCAGGGTGGTCTACATCGGCAAGCCGCACCCGCTGATCTACCGCCACGCGCTGCGCGAGCTGGCGCCGGTCCCGCCCGGCCGGGTGCTGGCGGTGGGCGACTCGCTGTCGCACGACATCGCCGGCGCGCAGGGGGTCGGCGTCGCCTCCGCCCTGGTGATCGAGGGCATCCATCAGGAAGAGCTGGGCACTCCCGCCGACGGGCCGGCCTTCGAGAGCCGCCTCGCCGCGCTGGAGCGCCGCTACCACGCCCGGCCCGACTACGTCGTGGCGCGCCTGAACTGGTAGCGGCCGCTCCACGCGCGAAAAAACACGGCCGCCCAAGGGCGGCCGCGTTCTCTCAAGAAAACCCGATACCGGAGGCCTAGCGGCTCTTGAAGCGGCTGCGCATGGCCAGATCGGCGCGCGCGGAGAGGTCGGCCCGCGCGGAGAGGTCGGCGCGCGAGGACATGTCCGCCCGCCCGGCCATGTCGGCGCGGGTGGTGAACTCCCCCGCGGTCATGTTGCTGGCGCTGCCGATGGCCGCGTCCAGGAGAATCTCCTCGATCCAGCCGCTGGCGATCTCCAGGCGAACCGAGAAATCGACCTTGTCGTAGGACCAGACCCGGACTTCCTTCAGGAACTTCTCGCCCATCATTTCCACGCCGACATGGTCCATCGACGGGTCGTTGATGTCGATGGCCGTGCCGTCGCCATGCACCAGGAAAACGTAGGGCGCGTCCAGCTTGTAGTAGCTGCCCTCGAAGGAGAACCCGTAGATGCGGGCCAGCTTGCAGTCGTCGGTCGGGTCAAGCCTCTTCTTCGCGTTGCCGCGGAGAGAAGACAACCATTTCTGGTTGATCGTCAGGCCTTCGAAAATCCGTCCAAACAGCCCCACCTGCGATGACGACAGGAGCGACTCGTCAAAAATTGTCATCTTCCCCTCCATTGAACGAAGCGGGCGTGCTGTGGAGACACCACGCTTCGGCACCGAATTGCGTCGACGATTCCGGCGCGCGGATCATAGCAGCGCCGTATCAACTAACAAGTGATCTACCCCGCAATTGCATCACGTCTGCACACGAAAACTGTGATTGAACATGCCGTACACACGGGCGTAGGCATCCGGGTCGTCGAGCAGCGCCGTGGTCGACCGCGCGGCCGCCTCGGCCCCGCCCTGGCGGCGCAACCATTTCCAGCGCACCAGGTAAGGCGCGCCGCGCGGCGGCGGCGGTTCCTGCGCCCTCTCGGCCCGCAGCGGGATGCCACGTTCCAGGAAGTTCTCCTCGAAAGCGGGCAGGTTCGCGCCCTCGCCGAGTTCCGCCATGACATCCAGGAAAGTCTCGGCGAAGCCGGCATAGCTGAAGTGTGCCGGCGACATGCGCTGCCAACTGCGCGCCAGCGCAAGCCCGGTGATGTTACGCGCCTCGATCAGGGAGGCGATGAAATCGTCCCGGTGCCGCGCGACCGCGCCCTCGTGCACCTGCTGGAAGCGGTTGAGGCTGGTCTCCACCCCTTCGCGGTCCCAGCCACGCGGGTCGAGCACCGGCGGAATGAGACCACGCCGCGCCAGGCCGTCCTGGTAGATCTCGATCATGTTGTCGAAGAGGGCGCCGGTCAGCGGCTGCGCCAGGTGATGGCTGTTGCGCTCCTGCCCGGTGGGATCGATCCACTCTCCCTCCGGCGTCAGGCGCAGCGAAGCGAGGTCTTCCATGTGCGTTTCGTTGCAGGCGACGCGGATCTGCTCGCTGTGCGATAGCTCACCGACACGGTTCAACCAGTTGAGGACATAGAGATTGCCGCCTGTCTGGTCGATCAGATCGTCGAGCATGGTTTCGAAGTGCAGCGAGGAAACCAGAGCCACCATGTCCGACATGGATTCGTGGAAGGCAAGGAACTGCGGGGTCAGGCTGTCGAAGCCGGGAATGCCCATCTCCGAGAACAGCAGGGTGTGGCCGACCTCGTGCGCCAGCACATCGAAGTTCAGCGCGAAGGCATGGTAGTCGCCCTCGGCATTGACCCTTCCGCCGGTTTCGATGAAGCCGATGCCGGCGTGGGCGTTGTCCCAGGCGACCTCCGGCACAAGTTCCACGATGAAGCCGTCGCCGGGGTCGTACCAGGCGACCGTCTGACCGAGATAGCTCTCCCAGATGTCCAGCGTGAAGCGGACGGAGCCGTACATATGCGCGGCGAGGAACTGACGGCTGTTCACCGGGATGCTGTCGAAATGCCCGTCGGCGCCCGGGCGCGCCGGCGGAAAGACCGGGCCCTGGTAAGGCGGCATGTAGGGGAACTCGTAGGGCGCCGGCTTATCAACCGCATCGACAACCCGCATGGCGCCGTCGAAGGGACCGGGCCCGATCGTCCCGGGCCGCGGCGAGACGCGGACCGTCTCCGGCCGTTCGAAACCTTCCAGGCCCGGCATCTGCGGGTACAGCCGGAAGCGGGTGCCGCCGGCAACGCCGTCCACCTGCTCCATCTCGTCCCACAGCAATGTCATGCCTTGCCCCCCGCAGCGCAAACCTTACTAGCGCGCTTCCTCGCACAACGCCAGATATGTCCGTTCGCGGGCCAGTGCCGCAAGCAGGCTGGCCGCGTCCTCGAATCCGAACTCCCGCGCGCAGTCCACCATACTGGCGGGCGCACTGCGGCCCAGCCGGGTTTCAAGGTACCAGTCCAGGAGCGCGTCCGACGATAGCGCAGAGGGGGCAGTGCCCTGTTCTTCCGCGGCGGCCAGGCGCGCCCGCTTGTCCCGGGCGCGTGCCGCCAGCGCCGGGTAGTGCCCCTCGCCGCGCAGGACATCCAGCAGCGCGGCATCAAGGGCCGGCCCGGCCGCCTCCGCGGCAAGCGCCAGGGTGGCTTCGTAGTCCAGCAGCCGGTCGAGCCCGGCCTTGTCCAAGTCACAGTCGGCGGCCCAGTCTTCCAGCGCCGCCCGCGACAGCAGGCCATGCCGGCGCCTGAGACGGTCCAGCGCGGCACGCCGCGCCGCCGCGTCGGGCGGCGGTGGAAGCTCGCCCGCCTCCAGCCCGTGCCGCAGTACCGCGAGACGCTGCATGGCACTGAAGAGATCCGGCTGGAGCCGCAGTTCCTCCAGCACCCGCTGCTCGCCGTCGCTGAGCGCGGGCACCTGTGCCGCGGCCTGCTCCACGAACTGCGCCCAGAGCGTGGTGCGCTCGAATACGAAGGACTCGCGCTCGGCCGGCGGCTCCAGCTCGCTCGTCGCCAGACCTTCCAGCAACGCGCGGGCGTCGGCACGCTTTTGCGAAATCCGACCTTCGGGCAGCCAGGCCAGAAGGGCCTCGGCGACCCCGGCCTCGACCTCCAGTTCGGCCAGCAGTTCCGGCAAGAGGTCGAAGCTGCGCTCGCGGTAGAAGCGCCCCTTGAAGGCGGCGACCAGGGAATCACGCAGGCGCTCGTCGATCACGCCGGCCCGCGCCGCCGCCGCCAGGGTCTCCCGCAGGTCGACCATGGCGACCGACAAGGGCGGATAGGAAAGCTCCGCAGGGCCGTGGATCACCGCCACTTCGTCGTCGTCCTCGAAGAGGTCGCCTTCATAGGGCGCATAGCTGCCGACGCGGTAGGCCTCGTAGATCTTTCCCACGCCGACCATGCCGTGGCGATCCAGTTCGGCAGCACGCAGCGCCCCCATGCTGGCCGCGCCGTAGACCTGGACGCCCTGGTCCAGCGCCCAGAGAATCTCCTTGTGCCAGACCGAGGGCACTTCCTGAAAATAGCCGTCGATGACCGCGATGGCTCGCGGCCTGTTCCGCTGCACCAGACGGTAGATGTCCCCCTGGCGCACCGGCGGGCGATAGTCGGCCTGCAGGACCGTCTCCGCTTCCGCGCGCGGCAGGCTGGGGCCGAGGAAGCCCGCGACGGTCATGTCCGGTTGCCTTCGCCGAGCCCCAGGGCGCGGGCCCGCGGGCCGGGCCGGTAGTCACTGCCGGCCCCCTGGTAGGCGCCCTCCAGTCCGGCGGCGACCACCCGCGCCACCGGCAGGCCGATATCGGGCTTGGTGAGGTCGACCGCGACCACCTCGTGGATGCCTTGCGCGGCGAGCCGCGCCAGTACGCGCTCCAGGTCACCGTCGATGGTGTCGCCGCTGAGGTCGGGCGCATCGGCGAAACGTCGGCGCGGCGGGTCGGCCAGCCAGAGCTGCGCGGTGCGGTTGCGCGCCAGCTTGGCAGCGCTGTCGTAGGACTCCGGCACGTAGTCGTCGCGCGACCCCGCGATGCGGGTGGTGCGCGACTGCGCCGCCTCGGTCAGGGCGCGCAGCAGGGCGACTTCCCGGTCGGAGTGGCAACCCGCGCCCAGCTCCGCCTCCACGGCTGTCTCCGCCCGCTCCGCCACCGCGCAGCAGAAGACCGGCACGCCGAGGTCGGAGGTCACGTCCCACAAACCGACGCTCAAACCCGCACGTTCATAGTGGGCGAGCAGCGTGCGGGCGGGGACCGAGTCGATACTGTCCGGGTCCAGCTTGGTGGCCGCGCGCACGGCCTCGCCGCCGAGACGCCAGAGGCTCAGCGCGTCGCGCTCGATCAGCTCGCAGAGCGCGTGCAGCGCGGCCTCTGTGAAGGTGTTGCCGGAGGCGAGACCATTCGTGTTGGCCGGAAAGGCGAAACTCCCCTGCGGCTGCGGCAGGGTGTAGTTCGTCGAGACCAGTTCCAGCGGCACCCAGCGCGGCTCGCCGCCGTTCAGCGGCACCCCTTCGACCCAGAGGATCTGCTGCGCGGGATCAAAATCGCCGAGCCGCGAACGCGGCAGGCCCTCGACATCGACGACCCGATGATCCCGGCGCAGCTCCTCGTGGCTGACCATCTTCAGGGGAGCGGTGATGGTCTCGCCGTGCCAGGTCTCAGCCGCTTCCATGAAGGCCGAGATCTTGGCTTCCAGCGGCGTCAGCCCCTTGCCTTGCGAGACCGCGATGGAGCGCGACAGCGGGCGGCAGGCCATGTAAACCGGGATGCCGATGCTGTCGAGGCCGGTCACGTTGGCGAGCCGGGTGATCCCCATGCGCGCGGCGTGCGGCAGAAAGGCCTTCAGCGTGTCTTCGGGGCGTCGGCAGCGGTGGGTGCCGCCGCGGTAGGCCTTGGCCGAGTCGTCCAAAGCACCGCTATCGTTGGCCGCTCGCTTCTTGGGAACCGCGCCGTCCATCGCGGCCCCTTACGCTTCGTTTCGGCGTGCCGTGGCCAGCATGGCCGTGGCCGCGGCGTAGTCCGAGGTGCCGGCCATCCCCTCCATACCTTGCAGACGGGGCTCGAGGGTGCTGCAGGCATCCTCGATGCGCCCCTGGCTGCGCAGCAGGCCCGCCAGGCTGGTGGCGGCGCGCAGCGCCAGGGTCCGCGCGCCCTGGTCACTCGCCATGTCGAGCGCGCCGCGGTAGGCGGCGACGGCGGGCTCCGGGTCGTGGGGCATGCGCAGCTGCAACAGATAGCCAACGCGACGGCGCAGCTCCGGCAGCCAGATCTGCAGCCCCATGGCCTCGAACTCGGCCTGCGCCGCGGTGGTCTCCTCCAATGCCTCGTCGATGCGGCCGTTGAGCGCCAGCACCTCGGCGAACATGTCGTAGTAGACCGGAAAGTCCTCACGCGTACCGATCAGCTTCTGTCGCTCCAACCCTTCGCGGATCTCGGCGAGGCCCTTGGAAGGATTGCCCAGGCGGGCATGGGCCCAACCGGCAAAGACCAGCGCCTTGGCACGGTGGTCGGTGAAACCCTGCTCCTCTGCGAAGGCGATCATTTCCTCGGCGATGCGCAGCACCTCGCCCGCATCACGGCGGTAGAGGCGATGCATGATCGTGATGTCCTTGTGGTGCACCCAGCTGCCGCCGTGACCGAGCGCCTCCATCCAGGCCTGCGCCAGGCGCTCCGACTCCATGGCCTCCTCCGGCCGACCGAGCAGCCAGTAGACCAGCGAGCGCTCGCCGTGGCCACAGACCTTGGCGTCGTGGTTGCCGTAGAGCGTCGCGTGGGTGCGGTAGTCGCCCTTCTCGTAGAGTTCCAGTCCGTGGCCGATGTGCTCCAGGCAACCATGGAAGTCGCCGCGGTTGAAGTGCGCCGCCCACTGGCAGTGGTGCGCCTGCAGCAACAACTCCTCGTCCTTGCGCGCCCGCGCGCGGATCAGCAGCTCGTCGGCACGCATGCCCATCTCGTTGAAGTCGCGCGACAGGCGCCACCAGCCCCAGTAGACCGGGAAGTGATCCTGCGACTCCGGCAGGCTGCGGCACAGCTCGTACCCCTTGGTGTAGATCTCCTCGACCTCGCTGGAGCCCGGCCCGTTGAGGGCGATCAGTGCCGGCCCCAGGCGGATCAGCAGCTGCAGGCGCAAGGCCTGCACATCCGTCGTCTCGGGCAGCTGGTCCAGCGCCTCGACGCCGCGGCGCAGATGATGCACCGCCTCGACGATGGCCGACTGGGCCAGGCTGATCCGCCCGGCCTGGAGCCAGAGGTGCGCGGCTTCCTCGTGGCTGCCGCCGGCCGAGAGGTGGTTGGCCAGCAGGTCGGGGCGGCTTTCGGCGATGCTCGGCACCAGCTTGCGCAGCGCCTGGGCCGTCGCCTCGTGCAGGCGCTGGCGTTCCTCCCGCAGCAGCGAGTCGTAGGCGGCTTCCTGCACCAGGCCGTGCTTGAAAACGAAGGTCTCCTTGCCGCGCTGGTCTATCTCCCGGTAGATCAGGCCGGCATCGGACAGCGTGACGAGAGCCGCATCCAGGTATTGGTGGTCGAAGTCGCCAACCTGGGAGATCAGCTCGCGCGAGAAGGACCGCCCAACCACCGACCCGACCCGCGCCACGGTCTTCGCCTGGCCGACACGGTCAAGCCGTTCCATGAGCGAATCCTGCAGTGAGATCGGGATTCCCCCGCCGGCGCGGCGCTTCGGCTTTTGCCCCTTCGCGGACTGTTCAAAGTCCAGTTCCACCACGCTCTTGGTCAGTTCCTCGACGAAGAGCGGAATGCCGTCGGTCTTCTCGACGATCTCGCTCACCATTGCCTTGGTGAGCGAGGTCCCCTGGGCGATGCTGGCGACCAGCGCCTGAGTGTCCTTCATCGGCAGGCGCCCCATGTCGAGGCGCGTGACGTGGGGCAAGGCTTCCCACGGGGCGTAGAACCCTTCGCGCGAGGTCACCAGGACATAGACGCGCTCGTTCGGGATGGCGTGGATCACCCGGTCCAGCAACTCGACCGAGGTGGGGTCGAGCCACTGGAAATCGTCAACGAAGACGATGATCGGAAACTCGCGGCTGCGCCGGACGAAATAGTCGACGATGGTCTGCAGCGTGCGTTCGCGGTTCTGCTTGGCGGCGATCTGCGACTGTGGCTGGTCGATGGCCACGGGCGAGAGCAGGCTGGCGAAGATCTCGAGCCGCGCCTCCCGCTCCCCCTCCTCGCCGACGACCACCTTGTCCAGTTTGTGCCGGATCGTCGCCGGGCTGTCGCCATGATCGACGTTCGCGAGCGAACGGAAACGCTGGATCAGCGGATAGAGCGGGCTGTCCTGGTTGTAGGGCGTTGCCTGGTAGACCTGGACCATGGCCTCGTCGTTCACCTCGCGCAGCAACTGGTGCACGAAGCGCGACTTGCCGATGCCCGGCTCGCCGGCGACCATCATGACCCGGCCGCTGCCGGCCTTCACCTGCTGCCATTGGCGGCGCGCCAGGTCCAGCTGATCGCTGCGGTCGGCGAAAGTGGTCTGGGCCCAGCGCCCGAAGGTGACGGCCTCACGGTCGCCGCGCCGCTCACCGAGCAGGCGCCAGATGCGCACCGGCTCCGAGATGCCGTGGAACTCGCGGCGGCCGAGGTCTTCGAAGTCGAAGCTGTCCTGAGTCAGTCGGTAGGTGACGTCAGCGACAATGACCTCGTTGGGCCCGGCCGTGCCCTGGACGCGCGCGGCCAGGTTCGGCGCGACGCCGATGGCCGGCTGTTCCACCGCCGCCCCGGCGCCGATCAGGTCGCCGACGATAACCACGCCCGAGGCGATGCCGATCCGTACGGCCAGCTTGGTATCGGCCGGCATCTGCAGCTGACCCACCCCCTCGATGATTCCGTGGGCGGCGTGCAGCGCCTGGATCGGCGCGTCCTCGTGGGCCATGGGATAGCCGAAGTAGGCGAGAATGCCGTCGCCGACGAATCGGGCGATGTAGCCTTCGTGGGTGCCGATGATGGAGGCGCAGAAATTCTGGTAGCGGCGGATGACGTCCAGCAGGTCCTCGGCTTCCAGCCGCTCGGACAGCACCGTCGAGCCGACGATGTCGCAGAACATCACGGTAAGGTGGCGGCGTTCAGCAGGAACCCGGTCGCCTGAACTGGCCGGCGCCACCGCCACGGCCGGGCTCTGGCCGGCGGTGGCCAGGGACTGTGCGGCGCGCAGCAGGCGCTTGCGCTGGCCCATGGTCAGGCCGAGCTGGGCGAGGTCGTCTTCAGTCAACTCCGGGATGAGCTCGAGGTCGATGTCGTTCTTCTCGAAGACCTCGGTGAGCCCGCCCAGGCCGATCGCCGTCAGCCAGCGCCGAATGGCCATCCCCGCGCCCCTCTTTCCACCACAGATTGTTCATGCAGCCGCCCAGCGGCGGCAGACAGACTAAACCAGCGCGCGATAAGGCGCTGTGTTTCCACTGTGGTATGGCAACGCCACCCTCGCGGGCAAGCCAAACCCGCAGAATCCAAAGTGGTATTGCTGACGTGAGTCCGTCCCAAAACAGCCTCCCCCTTTGAGCATCTATACTACTCCCCAGGAAAAGCCGTCGACCTGCTTTTTCTCACATTCCAGCGAGATTCTTTCGGCGCCGTGACCGCCGCCGGCCGGCGGCAAAACGGGCCCGGCCGGGGCGCGCGCCCCTCTGCGCGTCTCAGCCACAGAGAACCGGCGGACGATTCCGGGGTAGCGGGCCTCAGGAGTAGCGGAGGGGCGCCTCACGCGGGCGGCCCGGCACGCGCCCGCCGATCTGCTCGGTGATCTCGCTGGCCGCCTGCACGACCCTCGCCCCCAGTTCACCCAGGCGGGTCTCCGTCACCCGCACCGAGGGACCGGAGACCGAGACCCCGGCAATCACCTCGCCATGCTCGTTGTGGATGGTCGCGGCGACACAGCGCATGCCCACGGTATGCTCCTCGTCGTCGACGCCCCAGCCACGCTCGCGGGTCTTTTTCAATTCGGCGCGCAGGGCGGCCGGATCGACGATGGTCTTGTCGGTGAAGCGCGGCATGCCCTTGCGGTGCAGCAGCTCGGTGAGGGCCGCGTCGTCGATCTCCGCCAGCATCGCCTTGCCGACGGCAGAGGCATGCATGGGCGCGCGCCGGCCGGGGCGGAAGAAGGCGCGCATCGGCGCGTGGCTTTCGAACTGAGTCACGTAGACCAGCTCGTTCTGGTCCTCGACCGCCAGATTGACCGTCTCGCCGACGTCTTCCATGAGCCGGCGCATGACCGGGCGGCCCAGGGTGACGATGCGGCGGTTGCGCAGGAAGGCGTTGCCGACGTTGAAAGCACCGACGCCGATCACCCAGACGCCGTACTCCTCGTCGAAATCGGCGAAGCGCCGCTGCTGCAGGGTGGTCAGCAGGCGATGGGTGGTCGAGGGAGCGAGGCCGACCGACTGAGCAAGGTCGGTCAGGGTCATCCCGTCGGCCTCGGCCAGGCGCTCCAGGATCGACAGCGCCCGGTCGAGCGACTGGACCTGCCCGCCCTGCGCCGCGCTCTTGTGTGTGGCGCTCTTGTGCGTGGCGCTCTTTCGGGGCGCGCCTTTGGTGGTTTCCCGCGTTCTGGCGGCGGATTTCGGCATGGCGTGAACGTCTCCCTTCGCTCGACCCGCGCAGCATAGAGGGCAAAGCCCGAAGCTGTCAGCAGGGACGTCGCCGGGCCGGGACACACTCATTTTTGGATGATCATTCCATTTTTGGATATATCAAACCAATTGATTTTTCTTACTAATCTTGCCCTTTTCCGTTAATTTTCCACTATATGGAAATCTTTTCCATTTTATTTGACTGACTGGCGCCAGACTGGCATTTTGCGTCCTCCCAGCAAAACAACACCCAAGCAGCAAGATTGGGGCGGAGGAACGAGATGACCCTGATGACCGCAGCAGAAGCCGCCGTTCGCGTCATGGAGAAGGAAGGCATCAGCGTTGCCTTCGGCGTTCCGGGCGCGGCGATCAACCCGCTCTACGCCGCGATGAAGAAGCGCGGCTCGCTGGACCACGTGCTGGCGCGCCACGTCGAAGGCGCCTCCCACATGGCCGAGGGCTACACCCGTGCGACACCCGGCAACATCGGCGTCTGCATCGGCACCTCGGGGCCGGCGGGCACCGACATGATCACCGGGCTTTACTCCGCCTCGGCCGATTCCATCCCGATCCTCTGCATCACCGGCCAGGCGCCGCGCGCCAAGCTGAACAAGGAGGACTTCCAGGCGGTCGACATCGAGGCCATCGCCAAGCCGGTGACCAAGTGGGCGATCACCGTGCAGGAGCCCGCCCTGGTGCCGCGCGCCTTCCAGCAGGCCTTTCACCTGATGCGCTCCGGCCGGCCCGGGCCGGTGCTCATCGACCTGCCGCTGGACGTGCAGCTGGCCGAGATCGAGTTCGACGACGAGACCTACGAGCCCCTGCCCGTCTACAAGCCGGCGGCGACCCGCAAGCAGGCGGAAAAGGCCGTGGCGATGCTGAACGCGGCGGAGCGGCCGGTGATCGTCGCCGGCGGCGGCATCATCAACGCCGATGCCTCGGACCTGCTGGTGGAGCTTGCCGAGATCACCGGGACACCGGTCATCCCCACCCTCATGGGCTGGGGCGCCATTCCCGACGACCATCCGCTGATGGCCGGCATGGTGGGCCTGCAGACCAGCCACCGCTACGGCAACGCCACCTTCCTGCGCTCCGACTTCGTCTTCGGCATCGGCAACCGCTGGGCCAACCGCCACACCGGCTCCATCGAGGTCTACACCAAGGGCCGCAAGTTCGTGCACGTCGACATCGAGCCGACGCAGATCGGCCGCGTCTTTGC
>ENA-ORCZ01000637-ORCZ01000637.1-marine-metagenome-genome-assembly--contig:-NODE-637-length-12556-cov-2.496354_pt1 | contig 12556 bp, 11 predicted proteins | sample MGYA00237785_ERZ508519 | MGnify/ENA primary metagenome ERZ508519 (study PRJEB26189, sample SAMN06268790) | marine metagenome | isolation source: Bioluminescent Bay, La Paraguera, Puerto Rico | place...
CGCGGCGATGCGCTGGGTGAACTTGCCCTCGCCCGTCTCCTCGACCACCACCTGGCCGGCGGCGGCGCGCGGCCCCGCGGCCTCCTCGATGCTGATATAGCGCCCCGCCCAGGCCGCCAGCACCTGCGCCACATAGACGGCGTCGCTGCGGCGGCTCAGCAGGTGGTCGGCATCATCCAGGGAGACGAAGCTCTTCGGGTGCTTGGCGGCCAGGAAGATGCGGCTGGCATTGTCGACCCCCACGGTCGCGTCGCGTGGCGCGTGGAACACCATCAGCGCCTTCCGCAGGCCGGCGATGGCGCCTTCCAATTTGTGCTGCTCGATGTCTTCCAGGAACTGCTTCTTGATGCGGAAGGGGCGACCGACCAGCAGGACCTCGGCCTCGCCCGCCGCCTCGATCTCGGGCCGGGCCTCGGTGAAGTGGTGCGCCACATGGGCCGGGTCCGCCGGGGCCCCGATGGTCGCCACCGCCTTGGCCTCCGGCACCCGCCCCGCAGCGGCCAGGATGGCGGCGCCGCCCAGGCTGTGGCCGATCAGCAGTCCGGGCGCCTGATAGCTCTCGCGCAGGAAATCTGCGGCGCGCACCAGGTCCTCCACATTGGAGGAGAAGTTGGTATTGGCGAAGTCGCCCTCGCTGGCGCCGAGCCCTGTGAAGTCGAAGCGCAGCACGGCGATGCCCTGCGCGGTAAGGCCCTCGGCGATGCGCGCGGCGGCGAAGATGTCCTTGTTGCAGGTGAAGCAGTGGGCGAAGAGCGCGAAGGCCCGCGGCCGGCCCACCGGCAGGTCGAGCCGCGCTGCCAGGCTGTCGCCGCCACCGCCCTGGAAGGTCACTTTCTCGCTTCTGGCCGCCATGGCCGTTGCCTCCCCTCTGCGGGCCGGCCGACGCCGGGCCCGATCCTCGAAATACCGCCGCCTTTGCGGTTGGGTCCGCTCCGGCGGCTCGGCTATGGTGGCGCCGCTGCCACCAGCCCGAAATCCTACAGCGAGACGAATAGCCAACCAAATGACAGGAACGTGTCGATGACCGGACCCAAGCAGGACGATACCAGAGACGGCCCCGATCCCGACCCGCGGGTCGAGATCCTGGAGAAGACCACGGCCTTCAAGGGCTACTTCCAGGTCGACCGCTACCGCCTGCGACACCGCAAGTTCGACGGCGGCTGGACCGGGGAGATGAGCCGCGAGATTTTCGAACGCGGCCACGCCGCCGCCGTCCTGCCCTACGACCCGGAACGCGACAAGGTCATTCTGATCGAGCAGTTCCGCCCCGGCGCCTACGCCGCCGGCATGGAGCCCTGGCTACTGGAGATCGTCGCCGGCATCATCGACCCCGGCGAGGTCCCCGAGGAGGTGGTCCGCCGTGAGGCCATGGAGGAAGCCGGCTGCACGGTGAGCGACCTGCATCCCATCGGCCGCTTCCTGGCCACCCCGGGCGGCTCCTCGGAGACGGTGGCGATCTATTGCGGCCGGGTCGACAGCCGCGGCGCCGGCGGGGTCCACGGCCTGGACCACGAGCACGAGGACATCCGTGTCCTGCCCCTGGACCGCCGGGAAGCCCTGGCGTTTCTGACCCAGGGCAGGGTCACCAACCTCATCGCCGTGGCCGCATTGCAATGGCTGGCCTTGAATCACACCGAGATTATGCGTATTTGGAAGTGATCTACAGAAGAATACGCTAGAATTAGCGGAGACCAGCCCTTGAACCCCCTTGGCCGGGGCAGCTAATCTCGCCGGCCAGGCGCCGCTTGCGCCCGCAACGCGGCGTCTCACGAAGGAAGAAGAACATGGACGTCTGCGACGGTTTTGTCGGCGCGATCGGCAATACCCCCCTCATCCGCCTGCGCAAGCTCTCCGAGGAGACCGGCTGCGAGATCCTCGGCAAGGCCGAGTTCCAGAACCCCGGCGGCTCGGTGAAGGACCGCGCCGCCTGGGCGATCATCAAGGACGCCGAGGAAAGCGGCGCCCTGAAGCCCGGCGGCATCATCGTCGAGGGCACCGCCGGCAACACCGGCATCGGCCTGGCCCTGGTGGCCCGCGCCCGCGGCTACCGCTGCGTCATCGTCATTCCCGACACCCAGAGCCAGGAGAAGAAGGACATCCTGCGCATCTCCGGTGCCGAGCTGAAAGAGGTGCCGGCGGTGCCCTACCGCGACCCGGACAACTACGTCCACGTCTCCGAGCGCCTGGCAAAGGAGCTGAACGAGAGCCACCCCCAGGGCGCCATCTGGGCCCGCCAGTTCGACAACGTGGCCAACCGGCGCGGCCACTACGAGACCACCGGCCCGGAGATCTGGGAACAGACAGAGGGCAAGATTGACGGCTTCGTCTGCGCGGTGGGCACCGGCGGCACCCTGGCGGGAGTCAGCATGGCGCTGAAGGAGCGCAAGAAGGACGTGGTCATCGGCCTCGCCGACCCCATGGGCGCCGCGCTCTACAACTACTACGCCCATGGCGAGTTGAAGGCCGAGGGCAGCTCCATCAGCGAGGGCATCGGCCAGGGCCGCATCACCGCCAACCTGGAGGGCATCGAGGTCGACGCGCCCTTTCAGATCCCCGACAGCGAGGCGATTCCGCTGGTCTTCGACATGCTGGAGCGCGAAGGACTCTGCCTGGGCGCCTCCAGCGGTGTGAACGTGGCCGGCGCCCTGCGCCTGGCCAGGCAGCTCGGTCCGGGCCATACCATCGTCACCATTCTCTGCGACGGCGGCATGCGCTATCAAAGCAAGCTGTTCAATCCTGCCTTCCTGCGCGAAAAAGGGCTGCCGGTCCCCGAGTGGCTGGGCTGGCGCGGCTAGGACAGGCAAAGACCCGAAGAGAGGACCCATGGAGCTGCTGTTCAGGGAGGACCCCTACCTCAAGAGCTGTGAAGCCAGAGTGACGGCCGTCGGGCCGGAGGGGGTGCGGCTGGACCGCACGGTCTTCTACCCCATGGGCGGCGGCCAGCCGGGCGACAGCGGCGTCCTGGTGCTGGAGGACGGCAGCCGCCTGCGGGTCGTCGACGCGGTCAAGGGCGCCGACCACGAGGACGTGGTCCACGTGCTGGAGGAAGGGGCCGCGGCCCCTGCCCCCGGCGCCAGGGTGACGGCCGAGATCGATTGGGAACGCCGGCACAAGCACATGCGCATGCATACCTGTCTGCACCTGCTCTGCGCCGTGGTCACCGGTGACGTCACCGGGGGCCAGATCGGCGCCGAGAAGGGCCGCCTGGACTTCAACCTGCCGGACACACAGCTGGACAAGGAACACATCACCGCGGAGCTGAACCGCCTGGTGGACGAGGACCACCCGGTCCAGCCGCGCTGGATCACCGAGGCGGAACTGGAGGCCCAGCCGGATCTGGTGCGCACCATGTCGGTGAAACCGCCCATGGGCGGCGGGCGCGTGCGCCTGCTCGACATCCCCGGGGTCGATCTGCAACCCTGCGGCGGCACCCACGTGAGCCGTACCGGCGAGATCGGCCGCGTGCGGGTCGGCAAGATCGAGAACAAAGGCCGGCAGAACCGGCGCATCAACATCCTGTTCGACGCGTAACGAAGCGGACAGGAACGCGGACCCGGTCCATGCCGGGCCTTCGGGAGGGAACGAAGATTACCATGGTCGATTTCGACAAAGACGCCCTGGTCTCCACCGAGTGGCTGGCCACCAACTTGGGCGCCCCGGACCTGCGTGTGGTGGATGCCAGCTATTACCTGCCGGGCGAAGGCCTGGACCCGCGCCGCGAGTTCGAGGCGCAGCACATCCCCGGTGCCGTCTTCTTCGACATCGATGACATCAAGGACCCGGCGAACGACCTGCCGCACATGGTGCCGCCGCCGCATATCTTCTCCTCCAAGGTGCGCAAGCTGGGCCTCGGCGACGGCCTGCGGCTGGTGATCTACGACCAGCGCGGCATCTGGAGCGCGCCGCGCGCCTGGTGGACCTTCCGTTACTTCGGCCACCAGGAGGTGGCGGTGCTGGACGGCGGCCTGCCCAAGTGGCTGAACGAAGGCCGCCCGGTCGAGGACGGCGAAGCCCATCCGGAGGAGCGCCACTTCACGCCGCGAGTGAACAGCTTCATCCTGCGCGACCGTGCCCAGATGCTGGACAACGTGAACCGCCGGGCCGAACAGGTAGTCGACGCCCGCGGCGCCGGCCGCTTCGAGGGGCGCGATGCCGAGCCGCGCCAGGGCCTGCGCAGCGGCCACATCCCCGGCAGCCGCAACCTGCCCTTCACCGAGGTGGTCGAGCCGACCACCCAGACCCTTCTGGATAAGACTGAGCTCAAGACCCGCTTCACGGAAGCCGGCGTCGACCTGAACAAGCCGGTCGTCACCACCTGCGGATCCGGCGTCACCGCCGCGGTCCTTTCCCTGGCGCTGCACCGCCTGGGCCACCGCGACGTCGCCCTCTATGACGGCTCCTGGTCAGAATGGGGCCTGGAAGGCGACACGCCGGTGGAAAGCGGGCCCGCCATCGCTGAGCAGATCTGAACCTTGATCGCTATCCGATCCTACGGCGACGACGACTTCGCCGGCTGCGCCGCGCTGTGGCAGCGCTGCGGCCTTTCCATCTGGTACAACGACCCGGCGCGCGACATTGCGCGCTGGCAGGCCAGCAGCAATGCCGAGATCTTCGTCGCCGAGCGTGACGGGAAGGTCATCGGGACCGTCTGCTGCGGTCACGACGGCCACCGCGGGTGGCTCTACTACGTCGCCGTCGAGCCCAGCCTGCAGGGGGCCGGCCTGGGCCGTCGCCTGGTGCGTTACGCTGAGGACTGGCTGGGCAAACAGGGCATCCAGAAGATCGAGTTGCTGGTCCGCCCGACCAACCGCTCGGTGATCGCCTTCTACAATGCACTGGGCTACGCCGTGACTCAGGTCGACGTGCTGGCACGCTGGCTGGAACTGCCCGCACCGCCCCCTGAGGAGACCGCGCTGCCGCCGGAGATCGGCCTGGCCGCAGGGCGCGAACCGAAGCTGCGCTTCACCATCACCTACCTGGAGATGACCGAGCGCCCGGCCCTCACCCCCGTCCATCCGCCGCGCAAGACAAAGTACGCGCTGATGCTGGCCGAGCAGCCGACGGTCGGGTTCTACCGCTTCCTCTACAACTCGGTCGGCGGCGACTGGCATTGGTGGTACCGGCGCCAGATGTCCGACGCGGAACTGGCCGGCATCCTGGCCTACGAGCGGGTCGAGGTCTTCGTGCTCTACGTGGACGGCGCCCCGGCCGGTTATTTCGAGCTGGACCGGCGCGAGGAGCCGACCATCGACCTGGCCTACTTCGGTCTGATGCCGCATTGCGTCGGCCGTGGTCTGGGGCGCTACATGCTTTACTCGGCCATCGAGCAGGCCTGGAGCTACGAGCCGGAACGCCTGACGGTGAACACCAATACCATGGACCATCCGCGTGCCCTGCCGCTGTACCAGAAGATGGGCTTCGTGCCCTACCGGCAGGAAGTGCAGGAGATCTTCGACCCGGAGATCAGCGGCATCATTCCACCGAAGGTCTGACCCGAACAGCAAGAAGGCCGGGTGGAAGTTCCCACCCGGCCCTCTGTCTCGAGGCAGTTCTCCGAACGCTAGTGGTGCAGAATCTGGCTCAGGAAGAGCTGGGTCCGCGCCGACTGCGGGTTGTTGAAGAACTCTTCCGGTTCGTTCTCTTCGATGATCTCGCCGCCGTCCATGAAGATAACCCGGTTGGCGACCTTGCGGGCGAAGCCCATTTCGTGGGTCACGCAGAGCATGGTCATGCCGCTCTCGGCCAGGCTCACCATCACGTCCAGCACCTCGGAGATCATTTCCGGATCCAGCGCCGAGGTCGGCTCGTCGAACAGCATGATGCGCGGGTTCATGCAGAGCGAGCGGGCGATGGCCACGCGCTGCTGCTGACCGCCCGAAAGCTGGCCGGGATACTTCAGCGCCTGGTCGGGGATCTTCACCCGCTCCAGGTAATGCATCGCGACGTCCTCGGCTTCCTTCTTCGGCATCTTGCGCACCCAGATCGGTGCCAGCGTGCAGTTCTCCAGCACGGTCAGATGCGGGAAGAGGTTGAAGTGCTGGAACACCATGCCGACCTCGCGGCGGATCTCCGCGATGTTCTTCACATCGTGGGTCAGCTCGATGTTGTCGACGATGATCTTGCCCTTCTGGTGCTCTTCCAGGCGATTGATGCAGCGGATCATCGTCGACTTGCCGGAGCCCGAGGGCCCGCAGATGACGATGCGCTCGCCCCGGTTGACCGTCAGGTTGATGTCCTTCAGGACATGGAACTCGCCGTACCACTTGTGCATGCCGACGATCTGGATCGCCACCTCATCGGAAATCGCCATCTGCGGCGCAGCAGCAGCTTCTGACATCCCTATTAGCCTCCTTGTTCGGCCCGCGCTTGGGCGCTCGTTAATCCGGCGCCGGCCTTAGCGCTTGTGACCGGTATGAAGTTTTTTCTCCAGGTAGATCGAATACCGCGCCATGCTGAAGCAGCAGATGAAGAACAGAATGGCGATGAAGACGTAGACCTCGGTCGAGAGGCCCTGCCACTTGGCGTCGGACAGCGAGGCGCGCCCGACACCCAGCACGTCGGTCAGGCCGATGATCACCACCAGGGTGGTGTCCTTGAACAGGCCGACGAAGGTATTGACGATGCCCGGGATCGAGATCTTCAGCGCCTGCGGCAGGACCACCAGGCGCATCGACTGCCAATAGCGCAGCCCCATGGCGTCGGCCGCCTCGATCTGGCCCTTCGGGATCGCCTGCAGACCGCCGCGCACGACCTCGGCGATGTAGGCCGCCGAGAAGATCGTCACCATGATCAGCACCCGCAGGATCAGGTCGAAGGTCGTCCCCGGCGGCAGGAAATAGTTCAGCATCGTCGAGGCGATGAACAGCAGCGTGATCAGCGGCACGCCGCGGATGAACTCGATGAACATCACGCAGAGGGGGCGCACCACCGGCATATGCGAGCGCCGGCCCAGGGCCAGCAGGATCCCGAGCGGCAGGGAGGCCGCGATGCCGGTGACGCCGATCAGCACGTTGAGGGCGAAGCCGCCGATCTTCGTGGTTTCCACCGGCTCCAGACCCAGGCCGCCGACCAGCAGGAAATAGGCGATGATCGGATAGATCGCCGAGTAGATGAACCACTGCTGGCGATAGGGCGTCCTGTCCCAGAGCACCGGCACCAGTGCCAGCAGGAACATGACGAAGGCCAGGTCCACCCGCCAGCGCAGATCCTCCGGATAGAAGCCGTAGATGAACTGCCCGAAGCGCACGTTCGCCAGCGCCCAGCAGGCACCGCTGTCGATCGCCCGGCACTCCTCGCGCGAGCCGGCGAAGAAGACCGCGTCGAAGATGGCCCAGTTCAGGGCGCCCGGCAGGATCAGGTAGAGCAGATAGACGGAAAGCAGTGTCAGGGCGATGTTGAGCGGAGACCCGAAGAGGTTCTCCTTCACCCAGGCAATCGGCCCGCTCGTCGCAATCGGCGGCGGCAGATCCGGATGAGTGCCCGGTTCGTAGCTGCGGGCTTGGGCTTGCACTGTGTCAGCCATGTCGCGTCCCTCCCCCTCAGCGTTCCACCAGCGCGATGCGCCGGTTGTACCAGTTCATAAAGGCCGAGATGAGCAGCGAGATCGTGAGATAGATCAGCAGCACGATCATCATGCACTCCATCTCCTTGCCCGTCTGGTTCAGGGTGATGCCGCCCAGGGTCGCCACGATGTCCATGTAGCCGATGGCGATGGCGAGGGAGGAGTTCTTGGTCAGGTTCAGATACTGGCTGGTCAGCGGCGGCACGATGACGCGCAGGGCCTGCGGAATGATGATCAGCCGCATGGTCCAGTTCGGCTTCACGCCGAGGGCGAAGGCCGCTTCGGTCTGGCCATGGCTCACGGACTGGATGCCGGCGCGCACGATCTCCGCGATGAAGGCGGAGGTGTAGACCGAGAGCGCGAACCACAGGGCCGTGAACTCCGGCTTCAGCACCATGCCGCCCTGGAAGTTGAAGCCCTTCAGTTCCGGGTATTCCAGGGTGGCCGGCATGCCGGCAATAAAAAAGGCGATCAGGGGAAGTCCCAGGATCGCCGCGACACCGATGGAGAAGACCGGGTAGATCTGGCCGGTAGCCTCCTGGTGTTTCTTGGCCCAGCGGCTGAAGACGATCATGCCCACCACCGCTGCCAGGAAGATCGCACCGACCAGCCACATGCCGCTCTCGAAAACCGGGCGCGGCACGTAGAATCCGCGGTTGGAGAGGAAGACCCCTTCGACCGGCGCGATGGCGGTGCGCGGCGGGTTCAGCGTGTGCACGATGATGCCGTGCCACAGCAGGATCTGCACCAGCACCGGGACGTTCCGCGTGAACTCGACGTAGCAGTAGACGATCTTGTTGATCAGCCAGTTATGCGACAGGCGCAGGACGCCGAAGATGAAGCCGAGAACGGTGGCGAAGATACAGCCGGCGACGGCGATCACGATGGTGTTGAGCAGTCCCACGACGGCGGCGCGAATATGCGGATCGCGCGAATCATAGGGAATGAACGACTGACTGATATCGTAGCTGGCGGGTTCCCAGAGAAACTCAAACCCGAAGGTCTTGCCGAGAGCCTCGAGGTTCTGAACGGCGTTGACCGCCAGAAAGGCAACGAAGAGAAAAACACCCGCGGTCACCAGGATCTGCATGACGACGGCGCGATAGCGCTTGTCCGACCACAGTTGGCCCAGGGAGAAGCTTTCTGAATCCTGTTCGATGGCGGCCATGGGTACTCCCAGCTACGACGATTCCAGGAAGAATGCGACGAATTATGCAAAAGCCGAGGGAACGCCGATGGCAGGCATCGGCGTTCCCAGGCTCATGTCATGATTCGAACAACCGTCGAGCGGTTACCGGATCGGCGGCGAGTAGATCAGGCCGCCGTCCTTGTACTGCGCATTGATGCCGCGCTCGAGGCCGATCGGCGTGTTCGCACCGATGTGCTTCTCGAACACTTCGCCGTAGTTGCCCACCTGCTTGATGACGTTGTAGCCCCACTTGGCGTCGAGGCCGAGCATCTCGCCCATGTTGCCTTCAACACCCAGCAGACGCCGGATCTCCGGGTTGTCGCTGTTGGCGACCATGTCATCGACGTTGGCAGAGGTCACGCCGTATTCCTCGGCGGTGATCATGGCGTTCAGCGTCCAGCGGACGATGTCGCCCCAGGGCTCGTCACCCTCGCGGACCAGCGGGCCCAGCGGCTCCTTGGAGATGATCTCCGGCAGGATGATGTGATCGGCCGGGGTGTCGAAAGCGGCACGCGACGCGGCCAGACCCGAAGCGTCCGTCGTGTAGACGTCGCAGCGACCGGCCAGGTAGTTGGTGCGCGCTTCTTCGTTGGTCTCGATCGGCACCGGCTCGTAGCTCATGTTGTTGAGCCGGAAGTAGTCCGCCAGGTTCAGCTCGGTGGTGGTGCCGGTCTGGATGCAGACCGAAGCGCCATCCAGCTCCTTGGCGCTGGTCACGCCGAGCGCCTTGGGAACCATGAAACCCTGGCCGTCGTAGTAGTTCACGCCGACGAAGGTGAAGCCCAGATCGGCGTCACGCGACAGAGTCCAGGTGGTGTTGCGGGCCAGCATGTCGATCTCGCCCGAGGCCAGCGCGGTGAAGCGGGTCTTGCCGGTGGTCGGCGTGTACTTGACCTTGCTGGTGTCGCCGAAGATCGCCGCGGCCACGCCCTGGCACACGGCCGGGTCGAAGCCCTGCCAGTTGCCGGCATCGTCGGTAAACGAGAAGCCGGGCACGCCGGTGGAGACACCGCACTGGACGAAGCCCTTCGCCTTGATGTCGTCCAGGGTCGCCGCATTCGCCCCGGCTGCGCCGACAACGGTGAGCGCGCTCGCGGCAAGCAGAACCTTCAATTTAGACATGGAGTAAACCTTCCCTGCTGTTCACAGTTTGTTGTCCTAAGGTGACCGCGCCCCCCGCTCTCCCGCCGTCGTCTAATGATGTTCGACTACAGGCTTCTGGCGAGGTGGTTGCGCGCCACACCCGCGAACCATGTCTCAGTCTTTGAGGAAAGGCAACAGCTTGCTAGGCCTTCTGTGACAAAAAAACGAAAGTCTGTAAACGCGACCATGAGGTGCTTTTTACAGAGCGTCATCATCCACGCCAAAGCGCTGCCGCCGAGGCGTTTTCGACGTGAAACGGCTTGGCTAAAGCGAAGGGATCAGTGAACCTTGGCAGCGATGACCGGACCGCCCCGCTGCGGTCCGCCGCTCCGGAATCCGTTGGAACAGAGGGAAGATGAAAAAAGCCGCCGCCCGCCACCCTGAAACGTTGCTGTCACACCTGGGACGCGATCCGGCCGCGCACTTCGGCACGGTGAACACGCCTGTCTACCACGCTTCCACCCTGCTGCACGAAACCATGGAATCATTCCAGGAAGCGGGCCGGCATCGTATGGAAAAGGGAAAAAGTTCCTACGGTCGGATGGGCACGCCGACGACCTTCGCCTTCGAGGAAACCGTCGCCGCCCTGGAAGGCGGATACGGCGCCCTTGCCGTATCCTCCGGCCTGCAGGCGATCACCGTGGTGTTGATGGCCTTCGCCCAGGCGGGCAGCCATATCCTCATGCCGGACAGCGTCTACTTCCCGGCCCGCAAGATCTGCCAGGATCTGCTGGCGCGCCTGGGGGTCGAGACCACCTTCTACGATCCGACGATCGGCGGCGGCATCGCTGAACTGATGCGCGACAACACGGCGCTGATCTATCTCGAGTCGCCCGGCTCCCTCACCTTCGAGGTGCAGGACGTCCCGGCCATCGTCGCCGCAGCCAAGGCCGCCGGCGTGGTCACGGCCATCGACAATACCTGGGCCACGCCGCTTTACTACCGGCCCCTGGAGCACGGCGTCGACGTCGTGCTGCACGCCGCCACCAAGTACATCGTCGGCCACTCCGATGCCATGCTGGGCGTGGTGGTCTGCGGCGAGGAACACTACGAGCTGCTGCGCCGGACGGGCCAGCATCTAGGCTGCGCGGCGGCCCCGGACGACGTCTACCTGGGCCTGCGTGGCCTGCGCACCCTGGCCGTACGCCTGGAGCGGCACCAGGCCAACGCGCTGAAGCTGACCGAATGGCTCGGCCAGCGTCCGGAAGTCGACCGACTGCTCTATCCGGCCCTGCCGTCCGACCCCGGCCATACGCTGTGGAAACGCGATTTCAGCGGCGCCTCCGGTCTCTTTGGCCTGACGCTCAAGCCCTGCTCCCGCGCGGCGGTGCTGGCCCTGATCGATGGCTTGGAGCTCTACGGCATCGGCGCCAGCTGGGGCGGCTACGAGAGCCTGATCCTGCTGACCGATCCGGCGGCCTCGCGCTCGGCGACGCCCTGGCAGCCGGCGGGACCGACCCTGCGCATCCACGCCGGCCTCGAGCACTGCGACGACCTGATCGCCGATCTGGAAGCCGGCTTCGCGCGTCTTGCGGAAATTGACCGTGGACAGGCCGCGCGCACCGGGTAAGAACCGGGCCTGAAGACACCTTGAATGGATTTGAACCATGAATGATCTGCCGGAAGCCCTGGAACAGGCCGTCGCCTTCGACGACAAGGGACTGGTCTGTGCCATCGCCCAGCAGCATGACAGCGGCGAGGTCCTGATGGTCGCCTGGATGAACCGGGAGGCCCTGGCCGAGACCCTGGCCAAGGGGCAGGTCTGCTACTGGTCACGCTCGCGCGGCAAGCTTTGGCGCAAGGGCGAAACCTCCGGGCAGACCCAGAAGCTGATCGACCTGCGGGTCGACTGCGACGGCGACGCCCTGCTGCTGCTGGTCGACCAGAAGGGGGTCGCCTGCCACACGGGACGCCGTTCCTGCTTCTACAGGTCGGTCACCCCGGAGGGCACGCTCGAGGAGAAGCTGGCGGTGGTCACTGATCCCAATGAGCTCTACGGAGCCTGAAGATGCCGCAGCGCCTGCGCCGCCTGGGCGCTCTGCTCATCGCGCTCTGCACCCTCGCCGCCTGGACACCCGCGGCGGCCGAGGCCGACGGCCAGCCGGTGACGCTCTTCGCCGCGGCCAGTGCCACCGACGCGATCAACGAGATCGCCGAGGCCTACGCCGCGAAAACCGGCGGGTCCATCCGCCCGGTGCTCGCCGCCTCGTCAACCCTGGCCCGGCAGATCGCCCAGGGCGCGCCGGCGGACCTCTTCCTCTCGGCCAACGTCACCTGGATGGACCACCTGGCCGAGCAGCAGATGGTTCTGCCCGACAGCCGGGTGCCGCTGCTGTCCAACCGCCTAGTGCTCATCGCCCCGGCGGACTCCGATCTGCGGCTCCGCCTCGCGCCGGGTCTGGACCTGGGGAGGCTGCTGGGCGACGGGCGACTGGCCGTCGGCGATCCTGCCCACGTGCCGGCCGGCCTCTACGCGCGCCAGGCGCTCGAGGCGCTCGGTCTCTGGGAGCAGGTCGCCGACAAGCTGGCCCAGGCAAGCAACGTCCGCGCCGCCCTCGCCCTGGTCGATCGCGGCGAAGCCGTCGCCGGCATCGTCTACGAGACGGATGCGGCGATCTCGCCGCGGGTGCGCATCGTCGACGGCTTTCCCCTCTCCGCCTCGC
>ENA-ORCZ01000639-ORCZ01000639.1-marine-metagenome-genome-assembly--contig:-NODE-639-length-12530-cov-3.105838_pt1 | contig 12530 bp, 8 predicted proteins | sample MGYA00237785_ERZ508519 | MGnify/ENA primary metagenome ERZ508519 (study PRJEB26189, sample SAMN06268790) | marine metagenome | isolation source: Bioluminescent Bay, La Paraguera, Puerto Rico | place...
AATGCCGGCGCAGGGCCTTGTCCCGAAGGTTCTCCTGCGGGCCCGGCTCCAGCCCCAGCCAGCGGCGCCAGCCTCGCTGATAGCGGTGATGGTGCGCTTCCGCTTCCAGGGCTCCGGCGTTGCTGGTCATAAAGATCAGCGTGTTGCGGAAATCGATCTCCCGATTGCCGGAGGGGAACACCAGCCGGCCGGTATCGAGCACATTGAGCAGGGTCCGGGTGACCTCCTTGCTGGCCTTTTCAAGCTCGTCGAACAGGACGATGCCCGGTTTGCTGAACGACCCCTGAACCTTCTCAAGATCAAACAGGCTGTGGCCTTCCTTGCTGCCCACATAGCCCGGTGGCGCGCCGGTGAGCGCGGCGGCGTAGTGCTCCTGGGCCAGGGTATTCATGTCGATACGGCAGAAGGCGTCCGGCTTGCCATGAATGGCCTGAGCCAGCAGCCGGACGATCTCGGTCTTGCCAACCCCGGTCGGGCCGAGGAAGAGATTGACCGTCAGCGGACGTTCGGGATCGCCGATTCCGGCCTTGACCACGCGAAGCATCGCCTCGATTTCGCTCAGCACCGCATCCTGACCAACGATACGACTGCGCAGCAGCGCCATGACGGTCTCGACGTCGAACAGGAAGCGCGACGCCGACTTCGGCGCGTGGCCCTCCCGGTCGCTGGCTTGCGCGAGCTGGGTACGGTTGTGCTCGATGAGTTCATTCACGAACGGCATGGATATTCCGGTGCGGAGTGTTGAACGTGCGCCCCCTCAACCATTGGAGCGAAGGGCCGCGGGGAATGGGGGCGATTAACGCTGCGCGTCCGCCACTACCTGCTCTCCGAAGACAAAGCATGGATCGCAGCGAGGCCGGTAATCGCCCAAAGTCGACACAGGCCTGCCACCCTCTGGAACAGTCGCCCCAATGCAGCGGGCAACCCTTCAACCCAGCGTACGCTCCCGTCCCGCGTGCGGCAGTTCATACACCGGGCAGTCGGCGACGCCGACAGTGGCTCGGGTCAGGGCCTCGACGTTTTCCTGCGCCTTCTGCGCATCCAGCACCCAGGTGCGGTAGAACTCGAACGGACAGTCAGCCACGCCCTTGTCACCGTCACCCGAGTTATAGACGCCGGTGTAGCCGCGGTGCAGCAGCTTGAACAGGTGGTTCTGCGACTGGTCGTTGGCACGGGCGTCACGGATCTGCGAGATGGACAGCTGGGCATACTGGATCCCCATTTCCTCCTCGCCGCACTCGCCCAGGGTGCGACCGTCGAAGCCGATGATCGCCGAGTGGCCGAAGTAGCTATAGACGCCATCGAAGCCCGCGGCATTGGCCACCGCCACGTAACAGTTGTTGGCCCAGGCCATGGTCTTGGACATCAGCACCTGCTGCTCCTTGGCCGGGTACATGTAGCCCTGGCAGCGCACGATCAGCTCGGCGCCCTTCATCGCGCAGTCGCGCCAGATCTCAGGGTAGTTGCCGTCGTCGCAGATGATCAGGCTGATCTTCATGCCCTTGGGGCCGTCGCTGACGTAAGTGCGGTCACCCGGATACCAGCCCTCGATCGGGCACCAGGGAATGCACTTGCGGTACTTCTGCACGATCTCGCCCTGATCGTTGATCAGCACCAGCGTGTTGTAAGGCGCCTTGCCCGGGTCTTCGTTGCGCTCGCCGGTGAGCGAGAAGATGCCCCAGGTACGTGCCTCGCGACAGGCGGCCGAGAAGATCGCGGTTTCCTCGCCGGGAATGGTGGTGGCGGTTTCCATCATCTCGCCTGGGTCATACATGATCCCCATGGTGCTGTACTCGGGGAACACCACCAGGTCCATGCCCGGCAGGCCGAGCTTCATGCCCTTGATCATCTCGGCGATCTTGCGCGCGTTGTCGAGTACCTCGGCGCGAGTGTGCAGGCGCGGCATCTTATAGTTGACGACGGCTACGCCGACGGTATCGGGACTGCTGGAAATATCACCGTGACGCATGGATCTCTCCCTCTTTCGGGTTCTGTCGTAGTGAGCGGGTTGGCGCTGGCGCGACCAAGTCTGCAGGCTAGTGGCTGATCATCCACGGCCGGTTCGACGGGCTGGCCTTGAGCGCATGGGGATTAGCCTTGGTGGGTTGCAGCGGCTTACTCGGGCCGCAGCAGCTGCAGCCGGCCGGGTGGCGCTTGCTGGCGGCATACTCGGCGACTGTCTTGGGCGCGTGGCTGGCGCGCTCATTGGTCTCATGCGCCGCGCGGGTGCTGCCGGCCATGGTTGCCAGGCCGGGGGCGGTGCGAATCACTCGCGGGCTGGGCGTGCCGCAGGCCGGGCAATCGCAGGGTTCGCTGCGCACACTCATCGGGCGCAGGGCGGTGAAATCACCGCAGGCGTCGCAGTCGTATTCATAGATCGGCATCGCGTCATCCTCCGTGTCCCTCCATCCGGGCGAGCCAGGCCGCCGTCCAGAGCACCTGCCCCGCCCGGATGAACGAACTCATTTGTCGTAGGCGATCGGCAGGTCGATGCTGCCATCGAGGAACCGGGTCGGCCCGGACGCGTTCGGGTGGATGTCGAACTCGAAGATCTCGGTCGGCAGCCAGAGCGTGGCGCAGGCGTTGGGTATGTCCACCACGCCGCTGATATGGCCCTGCACCGGCGCCGAACCGAGTAGCGAGTAACCCTGCGCCGGTGTGTAGCCGAATTTGGTCAGGTAGTTGATGGCGTTCAGACAGGCCTGCTTGTAGGCGATGTTGACGTCCAGGTAGTGCTGCTTGCCGCTCTCGTCGACCGAGATGCCTTCGAAGATCAGGTAGTCCTTGTAGGTCGGCACGATGGGGCTGGGCTTGAAGATCGGGTTCTTGATGCCGTACTTGGCCATGCCGCCCTTGATCAGCTCGACCTTCATGTGCACCCAGCCGGCCATCTCGATGGCGCCGCAGAAGGTGATCTCGCCGTCACCCTGGCTGAAGTGAAGGTCGCCGACCGAGAGCCCGGCGCCGTCTACATAGACCGGGAAGAAGATCTTCGAGCCGCGCGAAAGATCCTTGATGTCGCAGTTGCCGCCATGCTCGCGGGGCGGCACGGTACGCGCGCCCTGGGCCGCGGCCTTGTCACGCGCCTCGCCGGTGAGCTTGCCCATGTGCGCGGTGGCGGCGAATGTCGGATTGGCCAGCGGCGGGACGCGGTTGGGATTGGTGTCGATCAGGCCCTGCTCGCGCTCGTTCCAGGTCGCCAGCATCTTGTGGTCCGGCAGGCAGCCGATCAGACCGGGATGGATCTGCCCGGCGAAACGCACGCCCGGGATGTGCCTGGAGCTGGTGAACAGGCCCTGGAAATCCCAGATGGATTTCTGCGCATGGGGGAAGTGGTCGGTCAGGAAGCCGCCGCCGTTCTGCTGCGAGAAGAAGCCATTGAAGCCCCACAGCGAATCCTGCTTGGCACCGATGTCGAGCAGGTCCACCACCAGCAGGTCGCCCGGCTCGGCACCCTCGACGCCAACCGGACCGGACAGGTAGTGCACGGTGGTGAGGTCGACGTCGCGCACATCGGATGCATCGTCGTCGTTCTTGATCGCGCCTGCGGTCCAGTCATAGGTCTCGAGAATGAAGTCGTCGCCCGGCTTGACCCAGCAGGCCATCGGAATGTCGGGATGCCAGCGGTTGTGGATCTGCTCGTTCTCGGTGGCAGGCTGATTCAAGTCGACCTTGATCAGGGTATCGGTCATGACGAAGCTCCTTTGCGTTGGAAGGACATCAGCGTTGCGCTGAACACGGGGCTAGTCTTTTCCGTCGCCAGCTTTTCCGAAATACGTTGGATGACGTATGCGCGGAGCCAGCAAATACGCGGTCTTCAGGTCTATCAGACAGGCAGGCGAAGACCGGCGCGCAGGGAACGCACACCGGCCTTTCGATCAGGAAAAGTGAGAAATCACGCTGCTCTATCGCCCATGAACGGGCCTGGGCCGCGAGCCCAGCCGGCGCAGTTCGCAACCAAGGCCGCGCCCACGGAACAGCGCGCCCTTACACCGACAGGTAACGACTGATGGTCGCCTCGTCGGCATTGGCTGCGCTTTCCTCCAGCACGAAGCGGCCCTTCTCGATGACCAGAAAGCGGTCGGCAATTTCCATGGTGAACGACAGCACCTGCTCGGAAACCACGATGGTCAGATCGCGAATCGAGCGGATCTCCTTCAGCGTGCGCGCGATGTCCTTGATGATCGACGGCTGGATGCCCTCGGTCGGCTCATCCAGCAGCAGTACCTTCGGATTGGTCGCCAGGGCCCGGGCAATTGCCAGCTGCTGTTGCTGGCCGCCGGACAGGTTGCCGCCCTTGCGCTTGCGCATGTCGTGCAGCACCGGGAACAGCGCGTAGAGATCATCCGGCACCTTGCCGCCTGCGGCTGCCGGCAAACCCGTTTGAATGTTCTCCAGCACCGTCATGCTGGGAAAAATCATCCGCCCCTGGGGCACGTAGGCCACACCGCTGGCGACCCGTTGATGGGTCTCCAGCCCGGCGACTTCCTGCCCATCCACCTGCACGCTGCCTGCCGTCTGCGGGACGATGCCCATCAGTGTCTTGAACAGCGTGGTCTTGCCCATGCCGTTGCGGCCCATGACCGCGACGATTTCCTGCTTATCGACCTTCAGATTGAGGTCGTGAAGGATCTGACTCTGGCCGTAGCCCGAAGCGAGGCTGCTGATCTGGAACATGCTGAACTCCTTTTTGTACCTGTTGGGTGCGACACGCGGGCCAGGGCCCGCACCGCCTCAATGCCCCAGATAAACCTCGATGACCTTGGGATTGCTCTGCACCGCTTCCATGCTGCCCTCGGCCAGCACCTTGCCCTGATGCAGCACGGTGACCTTGTGGGCGATGCTCTTGACGAACTCCATGTCGTGCTCGATCACCAGCACCGAGCGGCCCTGGCTGATGCGCTTGAGCAGTTCGGCGGTCTGTGCCCGCTCACTGACGCTCATGCCGGCCACCGGCTCGTCGAGCATCAGCAACTCCGGGTCCTGCATCAGCAGCATGCCGATCTCCAGCCACTGTTTCTGGCCGTGGGAGAGCAGCCCTGCCTCACCGTGCAGCTGTCCGGTCAGGCCGATTTCCGCCGCGATTTCCTCCACCCGGGCGACGACCTCGGCACTGCGCTTGAAGAACAGCGCACCGAACACCTTGCGCCCGGCCGGATAGGACATTTCCAGGTTCTCGAACACGCTGAGGTTTTCGTAGATCGACGGGTTCTGGAACTTGCGCCCTACCCCGGCGCGAACGATGTCGAACTCCTTCATCTTCGTCAGCTCGCGCCCGTCGAACTGGATCGAGCCGCCAGTGGCGCGGGTCTTCCCGCAGATCAGGTCGAGCACCGTGGTCTTGCCGGCACCGTTGGGGCCGATCACCACGCGCACCTCGTTGCGGTCCAGATAGAGGTTCAGGTCGTCGACCGCCTTGAACCCGTCGAAGGAAACGGTCAGGCCCTCGATGGCCAGCACCGGTTTGGGCATCTGAAATCCGCTCATGGGGTGCTCTCCAGTTGCTTGGCGGGAACCGCATCAATCGTTGCACCGCCCGCCCCCGGCTGCTCCGCCGGCGGCTTGGGCTTCATCGATGGCTGGCGCCGATCCGGCAGCCGCAGACGCGCCAGCCAGGGGCGGGCATGGCTCTGCCAGAGGCCTGCCAGACCGTTGGGGAAATACATGACCACCGCGATGAACAGGCCACCCATGAAATACAGCCAGAGTTCGGGGAAGCTCTCGGAGAACACCGTCTTGCCGTAGTTGACCAGCAGCGCGCCGTACACCGCGCCGAGCAGCGACATGCGCCCGCCCACGGCGGCGAAGATGACCATCTCGATCGACGGCACGATGCCGACGAAGCTCGGCGACATGAAGCCCACCTGCAGGGTGAACATCGCCCCGCCGATGGCCGAGAAGCTCGCCGCCACGCAGAACACGAAGATCTTGAAGCTGGCCACGTCGTAACCGGAGAAGCGCACCCGCTCTTCCTTGTCACGCATGGCCATCAGCAAGCGCCCGAGCTTCGAGGCGAGGATGAAGCGCCCGATCAGGATGCAGCCGATGAGCAGCGCCGCGTTGACGAAGTAGAGGATGGTCTTCGCCTCGTCAGTGCGAATGTCCCAGCCGAGCAGCGTCTTCAGGTCGGTGATGCCGTTCACCCCGCCGGTCAGGCCCTGCTGGCCGATGATCAGAATGGTCAGGATCGCCGCGATGGCCTGGGTGACGATGGAGAAATACACGTCGCCCACCCGACGCTTGAACATCGCCACACCGATGATCAGCGCGAGGATCGCCGGCACCGCCACCACGGCAAGCAGGGTGAAGCCGAAGCTCTGGAAGGGCTGCCAGAACAACGGCAGCTCGGTGATCTGGTTCCAGTCCATGAAGTCCGGGATACCGGGCGTGGACTGGATCTTCGTACTTTCCGGGTCGGATGCCTCGAGCTTGAGGAACATCGCCATGCAGTAGCCGCCGAGGCCGAAGAAGATCCCCTGCCCCAGACTGAGAATGCCGCCGTAGCCCCAGCAGAGCACCAGTCCAACGGCAACGAAGGCGTAGGTCAGGTACTTGCCCACCATGTTCAGGCGGAAGCTGTCGAGCAGCAGCGGAAACACCAGCAGGAGCAGCGCCGCGAGGATCAGCAGACCGATGCCGCCCTGCTTTCCGCCGAAGAATTTATCGAGTGTCGAGTTCATGCCTTGGCCCTCACGTCGTTCGCCGTCGCCACCAAAAAACTGTTCATCATTTGCGCACCTTGGCCGTGAACAGCCCCTGTGGACGCAGCATGAGGATCAGGATCACTGCCGAAAGGGTCAGCACCTTGGCCATCGAGCCGCTGATGAAGAACTCGGCCATCGATTGCGTCTGAGCGATGGAGAACGCCGAGGCAATGGTGCCGAACAGACTGGCCGCGCCGCCGAAGACCACCACCAGAAAGGTGTCGACGATGTACAGCGAACCGGAGGTCGGGCCCGTCGAGCCGATGGTGGTGAAGGCCGCGCCGGCGACCCCTGCCACGCCGCAGCCCAGGGCGAAGGTCATGCGGTCGACCTTCTTGGTGTTGATCCCCACCGAACGCGCCATCACCCGGTTCTGCACCGTGGCGCGCACCTGCAGGCCCCAGCGCGAGCGGTACATGAGGACGAAGATCGTCGTGGTGAGCAGCAGTGTCAGCGCCATCACGAACAGTCCGTTGAGCGGGATGTCGATGGTGTCGGTGGGCATCCAGGACCCCATCAGCCAGTCCGGCAGCGTGGCGCTGACCTCGCGCGCACCGAAGATCGAACGGAACGCCTGCTGCATCACCAGTGACAGGCCCCAGGTCGCCAGCAACGTGTCCAGCGGGCGATGGTAAAGCTTGCTGATCAACGCCCATTCGGCGAGCCAGCCCAGCGCGCCGGCAATCGCGAATGACAGCACGATGGCGACGAAGAAGTAGTAGGGCTGCAGCTCAGGGACATACTTGAGCGTCAGCACCGAAACCAGATAGGTGGTGTAGGCACCCACGGTGAGGAACTCGCCATGGGCCATGTTGATCACGCCCATCTGACCAAAGATGATCGCCAGTCCCAGAGCCATCAGCAGCAGCACGCAGAACACCGACAAGCCGTTGAAACCCTGCATGGCCGCGATGGCACCAAACTCCGATAGCCATTCCATGATGATGTCTCCTGATGGCAAAAGAGAGCGCCGCAGGCCTGCCGGCACGCGGCGCAGAGAGGGTTACTGGTAGCCTTTCGGGAAGGGATTCGGCTCGATCAGGTCGGACTCGAAGACCACCTGGAACTGGCCGTCGGCCTGCACCTGGCCAATGCGCGTCTTGCTCCACAGGTGCTGGTTCTCATGCCCCTTCACGTAGCCTTCCGGCGCGGTGTTCAGCTCCAGCCCGGCGGAGGCGGCAACCACCTTGTCGACGTCGAAGCTGCCGGCCTTCTCGACCGCGGCTTTCCACAGCCATGGGCCGAGGTAGGCCGCCTGGGTAACGTCACCGATCACCGCGTCCTGGCCGTACTTGGCCTTGAACGCCTTGACGAATTCGGCGTTGTTCGGGTTGTCCAGGCTCTGGAAGTACTTCATCGAGGCGTAGAAGCCGGCCATGTTCTCGCCGCCGATGCCGAGCAGTTCGTCCTCGGTGACCGAGAGGGTCAGCAGGGTCTGCTTGTCCGCGGTGATACCGGCGGCCTTGAGCTGCTTGTAGAAGGCGACGTTGGAACCGCCGACCACGGCAGCGAAGATCACGTCGGGCTTCTTCAGCTTGATCTTGTTGGTCAGCGAGCCGAACTGGGTGTTGCCCAGCGGGTAGTACTCCTCGCCCACCACCTTGCCGCCGAGCACGTTCTCGATGTGCTTGCGGGCGATCTTCATCGAGGTGCGCGGCCAGATGTAGTCCGAGCCGAGCAGGTAGAAGGTCTTGGCGCCCTTCTCCTTGGCGACCCAGTCGAGGCCCGCGAGGATCTGCTGGGTGGCCTCCTGGCCGGTGTAGACGACGTTCTTCGACTGCTCCAGGCCTTCATAGAAAGTCGGGTAATAGAGCAGCCCGTTCTCCCGCTCGAAGATCGGCAGCACCGCCTTGCGCGAGGCCGAGGTCCAGCAGCCGAACACCGCGGCGACCTTGTCGCGCTCCAGCAGCTTCTTGGCCTTTTCGGCGAAGGTCGGCCAATCGGACGCGCCGTCTTCCTGCACCACCTTGATCTGCCGGCCAAGGATGCCGCCGGCCGCGTTGATCTGCTCGATGGCCAGTCGCTCGGCCTGGATCGAGCCGGTCTCGGAAATGGCCATGGTGCCCGTCGCCGAATGCAGCTGCCCGACCACCACTTCCGTATCGGTGACCGCCAAGCCGGTGGTGTTGACCTCGGCGCTGGCGCTCGAGGCGAAGATGCTCATTGCCAGCATCGAGAGTGCCGCAGCCCCCTGCGCAAGCCGGCGGGGAAGGCGGCGTGACGAACCCGTCAGTTTTGAATCCATGATGATTGCTCCTGTCTCGGTGGGCCGTGCTTGGCTTGCCGCAACACTGCTGCTGCGGGCCGGCATCGGGTCGGGAGCAAGAATGGGCTCGGCTGTCTGGCCGGGGTATACGCAGGATGACGTAAGCGGGTACGTCATCTGACGTATCCGTAGCAGGCGCACTGCTGGTGCATCCTTGCGCCGGTATGGAGCACGCCAGCAACCGGCAACCCTCGCCACTGCCGATCACGGCAGCACTGCGCCGGCATGCGCATCGGTGCTTCGCCGCGGGTCATCAGCAGTGCCGAACGGGGGCACGGAAGTTGCTCAAACCAGGGAAACGACAATCAGCCGGGGCCGCCAGCGTGCAGATCACAGGCACACAGCGCATCGTCAAGATTCGCCGCGACTACAACAGCTGGGTCGCCGACGAAACGCTGGAAGACTACGCCCTGCGTTTCACCCCCAAGTCGTTTCGCAAGTGGTCGGAATTTCGTATCGCCAACACCGCGCTCGGTGCGGTGTCGTTCCTGGCCCTGGAAGCCATCGGCGGCACGCTGGCCCTTTCCTACGGTTTCACCAATACGCTCTGGGCGATCCTCGCGGTGGCGTTGGTGATCTTCCTCACCGGGTTGCCGATCAGTTACTACGCGGCGCGCTACGGCGTGGACATGGACCTGCTGACCCGCGGCGCCGGCTTCGGCTACATCGGCTCGACCATCACCTCGCTGATCTACGCCAGCTTCACGTTCCTGTTCTTCGCCCTTGAAGCAGCGATCATGGCGCTGGCGCTGGAGCTGTATTTCGGCATACCGCTGGCGCTCGCCTATGTGGTCTGCTCGATCATCATCGTGCCGCTGGTGACCTACGGCATCACCCTGATCAACCGCCTGCAGTTCTGGACGCAACCGGTCTGGCTGATCCTGCTGTTGCTGCCCTACATCTTCGTCATCGCCAAGAACCCCGAGGCGCTGAGCGATCTGACCAGTTTCGCCGGCCGCGAAGGTGACGGGGGCTCGTTCAACCTGCTGTCCTTCGGCGCCGCCTGCACCGTGGCGCTGGCACTGATCACGCAGATCGGCGAGCAGGTCGACTACCTGCGCTTTTTGCCCGAGAAGACCCGGCAGAACCGCGTGCGCTGGTGGCTGGCGATGCTCGCAGCCGGCCCCGGCTGGATCATCCCCGGCGCACTGAAGATGCTCGCCGGTGCCTTCCTCGCCTTTCTCGCGTTGCAGCACGAAATCCCGGTGGACAAGGCGGCCGAGCCGACACAGATGTACCTGGTGGCCTTCAGCTACGTGTTCGCCTCGCCGGAATGGGCGCTGGGCGCCATGGTGCTGTTCGTCATCGTCTCGCAGGTGAAGATCAACGTGACCAATGCCTATGCCGGCTCCCTGGCGTGGTCGAACTTCTTCGCGCGCGTCACCCACAGCCATCCGGGGCGGGTGGTCTGGCTGGTATTCAACGTGTCGATCGCGCTGATGCTGATGGAGCTGGGCGTGTTCGAGGCCATCGAGCAGGTGCTCGGGCTGTACGCCAACGTGGCCATCGCCTGGATCGGCGCGCTGGTCGCGGACCTGGTGATCAACAAGCCGCTGGGCCTGTCGCCGCGGCAGATCGAATTCAAGCGCGCACACCTCTACGACATCAACCCGGTGGGTGTCGGCGCCATGCTGATCGCCTCGCTGCTGGCGATTCTCGCCCACAGCGGCGTGCTCGGTGCGCTGGCTCAGGCAGCCTCACCGATGATCGCGCTGGGCACTGCACTGGTCTGCGCACCATTGATCGCCTGGGTTACCGGCGGGCGCTTCTATATCGCCCGCGAACGTCAGCCAGAGCTGCTGTACCCCTATACCGAGCGCGGCAAAGTCGCCTGCGTGCTATGTAGCAATGCCTTCGAGGAGCCGGACACCGCCTTCTGCCCCGCCTATGGTGCGCCGATCTGCTCGCTGTGCTGCTCGCTCGATGCGCGCTGTGGCGACCTGTGCAAGCCGCACGCGCGGCTCTCGGCGCAGTGGGACAACTTCCTCCGCTGGGCCTTCCCGCAGGTGTCCATCCCGCGCCTGCACACCCGCCTGGCGCACTACCTCGGTGTGCTCGGCCTGATCATCGGCCTGCTTTCGCTGGCGCTCTGGCTGATCTACAGCCAGGTTTCGCCGAGTGTCGCAGCCAGCCCGCAGGAGGCGGGAGAAACCCTCTATCAGGCGTTTCTCAAGGCATTCCTGGTGCTCTCGCTGTTCGCCGGGATTCTCGCCTGGTGGGTGGTGCTGACCCGCGAAAGCCGCCACGTCGCCCAGCAGGAGTCGGACCGCCAGACCCACCTGCTGATGCAGGAGATCGAAGCCCACCGCAAGACCGACGAACAGCTGCAGAAGGCCAAGGAAGCGTCCGAGGCGGCGAATGCCGCCAAGAGCCGCTATGTGACAGGCCTTTCCCACGAGCTGCGCACCCCGCTGAACAGCATCCTCGGCTATGCGCAGATCCTGTTGCGCGATGGCGAGCTGCCGACGCGACACAAGGAAGCGCTGGGCACCATCCATCGCAGCGGCGCCCATCTGCTCTCGCTGATCGACGGGCTGCTCGACGTGGCCAGGATCGAAGCCGGAAAGCTCAATCTGGAGCCATCCGAGATCGCCTTTCCCGAATTCCTTCTGCAGGTACGCCAGATGATCGCGCCACAGGCCGAGGAAAAGGGCCTGCGCTTCCACTTCGAAACCCAGGGCCGCATCCCGGCCGTCGTGCGCGGCGACGAGAAGCGCGTACGGCAGATTCTCATCAACCTGCTCGGCAATGCGGTGCGCTACACCGACGCCGGCAGCATCACCCTGCGCGCCAGCTACCTGCGCGAAACCGCGACCTTCGAGATCGCCGACACAGGTGTCGGCATCGCCCCCGAACAGGTGGAGCGATTGTTCCAGCCGTTCGAGCGCGGCAATCCGTTGCGTCAGGACAGCGGTCTGGGCCTCGGCCTGACCATCACCCGCATGCTCACCGCGTTGATGGGCGGCGAGCTGTCGATGAAGAGCGAGCAAGGTCGCGGCAGCGTTTTTCAGCTGCGCCTGTTCCTTTCCGAAGTGCGCGTGCCGCAGGCGGTGGTCCATGTCGAACACGACATCATCGGCTACCACGGCCCGCGCCGCCGCGTGCTGGTGGTCGACGACCACATCGAACACCGCCAGGTGCTGGCTGGCATGCTCGAGCCATTGGGTTTCGAAATACTCATGGCCAGCAACGGCCAGGAGGCGCTCAGCCAGGTGTCGCTACACAACCCTGACCTGATCCTGATGGACCTCTCCATGCCGCAGCTCGACGGCTGGCAGACCGCCAGGCTGATTCGCCGCTCGGTGGGTTCGACGGCGCCGATCATCGTCATTTCTGCCAATGCCTTCGTCGACGGTGCGAGCGTGCTGCTACGTACCACCGGCCCGCAAACCTTTGGCGAACTCGAGGGGCGCAAGGTCGGTGTCCGCGCCGGAACAACCACCGAACAGGCACTTGCCAATACGGTCAAGGATCTGAATATCCCGGTCGAGACGGTGGCAGTTAAGGACCATCAGGACGGCATTCGGAAATTGCTCGATGACGAGATCGCCGCCTACTTC
>ENA-ORCZ01000640-ORCZ01000640.1-marine-metagenome-genome-assembly--contig:-NODE-640-length-12527-cov-4.215341_pt1 | contig 12527 bp, 7 predicted proteins | sample MGYA00237785_ERZ508519 | MGnify/ENA primary metagenome ERZ508519 (study PRJEB26189, sample SAMN06268790) | marine metagenome | isolation source: Bioluminescent Bay, La Paraguera, Puerto Rico | place...
TCGACGACGACGGCTTCCAGTTTCTTGCCGAGGAGGCCGCCCTTCTTGTTCTGCTCGTCGATGAGCATCAGCATGGCGTCTTTCAGCGTGGTTTCCGAAATGGCCATCGTGCCGGAGAGAGAATGCAGGATACCGACCTTGATGGTCTCTTCCTGGGCGGAAGCACCGCCGATGATGGTGGAGGCCAGCAGGCCTGCCAGAGCGAATTTGCTGAATGTCTTTTTCATGGATGTTCCCCTTGTCCTGACGTCACCGGTTCCCAGGCCGGTGATTGGCGGCTGGAAGGTGCCGCTGTCGGGAAAGGATCGTGCACTGGCAGCGCCGCACCGCAACATACGTCAATTGACGTACCTGACCGCCGGAAGGGTCGCAGCCGGCTCAAGGCATGAACTACGGTGCGTGCTGTCTTGCGTCCGAAAAAGGCAATGCGCGCATCAATTTTGGGAACCAGACTGCTCCTTCGCGCGTTGCAGGAGTTGAGGCGACGGGTGCGTCGTCTGGGCATGGGGATTCAGGAATGAGCTTCGGTTTTCAAGACCTCCAAAGGATCGCAAAAAGACGCTTTTCCGGAAATCAGAAATGTAGGCATAGTGAGAACTTGTCTTACCGGCAAAGGCTGTAGCAAGTGGCCGTTAGCTCTGAAAACGAAGGTCTTGTATTTCGTCCCGAGGCTCTCTCAGTTCTAGAGTTGCTTCCGGTCGCAGTCTACGTCACGGACGCAGAAGGCATCTTGACCTTTTGCAACGAGGCCGCCTGCGAATTGTGGGGTGTCCGACCGGAGCTTGGCAGCACACGATGGTGCGGCTCATTCAGGATATATGATGCCCAGGGGCATGAGGTCCCACTCGATCAGTGCCCCATGGCGCAGTGTCTCAGGACAGGCCAGGCGCAGTCCGAGGTGGAAGTGGTCGTTGAACAGCCGGACGGAAAGCGCCGCTCCGTGATCGTCAATCCGAGGCCGGTTGTCAACGAAGCTGGCGACCTCATAGGCGGGCTCAACACGATCAGCGACATCACCGCCGCGAAACGCGCGGAAGAGGGCCGGTCAAGAAGCGAGGTTTTTTCCCGCCAGGTACTTCAGAACAGTCGGGACTGTATCAAGTTGCTTGACCTTGAAGGGCGACTGCAGTCGATCAACCCCTGCGGTGTAAGGGCGCTCGAAATTGATGATCCCGAAGATGCTATCGGCCGATCCTACTTCGATTTTTGGGAAGGAAGCGACCGGGAGGCTGCTCTTGCTGCGGCCCATGATGCACTCAAGGGCGGTCAAGGCCGGTTCACAGCATCATTCACGTCGTCGAAAGGGCGCCTCACCCGTTGGGACGAGATCGTATCTCCGAGGCTGAATGAACTGGGGGAAACATGCGGCTATCTCGTCATTTCGCGTGACATAACCTCTCAGGAAAAAACGACACGCGAACTTGAGCACCGATTGCAGCAACAAAAGGCGATTGCGGAATTGAGCGCGATCGCATTGTCCGAGCGGTCACTGGACACCACGCTGACATACGTCGTCGAGAAGGTTTCTTCAGTGCTGCGATGCCCTCTGGTCAAGGTGCTCAGGCTGACGCCGGAGGCTGACAGGCTGCTGCTGTCGAACGGTGTGGGCTGGAGGGAAGGCCTCGTTGGCCATGCAACGGTCGAAGTCGACCGGGGATCACAGGCCGGCTACACGCTCTCGATCATGGAGACGGTTGTCGTAAATGATCTCCTGAGCGAAGAACGGTTCAGCGGGCCGGATCTGTTGCTCTCCCACGGAGTTCGTAGCGGACTGAGTGCAACGATTGTCGGACCGGATTCCAGACCTTACGGGGTACTCGGTGTTCATACCACTGAGCGTAGAGACTTCGGTCCCTCCGAAGTCGAATTTGTATCCTCGGTCGCCAACATTCTCGCAAGCCGATTCCGATTGGCCGAAAGCGAACAAAGAAGACAGCTGGTGCTCAGGGAGATGGCGCACAGAACTGGTAACCTGATGCAAATGGTGTCGTCCATCTTCGAGCAGACTGCCCGCTCTGCAGCGGACCTGGAAGACGCCAAACAGTCCTTTGGCAGCAGATTGAGTGCCCTGGCCCGGCTGAATTACAGAGTTGTGTCCGACGGTTGGCATTCGACGCGCCTGGTCGAGCTCGTAAACGAAACACTCAGCCCCTTCGAAGGACGGTTTCAAACGCAAGGCAGGGACGTCATTCTGCCGTCGGATCTCTGCTTTGATCTTGGCCTCGTCCTGCATGAACTCGCCACCAACTCTGCCAAGTACGGCGCCTTCAGCAGCGCAAACGGCAAAGTGTCTTTGATCTGGGCCGTCGAGGGACAGGAAGGACAGAGGCAGCTGACGCTCGACTGGAGCGACCCGGGCGGCACCGTCCGGCAGACTTCGGCCCGAACCGGGTTCGGCAGCCAGCTTGTGGCGTCGCTGGTACAGATCAAATGGGGTGGAAAACTGTCGATCGAGAACGACGGCCACTACCGATGCCGGATGGAAATCCCCCTTCCACAGCCGAGCCGAGTGCAAGCAGCGATTTCAAAGTCCCTGAACGTCGCAGCAGAGTAGGGCGACGATGCGTTAGATCGCGTCGCGTTCTACTGGAACATCATATGTCGCTTCTTGCGTTGAAGTCCTTGATTTCAGGCAGCGAAGAGCGATGCCGATTTGACGCGACGTGCTCTGGCGCACCTATCGTGCGCTGAAGGCTGATTGCCTGCCGAAGCAGTCCGAGCGGTACACCCGCTTGTTTGCGCATATCATCATGTTTTCCATTCCCGATATGGCCTTCACCGGTCCGAGCAGTTGCACTGGTATGATTTCTGCAGTGGCTGGTTCTCCTTGCGCATTTTGTGCAATCGACCGGAAAATGCGCATCCGACATCTGTTGATGCGCCCAAAAAACGTGCAATTGACTAAAGAATGAACAGCTCGTGACTGCCCGCCAGCGCATTCTGCCGGTTCGCCGCCAGTACAACAAATGGGTCAACAACCAGACCCTGGAAGACTATGCGCTGCGTTTCACCGCCAAGAGCGCCCGCCGTTTTTCCTCGCGGGCCATCTCGCAGACCGCTATCGGCGCCATCTCCTTTCTGGCGCTGGAGGCCATCGGCGGGGCGATCACGCTCTCCCATGGCACGGCGAATGCGTTTCTGGCCATTCTGGTCGGCAGTCTGGTGCTCCTGATCGTCGGGCTGCCGATCAGCCGCTATGCCATGCGCTACGGTGTCGACATTGATCTCCTTACCCGCGGTGCGGGTTTCGGCTACATCGGCTCCACGATTACATCGCTGATCTATGCCAGCTTCACCTTCCTTCTGTTTGCGATCGAAGCCTCGATCATGTCGAGCGCTCTGGAATTCGCCTTCGGCGTACCGCTTTGGCTGGGCTACGTCATCAGTGCCGTCGCCGTTATCCCCCTCGTCACGCACGGGATTACCTGGATCAGCCGTTTCCAGCTTGCGACCCAGCCTTTCTGGATCATCCTCAACATCCTGCCATTCCTGTTCATTGCCTATACGGACTGGCAGGCGGTGGGCGAGTGGCTGAGTTTTGCGGGCATCGATCCATTGACGGATGCGCCGCGGCAGACACCCGGCGGCTGGGACAGCATAAACCTGGTGAGCTTCGGCGCGGCCTCCGCCGTTATCCTGGCCCTGATGGCGCAGATCGGCGAACAGGTCGATTTTCTGCGCTTTTTGCCGGCCCAGGATTATGCCCGGCGCCGGCACAGGCTGGCGCTGTTCCTGGCGGGGCCCGGCTGGGTCGTGCTCGGCGCGCCGAAGATGATTGCCGGCTCTTTTCTGGCAGTGCTTGTGCTCTCCCACGGCGTGCCGGTCGAACACGCGGACGAACCCTCGCGCATGTATGCGATTGCCTTCGGCTACATGATCCCCAACGAGACAGTCGTCCTGCTCCTGATGGCGGCTTTCGTCGTGGTGGCGCAGCTGAAGATCAATGTCATGAACGCCTATGCGGGCTCGCTCGCCTGGTCGAATTTCTTCTCCCGCCTCACCCATTCGCATCCAGGGCGCGTCGTCTGGCTGGTTTTCAATGTCGGCATCGCACTGCTTCTGATGGAACTCGGCATCTACCGCCTGCTTGAAGAAACGCTCGGGGTCTTTTCCATCATCGCCATGGCCTGGCTGTCGGCGATCTCGGCGGATCTCTTCATCAACAAGCCGCTCGGTCTGTCGCCGCCGGGCATCGAGTTCAAGCGGGCGCATCTTTATGACATCAACCCCGTCGGCACCGGCGCGATGCTTGCTGCCGCCGGTCTGGCGCTCGCCGCCCATTTCGGCGCCTTCGGCGCGGTTGCGGCTGCCCTCGCCACCTTCCTTGCCATGGCCGTCGCCTTCGTCGCCGCGCCGTTGATCGCGATGGCCACCAAGGGTCGCTTCTATCTGGCCCGCAAGCCGCGCCGGAGCTGGCAGACGCGCGACCATATCGACTGTTCGATCTGCGAGAACCCCTTCGAACCTGAGGACATGGCATATTGCCCGGCATACCAGGCCCCGATCTGCTCGCTTTGCTGCTCGCTCGACGCACGCTGCCACGACAGTTGCAAGCCGAGGGCCCGGGTTGCCAGCCAGGTGGGCTCCGTTGCCGGTCGCGTGCTGCCGGAGAATGCCATGGCATTCCTGGGCTCGCGGCTCGGACGCTACGCGCTGACCTCGGCTTTGTCGATCGCGGGGATCGGCCTGATGCTCTGGATCATCTACGGTCAGGCGGCCAGCCGGCTTGGCGATCCGACCGGCATTATCGGCCAGACGGTACTTCTGATCTTCTTCGTCTTCGCCATCGTTGCCGGCATCGCCAGCTGGTTCCTGGTGCTTGCCCATGACACACGTCTGGTTGCCGAGGAAGAATCAGCACGCCAGAACGCACTTCTTCAGAAGGAAATCGATGCCCACAGCATCACGGACGCGGCCCTGCAGAAGGCCAAGGAAGACGCGGAAGCGGCGAACCTTGCCAAGAGCCGCTACGTGGTCGGCCTCAGCCACGAACTCAGAACGCCGCTCAACGCCGTGATGGGTTACGCCCAGGTGCTGGAGCGGGACGACGGCATCCCTAAAGGTCGAAAGCCCGCGGTCTCGACGATCCGGCGCAGCGCCGAACATCTCTCGGGCCTGATCGACGGCCTCCTGGATATCTCCAGGATCGAGGCCGGCCGGCTGCAGATCTATTCCAACGAGATCAACATTCACGAATTCCTCGACCAGATCGTCGACATGTTCCGCATGCAAGCCGCGGGCAAGGGGCTGGGGTTTCGCTATGAACGGGCCGCCAATCTGCCGGCGGTCGTGCGGACCGACGAAAAGCGCCTGCGCCAGATCCTGGTGAACCTCTTGTCCAATGCCATCAAGTTCACCGACAACGGGGAAGTATCGCTCACCGTCGGCTACCGGTCGCAGGTGGCGAGTTTCGTCGTTACCGACAGTGGTCCGGGCATTGACCTCGACGAACAGAGCAAGATCTTCGAGCCCTTCGGCCGCGGCCGCAAGGCGAGCGGTGCGCGTACGCCGGGACTCGGCCTTGGCCTTACCATCACCAAGCTCCTGACGGAAACCATGGGCGGCGCCATCGCACTGGCAAGCGAACCGGACAAGGGTGCGTCCTTCGAGGTGCGCCTGATGCTGGCCGCCGTCGACCGGCCCGTGGACACGGTTCGCCTGGAGCGCCAGGTGAGGGGCTATGAAGGAAAGCGCCGCACGGTTGCTGTTGTCGATGACAACCAGGATCATCGGGCGCTTGTCAGCGACATCCTGAAGCCGCTCGGCTTTACCGTCCTGGAGGCGCAAAGCGGTGCCGCCTGCCTGGAGACGGTCCTGCCGCTGGAGCCGGATCTCTACCTGGTGGACATCCTGATGCCCGGCATGAACGGCTGGCACCTTGCGGAGGAACTGCGCGAGCGCGGCGAAAGCGCGCCCATTGTCATGCTTTCGGCCAATATCGGCGATCAGGCCTTGCGCCCGGACGGGCCCGCCCGCCACACTGCGACCCTGGCAAAGCCCTTCGCCATCGGTCAATTGCTCGATCTTCTGCAGAAACACATGGGTGTCACCTGGACGGAGAAGCCGATCGAGGCGATGGCGGAGGTCAAACAGGCGCTTCGCTTGCGCTCGCCCGGCGCCACTCACGTGGCTGACCTGATGTCGCTGGCGGATATCGGCTATGTGGAAGGCATTGAGGCCAAGCTGGACGAACTGAGCCGGGAACCGGAGAACGAACCGCTGATAGAGACCCTGCAAGCCCATCTCACGCGCTTCGATTTCGAGGCCTACCGGAACGTGCTCAGCGGATTGGAACCGCATGAGGGATGACCGGCGCGATACCGTCCTGGTGGTGGACGACAGTCCGGAAACGCTCGGTTTCGTCACTGAAGCGCTGAAAAAGACGGGCATCACGGTGCTTGTGGCGACCAGCGGCGAGGCCGCGCTGTCCATCTGCGGCAAGGTGAGCCCGGACACGATCCTGATGGACGCGGTGATGCCCGGGCTCGACGGCTTCGAGACCTGCCGGCTGATCAAGGAGAACCAGGCGCTCCAGCATGTGCCGGTCATCTTCATGACCGGGCTGTCGGAGACGGAACACATCGTCAGGGCACTGGAATGTGGCGGCGTCGATTTCCTGACCAAGCCTATCGATGTCGACGAGTTGAAGGCCCGCATCAAGGTGCACCTGAAGAATGCCCGCTCGGTGCAGAGCGCCCATGTGGCCCTGGATGCGGCCGGCCGCCACCTTGTGGCCGTGTCGAAAGACGGCGACGTGCTTTGGTCGACGCCTCAGATCCAGAACCTCCTGGCGCGCACCGGCGCGGCGGAGGCCAGCCTCTTCCAACTCGGACGGGCGCTGGGCGACTGGATGGACAGGTCGCAGGATCCCGGCGACAGGCGCAAGAGTTTCATGCTGGGCCTTTCCGAAGCTCTTGCTGTTCAACTGCATCCCCTCGGGCGCGTCGGCCCGGACGAAAACCTCTTCCGGGTGACGGCGGAAGACGAGGCCGGCCAGGTGCAGGCACTGCAGCAGCAGTTCGACCTGACCCAGCGGGAAGCCGAGGTGCTGATCTGGATTGCCAAGGGAAAGGCCAACAAGGATATCGGCGAGATTCTCGGACTGTCGCCGCGCACGGTGAACAAGCATCTGGAGCAGATCTTCGTCAAGCTGGGGGTCGAAAACCGGGCTTCAGCGGCCGTGCGCGCGGCCGAAGTGATCTACGCCCTCTGATTTTGATATGGAAAAGTAACGGTAATGCAATCAAGGGTTGAATAGCGGCTCGACAAGCGCCCGGCGTTGAATTATGGATGCATTAGCCGAAAGTATGAGGCTGCGGGGCATTTCAGGGAGGCGCGCTCATGGCAGATTTCACGGAGGTTCGTCGCGCGACGCTCCTGCCGGACCGGATTGCCGCCGACATCATGGCGAAAATCTCCGACGGCGAATTGAAGCCGGGCGATACGCTGCCTACCGAACACGCGCTGGCAGGCACTTTCGGGGTCAGCCGCAACGTCGTGCGCGAAGCAATCGCCCGGCTGCGCTCCGACGGCGTGATCGAGTCGCGCCAGGGCCGCGGCGCCGTGGTCAAGCCGGTCTCCGAGCGGGAGACCTTTCGTGTCGATATCCGTGCTCTCGGCAAGGACGGGAATTTCGCGGACCTCTTCGAACTGCGCGGCATTCTGGAAATCGAGGCGGCAGGACTTGCCGCTCTCAGGCGGACGGCGGCCGATCTCGACGAGATGGCCACCGCGATCGGGGAGTTGCAGGGGCGGACCACTTTCGACGAAAGGCGTCTTGAGGCCGACGCCTGCTTTCACCGCGCCGTCGGCAAGGCTTCCGGCAACTCCTATCTCTTCGGCATCATCTGCTACATCTCCGCCCGCCTGAAGGAAACCGCGCGCGCAACGACGGATGTCTACACAAAGGACGATCTCATCGAGTTGACGATGGGCGAGCACCGCAGGGTGTTCGAGGCCATCGAGGCGCGCGACCAGGCGCGTGCCCGCGCCGCGATGGCAGGCCACATCAAGGCCGCTGCGTCACGCCTCAATGTACCGGTAAAGACCGCGGCGGGAACCTGAAACCAGGTCGTGGGGGCACCGTCTGATAGGTCGCCAAAGCACGTGGAACCCTTCACCAGGGCATCGCGGGAGCTGCATCGCCTTGAAGTATCCCGGTTTCAGCCTGGCCCACTGTTAGGTGCGCGTATGTACCGGTTCTGTTTCAGGACCCGGTCCGGAAGGCTTTCAGCGACCGCAGCCATTCCTCGCCGATCCGGTGCCGTTTAAGAACATCAACCGGATCGACCTCGTCCTGTCGCGAGCAGATCCTGTAAGTCTCCAGCACCTCCGCACTCATGCGGCCGCTCTGGTAGAAATACATTGCGGCGGCATAGCGGGTGCGTCCGGACCAGTCCTCTCCCGGCGGTGTCTGGATCAGACGCCGGTTGAGAGCCTCCTCTTTCCCGGGGGCGTCGTCTTCGCCGGTGTCCCGGTCAATATCACGGCCGGAGACCATCAGAAGTCTCCGGGTGGTGTCTGGGTGCGCCGGGCCAGTTTGACGAAAGGTTTGGAGACCACTTTCGCCCGCTTCATCAGCTTGGTGTATTGCAGCTCGTGCAGCGCATAGATCTCGACCCAGAGATCGTCCACTATGCTGTCGCCATAGGGGCGTTCCAGGCTGGCAATAGCGATATTGCGTTTGGCGGTCGGCGACCACACAGCCGCCGTCACCAGACCGACCTCGCGTTTCTTGCGGTGATAGATGATGGCATGGTCCGCAGGAACATTGCCCTCGATTTCCAGTCCCACCAGCATGAACCGTGCCTTGCCGTCGCGGCGGGCGGCCTCGATGGCGCGCCGGCCATTGAACGGTCCCTTCTTCAGATCGACCATCCAGTCGAGGCCGATCTCGTCCGGCAGGCGTGCCCGGTCCGCACGCAACGCCGTTTCGGCCGTGATGAAATCCGCGTTGGCGACGATCAGCCCGGCTTCGATGCGTGCCGTGTTCAGCGCCGCATAGCCGATGGCGCGCAACCCGTAAGGACCACCGGTCTCCCAGAGACGGTCCCAAAGCGAGAGCGCGCGCGGCGTGTCGACAAAAAGCTCATAGCCGAGATCGCCGGTAAAGCCGGTGCGGGACACAGTGACGGTGCCGCCCGGATGCGCAAACTCGCGGATGTCGAAGGGCTTCATCGTCTCGATGCCCTCGAACCCGGCGGCCTTTAGAAGGGCACAGGACGTTGGGCCCTGCAGGGCGAGGCCCGCCACATCCTCGGTTTCCTCCGAGATCGTGACATTGAATCCGAAAGCTCCGTCGAGAAGCCACGGCAGATGCCGTTCCTGGCAACAGAGGCGGAAGCGGGTCTCGCTCAGGCGAAAGAGCGTACCGTCATCGAGCACATGGCCGCTGTCGTCGCACCATGCGGTATAATGCACCCTGCCGGGCTTCAGCCTTGTGACGTCGCGAAGGGTCAGACGATTGCAGAAGGCTTCCGCATCCGGACCTTCGATCCGGTATTTCACCATCGGCGAGATGTCGAAGAGAGCCGACTGGCTGCGGATGGCGAAATATTCCAGTTCCTCGCTCCACAGCGAATGCGGTGCGCGGTAGCCGGCCCAGTCATACCATTCGGCCGTGTGCATCAGGGCGTCGAGACGCGGCTGGAAGGGCGTGTCGAACTTGATCTTCTGGATATGCCCCTGGGCTGCCTTGCGTTCGGCAACGGTGAGAAGGGCTGGACGCATCGATCCCATGGTCATGCCTCCCGGGTAAGAATGTGGCGGGCCGCGTTCAGCCCGGGCAGACCCGAAACGCCGCCGCCCGGATGGGTTCCGGCGCCGCAGAGGTAAAGCCCTTCGACGGGCGTATCGTAGCCTGCGTGACCGGCGATGGGGCGCGAGACGAACATCTGGTCGGCCTGCAATTCACCGTGGTGCCAGTGTCCGCCCGGCATTCGGTACCGCGCTTCGATATCGGCGGGCGTCAGCAGCTCCGCGTGGCGGACGAGCTTGCGCAGGCCCGGAACGGCGCTTTCCAGAAGCGTGAGCGTGCGCTCCATGAACTTCGCCTTGCCGCTCGCCCAGCCCTCGCGCAGATGATAGGGCGCGTATTGCACGATGGCCGAAAGCACGCAGGCCCCGCTTGGCGCTAGCGTGGGATCGGTAAGACTCGGCAAGGTGAGCTCGATCGCAGGATTTTCCGAAAACGCGCCGTATTTCGCCGGGTTGAAGGCCCGTTCGACATAGTCGGAACTCGGTGCAATGACCATCCGGCCGGTCTGGAACTCACTTGCGAGCGCATCGATTTCAGGCGGCTCGTCGAGGGCCAGATGGAGCTTGGCGACGTTGCCGGCCATGCGCATGTGGCGGAGCTTGCGCACGAAACCGATATCAAGCTCCCTGATGTCGACGAGGTCGGTAAAGGTGGTCTTCGGGTTGAGGGCCGAGACGACGATGCCCGCCTTCAGCGTCTCGCCGTCTTCGAGGACGACGCTTGCCGCCCGGCCGTTCTCGACTTCGATCCGGCCGACCGGTGTCCCCGTGCGAAAGGAAACGCCGGCTGCTTCTGCCGCCTTGACGAGGGCATTGGCAACCGCCCCCATGCCGCCTTGTGGCAGCACCTGGGCGCCGGCGGTCCCGGAAACTTCGCCGGCAAGACGATAGTAAAGCCCGAGCAGGGAGGTCGGTGATCGCGGCCCGAGATGGTGACCCAGCGTGCCGTCAAAGGCGAGCAGGCCTTTCAGCCGGTCGTCGCTCAGGTGCTCGTCGGCAACGTCGGCGATGTTCATCAGGATCATGCGCATGAACTCGCGCATCTCGTCCCGTCCGAGGCGCATCAGGGCGAAGCCGGCGCTGCCGAAGGACAGAATGTCCTTGCGGTTGAGATTGCCGATCTTCGGTGGCGGGCTGGTGAGAAACCGCTTCAGGATGCCGGTCTGGCGCAGAAGCAGCGCGCGCAGTTCCTTCCAGGCGGCGGCTTCGCTCGAGGCAACGCCGTCGAGTCGTTCGCCGTAGCCGCCATGGAGGATTGCCGGCGCACCTCCTGCCGACAGGGTCACCGTCGGCGCGGCGCCGGGGCCGAAGCTGAGGCCGTGGCTTTCCAGTTTCAGCGACTTGATAACCTCCGGATGCATCTGGTTGAGCAGATGCGCAACGGCAGAGACACGAAAGCCGGGGGCGAATTCCTCCGTGCAGGCGGCTCCGCCGAGCGTCTTTGAAGCTTCCAGAACCTGGACCTTGCGGCCGGACCGGGCGAGAAGGGCGGCTGCGATGAGGCCGTTGTGGCCGCCGCCGATTACGATTGCATCAGATGACGTCATGGGCCGGGCTCATGTCTTTGACGGGGCGGGAGAGGTCGCGCAGGATTTCCCTGGCGGCGTTGCGTCCGGGCGCACCCATGACGCCGCCGCCGGGATGGGTCGAGGATCCGCACAGATAAAGCCCCTGGACCGGCGAGCGGTACTGGGCGTAGCCGGGCACCGGACGGTTGAACAGCAGCTGGTCGAAGGTGAGTTCCCCCTGGAAGATGTTGCCTTCCGTGAGACCGACCTCGTTCTCTATCTCGCGCGGCGTGCGCACTTCCATGTGCACGATCCGGTCGCGGAAGCCGGGAGAATAATCGGCGATCTGGCCGATGACCGTTTCGGCAAAGGCGTCCCGATCGGCATCGGTCCATTCGCGGCCCTCCACCTTCGGCGGGCAATATTGCGAGAAGCAGCTCATGAAATGTTTCCCGGGCGGAGCCATGGTCGGGTCGAGCGTGGTCGGAATGACGACGTCCAGCATCGGATCGGCAGACCAGCGGCCCTCCTTCCAGTCGTCATAGGCCCGCTCCATCCGCTCGATCGTGTCGGTGAAATGAAGATCACCCTGCAGGCAGGGCGAGTTCTTGGGCAGGGCAGGGAAGTCGGGCATGGAATCGAGGGCGATGTTCACCTTGCCGGAAGAACCGCGCATCTTGAAGTTCTTCACGCTCTTCACGAAGCCTTCCGGCAATTCGCCTTCCTCGACGAATTTCAGGAAGGTGCGCTTGACGTCCGCATTGGAGACGACGCGCTTGGTATGGATCTCCTCGCCATCCGCCAGCACCACCCCGACGGCCTTGCCGCCCCGGATAAGCACCCGATCGACTTCGGCTTCCGTGCGGATCGTGCCGCCGGAAGCGCGCAGGGATGCTGCAAGGGCCTTGGTAATCGCCCCCATGCCGCCACGGGCAAAGCCCCAGGCGCCGACCGACCCGTCGACCTCGCCCATATAGTGATGCAGAAGCACATAGGCGGTTCCGGGCGACATCGGTCCGAGCGCGGTGCCGATGATGCCGGAGATGGCGAGGAAGGCCTTGACGACATCGGTTTCGAAATACTCGTCGAGGAAATCGGAAATGGACATCGTCCAGAACCGGACGGTGAGCGCCAGCTCCTCGGCGGAAAGCTCTCCGAACTTGCGGCCAAGATAGATCAGCTCGCCGATATCCCGCGGCCGGAAACTCGCCGGATCCGGCGCCGTTCGCATTAAGAGCGGCTGGATGAAACGGCACTGGCGGG
>ENA-ORCZ01000641-ORCZ01000641.1-marine-metagenome-genome-assembly--contig:-NODE-641-length-12512-cov-4.297628_pt1 | contig 12512 bp, 6 predicted proteins | sample MGYA00237785_ERZ508519 | MGnify/ENA primary metagenome ERZ508519 (study PRJEB26189, sample SAMN06268790) | marine metagenome | isolation source: Bioluminescent Bay, La Paraguera, Puerto Rico | place...
TGACTGCGGGCCGCAGCTGCGCGGCGCCATTTCGGAAATCGCCAAAAGCGGGCAGGGCGGTATCGTGCTGTATCTGCGTCAGGAAGGGCGTGGTATCGGGCTTGTGAACAAGCTGCGCGCCTATGCCCTGCAAGATCGCGGGTTTGATACCCTTGATGCCAACGAGGAACTTGGCTTTGACGCCGATGAACGCGTTTATCGCCCGGCGGCCGAAATGCTGCGTCAGATGGGCTTTGAAAGCGTGCGGTTGTTGACCAACAATCCTGAGAAACTCACCGGTCTTGAAAGCTGGGGTGTCACGGTTTCCGAACGTGTCCCGCACAAATTCCCGTCCAATGGTCATAACGAGTTTTATCTGCAGACCAAGAAGGAACGGGCAGGGCACCTGTTTTAAATGTGCCGATGCTACCCGGCAGAAGATTCCGACAGGCAGGTTTGGCGGAATGTCACACGAATAAAATCACCTTAAATCAAAGCGTTAGCGTGCGTTAAAACTGGCACTCCTTTTGCAAAACAGATGGCAAGAGGAGGACAGACATGTCGATTGGTGAAAATTGGCGGCAAATTTCGCCCGGTAGCCTATCCGGTGGCGCGGGCGGTGCAGGTGGCACAAATGGGGCAGCAAACAGCAAGTTTGCCCAGTCCAATGCTGCTGAACAGCTTTCTGGCACGTCCGAAGGCCGGACTTTCTCGCAATATATGTTTGGCGAGGATGGCTTTGAATTCACTGATTTCCTCGATGTGATCAATCCTTTGCAACATATTCCCGGTGTCGGGATGATTTATCGCTCCTTGACCGGCGATGAGATCGGCAATGGCGCGCGCGTGGCGGGTGGTGGCCTGTTTGGCGGGGTGTTTGGCCTTGCCGGGGCGGCGATTGACGCCGTGGTCGATGCGGTCACAGGCGACGATACCGGCACCCACTTCATGGCGATGGTCGAAGACGGGTTTGGGGGCAGCGGTATTGACGATGGCACGGCGGTGGCCGATGCAGGCAATGCGAACGCGCCCACCAATCAGGCAACCACGGTGGCGCAAAACGGTGCCTATCAGGGTGATCTGGTTCTGCCCTGGATGACTGGCCCGCAAGCACAATCCGTTAGCCCGGCCGAACAGGCCACCATTGTCCAGTCCGCGCCAACGGCCCCGGTTGATCAGGCGATGCTGGCATCGAATGCCGCAACCGGCAGCACTGGCGTTCGGGCCTCTGATTTGAATGTGCCGTGGGCACAAGCGACGCAGGGTGCACAAGGCGCGCAAGTTGCGCAGAACACGCAGAATGCCTCACCAGTTGCACAAGCTGCGCAAAGTGCAGCATCAAAACAGCCTGAGGCAGAACGTGCTTCGGCATCTGTCACACCTTCAACCGATCCGGCAGAACTGAGTGTTGCCATGGCATCGGCAGGGACGGCGAACCCGGTATCTGCCTTTAACCGGACCGTCGCATCCAATTCGGCGGCAACCGAAACCGCGCGTCGCCCGGTCACCAGCACCGGTGACGCCAATACCGTCTGGGCGCGTGCCGCCAGCAGCGGCCGGGTCAGCCGCCAGACCACTGGTTTTGCGATTTCTGCTGAAATGGCGGCCCACGAAGCCAAATACGCCAAACTGAATGCCGTGAAGGCCGAGACAGCAGAACGCAAGGCCAGCGAAATACAGACCACGGCGCCAGATGGTACGCCGCTTTCGGCAGCCGAAATGGCAGCCCGCTTTAACGCTGCCCTTGGGCGTGACAAGGCACAAACCATGGCCGCAAGCAGCAATGCGGTGGCCGATGATAAGCCTGCACACGCTGATGACGGATATGACGCGGCAAATGTAAGACAAGGATCATCTGCGACAGTCGCCAGTGCATCAGCGGACGACACCCCGCCAAGCCATCCCCTGTTGCAGCAGGCAACCAATAACCTGAATGGTGATGCCCCGGTCGGTGCATGGTTCAGCCAGACGATGATGGATGGTTTGAAAAAATATCAGGCGATGCAACAACAGTCCGGCAAGCCCGGAAATGCGATCTGATAAGGCATGTTTCGAAATCAAAACAAAAAAGCCCGCCTGGTTTACACCGGCGGGCTTTTTGATGTTCAGATGCTCTGACGCGATCAGCTGTTCAGGAAACCGACGATTTCCTTGACCTCTTTGAGGATCGGCTGGGCGATGGCGTTCGCACGTTCGGCACCCTTGGCCAGAACCTGATCGATATAGGCCGGATCGGCTTTGAGACGTGCCATTTCCTCGGTGATCGGTGCCAGATTTTCGACAACCACGTCGGTCAGTGCCTGTTTGAAGCCGGAGAACTGCGTGCCGCCATGTTCTGCCAGAACTGCATCGACCGTGCTGTCGGTCAGGGCGGCATAGATGGTGATCAGGTTCTTGGCTTCCGGGCGGCCTTCAAGACCGGCGGCCTCGCTTGGCAGCGGTTCCGGATCGGTTTTGGCCTTACGGATCTTTTTGGCGAGCGTCTCGGCATCATCGGTCATGTTGATGCGCGACATATCGGATGCATCGGACTTTGACATCTTTTTCGAACCGTCACGCAGCGACATCACACGCGTTGCCGGACCGAGGATCAGCGGTTCGGGCTGCGGGAAGAAGCCTTCGACCTCGTAATCGGTGTTGAATTTGAGTGCGATGTCACGCGCCAGTTCAAGATGCTGTTTCTGGTCTTCGCCGACCGGCACATGGGTCGCCTTATAGGCCAGAATGTCAGCGGCCATCAGGCTCGGATAAGCATAAAGGCCGAGCGACGCGTTTTCACGATGCTTGCCCGCCTTTTCCTTGAACTGGGTCATGCGGTTCATCCAGCCGATGCGCGCGACACAGTTAAAGATCCACGCCAGTTCGGCATGGGCGGAAACCTGGCTTTGGTTAAACAGCACCTGATTTTCCGGATCAATGCCCGAAGCGATCATGCTGGCGGCCAGTTCGCGAATGTTGGAACGCAGTTCCTTGGGGTCTTGCCAGACCGTGATGGCATGCATATCGACCACGCAGAAGATGCATTCATATTTCTTCTGCAATTCGACCCAGTTGCGGATCGCGCCAAGATAGTTGCCAAGGTGAAGGTTACCGGTGGGCTGAGCGCCCGAAAACACACGTTCCATAACGTCGTCGTCCATTTCAATTTATGTTTAACAGGGCCTGCATACTCCGCCAGGTTTTGGACACCCGCCGGCGGACGAGCATGCAAGCAAACAGCGCGCGAGTTTAGGGTCTGGCCCGATTTGGTCAAGCTGCTTGTCTGGAAACGTGTCGATTAATTGCGATCAGGCGGGTTTTCCGCGTTTCAATGTTGCCTTGAGCTCGGAAAAGCTGGTCGCACCAAGCAGTTGGGCCGCAATCGCATAGACCGCCATGCCTCCGGTCACAATCACCGCCATGGTGATGATGCGGGTGATCGAAAGCGCATCATTTTGCCAGAAGGCATCAATCGCAAACCAGAGTGCCGATCCCATCAGCGCCGACGCGACAAGTATGCGCGGTACGCGCCGGGCAAGGCGGGCATCAAAGGTCAGATCGCCACGACGATGCAAAATAAAACCAAGCGAGGTCGCATTGACCCAGACCGAAACCGACGTTGCCGCCGCAATGCCAAGATGCCCGAACCACGGCATCAGCACCACGATCAGGATGATGTTGAGCACCATGCAGGAAATGCCGATCCGGATCGGTGTTTTGGTGTCTTCGCGGGCAAAGAAACCGGGTGCGAGAACCTTAACCAGAACCGAGGCCGGCAGGCCAAAGGCAAACACGGTCAATGCCATACCGGTCATAAGCGTTTCTTCCGCGCCGAATGCCCCGCGTTCAAACAGGACATTGATCACCGGCAAGCCCATGACGCCAAGCGCGATAGCAGCCGGAAGGGTCAGAAGAAGGGCGATTTCAATGCCGCGATTCTGGCTATACATCGCGGTTTTGGCATCATCACCCTGCAACTGGCGCGACAATGTCGGCAAAAGCGCGGTGCCAATCGCAATGCCAATCACACCCAGCGGCAATTGTTGCACGCGATCGGCATAGTAAAGCCAGGAGACCGCACCATCAGAGACGAGGGAGGCCAGCATGGTGTCGATCAGAAGATTGATCTGATAGACGCCAGCGCCAATCATGCCGGGGATCATGCGTTTGCCCAAAAGCTTGATGCGGTCATCAACACGCGGCATCTGCCACTTGATGGCAAAACCGGCGCGTTTGCAGGCAATCACCATCATTATGAATTGTGCGACACCGGCAATCGCCACGCCCCAAGCCAGGGCATGGGCGGGGGTTTCGGTAATCGGGGCCAAGCCGAGCAAGGCTGCAATCAGGCAGATATTAAGAATGATCGGAGCGGCGGCTGCCGCGGCATAGCGATGAAGCGTATTCATCACGCCCGACATCAGGGCAACGGCGGAAATAAAGGCCAGATAGGGAAAGGTGATGCGCGACAGTTCGACGGCAAGTTCGAACTTTTCGGGGTCTTCGGCAAAGCCCGGCGCAAAGACATACATCGCCCACGGCATCAGGATTTCAATCACCGCCACCAGAAAACCGGTGATCAGGACCAGCATCGACATGGCGCGCGCGGCAAATTCGCGGGCAGCATCCATACCGCGTTTTTCAATGTCACCAGCCAAAAGCGGGATGAAGGCCGCGGAAAACGCGCCTTCGCCAAACAGGCGGCGAAACAGGTTGGGAAATTTGAACGCGACAAAGAACGCATCGGCCATGCCCCCGGCACCGAGCATCCCGGCAATCAGGATATCGCGGCAAAATCCCAGCAAACGGGACAACAGGGTAAAGCCACTGACCGTGGCGATAGAGCGGACAAGCGACATTCGAGAGCGTTCCGTATTTAAGCGTCACCAAAGGGCGCGATTCTGCCGGTGATGACGTGCGATTGCGGTATTTTCAAGCCTGAAGCACTGAAATCTGACAGTTGAAGGTGAAAATAGTCGTAATTTTTATCGCCAAGAATGGCGGCTTATATCGCATTTTTGTGAAAGTCGTTGAATCAGGTGATTTTTTTGAGGTGCCTGTGACAGCCGTCACAGAAAAACAGTTGCAACGGTCCCATATTAGCACTCGCTGAGGGTTCGTTGGGACGCGAGCCTCATATTGGACGGGCGGGGAAATACGGTATCCACCTCAACCTGCTGCACTCCGAGGATTTCGACACCGTGAATAACAGGTCACGCTGTCGGGTTTGGTTTTACCCTTCCTCGTCCGTCACAATTTCCAAAGAATATAATTCGAGCAGTTTACTGGCCCTTTCGGCCGGTACATCCGGATCTGATCCATACCGTGGCGTTGCCTAGGGTAGCGCATGGGTATTGGATCGGTCCGGTTTGTTTGTTTAATGCAAAGAACAAGGATCTAGTCGTTGCGAATCGCCTGGGTCAGGGTTTCCTTGACCTGGACAAACTTGGTGCGGCTGTCGATCTTGAGCCCGAACACATCCTTGACATAAAAAACGTCAACCGCGCGTTCGCCAAAGGTGGAAATCCTTGCCGAAGCAATCTGCATCGAAAGATCACGGAGCGCGCGCGTGATGTCATAAAGCAGGCCCAGCCGGTCACGGGCGGTGATTTCAATCACCGTGTGGGTGCGGCTGGCCTTGTTGTCGATAATGACATTCGGTTCGACCTTGAACACCGCGGTGCGGTGCTTGTTGTCCTTGGTCTGGCGGCGTTCGATTTCCTGACTGGGGCGGATCTGCCCGGAAATGACCTTTTCCAGCGTGTCGCGCAGGCGATCAAGTTTGGTGGAGTCGTTAAACGCCTCGCCATTGGTGTCCTGCACGAAAAAGGTATCAAGCGCCATGCCATCGGCAAGGGTCAGGATCTTTGCATCGACCACGTTGGCCCCGCACAGCGCCATTGCGCCTGCAATCTGGGAAAACAGGCCGGGATGGTCGGTGGTGTGGACGGTGATTTCGGTGGCATCAATTTCGGTATCGATGCGGACATCGACCGTGATCTCGGCCCCGGAATTTCGGGCATCACGGGTCAGATGGGCGTGATGGACGTGGATGTCGGTATCAAAGCTTAGCCAATAGGACGGATAGCCGCGTTCGATAAAGTCCTCGATATCCTGTTCCGGCCAGTCCTTGAGCGCTTCACGCAGCGCGTTTTGCGCATTTTCGACACGCGAATCGCGGCTGTCGGCATTGAGACCGCCTGACAGCATATCATCGGTGGCATAGTAAAGTTCACGCAGCAGGGTGGCCTTCCAGCCGTTCCAGACATTGGGGCCAACGGCGCGGATATCAGCCACCGTCAGGCACAGCAACAGGCGCAGGCGTTCCTGCGATTGCACCAGATCGGCAAAGGCGCGAATGGTGCTGGGGTCATTGAGATCACGCTTGAACGCGGTCAGGCTCATCCACAGATGCGCCTTGACCAGCCAGGCGACCGCCTCGGTATCGGCGGGGGACAGACCCAGCCGCGGGCAGAGCTTTTCGGCGACTTCGGCCCCAAGCTCGGAATGATCGCCGCCACGGCCCTTGGCGATGTCGTGGAGCAATACCGCGACATACAGCACACGGCGTGAAATCACCTGACCCATGATGCGGGTGGCAACCGGGGCGTCTTCGGCAAGTTCGCCGGACTCAATCTGATTGAGCACGCCGATGGCGCGGATGGTATGCTCGTCGACAGTGTAGGTGTGGTACATGTCGTACTGCATCTGGGCAACGACACGGCCGAAATCGGGAATGAAACGCCCCAGTACACCGGCCTCGTTCATCTTGCGGAGCGTTACATCCGGGCTGTCACGCTGGGTAAGGATTTCAAGGAAAACCTCGTTGGCGTCGGGATCGTTTTGCAGCTTGTGATCAACGTATTTCAGGCTTTGCGTGATCCAGCGCAGCGTTTCGGGATGAATGCCAACCCGGTTTTGATGGGCAACCAGAAACAGGCGCAAAATCTTGATCGGGTCATTCTTGAAGACATCAAGGCTTTCGACCGTCAGGCGTTCATTGCGCAGTTCAAACCCGTCAATTTCCTTGGTGCCAAACAGCTTTCCCGGAAAACGGATCAGCGGGCGGCGCTGATGGCTTTCTTCAAGGGCGGCACAGAAGATGCGGGTCAGGTTGCCGACATGCTTCACCATCAGATAATAGTGCTTCATGAAGCGTTCGACGCCCGATGCCCCGGCATGATCGGTATAGCCAAGCCGTTCGGCGATATCGCGCTGCATATCGAACGTCAGGCGGTCTTCTTCGCGGTCAGACAGATAATGCAACCAGCAACGCACCGCCCACAGGAAGTTCTGCGCCTTCAAGAATCCGCGCGCTTCCTTGCGCGTCAGGACCTTGAGATCGACAAGTTCCATCGGGGAATTGACGCGATAAAGATATTTGCCAATCCAGAACAGGGTATGAAGGTCTCGAAGCCCGCCCTTGCCGTCCTTGACGTTGGGTTCGACCACATAGCGTGAATCCCCCATGCGGGTGTGGCGTTCATCACGTTCGCCAAGCTTCTTTTCAATGAACTCTATGCCGCTGCCCTTGACCAGCTCTTCCATGAAGCGGGTGCGAAACAGTTTATAGGTTTCCTCATCACCCCAGACAAAGCGGCTTTCAAGCAGGTTGGTGCGAATGGTGATGTCCTGTTTGCCCATGCGCAGGCAATCATCGACGGATCGCGTCGCATGACCGACCTTAAGCCCCAGATCCCAAAGCATATAAAGAATGAACTCAACAACCTGTTCGCCATGTGCGGTCTGTTTGTAGGGAAACAGAAACAGGATATCGACATCGGAATGCGGCGCCATGTCACCGCGGCCATAGCCGCCGACGGCGACGACTGACATGCGTTGTTCATTGGTCGGATTGTGCAGCGGATAGACAAACGTGGTGGCAAAATCATGGATCAGGCGGACGATCTGATCCATCAGGAAACTGTTGGAAAAGACGGTGTCCTGCCCGGAATTGCTTTCTTCAAAGCGTGCGCGGATAACAGATCGCCCGGCCTCAAGCACTGATTTCAGCTTGTTGAGAACGGCGGTGCGCTGTTTGAAGCTTTTGAGTGCCGGATCGTTGGCGATGGCCTCAAGCTCGGCAAAGACCTTTTTGCGGTCGATGATTTCGCGCTGCTTCTTGATCTTGTAGGTCACGTTGGTCGGTTTCCTCGGCCCTGGCGTGCGGTCTGTCGGCGACAGGGTTTATATATCAATTTTCTTAACAGTTGCCGCACCATAGCGCCAATTTCATCTATCCGCATCAAATGCGTGCGCAAGTCCGATCGGCAGACACGCACCTGATATGGGGATAGACCGCCTGTTTTGCAGGTGATCAGCCCTTTAGCGACTGAAGACGATAGAGCGCATCAAGGGCTTCGCGCGGGGTCATGTTGTCAGGATCAAGATCGGCAACCGCATCAAGCAGCGCCTTTTGCGCATCCGAAAGCGCCGGGGCGCTTGTGCGTTCCTCCTTGGCGGCCTGTTCGATGGCAACCGCAAACAGCGGCAGGTCATCGGCAAGCTTGGACACCGCGCCACCCTGTTCGCCCTTTTCAAGGGTTTTAAGCACCTGTTCGGCGCGCTTGATCACGGGTTTTGGCAGGCCCGCCAGCTGGGCGACATGAATGCCGTAGGATCGATCTGCACTGCCTGCGCCGACTTCATGCAGGAAGACGACCTCGCCCTGCCATTCCTTGATCAGCATGGTGTGGCACGACAGGTGTTTGAGCTTGGCCGCCAACGCCGTCAGTTCGTGATAGTGGGTGGCGAAAAGACCACGGCACTGATTGATTTCATGGAGGTTTTCAACCACGGCCCAGGCAATCGACAGACCATCAAAGGTCGCCGTGCCACGCCCGATTTCATCCAAAATCACAAGCGACCGGTCGGTTGCCTGATTAAGGATCGATGCGGTTTCAACCATTTCGACCATGAAGGTGGATCGCCCGCGTGCCAGATCATCGGCCGCACCGACGCGCGAAAACAGCCGGTCAATCACCCCGATATGGGCCTTTGCCGCCGGGACAAACGCGCCGATCTGGGCGAGCACCGCAATCAATGCATTCTGGCGCAGGAAGGTGGATTTACCGGCCATGTTCGGACCGGTGATCAGCCACAGGCTTTGTTCATCTTCAAGACGGCAATCGTTGGCAACAAAGGGTGCGTCGCCATTTTCGCGTAAGGCGGCTTCGACCACTGGATGGCGGCCCGCCTGAATGTCAAAGGCAAGGCTGTTATCGATGTTCGGGCGAATGCAACCCTGATCACGGGCGAGTTCGGCCAAAGCAGCCGAAACATCAAGCCCGGCTAAGGCTTGTGCACATTTGGCGATGTCATCGGCCTTGGCCAGAACGGCGGATACCAGTTCGTCAAACAGTTCGAGTTCAAGCGCGAGCGCCTGATCACCGGCCTTAGAGACCTTGCTTTCAAGTTCGGACAGCTCGACGGTGGTAAAGCGCACCGCATTGGCCATGGTCTGGCGGTGGATAAACTCATCCATCTCCATCATCTTGTCGGCGGTTTTGGCCGACACTTCGATGAAATAGCCAAGTACGTTGTTGTGCTTGACCTTAAGGTTGGAAATCCCGGTTTGCTCGGTATAGCGGGCCTGCAGATTGGCGATCAGCTTTTTGCTTTCACTCGATAGCATGCGGAGCTCATCAAGCGGCGGGTGATAGCCCCCGGCAATGAAGCCACCATCGCGGGCGAGAAGCGGCAAGCTTTCGGCGATTGCGCGCCGCAACAGATCAATCAGATCGCCGTGATGGCCCATCATGGTCAAATGATCAGAAAGGGCTTCCGGCTGGGCGGTCAGGCCATCATTGCCGCCATCGGGTTTATTGAGCAGATTGCCAATCGCAAAGGCGCAGGACAGACCATCGCGCATCGCCGCCAGATCACGTGGACCGCCACGCCCGACTGACAGACGCGAGAGCGCGCGTTCGATATCGGGGCATTCGCCAAGGGCGGCGCGCAGATCTGATCGCAACCCATCGCGATCATGGAAATATTCCACCAGATCAAGGCGCTTGTTGACCTCGTCCGCGTTGGTCAGCGGGGCGGACAGGCGCGCCGCCAGCAAACGTGCACCGGCCCCGGTGCGGGTGCGGTCAATGATGGATAGCAACGATCCCTTGCGCTCGCCCGACTGGGTCTGGATCAGTTCAAGGGATCGACGGGTGGCGGCATCGATTTCCATCGCTGCCCCCTCTGCCACGCGGGTTGGCGGGGCGAGGCGGGGCATCTGGCCCTTTTGGGTCAGCTCGACATAGTCAATCAGCGCACCTGCAGCCGAAAGCTCGGCGATCTCAAAACCGCCAAAGGCATCAAGGGCCTCGACCTCATAAAGCTTTTTAAGCCTAAGCTGGGCATTTTCAGCATCAAAGCGCGCGGTCGGCTGCGGGGTGATGATGTTTTTATATTCGGCATAGATGTCGAACACTTCGGAACGGTTCAGCATCTTTTCCGAAAACAGGATTTCACCCGGATCAAGCCGGGCAAGGGCGGCACCAAGACCGGCCATTTCGCAAGGCTGCACAAAGAAATCACCGGTCGACATATCAAGCCAGGCCAGCCCGATCTTGCCACGGACTTCCGATACGGCGGCCAGATAATTGTGGCGCCGTGCATCCAGCAGGCTGTCTTCGGTAAGGGTGCCCGGCGTGATCAGGCGGACAACACCGCGTTTGACAACGGATTTGGCGCCGCGTTTTTTGGCCTCTGCCGGGTCTTCCATCTGTTCACAGACGGCCACCCGGAAACCCTTGCGGATCAGACGTTGCAGATAGGTTTCGTGACTATGGACGGGAACACCGGCCATGGGAATTTCGTTACCTTGATGCTTGCCGCGTTTTGTCAGGGCAATATCAAGGGCTTCGGCGGCTTTGACCGCATCGTCAAAGAACAGCTCGTAGAAATCGCCCATCCGATAAAACAGCAGGCAGTCCTGATACTGTTCCTTGATTTCAAGGAACTGCATCATCATTGGCGTCGCGCCGTCTCTGGAAAAAGAAGGTGCGGTCGGTGTGGTATCGGATTTATCGGCGATCTGGTTCATGATGACTTGATAGCAAACCCTGAAGGCAAAGACGAGAGCAGGAAACTGGCGGGGTGATAAAACTTGATCTATGCCATTGCAACGCCTGAATTTCTGCGAATATATAAAGATCGTGACCAACAACCAACTGTCGTTTTCCGCGACAGAATAACAGTGAGCAAGGAGCGTACAAAATGGCAGAAGAACAGACCATCCCGCAGGCCCCGGAACTGGTCGGGCTGTTTGATACCAAGGACGGTTTCGATGCGGCTCTGCGTGCGCTCCGCGATGCCGGGTTTGAACGCACCGATCTGTCGGTTCTAAGCTCCCACGAATCCATCGATGTAGCAGGCAAGGATGGTCGGTCCTGGTCCGATGTGCTGACCGCACTGGTGGGTGAAACCAAATATGAAGTGCCGTTGGTGGCATCTGGCGCGATTGCGCTGTTTGGGGGCGCTGCGACGGCGGCAGCCGCCATTGCGGTCGGGGCCGGTGTTGGCGCAGTCGCACTTCGTGAATTTATCGAAGAAGTGACCTCCACCCCGCATACCGAGGATTTCGCCCGTGCGGTCGATGCCGGATCGGTCATCCTGTGGGTACGGATCGATCCGGACCATGACGGTGCCGAGGCCAAGGCACGCGCCATTCTTGAACAGAACGGTGCGACCAACATCCATCTGCATTCACCGAAGTAATCAACGCGTTTTGGCGTGGCGGACAGCTGCATGACAGAGTCCGCCGAGAACGATGGAATTTGCCGGTAAGGCAACGGGAACACGGGGGCATTGGCCCCCGTTTTTCGTATAGTGGAAAGTTCATATTGGTTCCGGTGTGTGGGTCGGTTTGCGCGGCGCAATAAAAATCGCAATCCCAAGTGTCAGTTGCGCGTGCGCGATTACATCTCTGAAAAACCAGCACTTACTGACGGTCATGGCGGCTGGGTCGTTGGGCCGGGGGTGTCCGCCATTGCGTTTGCGCATGTGAAACGGGCCGGATCAGAGGCCAATGTTGCGTCGCAACATACAGAAAACGCTACGTAATTTTGCGGTTGCCGTTAACGTCGCCTTTGACCCGGGGCGCGAAGCCTGATTTATTGGGCGGTCCGACAAGACGGTCCCACGCCGCAAACTTGTCGATCAGGAAAATCAGAACTCAAGAACAAAACAGACCGTACAGGTTGCTTTCCATCTCACCACGCAAGCGTCAGTGAAAAACACAATGTCAGATACAGAAATCAAGGTTCGTGACCGTGAAGCGCTGCTGTTTCATTCCAGCGGCCGCCCCGGCAAAATCGAAATCACCGCATCCAAACCGCTGACCACTCAGCGCGACCTCTCGCTGGCCTATTCGCCGGGTGTTGCGGTGCCGTGTCTTGAAATCGCCAAGAACCCGGCGACTGCCTATGATTACACCTCCAAGGGCAACATCGTTGCGGTCATTTCCAACGGCACCGCCGTGCTTGGCCTTGGCAACCTTGGTGCGCTGGCCTCCAAGCCGGTGATGGAAGGCAAGGCGGTTCTGTTCAAACGCTTTG
>ENA-ORCZ01000643-ORCZ01000643.1-marine-metagenome-genome-assembly--contig:-NODE-643-length-12509-cov-3.144305_pt1 | contig 12509 bp, 10 predicted proteins | sample MGYA00237785_ERZ508519 | MGnify/ENA primary metagenome ERZ508519 (study PRJEB26189, sample SAMN06268790) | marine metagenome | isolation source: Bioluminescent Bay, La Paraguera, Puerto Rico | place...
AAGAGGTTTTGCTTGAGGACTGCGCCGGAAGTGGTGCGCATTATAGGGGCCTGAAAACGGGCGTCAACCGTTTATTTCGGTTATGCGGGAATTAGTGTGCCCACGTTGCCTCGCACCGAGCGAGCAGCTGAATGCGAGGCAACCTACTCAAAACAAGGTGAACGTATAGCTCAGAATCAGACGGTTCTCGTCGATATCGCTGCGGTAGTTCGAGCGCGCCGCTACGTTGCGTAGGCGGATACCCACATTCTTGAGCAGACCGCTCTGCACGGTATAGCCAATGTCCAGATCGCGCTCCTGCGCCGTACCTTCGAAACCCATTCCCGTACTTACGTTATCGCTGGTGATATAGCGCACCGTCGCAACCAGACCGGGCCAACCGAGCGCGGCGAAATCGTAGTCGTAGCGAGCTTGCCAGGAACGCTCGTCCCGCTCGGCGAACTCGTAGGTGGGCACCTCGTTGCCCAGCGGCGTGACGTTGGCGAAGACGCGGGGAAAAGCACTGTCGCCATACATAGCCTGGTAGCCGATATAGAAAGTATGCCCGCCTCGCTTCGCCGACAGCAGCGAGTAGAAAGCCTGATTATCCACGTTGCCGGCCAGCTTGCTGCCGTCGGCCTGTGAATCGTAGTAGCCGAGGTTGGCGCCCAGGGTCCAGTCGCCGAGCGGCTCGCTATGCTTCAGGCCTATGTAGCGCTGGTTATAGATGTCCTCGAGCTGCGCATACCAGAGGCCGAAGGACGTGCGCTTGTCATTGAATGCGTAATCGCCGCCGGCGTAGTTGAAGGCATCGCTGAATGCCGCCTGAGGCGTTCGACCCAGCATGGCCCGCATCCGGTCGTCGCCAGCCTCGTTGCGCAGGCTGGTCGAGCGCAAACGGCCGGCCTGCAGCGTCAACCCATCGACTTCGCTGGAGACGATGCTGGCGCCCTGATAGGTGGGCGGGAGCAGCCGAATATCGCTGAAGGTCAGCACTGGCAGATTGGGCTGCAGTTCACCCACCTTCAGTTCGGTCTTCGACACCTTTGCCTTGAGTGCCAACCCCATGCGGCTGTACTCATCCGGCGCGCGGCCATCGCTCCCAACCGGGAGCAAGCCGGTACCTATGCGATCACGGCTGCTGTCGAGCTTGATTCCCAGCTGCCCGATAGCATCGACGCCTAAGCCGACAGCGCCAGGGGTGTAGCCCGATCTGAAATAGAGAATGAACCCCTGCCCCCATTCCTCCGCCTTCGATTGCCGATTTGGGCCGACGATGTCGGAGAAGTCCCGGCTGAAATAGTAATTACGCGCCTGCATTGTTGCCGTCGCGTCCTCGACGAAACCGCCGTCAGCGGCGAACGACTGAGTAATCATCGACGTCATGCCGGCGGCCAGGGTGAGTCGGGAAATAAATATTTTCTGCATCATCTAACTCGCTCTTGTTGTTGTTTTTCAGTTGCACGCAGCCGTTCCCCCGGCAACTACCGGAGAAAACGACTAGCTCGTTATGGGTGAATCGTTACGATTGTCGGCCGGTCACCGCGCCGGCTGTTCCTTGCGACCGACCGCCACTGCTGGTGCCGGCTTGCGCAGGCTGAGCAACAGGTGAGCGGCGATGCCAAAGATCAGCCCCCAGAACGCCGCCGACAGCCCGAGAAAGGACATTCCCGAGGCGGTGACCAGGAAAGTGATCAAGGCTGCCTCGCGATCGGCTGGCACTGCCATTGCCGCGCTCAATGCCCCGCCTATGGCCGCTAACAGCGCCAGCCCGGCCAGGGCGGCGATCAAGGCGGCCGGGAATGCAGTGAAGATCGAGACCAGCGTCGCCCCGAAGATGCCCAGCAGCAGATAGAAGACACCGCCGGACACACCCGCGACGTAACGCTTGGACGGATCTTCATGGGATTCCCGGCCGGTACAGATCGCCGCCGTGATCGCCGCCAGGTTCAGCCCGTGACAGCCGAACGGTGCCAGCAGCAGCGAACCCAGTGCGCTGCTGCTGATCAGCGGACTGGCCGGCGTCTCGTAGCCGTCGTTGCGCAGCACCGCCATGCCAGGCACGAACTGTCCGGTCAGCGCCACCATCACCAGCGGAAAGGCAATATTGAGGATGACCTGCCAGCTGAACTCCGGGGTGATCCATACCGGCGTCGCCAGCCCGATGACCAGTGCGTCACTGCGCAACTCACCCGAGGCGATGGTGATCGTCACACCGACGACCAGCACGGCGAGCACCGCGTAACGGGGCAAGGCACGCTTGAACAGCAGATAGGTGCCGAACATCGCCAGCACCAGCCAGGGCTGTTCCTTGACCGAGACGAACAGCCCGGTACCAAAACGGAACAGGATGCCAGCCAGCATGCCCCCAGCGATGGCGGCTGGCAGGCGATTGATGATCCGGTCGAACGCGCCGGACAGCCCTACCAGCAGCACCACCACGCTGCTGACGATATAGGCGCCGACCGCCTCGTTCAGCGTGATATCCGGCAACAGGGTTACCAGCAGCGCCGAACCGGGCGCCGACCAGGCGATGATGATGGGAACCCGGTAGCGCACGCTGAGCAGAATGCCGAGCACGCCGCTACCGATGGAGATGGTCCAAACCCACGACGAGAGCACCTCGTGCGGCATGCCCCCAGCCTTGGCGGCCTGGAAGATGATCACCAGCGGACCGGCGTAGGAAATCACGGTCGCGATGAAACCGGCGACCACGGCGGAGAGCGAGAAGTCTTTCATCAGAGCTTTCATGTCGCCTCGCAAGACAGGCCTGGCGATCCGTGGTCGATGCCCGGATCACTCTTGTTATGAATGAAGCGGCTGCATTACCGGTGCAGCACCGCGGTGCCCGGCTAATACCGGGCACCGCGGCAACCCTCAGGCTTGCTGCAGTGCGCGCGGGCGCTTGCTGCGCTGCTCGGCTTGCGGGGCCGGCGCCTTCTGCAGCTGGAAGTCGAAATCCACTTCGGCGAAACGACCCTGCACGCCCCGTGCACGTGCGGCTTCGGCATCGTCGATGAAGCGGATGTCGCCGACCAGACCATCGCGCGTGGCGTAGGCGAAGTCGTCCCAGAGGTACTTGTCGCCCGCCAGGTTGATCTGCGTGGTCAGGTGACGATGACCGGGCGCGGAGATGAAGAAATGAATGTGCGCCGGGCGCTGGCCGTGGCGACCGAGCATGTCCAGCACTTCCTGGGTCGGCCCGTCGGGCGAGCAGCCATAGCCGGACGGCACGATGCTGCGCGCGCGGTAATAACCGTTCTCGTCGGTGACGATCCGCCGGCGCAGGTTGTAGTCGGACTGGCTCTTGTCGAAGTAGGAATAGTTGCCCTTGGTGTTGGCGTGCCACAGATCGACCACCGCACCGGCCAGCGGCTTGCCGCTCGGATCGAAGACACGGCCTTGAAGGAACATCACGGTCGCGACGTCGTCTTCGCTGCCATCATCCATGCGCGTGACACCCTGCGCGATCGGCGCGCCGGCGACATACAGCGGGCCCTCGATGGTGCGCGGGGTACCGCCGACCAAGCCCTCCTGTTCGTCCTTGGCGTCCTGCAGCAGGTCGAGATAATGCTCCAGCCCGAGTCCGGCGACCAGCAGGCCGGCCTCGTGACGACCTCCGAGGCGATTGAGGTAGTCCACCGCCTTCCAGAACTCGTCCTGGGTGATTTCCAGGTCTTCGATGATCTTCGCGGTGTCGACCAGGATGCGGTTGATCACCGTCTTCATGCGGCTGCTGCCTTCGTCATTGTTGAAGCCGCTGGCTTCCTTGAAGAACTGCTGCACGTCGCTGGTGTGGGAGATTTTCACAGTCATGGCTCAGGCCTCGTCTTGTAATTGTCGTTACGCGGGTTAACCAGCCGGGCGGGGCCGGCTTCGAAACGGGATCAGCGGTCGTCGTCGTGAATCGAGGACGGGTGGCGGCACAGCGCGTTGACCTCGATCTCCATGTAGGGGAACAGCGGCAGCTGCATCAGGGTGTCGTGCAGTTCCTGCACGCTGGCGACGTCGAACACGCTGTAGTTGGCGTACTGGCCGGCGATGCGCCAGAGGTGGCGCCACTTGCCTTCACGCATCAGGCTCTGCGCCAGCTCCTTCTCGTCTGCCTTGAGCCTCGCAGCCTGGGCCGGGTCCATGTCGACCGGCAGTTTCACGATCATCTTCACGTGGAAGAGCATCTTGGGTTCTCCTCTTACTTGCGGGCGAAGAACGCCAGGCGCTCTTCATCCAGGGTCAAGCCAAGACCAGGTGTGCGCGGCACTTCCAGCTGGAAGTCGCGATAGACCGGCGCCTCGGTGACGATTTCCTCGGTGAGCAGCAGCGGGCCGAACAGCTCGGTGGCCCAGGTCAGCTTGTTGAGAGTGACGAAGGCATGCGCCGAGGCCAGTGTGCCGACGGAACCTTCGAGCATGGTGCCGCCGTACAGCGCGATACCCGCCGCCTCGGCGATCTGCGCCGTGCGCAGCACGGCTCGTGGGCCGCCGTTCTTGGCGATCTTCAGGGCGAAGATGCTGGCCGCGCCGTCGGCCGCAAGACTGAAGGCATCCTCGACGCTCTCGATGGACTCATCGGCCATGATCGGTGCCGGGCTGCGCTGATTCAGGCGCACCTGCCCGCCGCGGTTGATCCGCGAGATCGGCTGCTCAATCAGATCAATGCCGTTGTCGCCGAGGATGCGGCAGGCGCGCAGCGCCACCGATTCATCCCAGGCCTGATTGACGTCGACGCGCACGCTGGCACGCTCGCCCAGGGCCTGCTTGATGGCGATGACGTGCTTGAGGTCGGCATTCACCTCGCCGGCGCCGATCTTCAGCTTGAAGATGCGATGGCGGCGGATATCGAGCATGCGCTCGGCTTCCTCGATGTCTTTCGCGGTGTTGCCGCTGGCCAGGGTCCAGGCCACCTCCAGACTGTCGCGCACCCGGCCGCCGAGCAGCTCGCTGACTGGCAAACCGAGGCGTTTACCCTGGGCATCGAGCAATGCGCTCTCGATGCCGGACTTGGCGAACGTATTGCCCTTCGCCGCCTTGTCCAGGCGCAGCATGGCGGCGTTGATGTTGGCGGCATCCTGGCCCACCATCAGCGGGCCGAGGTGGCTGTCGATGTTCTGCTCGATGCTTTCCGGGCTCTCGTTGCCGTAGGCCAGGCCGCCGATGGTGGTGGCCTCGCCGATGCCTTCGATGCCGTCGCTGCACTGCACACGGATGATCACCAGCGTCTGTTGCTGCATGGTGTGCATCGCCAGCTTGTGCGGGCGGATGGTCGGCAGGTCGACGATGATCGTCTGGATGCGTTCGATGAGGATGGGGCTCATGGCGTTATCCGTGTTGAAGTTTTGTGATCAGGCCTTGGCCGCTGCCGTCATCACCACCGGCGCGGGCGCGCCGCTGTGCTTGCTGGAGATGGCGAAGACGGCCATGGCCAGGGCGGCGATGACACCCGGCACGGCGAAGGCGATGAAGTTCAGTTGCAGCGGCAGGTTGATGCCCAGCAACGCACCGCCGAGCAGCGGGCCGACGATGGCGCCGTTGCGGCCGATGCCCGAGGCCCAGCCGAGACCGGTGGAGCGGATCGACAGGCCGTAGAACTGCGCGGCGGTCGCGTACAGCAGAATCTGCGTGCCGATCACGGTGGCACCGGCGATGAAGATCAGGGTGTAGAGGACCGGCATCGGCGTCTTGAAGCCCAGCAGGCTGATGGAGGCCACCGACACGGCGAAGAACACCACCACCACTTTCGACAGGTTGAAGCGATCGCCCAGCCAGCCACCGAGGATGGCGCCGGCCATACCGCCGAAGTTCAGCGCGAGCAGGAACGACAGGCTCGAACCCAGGCTGTAGCCAGCGTTGGCCATCAGCTTCGGCAGCCATGAGCCCAGCGCGTAAACCATCAGCAGGCAGCAGAAGAACGCCAGCCACAGGGAAAAGGTACGCACACCACGGCCTTCGCGGAACAGCTCCAGCACCGAGGCACTCTTGCCCTTCACGTCGGTCATCACCAGCTCGTCGGCCGCGCTCAGCTGGCGGCTCGGGTCGACCTTGTTCAGCAGCGCCCGGGCCTGCTCGCCCCGGCCCTGGCGAACCAGGAAGCCAACCGATTCCGGCAAATACCAGAGGATCACCGGCAACAGCAGCAGCGGCACGGCGGCGGCGAAGAACATCGCTTCCCAGCCGAAGCGAGGCAGCATGTAGATCCCGAGGCCGGCGGAGAGCATGCCGCCCAGCGAATAGCCGCTGAACATGACGGCCACCAGCGTGCTGCGTAGCCGCTTGGGCGCGTACTCGTTCATCAGCGCCACCACGTTGGGCATCAGCCCGCCGCAGCCGAGGCCGGCGAGAAAGCGGAAGATGCCGAACTCAGTGGGCGTGCTGGCGAAGCCGTTGAGCACCGTGGCGCCGCTGAACAGCACGAAGCAGATGGCGATGCCCTTCTTGCGGCCGATGCGGTCGGCCAGGGTGCCGAACACCAGCGCGCCGAACATCATGCCGAACAGCGCATAACTGCCCAGTGCGCCCGCTTCCAGCGGGGTGAGCCCCCACTCCTTCATGATCACCGGCAGCACCACGCCGTAGATGAACAAGTCGTAGCCGTCGAAGATCAACAGCAGTGCGCAGAGGCACACCACCAGCCAGTGGAAGCGGTTGAAGCGTGCGTTATCGATGATGTCGTGAACGTCTACTTGTCGCATGGCAAGACTCTCTATTGTTTTTGTTAGTCGCGGATCGGCTGCAGCGATGGGTCACCGCGCCGCCGATGTGCCTTGGCGCTGACCGGTCGAGCCGGCCCGGGTACTGCTCAACCGAGATCGCCACCACCCACCGGCAGGGTCACGCCGGTGATGTAGGAGGCCTCGTCGGACGCGAGGAAAAGAATCGCGCCGGCCTGCTCGTCGATGGTTCCGTAGCGCTTCATCAATGAGGAATCGACGGTCTGATCGACGATCTGCTGGTACCAAGTCTTTTCCTGCTCGCTCTGCTCGGCAGCATTGCGTGGAATGCGCCGCGGCGGCGCCTCGGTGCCGCCGGGTGCGGTGGCGTTGACGCGGATGCCACGCTGGGCGTTCTCGAAGGCCAGGCACGCGGTCAGCGCATTGACGCCGCCCTTGGCCGCGCCGTAGGGCACGCGGTTGAGGCTGCGCGTGGCGATCGAGGAGACATTGACGATGGCGCCACCACCCTGCTCCAGCATGTGCGGCAAGGCCGCGTGGCAGCACCACAGGGTGGGGAACAGCGAGCGACGCACCTCGGCCTCGATCTCGTGCTCGAGGTAATGCTCGAAGGGCTTGGCCCAGATGGTCCCGCCGACGTTGTTGACGAGGATGTCGAGACGGCCGAAACGCTCTTTCGCGGCATCCATCACCCGATGGCAATCGGCGAACTGCTCGAGGTCGGCGCTCATGGTCAAGACTTCGGCGCCCTGCCCCAGTTGATCGGCCAGTTCATGGACCAGTTCGGAACGGTCCACGGCCACCAGCCGGCCGCCTTCCTCGACGAATCGCTCGGCGACACGGCGACCGATGCCCTGGGCCGCGCCGGTGATCACCGCGACCTTGTTGTGAAATCGTGTGTTCATCTACCCAACCTCTGGAATGGCGAGGATTCGGTGAGCAATGCGGCGCAGTTGCCCACCCTGCGACCGGTGGATCAGGCGCTGGCGGCGAACTTCTCGTAGTAGAAGTTGGCCGGTTGCAGGCCTTGCTCACGTATGAACTGGTTGACCGACTCGACCATGGGCGGCGGGCCGCACAGGTAGATGTCCACCTCGCCATCGTTGAGGTGTTTGGGTTCGATGTGCTGGGTCACGTAGCCCTTGTGCGGATACTGGCTGTCGGTGCTGGACACGCAGGCGCTGTAGGTGAAGTTCGGAATGCGCGCGGCGAAGTCTTCGAGCCGGTCCATCTCCACCAGATCGAAATCATTCGAGACGCCGTAGATCAGGTGCAGCGGATGCTCACTGCCCTGCTCGGCGATCTTCTCCAGCATCGCGGTGAACGGCGCCAGGCCCGTGCCGCCGGCCAGCAAGAGCAGCGGCCGCTTGATTTCGCGCAGGTAGAAGCTGCCCAGCGGGCCGGCCAGGGTGAGGCTGTCGCCGGCCTTGGCCATGCCGCTCAAGAAACTGCTCATCAGCCCGCCCGGCACGTTGCGGATCAGGAAGCTGACTTCACCGCCCTTCTGCAGCGAGCTGAACGAGTAGGCGCGGGTCTGATCGGTGCCCGGCACCTGCATGTTGACGTACTGCCCGGGCAGGAAGGCCAGCTGGCTCAGCGACTCGCCCTTGATCGACAGCGCAATGGTGCTCTGCGACAGCTGACGCACGTTGCTGATGGTCGCCTGGTAGCTGGCTTGTGCGGTCTTGCAGACATCCGAGGAGGCCGGCACGCGAATCACGCAGTCGCTTTCGGCGCGCATCTGGCAGGTCAGCACGAAGCCTTGGGCGGCTTCGTCCTCGCTCAGCGCGTCCTCGATGTACTCCTCACCGAGGTCGTAGCTGCCAGCTTCGGCGAAGCACTTGCAGGCCCCACAGGCACCGTCGCGGCAGTCCAGCGGAATGTTGATGCCCTGGCGGTAGGCCGCGTCGGCGACGGTTTCGCCGAGGTCGGCTTCGATGAAGCGGGTCACCCCGTCTTCGAAATTCAATGCGATCTGGTGAGTCATGGCCTTGCCCTCACAGGTGGTAAACGTCGATCAACTGGCGGATGTAGTCGTTCTTCAGCACGACCTTCTTGTGCTTGATCAGCGGGCTCTCGCCGCGGGTGTCGAGCGTGTAGAAGCTGGTGCCGTAGAAGTGGTCGACGGTCTTGTAGCGAAAGCTCATCGTGTGCCAGTTGAAGCGCAGCTTGCAGAAGCCCTCGCCCTGCTCGATCAGCTCCAGGTTGCTGATGTTGTGCGAAGTGCGGGTATCCGGAATGGTGGCGCTGGAGCGCTCGGTGCGTATGCGGAACACCCGATCTTCCAGGCCGCTGCGGTTGCCGTACCAGATCAGCGAGATTTCCTTTTGCGGGTCTTCGGTGAGCTTGTCCTCGTCGTCCCAGGCCGGCATCCAGAACGTCGCGTCGGCGGCATACAATTCCAGCCAGCTGTCCCAGTCCTTGTCGTCGAGGTAGCGTGCTTCGCGGTAGAGGAAGTCACGCGCGGTTTCATAGGCGATGCTCATTTACGCGCCCTCCACGTGGATCAGCTGGTCCTGCTCGGCCTTCACTGCCTTGATCATCTGCTGCTGCCAGTAGTGGTGCTGCAGCACGAACAGGCCTTCGTCCTCGGTACGCGCGCCGCTCATCAGCGGCTGCAGGTCGATGTCGCGGGCACCTTCGTCGGCGCCGTCGATCCAGTGCTTGGCGCCGCGGGACATGTCGTTCCACTCCATGGCGCGACCGGCAAAGCCTTGCTGGCAGGCGCGGAACTCTTCGAGGTCGTCCGGGGTGGCCATGCCGCTGACATTGAAGAAGTCTTCGTACTGACGAATGCGGCGCGCACGCGCCTCGGCACTCTCGCCCTTGGGCGCGATGCAGTAGATGGTGACTTCGGTCTTGTCCACCGACAGCGGCTTGGCGATGCGCAGCTGCGAGCCGAACTGATCCATCAGGTACAGGTTCGGATAGAGGCAGAGGTTGCGCGAGTTCTCGATCATCCAGTCGGTGCGGGCCTGGCCGAACTCGGCGATCATCTCGTCGCGGCGCGCGTACAACGGACGGTCTTCCGGGTTGTCCCAGCGGGTCCAGAGCAGTAGGTGGCCGTTCTCGAAGGAGTAGAAGCCACCGCCCTTCTTGCCCCAGCCGCCGGCGCTCATGGCGCGGATGTCGTCGCCGGCTTCCTTGAGCTTGCGCTGCTGCTGGGTGGCGGCGTAGTTCCAGTGCACGGCGGTGACGTGGTAGCCGTCGGCGCCGTTTTCGGCCTGCAGCTTCCAGTTGCCTTCATAGACATAGGTGGAGGAACCGCGCAGAACTTCGATGCCTTCCGGAGACTGGTCGACCACCATGTCGATGATCTTCTTCGACTCGCCGAGAAACTCCTCCAGCGGCGCGACATCCTCGCGCAGGCTGCCGAAGAGGAAGCCGCGATAGGACTCGAAGCGCGCGACCTTCTTCAGGTCATGCGAGCCGTCGCAGTTGAAGCTGTCGGGATAGCCGGCTTCCTTGGGGTCCTTGACCTTGAGCAGCTTGCCCGAGTTGTTGAAGGTCCAGCCATGGAACGGACAGGTGTAGGTCGCCTTGTTGCCGCTCTTGAAGCGGCACAGCATGGCACCGCGATGGCTGCAGGCATTGATGAAGGCGTTGAGTTCACCCTCCTTGTTGCGCGCGATGAAGATCGGCTGGCGCCCCATCTGGGTGGTGTAGTAGTCGTTCTTCTCGGGGATCTGGCTCTCGTGGGCGAGGTAAATCCAGTTGCCCTCGAAGATGTGCTTCATCTCCAGATCGAACAACCGAGGGTCGGTGAACATCTCGCGCTTGCAGCGAAAGATGCCCTTCTCTTTGTCTTCTTCGAGCAGCGAATCAAGGTAGTCGATTCCCAGGGACATGGCCGGGCCTCCATTGTTATTGTTTCCACGTGATGAAGGCTAAGGCGCGGGAAGTGACATCAATATCCGTTTTCTGCAGGACCTCTATCCATTTTCTGCAGAATGCAAGGCGACCGTTTGCCGCACGGACGCGCAGCCGGCGACCGCCCGTTCGAGCACGGAACCTGTGCAGATAAGGATGGGTAGGAAAAGGAGCCGCTGCCGTCGGACGGGCAGCGACTCAAGGGGACTCAGTGATGGCGGCGCAGGGTGTCCGAGGGCAGCTCGCCGAAGGTGCTCTTGTAGCTTTCCGAGAAACGTCCCAGGTGCATGAAGCCGTAGTCCATGGCGATCTCGGTGATGTTACGCACCCTGGCCGAAGGGTCGCTCAGCCGGCCGTGGATCTGCTCCAGCTTGCGCTGACGGATGTAGGACTTCGGCGTGGTGCCGACCTTGCGCTCGAACAGCAGGTACAGCGAGCGCAGGCTCATGTTGGCCAGTTCGGCCAGCTGCTCGACGGAGATATCCTTCTTCAGATGCTCGTCGATGTAGTCGGTCAGCCGACCGAATGAGGGACAGCTGTCACCGAAGGGGTCGCGCTGGATATTGCTGGCCAGGCTGCAGAGCAATTTGCTGGCGATGATCCGGCTGTACTGCTCCTGAATCTGCGGGATGCTCTGCTCGGAGCCCGCCTCGCGGCAGACCAGCCCGAGCAGGCTGCCGAAGCCATCCAGCTCGCCAAGGGCATGGCGATTGGCGCTGAAGCGGATACCGGCGGACGGAGCGCGCCACTGGTTCTCGCGGCAGGCCTGTTCGAGGAAGGAGGCCGGCAACTTGACGATCAACTTCTCGCAATCGTCCGAGTAGGTCAGATCAACCGGATCGTCCGGGTTGATCAGCAGCAGCTCGCCGGGGGTGAAGTAGTGTTCCTGCCCCCGTCCGCGCCACAGACAGTGCCCGCGCTGCAGCAGCTGCAGGTGATAGATGGTTTCCAGGGCTGGTGAGGTGACATGGACGCTGCCACCGTAGCTGATCTGGCAGAGATCGAGCTTGCCGAACTTGCAATGGCTGAGGCTGGCCTGGGGTGTGCCGGTGCGGGGCAGACGAATGCAGTGCGCGCCGACGTGCTGATTGACGTAGTCCGACACAGCATGCGGATCGGCATGCTCGAAGATCCTGCTTTTTTCATTCAGCAGTCTGTCCATCACAAGGCACTCTCATAGTTTTTATAGTGGAGCTGACCGGCACGAGGCTCGGGCCCGCCGCAGCAAATCGAGGCAGGACGAGAATATCGACTAATCGAACTGTATGTGATTCGACCAAGGGCGGCACCTCCATCGGCCGGTAACCGAACGGTTTTTGTATTTCGATTGATGACGGCGGCAGCGGTGATGTCGCGCAACATCTGGCGTGTCCACTGTCTACTGCAGACGGTGCCTAAGCGGCCGCGACAGATTGACGTGACAACGGCACCGCACTACCGATAGCCAACCCAAGCGGACATGCCCATGTACCTGCCTGACGTGAGCGAACGAGACCTGTTGCTGATCATTGACGTGCAGAACGACTTCTGCGGCGGCGGTGCCCTGGCGGTACCCGAGGCGGACGCCGTAGTACCGGTCATTAACCGGCTGTGCGGACACTTTGGCCGTATTGCGGTAACCCAGGACTGGCATCCGGCTAATCATCTCAGCTTCGCCAGCAGCCATCCGGGACGCCATCCTTTCGAGCAAATCAACGTGCCCTACGGCCTGCAGACGCTATGGCCGGAGCATTGCGTGCAAGGCACCGTCGGCGCAGAACTGCACCCACGCCTGATGGCGCAACGGGCCGAACTGGTGCTGCGCAAGGGCTATCGTGCGGCGATCGATTCCTACTCGGCGTTCTACGAGAATGACCGCGCCACGCCCACCGGGCTGGGAGGCTACCTGCGCGAACGCGGCTTCGAACGGTTGTTCCTGTGCGGCCTGGCACTGGATTTCTGCGTGCTCTATAGCGCGCTGGACGCCCGCCGCGAGGGTTTTGCCGTAACGGTG
>ENA-ORCZ01000644-ORCZ01000644.1-marine-metagenome-genome-assembly--contig:-NODE-644-length-12505-cov-2.920341_pt1 | contig 12505 bp, 12 predicted proteins | sample MGYA00237785_ERZ508519 | MGnify/ENA primary metagenome ERZ508519 (study PRJEB26189, sample SAMN06268790) | marine metagenome | isolation source: Bioluminescent Bay, La Paraguera, Puerto Rico | place...
CCGGCGAGGCGGGCCGGCGGCCCCACGTCTTGCAGCAGGCCTTCGAGAACCTGACGCGGGGGTGGCGGCGGGCCGCCCGGAAAGGGGGTGGTCATGCCTTTTCTGCCGGCCGGGCGAGGGCGATCGCTTCCTTCAGCACCTCCGCATCGCCGATGTGATTGGCGAGCAGCAGGATCAGCTTGGCGTTCACCTTGGCGCTTTCGGCCTCGTCGAGGTCCCGGTGCAGCTCCGTGAGCGCGGCGTAGAAGTCGTCCGCGGCGTCGAGGTTCGGATCGGTGACGAGATGTGCGCTCACGGAATGTCGGCTCCTAGGCGAGGGCCGCGGCCCGGGCACGGGCGACGGCGGCGCAGTCTAGCACAGGCCAATGGTCCACCACGTGCTGATCGGGCCGCACCAGGGTGAAGCCGCCCGGGGTGGTGCCGTAGCGGGCCTCGAAGAGCCCTTCGCAGTCCTGCCAGGCCCCGGTCCCGTTGTTTCGGGACGGGCAGTCTTGTTTGGTGATGACGAGACTCTTAAGGTCCGGGTGATCGCGCGTCAGGCGCGCCAGCTTGCCGCTTTCCTCCGTGCTAAGCGTAGTCTCGGTGAAGTAGATGCCGCAGAAGCCGCCTTGCAGTTGGTGCAGCAGCCAGGCGCGCTGAGTGCCGCGCTGCAGCGGCGCATCGGGGCAAGGGCTGCCCGGACCGAGGGAACCCTGGTCAACCTGTGGCGGGCAGTAGGCCTGTGACAGGCGGCCGCTGTTCACCAGGGCGCGGGCGAAGGGCAGTTCTGCGGCCAGCTCCAGGGTCGCGTCTCGGAAGGCCCGGCTAGCGGCGTTCTTCGGGGTGATGAAGTCGGTGCTGCGCGTGGAATGCAGGATGTTCTCATCGGCGGCGGGGATGCGCTCGGTGTCGTAGCTGTCCAGCAGGCTTTCCTCGGCGCGGCCGTCCAGCACCGCGGCGAGCTTCCAGCAGAGGTTGTCGGCATCCTGAACCCCGCCGTTGCCGCCGCGTGCGCCGAAGGGCGAGACCTGATGCGCTGAATCGCCGATAAAGAAGACGCGGCCGTGGCGGAAGCGCGCGAGGCGCCGGCATTGGAAGGTGTAGACCGAGACCCATTCCAGTTCGAAGTCGGTATCCGCGCCGAGCATGGCCTTGAGACGCGGGATGACCTTCTCCGGTTTCTTCTCCTCTTCCGGATCGGCCTCCCAGCCGAGCTGCAGGTCAATGCGCCAGACGCCGTCGGGCTGCTTGTGCAGCAGGGCCGACTGGCCGGGATGGAAGGGCGGGTCGAACCAGAACCAGCGCTCGGTCGGGAAGTCCGCCTTCATCACCACGTCGGCGATGAGAAAACGGTCCTGGAAGACCTGGCCGTCGAAAGCGAGGCCGAAGCTGCGGCGGACCTGGCTGCGCGCGCCGTCGGCGGCCAGCAGGTAGTCGCAGGTGAGCTCGTAGGGGCCGTCGGGCGTCTCGATGCAGAGCGTCACCTCGCTGTCGTCCTGACCGACGTCCACCACCTTGTTCTTCCAGCGCAGGTCGACCAGCCCGCTCTCCGCGGCGCGCTCGACCAGCCACTCCTCGGGATAGTACTGCTGCAGATTGATGAAGGCCGGCCAGCGGTGGCCGCCTTCCGGCTGCAGGTCGAAGCCGTAGATCTCCCGGTCGCGGAAGAAGACCTTGCCGCGGTTCCAGGTGACGCCTTTCTCCTGCAGCTTCTCGCCGAGGCCCAGGCGGTCGTAGATCTCCAGGGTACGCTGGGAAAAGCAGAGCGCGCGGGACCCGAAGCTGATGGTGTCGTCATCATCCAGCACCACCGTGGCGACGCCGCGGCTGGCGAGGTCGACGGCGGCGGTGAGGCCGACCAGGCCGGCGCCGACGATGACCACCGGGTGGTGGCCTTTGTCCCTGTCCTGGTCTACCGAGCGCCGGTAGGGATAGCGCGGGTTCTGGTAGGTCTTCGGCATGACGCGCTTTCGGGCCGCCGCGTCAGTTCTGCTCCAGGGCCTGCCACATCTCCCGGTCGCGCTCCGCCGTCCAGATCCGCGGGTCCTTGATGCCGGAGGCCTCGTCGTAGGCGCGGGTGACGTCGAAGGGCATGCAGTGCTCGAAGATCACCCACTCGCCGAAGCGCGGCTCCAGCTTCTCGAAGGTCTCGCGGTAGATGTCCTTCAGCTCGCGCCCGGCGGCGACGCCCTGGGCAACGGACTGGTACATCTCGGTCAGGAATGCCTGGGTGCCGGCGATGCCTTCTTCGCACTCCTCCGCGGTCTTCAGCGCCGCGCCGCGGCCGGGCACCAGCTTCTCCGGCCCCAGGGCGCGCAGGTTGGCCAGGGTCTGCGGCCAGTCCTGCAGGTAGGCGTCGCCGGTGTAGGGAGTGGCACCGTATTCCACCAGGTCGCCGGCGAAGAGCACCCTCTCCTTGGGCAGCCAGACCACGGTGTCGCCCTTGGTGTGGCCGCGCCCGAGCTGCAGGATCCGCACTTCGCGCTGGCCCATGAAGAGGGTCAGGGACTTCTCGAAGACGATAGTTGGCCAGGTGAGGCCGGGGACGGTCTCCACCGACTGGAAGAGCCGCGGGAAGCGCCCGACCTCGGAATCGTAGTCCTGCTGGCCACGCTCGACGATCAGGTCGTAGGTGTCGCGGCTGGCGATGATGTGCTCGGCGCCATAGGCCGAGGCGCCCAGCACACGCACCGCGTGGTAGTGGCTGAGAACGACATACTTCATCGGCTTGTCGGTCACCTGGCGGATGCGCTCAATGACGCCCTGGGCCATGACCGGGGTGGCCTGGGTGTCGACCACCATGACGCTGTCGTCGCCGACGATGATGCCGGTGTTGGGGTCGCCCTCGGCGGTATAGGCATAGAGGCCGTCGCCCAGTTCGTCGAAGGTGACCTGTTTTTCCTCGAGGTCCGCCTGGGAGGCGAAAGCCTTGCCGCTCATGGTTCTTCCTCTCCTTGTCGCCAGCGGCGCGCGGACCCGTTCCGCGGGCGGCGCCGTCCGGCTTTTCGTTGCTCTTCGCGCCATATGGGGCCTCCGCAGATGTAACCGTCAAGCCGGCGCCCGGCCGGCTGGCATCTGCGGCGCCAGCGCTTTACCGTGCCAAGCTTGGAATCCGGAGCCGATCGCCGTCAAGGAAGGGGAAATCCAGGTGAACGAGAACGTCGAGCAGTGGCAGGTCCGCAAGGCGGCCGTGACTTCGCGGGAAGGCGCCGTGGCGGCGCAGCACTGGCTGGCGGCCCGCGCCGGGGCGGCGATGCTGGCCGAAGGCGGCAACGCGGTGGATGCCGCCGTGGCCTGTGCCATGGCGCTCAACGTCGTGGAGCCCTGGATGTGCGGCCTGGGCGGCAGCGGCTTCATGGTGATCTGGCTGGCGCGGGAAAAGCGGGCCCGGGTACTGAATTTCCAGGGCCAACTGCCCCAGGCGATCGACAGCGCCGACTACCCGCTGGATCCTTCCGAGCCGCCCTCCCTCATGCTCTATCCCGGCGTGAGGGATCGGGCCAACGAGCGTGGCTACGGCTCCATCACCGTACCCGGCGCCGTGGCGGGCCTGGGCCGGGCGCTCACGGACTTCGGCAGCCTGTCCTGGGCCCGGGTCCTGGCGCCGGCCATCCTTCTCGCCGAGCGCGGCCTGCCGGTCGACTGGCACGGTACCCTGCAGATCGGCCTCGCCATGGACCTGCTGCGCCGTGACCCGGCGGCCAGCGCAATCTACCTGCCGGGCGGCGTGCCGGCGCTGCCGGAGAGCCTGCGCCCTCTGCCGGCCCTGACGGCGACCCTGGAGACCCTGGCGGCCGAGGGCCCGCGCGCCTTCTACGAAGGCCCCCTCGCGGTGCGCATCGCCGAAGACCTGCAGGCCGGCGGGTCGCGAATCACCGCCGACGACCTGGCCGCCTACGAGGTCGAAGAGCTGGCGCCGATGAGCGGCTGTCACCGCGGCGCCGAGATCCACACGGCCGGCGAGGTCTCCGGCGGCCCGCGGCTGCTCGACATGCTGGGCTACGTCGAGGAGCACCTGGCGCCGGGCGAGGCTGTTGGGCCGGAGACCTGGATCGCCTACGCCCGCGGCCTCGACGCGGCCTTTGAGACCCACAAGCGGAAGGTCGGGCTGGACCAGGAGGAAGGCGTGCAGGTCGGCGGCTGCACCTCTCACATGAGCGCGGTGGATGCCGAGGGCAACATGGTGGCCCTGACCTACACCCTGCTGAATCGTTTCGGCAGCGGGGTTGTGCTGCCCGCAACGGGCATCCTGATGAATAACGCCGTCGGCTACTTCGACCCGCGGCCCGGCAAACCCGTGTCGCTGGAGGGTGGCAAGCGCATCAACTCCTCCAACATGTGCCCCACCATCGCGACGCGCGACGGCGAGGCGATCTTCGCCGTCGGCGCTTCCGGCGCAAACCATATCGTGCCCTGCACGGCGCAACTCACCGCCCTGCTGCTCGACTACGGGATGGGCCTGGAGGAAGCCTTCCACACGCCCCGCATCGATGCCTCGGCACGCGGCTCGGTGCGCGCCGACCCGGCCATGGGAGAAGCGGCACTCGCCGAGCTGAAGCGTCACTTCCGGGTCGAGGTCGCCCAGCAGATGGTCTTCCCCAAGCTCTATTCCTGCCCTTCCGGCGTGGCCCGCGATGCACAGTCGGGCCAGTGCTGGGGCATGGCCGACAAGTCCCAACCGGTGACCGGCGCCGCCGTCCCCGCGCCCTTCGAGCTGAAAGAAGAGGGCGTGAAGGCCGAGACGCCGCGGGCGTGACCCCTTTTCAGATTGCGGCGTCGAAGCTTACTGCGTCGCCGGAGCGCCCTTCACGTCCACGCGGATGATGCGGTTGGTCGAGCTCTGGTGGATCAGCAGGTTGCCGTCGCCGGTCGCGCGCATGTGGCGGATGATGCCGGCATGGACATTGCCGGAGGGGATCGGCCAGCTCTGGAAGGTCTCGGTGGCCGGGTCGAAGCGCACCAGCGGGTCGGGGCGCACGCCGGACTCGTTATACCAGACGATCCCGTCGACCACCGCGATAGCGTAGGGGTGGGACTTCGGCCCCGAGGGCGAGTCCCACTCGGTGATCGCGCCCGTCGCCGGGTCGTAGCGGCCGAGCTTGCCCTGGCCCGAGTTCACGTACCAGATCATGCCATCCCCGGCGATGTCGAGGCGCCGCACGGTGGTGCCGGGCGTCGGCAGCTTCACCTCGGTGATTGCCATGGTCTCGGGATCGATCTTCAGCAGGCAGGCGCCGCCGTTGCACGCCACCCAGGGCGTGCCGTCCTTGTCGATCTTGATGCCGTAGGGCTTGGAACCGGGCGTCGGCGGGCTCACCAGTTTGATGTCGCCGCTCGCCGGGTCGAGCCGCCCGATCATGTTGCTGTGCTGCAGGGTGAACCAGTAGATGCCCTGGTCGTCGAAGATCGCCGTGTGCGGGTCACGCGCCGCAGGGTCCGGCATCTCGTAGACGGTGATCTCTTCCGTCGCCGGATTGAGGTAGCCGACAGTGCCGTTCTTGTTGCCGGTGTACCAGACCTTGCCTTCCGCATCGAGGGTGACGCTGTGGGGGTAGGTGCCCTCCGGCAAGTCGTATTCCGTCATCTCGCCGGTCGCCGGGTCGATCTTGCCGATGAGGTTGCCCCACTGGCCGGTCCACCAGATGGTGCCGTCCGGCGCCTCGATGGGGTCGCGCGAGCGCTGGCCCAGGGTCGGCACCACCCATTCCTTGAAGGCGATGGTGTGGCTGCCGGGGACGAGCGTGGCGGCGCGGTTGCCGCTGGGCGGGAAGTGGGTCGCGAGGTAGCCGGTGATCCCGTCGCGTAGTTCCGGATCGCCGGAGAGGTCGATCATCGTGCCGGTGAGTTCCAGCCACTGCGCCTGCGTATAGCCGGAGCTGCGCGTGATCTGATTGGTGTTGTGGCAGCCGGTGCAGACGCTCTCGACCAGGTCGCGGCCGTCGCCGTCGGGCAGGCTCTGCGCCTGGGATGGCCCGCCGACCCCGAGAGCTGTCGTAAGCCCGATGGCGGTGAGAAGGCAGGGGATCAACGGCTTCGGCATCGTACACCTCCTGATCGGCCTTGCTCTGATGGCTGCCCGGAATGCTTCGCCGCTGCGGAACGGAAGTCAAGACACATCGGCGCGAGGCCGTGCCCGGCGGAGTCCGCTTTCTTCCTCGCGGTTGACGCCGACGGCGGGGAGGGTGTCTGCTGGCGCGGTCACAGCTATGCGCTTTCGGGAGATCGCGATGTCCTTTGTCCGCCTCTTGTCCATCAGCCTCCTTGCCTTTGGCCTGGCCCTGCCGCTGTCTCCGGCGCGGGCCCTGGACTGCCGGGAGGGGGCCTTTCCCATGAGCCGGCTGGAGCTCTACTTCGGCACCCAGTATCCCGGCGGCGCGCCGGTGATGCAGAGCGAGTGGTCGGCCTTCCTGGACGAGGAGGTGACGCCGCGTTTTCCCGACGGACTGACGGTGCTGACGGGCAACGGCCAGTGGCGCAACAGCCAGGGCATCGTGACCAAAGAGACTTCGGCGGTGCTGATCATCCTCTACGAGCCCTCGGCGGAGAAGGAAACGGCCATCGAGGACATCCGCGCCGCCTACAAGGACCGCTTCCAGCAGGAAAGCGTCATGCGCGTCGATGCCGGTGAGCAGTGCGTGTCGTTTTGACCGCCTTGTTCGACTAGGGCTAGAGTTGGCGTTTCTAGATCATTACCGCTAGCGTGCAAGGGCCCCATTTAGGATTAGACTACAAATGAGAGTGTTTCATTTCCTATCGAAGGAGAACGCGCTGAGTGACATGGCCCTCAGTCGCATTCGAATTTCGCGCTACTCCGATTTGAATGATCCTTTTGAATTGCTTGCGGCCGATATGGGGAAGCCCGCCATCCGTAAAGCAATGCGAAGTATGAAAGACCACCTAGACCGAGAGACAGGAATACTCTGCTTCTCCGAGAACTGGAAAAACCCAGTTCTATGGAGCCACTATGCAACAAAGCATCGAGGGATCTGTCTAGGGTTTGATCTCGATGACGAAGTTGCCTGCAAAATCGAATACGTCGACGAACGGTTGCCGGTGCTTTTCAGGGGTGGCGACTCGAAAGCCGGCATCGACGACACATATGTCAATCGGCTGCTCAGAACGAAGTACATTCATTGGAAATATGAAGAAGAAGTTCGGATGTTTGTACGCTTGGAGGAAGGTGCTCTGGAAGACGGGTCATATTTTCTGCCATTCGGGGATTCACTTAAGCTACGTGAGATAGTATTAGGCCCCTTGTGCCCGTTCTCCGTCGAACACATAGATAAATTTGCCAGTTCCGTTGATCCATCAGTTTCAGTTCATAAAGCGAGGTTGGCTTTCAAGAAATTTCAGGTGGTGCCTGATCGGCGGCACGAGAAGAGCTTGATGCTTAGAAGGACACCATAGCTACGCTTTCCCGACGGCCTGACGGTGCTGACCGGCAACGGCCAGTGGCGCAACAGCCAGGGCATCGTGACCAAGGAGACCTCAGCCGTGCTGATCATTCTCTACGAGCCCTCGGCGGAGAAGGAAACGGCCATCGAGGACATCCGCGCCGCCTACAAGGACCGCTTCCAGCAGGAAAGCGTCATGCGCGTCGATGCCGGTGAGCAGTGCGTGTCGTTCTAGCGGGCCTCAGTCGCCGGTCCGCTTGATGACGCGCGCCGGGTTGCCGACGGCGACACAGCCGGCCGGGATGTCCTTGGTCACCACGCTGCCGGCGCCGACCACCGCGTTGTCGCCGAGAGTGACCCCCGGCAGCAGGATGGCGCCGCCGCCGATCCACACGTTGCGCCCCAGGGCGACGGGCTTCGCCGTTTCGCTGCCCGTGGCGCGCAGGTCCGGGTCCAACGGATGCTCGGCGGTGTAGATCTGCACGGCTGGGCCGATCAGGGTCTTGGCGCCGATTTCCACCCGAGCACAGTCCAGGATGACGCAGCCGGTGTTGAGGAAGACCTCGTCGCCCAGGTAGGTGTTCACGCCGTAGGCGCAGCGGAAAGGCGCCTCGACGAAGGCGCCCTGGCCGAAGGCACCGAGAATGCCCGCGAGGAGGGCGCTCGGTGGATCGCCCTCCATGGGGTCGGAGCGGTTGTAGGCGTAGAAGGCACGCCGCGCGGCCTCGCGCAGTTCGATCAGCTCCGGGTCCATGATGGCGTAGGGCAGGCCCGCGAGCATCCTTTCGCGCGCGCTCAGCGCCTCGGTCGCGTCAGCCATCCTACCGCCAGAGCGCGTGGGGATTGTTCAGCAGCTTGGGCGGCACGGCGAGGCAGTAGACTCCCAATTCCTGCAGGTGGCTGCAGGCCGAGCCGGCTTCCTGCTGGTCCAGGTCGACCAGCAAGGCGCTGTAGCGGTGGGTGGCGATGCTGGTGCGCGCGACGATCGCCGGCTCGCCCTTGGCGACGACGTCCTTCAGGGCGGCCTGGTTGTCGGCGATGCGCCGGCTGGCCTCGTCCTTGCTGACGAAGGAGCCGAAGACCAGGCCCCAGCCGGGCAGCTTGCCGGCGACCATGTGCTCGGTCCCCGGGCTGGGCGCCACGCCGCAGCGCCCGCCGCCCAGCACGTAGGGAGCGGCGCTGCGGGCATGGCCGCGCAGCGCGGCGATGAGGATGGCGCCGGAGGTCGCCTCCGGCGGCGCGGTGAAGGCCGCATCCATCAGCTTGCGCATGCGTACGTTGCGCTCGCCGCCGCTGCGCGCGCCGAGGACGACGCCAATGAGCCGTCGGCCATCGCGCGTGGCCGAGGCCAGCAGGTTGTAGCCGGAGCCGCAGGTGAAGCCGGTCTTGATCCCCTCGGCGCCTTTATAGGAACGCAGCCAGCTCATGATCGAGGGGCGGACCTGCCCACCAAAGCTGACGTGGGGCCTGCTGAAGAAGCCGTAGTGCTCGGGAAAGTCGGTGACCAGGGCGCGCCCCAGTAGGGCCAGGTCGCGGGCGCTCGTGATCTGTGCGCCATCGGGCAGGCCGGAGGCGTTGGCGAAGACGGTCTGGGACATGCCGAGGGCCTGGGCCTGGCGGGTCATGGCGCTGGCGAAAGCGGGCTCGCTGCCGCTCACCGCCTCGGCCAGGGCCACCGCGGCGTCATTGGCCGAGCGCACCAGCATGGCCTCCAGCAGGAATTTCACGCTGACCTTGCTGCCCGCGCGCAGGCCGAGCTTGCCGGGCGGCTGGCCGGCCGCTTTGGCCGAGACGTTCACCTTGTCGGTGAGGCTGAGGTGCCCCTCGGCCAGGGCCTGGAACACCATGTAGGCGGTCATGGCCTTGGTGACGGAGGCGGGATACCAGGGCTGGTTGGCGTTTTCCTGGGCCAGCACCGCACCTGTCCCGGCGTCGATGACCACGTAGGCGGGGTCGGGCAGGCCCTGCTGGGCTGCCGCGCGCGGCGGCGCGGCCAGGCTCAGCGCGGCCACGACGGCGATCAGGAACACCGCTCCCCACGGCTTCCGCATCGTCTTTCCCCAAAAGCTTCCCTGACAGACCGGCGAGCATAGACCGGCATCGCGGCGGGGTGAAGCCCCGCGGCGGTTCCTAGCCCCGAAGGGCTGCCGTTAACACTTCTGAGCCTAGTACCCTTGCTTCAGGTCGACCATGTCGGGGACCGGCTGGCCGGCCATGAAGAGCTTCAGGTTCTCGGCGATGACCTTGGCGCCGCTGGCCGGGTCGATCAGGCTGGCGATGTGCGGGGTCAGCAGGATCTTGGGGTGGGCCCAGAAGGGGTGATCCTCGGACGGCGGTTCCACGTTAAGGACGTCCAGGGTGGCGCCGCCCAGCTGGCCGGAATCCAGCGCCGGGATCAGATCCTTTTCCACCAGGTGGCGGCCGCGGCCGACGTTGATGAGGCAGGCGCCTTTGGGCAGCCGGGCGAAGAGGCGGTGGTTCAGGATGCCCTCGGTCGACGGGGTGAGGGGCAGCAGGCAGATGAGGATCTCAGCGCGGGAGAGGAAGGCCTCCACCTGGTCCTCGCCGTGAAAACACTCGATGCCGTGCAGCCGCTTGGGCCGGCGTGACCAGCCGCGCACCTTGAAGCCCAGCGCCGCTAAAGTGTGGGCCGCCTCGGCGCCCATGTTGCCGAGGCCCATGACGCCCACCGTGCGCTGCGGGGCGGGCGGGGTGATGATCTGGTCCCAGGCCTTGCGCCGCTGCGCGCCTTCGATGTCCGGCAGGCGGCGGTGGAAGCGCAGCACGTGGAGGGCCAGGTACTCGCGCATGCGCTGGCGCAGGTCCGGCCCCACGGTGCGGATCACCGGCAGGTGGGTCGGCAGTTCCGGGTCGGCCAGCAGATGGTCGATGCCTGCGCCCATGGAGACGATACACTTCAGGTTCGGGAAGGTCTTGAGGCCGCCGGCCGGCGGCTTCCACACCACGGCGTACTCGACCTTCGCCTTGTCGCCGGCGTCCTCCCACAGCCGCACCTCGACACCGGGTAGCAGGTCCTGAAGGGCGTCGCGCCACCACTCGGCGCGGGCGTTGCCCAGACGCACCACCACGGTCACGGCGCGGGCCTCCTCAGGCGGTGGGAGTGAAGGGGTGCTCGTCGACGACGAGGCGTTTGCGGGTCTTCACGTGGGCCATGGAGTCCGCCGCCACGGCCTTGCCTTGCTCGGTGCCGTAGGCGGCCAGCATGGCCTCCTCGCTGTCGAACCACAGTTCGCTGACGCCATCGTAGTCGCCGTCGGGATCGCGGGCGATGTTCACCTGGTAGCGCTTCAGACCCTCCAGCTTCAGCGCCATGGGCACGTGCTCTTTCAGCATCCAGTCGGAGAAGTCCTGGAGGCTCATGTCGTCTTTGCGCTTCAGCAGGATCACCGCCTTGATCATGTTTCGCTCTCTTTCTGTATGTCTACGCCGCGCGACTTATGCGCCGATGCCGGGCGCATAGTCCAGGCCGCAGCCCTTCAGCACCATGCGCACAACCGTCTCCGCAGCCTCGTCGTAGTCCTTGGCGGCGAGCTGGCGGCGGCCGACCAGGGCGCCGACCTGCACCTCGAAGTCGGCGTAGTGCTGGGTCGCCGCCCAGATGACGGAGAAGAGATGCACCGGGTCGACCGGGTCGATCCTGCCGGCGCTGGCCCAGGCCTCCAGCACCTTGGCCTTGTCCTTCACCAGGCTGCGCAGCTCGTTCTTCAGGAAGTCGCGGGTGTGGCGCGCGCCGCGGATCATCTCGTTGGCGTAGACCTTGGAGGCGAGAGGACGTTCGCGCGAGTGCTGGATCTTGGCGCGGATGTAGGCGGCCAGCGACTCGGCCGGGTCGCTTTCCTCGGTGATGCGGTCCAACTCGCCCAGCCAGAGGCCGAGGATGTCTTCCAGCACCGCGCGGTACAGCGCCTCCTTGGTGCCGAAGTAGTAGTGCACGTTGGCCTTGGGCAGGCCGGCCTTCTCGGCGATGGCCGCGGTGGTGGCGCCGCGGTAGCCCTGCGTCGCGAAGACCTCCTCGGCGGCGGTGAGAATGAGGGCTCGGTTGCGCACACGGATATGGCCGGGAGAGGAGTCCTCCTTGCCCCCGTTCTCCTTCGCGTCGCCGTCCTTCGCCTCGGCGCCACGCGCCACCGTATCGGACATTTCCACTCCCACTGCTGCGCCGTTCTTGGCGGATCGTTCGTTGTCGGTCGATCTTGAATTCCGCCGATTATTGCCGCGCGCAAGGCGCAAATCAAAACCTGACCAACTGGTCAAATTTAATTGACCGCCTGGTCAGGTCAACGCTACAGTTTCCGGCAACAAGGACGCAAGACGCCGCAAGAGCGTTTGCCGTCGAATGATCAGGGAGTTCACGATGGGGAACCAACCGGACATCCGGGCCGGGCGTTTGCCGGAGTCCGCCTATGCGGAGAACTTCGGCGACGTTCATCCGCCGCTGGACCGCAAGGCGGCGCTGATCGAATCCAGCCGCTGTTACTTCTGCTACGACGCGCCCTGCGTCGAAGCCTGCCCGACGGGCATCGACATCCCGAGCTTCATCCGCAAGATCTCGACCGACAACGTCCGCGGCGCGGCACAGGACATTCTGGAAGAGAACATCCTGGGGGGTGCCTGCGCACGGGTCTGCCCGACCGAGGTGCTGTGCCAGCAGGCCTGCGTGCGCAACGCGCAGGAAGCGAAGCCGGTGCAGATCGGCCTCCTGCAGCGCTACGCCACCGACGCGGTGATGGACAGCGGGACGCATCCCTTCAGCCGAGCCGAGAAGAGCGGCAAGACCGTCGCCATCGTGGGTGCCGGGCCGGCCGGTCTCGCCTGCGCACACCGTCTGGCCATGCTGGGCCACGACGCGGTCATCCTGGAGGCCAGGCCGAGGCCGGGCGGCCTCAATGAGTACGGCATCGCCGCCTACAAGCTGCCCGACGCCTTCGCCCAGAAGGAGGTCGATTTCGTGCTGCAGATCGGCGGCATCGAGATCCGCAACGACCAGGCGCTGGGCCGCGACTTCACGCTGGCCGAGTTGCGCCGCGACTACGACGCCGTCTTCCTGGGAATGGGTCTGGGCGGGGTGCGCAACCTGGGCCTGGAAGGCGAGGACCTGGAGGGCGTCTACA
>ENA-ORCZ01000645-ORCZ01000645.1-marine-metagenome-genome-assembly--contig:-NODE-645-length-12446-cov-4.013340_pt1 | contig 12446 bp, 11 predicted proteins | sample MGYA00237785_ERZ508519 | MGnify/ENA primary metagenome ERZ508519 (study PRJEB26189, sample SAMN06268790) | marine metagenome | isolation source: Bioluminescent Bay, La Paraguera, Puerto Rico | place...
CCTCCTCATGGTTTTCTATGCGGTGCCGATGCTTATGGGGGCAAGTCTGTCTGTTGCTGCAAGGTACGAGACGACGGTCGGCGTTGCGGTTGGTCTCGTCAACGGCATTCTCTCCGGTATGACGGGATCCTATACCGTTCCGGGTGTCATGTATCTTCAGGCGCTCGGTCTGCGGCGCGACGAACTCATTCAGGCCATGGGGCTCTTGTTTCTGCTGTCGACGGTTGCCCTGGGGATCTCGCTCGGCGGTTTTGGCCTCATGGGCGGGCGCGAGGCGCTGGCCTCCCTGGCCCTGGCCGTTCCCGCTCTCAGCGGTGTCTGGCTCGGCCAGAGAACGCGTCGCCGGGTCTCTGAAGCTGCCTTCCGGCGACTGGTGCAGGCTGCCATCCTTGCTCTCGGCGTTTATCTCGTACCGCTCGGGTGCTGGCGGCTGCTGCAATGATGTCGCAGCGGATCAGCCTCAGCACTGGACCAACCTGCAAAAAAAAACGCCGCGGAAGTCGCGGCGCTATAGACCCTGTCAGCTGCAGGGATGCCTATTTGGCGATCAGCCGCATCGGCGTTGCCGTGCCGACACCGGAGGTGGTCTTGGTGTTCGCCCACTGATAGGACTGGCGCTCTTCCGTCGGCGTGCACAGGAAACGCTCGCGGTAGCATTTGGTGAAATGCGACGTTGAAGCGAAACCGCAGGCGAGCGCAACATCGAGGACAGGCCGGCTCGTCCGGCGAAGAAGGTCGCGAGCGGTTTCGAGGCGCAGGCGCAAATAGTACTGACCGGGAGTGCAGTTGAAGTGGCGGCGGAACAGCCGCTCCAGCTGGCGCGGCGACAGGTTGACCGTCATGGCCAGCTGCTGGCAGCTCAATGGATCCTCGATATGCAGGTCCATGATGCGGATCGCATCGAGGATCTTTGCGTTGGAAATACCGGTGCGGGCCTCGATGTCGTGACGCTGTGCGGATTCGCCCGAACGCATGTTCTGGTAAAGCGCGACCTCCGCGACCTCGTGGGCCAGGTAAGCCCCGTGCTGGATCGCAATCAGGCGCAGCATCATGTCGAGGGACGCCATGCCGCCGGCACAGGTGATGCAGTTGCGGTCGATCGCGAAAATGTCGGAGGTCACTTCGACGTCCGGGAACTCCTCGCGCAGCGAGCGCAGGTTTTCCCAGTGAATGGTGCAGCGGCGGCCGTCGAGGAGATGATAGCGGGCCAGAAGATAGGCGCCGGTACAGATGGCGCCGAAGGTCCTGCCCATGGCATTCAGCCGGCGCAGCTTGTTGCCCAGTTCCGCATCCAGCGGCAGGCGCTCCACATCGATGCCGGTGCAAAGCAAGGTAATGTCGGCGTCATGCAGGTCGCGGATAGACTTCTTCACGGATACTTCACATCCGTTACTTGCCGTCACTGAATTTCCGTCAAGCGAGTAAGTTGTCCAGGCGTAGTAGTCGCGTCCGAGAAGTCGGTTTGCTATGCGAACGGGCTCGATAACGCTGGCAAATGCGTTCATGGAAAATCGTTCCATGAGGACAAATGCTATCGTCTGGCCTGTTTCTTCGTGCGCGCGTCCGGACATTTACTGTGCCTCGTTGGAAGGTATTATTGCGGCTAGTCTTTGTTTTATCACGAGTTTTACAGTTTGTATTTATCTGTCAAATAAAAAACGCTAACAGCGATCACATTCCTCAAAATGTCACAATCGATTCATGGGTGTCTTCCAGCCCGTCAACCAAATGCGAAACATCTCATCGGCGAACGCTGTCTTTTTCACCGCCATGCCCACGGAGCGTCCTCCCAGCCGTTCGTGTTTTACCGGAATGCCGGTCAGTCCCTCCTTGAGCGATAGGTGACTTGCCGGCAGGAGTGCCGCGGCAAAACCCATCGCCACCAGTTCCAGCACCTGTTGGTCGTGGACGGCTTCCGCGGTCACGTTCAGCGTCGTCGCCTCAAGCGCCAGTTCCGCCAGCATGGTTTCGTAGAAGGGGCAGTATCTGCGGGCGATCAGGGGCATGGACTGAAGATCCTGCAATGTCAGCGACCGCTTTCCCGCAAGCGGGTGAGTTTTCGGGACGGCAAGAAGGTAGGGCTCCCGGTAGAGCCCATGGAACCGGTGGCTTTTTGGTGCGCAGGTTCGGTCGGTCAGGACCAGTTCGGCATCCGCAGCCTGCACTTCGAAGCGCAGTTCCAGCGTGGGATGCGCAGTGCGCAACGCCCGGAAAGCACCCTGAAAGGGCGGCAGCAGAATGTCGGGGGCGGTGTAGAGGCTGAGCCGGACAGGAGATTCCCGGCGGAAATGCCGTTCTGTCTCCTGCACGGCATTGAGGATCATCTGGGCATGCCGATAGAGATCCCGTCCTTCCGGTGTCGGTCTCAGCCCCTTGCGCGTGCGTATGAAAAGACCGGTCCCCAGCGTGTCTTCCAATTTGTGCAGGGCCTGGGAAAGAGAGGGCTGCGTTATCCCGTGGGCAGCCGCGGCGGCGCTGATGGTGCCAAGTTCGAAGGAACTGACGAAATATCGCAGGGGGGTCACTTCAATCATAGTTTTTACCTATGTAATGGATAGAATGGATAGGTATATACTGTATTTTTCAAAGCGGGCACAACTCCAGGGACGAAACCGAACCGCCCTTGAGGAGACCTGTCATGAATTCCATCCTGCCTGTCGGTCTTGACGCTACGTTTCCGTTGAGACGGGAGGAGCCGATCACGATCCACACCATATTGAACCTTTTCGAAAAGGGTTCACCGGACCTGCTGGCCTACCTGGCGCCAGCCCTCGATTTCAGGATCGATCACTACAGGGACGAAACCGATGTCTCCTGGCAGATTGCCCGGAACCTTCAGGAAATGGGCTGCATGCTGCAACGTCTGGCGCAGGAGGTATTCCCGAAGGGGACGAAGATTCTCGGGCTTGACTCCCGTGCGTTGGGCGACGGCTGGTTCGTCACCCGCTTCAAGCAGCGGTTCTATTATCCGGTGCGCGAAAGCGACTGCGAGAGCCTTACCTACATTCTCAGCCATGAAGCCGGAGGCAGGTTGGACTTCTTCCGCGAGACCGTCACCACGGTCGAGCCGGCAAGCTAAGCTCAGGCCGCCGGAAGGAAATCTGCCGCAGCAGATACGCCGTTTCAGGACGGAGTATCTGCATCACCCTGCGATCGCCGGGTTTTTTAGAATGTTTTTTTTGAACTTTCGGACTTTAGTGGATCGGAGTTGCTTCAAGTCAGGGCATGACTGGTGCTACATGAGGCACAACACCCAATGCGCGCTGACAACGGACACCGATTGACATGAACGTACTTGCCAAACCCGCCGATCTCGAAGCTGCCGCACCGGCCGGTGTCTTCGTGGAGGAAGTGAAGACCGTCCAGCATTACACGGACCATCTGTTCCGCTTCCGCATGACCCGCCCGGCAAGCTTCCGCTTCCGCTCCGGCGAGTTTGTGATGATCGGCCTGATGATTGACGGCAAGCCGGTCTACCGCGCCTATTCCATCGCCAGCCCTGCCTGGGACGAGGAACTGGAGTTTTTCTCCATCAAGGTCCCGGACGGTCCGCTGACCTCGCATCTGCAGAAGATCCAGCCGGGTGACGCCGTACTGATGAAGAAAAAGCCCACCGGCACCCTGGTGAACGACGCGCTCGTTCCGGGCAAGCGGGTCTATATGTTCTCCACCGGCACCGGCATTGCCCCCTTCGCCAGCCTGATCCGCGATCCAGATACCTACGAGAAATTCGACCAGGTCATCCTGACCCACACCTGCCGCGAAGTCGCCGAGTTGAAATATGGCGAGGACCTGGTGCAGGAGACCATCAACGACCCGTTGATCGGCGAGTATGCCAGGGACAAGCTTGTCCATTACACTTCGGTCACCCGCGAGGAATTCCCGCGCAAGGGCCGCATCACCGATCTGATCAAGTCCGGCAAGTTGTTCGAGGACCTCGGCGTGCCACCGCTTGACCCGGCCATCGATCGCGGCATGATCTGCGGCTCCATGGACATGCTGCGCGACACCAAGGCCCTGCTCGAAGAAGCCGGCCTGACGGAAGGCGCCAACAACAAGCCTGCCGAATTCGTGGTGGAGCGGGCATTCGTCGGCTGAGTGCCGAAAAATAAACGGACCAAAACCGCATTGCCGGTTGAAAGATTGCAAGGCCGCCGGATCGCAAGGTCCGGCGGCTTTTTCTTGGGGAAGTGTCTAAGGCTTTCGAATGAACGAGGGCACATTGTAGAAGGGCAGCTTCTCGATGCGCAGCCCGCGCTCCCTGATAAAGGCATCGACTGACAATGTCTCTCCGGCCACGGCGTTGTAGTCGTCCAGGACGATCAACCCGCCGGGAACGACCCTGTCGTACAGCAAGTCCAGGGCGAGGTCCGTTGGTTCCTTCACGTCCATATCGAGGTGAAGGAAAGCCAGGCGTGTTTCCGGATGCCGTTCCAGATAGTGCGGCAAGGTGTCGAATACATTGCCTTCCACCAGTTCGATGTTCTCAAAGCCTTTGACTTCCAGGAGCGCGCTCACCTCGTCTTTCGACAGGCCGTGCCCGCCGGCACCTTCAAATTTCTCGATGAAGGTCAGATCGTCATCGACCTTGAGGCCGTCGGTCGGAAACCGGCCAAATGCATCAAATCCGACGATCTTCCGGGAATAGTCGTTTTCCAGCGCATCTCGAAAGGTCGCAAGGCGCATCAAAGATGCACCTTTGTAGACGCCGAGCTCGAAGATGTGCCCCGGCAGGTTCACGATGCTCTTGTAGAGCTCGTAGTGCGCAAGCATCTTGTTCAGTCTTGACTTGGGCGAGAACCAGTAAAATCCGTTCTCGTAATCCCAGGATTTCTCTTTTTGAAGTCCCCTGATCTCCATGAAAGCCTTCCTCCGGGGTGCCCTTGTGTCCTCTGGGCGTCTAGTTCTTGCTGCCGGTCTTTTGCCGACCGGACAGCGTGAAATTCAGTTCATCGCGCTTGCGCAACGCGTTCGGGGTTTCCGGAACGTTTGCGGCGCGCAAGGATTTCAAGTGTCAGGAAGCCAGGTGTGAAACCAGTGACTGCTGCCTGTTCGCGGCTTTTTGAAAGAACCGTTCGAGCCGGGTCAGCGCCAGAAGGGCTCCTTCGCCATCGTTCTTGTGCCCCTGCCAGATCTCCGGAATGAAGCTCGCCTCCGGCATCAGTTTCAGGGCCTGTTCTGCCAGAACGGTCCAGTCGATATCGCCATCCTCGATCTGGAGCCCTTCGCCGTCGACGCCCGCTGCATCGGCCAGATGCAGATGAGCAGTATGAGGTCCCACCAGACTGACGAATTCGGCAAACGACCAGCCGCGGTGATTGCACGCCAGCTTCGAATGGGAGACGTCGAGGCAGATGCGCATTTTGTTCCGCTCGCAGAAGGCAACAATCTCGTTTGGATCGACAAACAGGTTGTGGAATTGCTGCCCGCCGAAATGCCACGGGAAAGGCGGCATGGTTTGCGGAATGATCTCAACGCCGTCCAGATTGAGCCGGGAGAGGCTGTCCTCAAGCCGGCTGTAAAGCAAGGATGTGTTGGACGGTTCGACATGCCTGTCATGACTGAAGCCGCCGACATTGGTGACCAGCCGAGTGGGATTGAGATTGTTGAAATACTTTGAAAGCTTTCGCGTCAGATCGATCACGCGCTGCATCTCGCTCAGCGAGCGCTGGCGGTAGTTCTCGTCCAGTGCACACAGGTCCAGGGTGTGATCGCCGGAGAACAGCTCCGGCGTGTGCACCACAAGAGCCAGATCCAGCCTGTCCTGGAAGTATTCGCTCAGGTTTGCTTCCAGATCCTTGTAACTCAGGTGAATCTCGACAAGATCCATGTTGGTCAGCGAGACCATTTTTTCCAGGTCGTGGTATCGGACCGGAATTCCCCAGTTCAGCGGGAATGAGAAACCGCGCGGTTCGACACGTCCGGCGCCAAGATCGGAAGGAAAGAAGAAATCGCCCGCCTTCTTGGCGCCTTGCAGCCGCCGTCCGATCAGGTCCGGTTTCCGGTTCGGCTGCAGCCCCTGTCCGGGGCACTTGACGTCAATCATGTCGGCGGTGACTTCGGTCCCTGCCGCAATGTCGACAGCAGCAACCAGGCTCTTCGCAAGGTTTTCCCGGTTCATCATTTCGCCTTGAGAGACGCTGCGCTCGTCGACGCTGCCAAGCGCCTGTTCCATTTCTCGAATGCCGATCATCATCTGCGCGAACTCATCCGGGAGGAGGCTTACCCTGTGGTCGTTGCCTTCCATGGTGCGGTCGAGCGTAAAGTGCTTTTCGATAACCTTGGCTCCAAGCGCCACGGCACCGATGGCTATGTTGATGCCGCGTTCATGGCCGGAATAACCCACAAGGCAATCGCCCTGCCGCTGCAGGTGAAGCATGTAGCGGATATTGATGTCCTTGAACGGGGCCGGATATGTGGAGTTGCAATGCAACAGAACATAGGGCGCGGCGAGGCTCCGCAGCTTGGCAATGCCCTGCTTGATCTCGGCTTCGGACGTCATGCCCGTCGAACAGAACATCGGTTTGCGTGTGCGGGCGATCGCGGTCATGAGGTCGTAGTTGGTGAAATCCGCGGAAGCCAACTTGAAAGCTTCCAGGCCATAGGCGTCAAGTTTGGTGAGGGATTCCTCGTCCCAAGGCGTGCAGAGCGGGATGATGCCCTGTTCGTGGCAGTAGTCGAAAGCCCTGAAGAGCTCGTCATCCTTCAATTGAAACCGGGACAATAGATCCAGCGTGTACTGCGTTCCGAGATCGGCGCTGTCGTCTACTGCGCGGTCGGCATTCTTGTAGAGCGTGGAAACAGAACGCATCTGGAATTTGGCGCAGTCGGCACCTGCTTTGACAGCCTCGTCAATCAGTTGCCTGGCGAGTTCGAGCGAGCCATTGTGATTGTTGCCGATCTCGGCAATGACAAAGGCTGAGTCATCTTCGCTGATCAGGCGCCCGCCAACCTCCAGCGCCTTGTGGCGTCCGAAGGCAATGGCGACGATCCGATGCTGGCCGTCAACAAGCGGGACAGCCTTGCATCTGTCATTCAGGAGCCGCGCGATCGTCTGGGGCTGATCGTCGTGACGAGCCAGAATGATGTTCTTGTTGATGATTGTGCTGATCGATCCGTTGAGATCGATATGGTCGGTTCCGATCAGCCAACGCCGCAAGTCTCCGTCTGTTAACGCGCCTTCCAGGACGCCGCCTTCAGAAACCGTGAAAATGACGCCTTCTTTGTTTGCACTGATCTTGTTGAGCGCGTTCAGGATCGAATCTTCGGAAAAGACGACGAATCTCGAGACATTCCGGTCGATGATCATGCGAAGGTTTCCTGGTCAGACAACTGTGGGCGCGGCGTCGGTGCGTTGAGAAAGCGAAGGACTTGAAAGCATGAATACCTGAGTCGGGCGTCGAAGCGCGAATGCGTCTCGGCCGTCCCGCGACCGGTTCGAAGTTGTTGTGGACCGGTCGCAGAGTACCGAAGAATGAACATCGCGCCTTTCGAACAAGAGTTTCCCAACGTTGCCTTTCCGCGGGGCTGCAATTCCAAGCAAGACTCACGCGAGAAACATATCTTGAATGCGCGCGACCCGGCCATAGAGGGGCGAATGATAACTGGGGGTTATTTCCAGTTAACTGAAGATATTGTGTCCTTGTCCTTGGCTGATCGCTAAGCTTTGTTGATCGCAGTCTTGGGGATCCGGACTGCGACACGTCAAAACGTTCGCGCCGGCCGTCCGTCCACGTCCTGGCATCACCCGCCGGACTTGGGACTGCGCAGATGGGGACCGGGTGCATCCGCCCGATCCCGAAAATCCACGTGATAGGAGCAGGAATGAGCCATACGGTTGCAATTATTCCGGCAAGGGGAGGGTCCAAAGGGATCCCGGGCAAGAACATCAGGCCGTTTCTGGGATTGCCGCTGATTGCTCATTCCGTGAAAGCCGCATTGGCGGCAGAGACGGTCGACGAAGTCCTGGTCAGCAGCGACGATCCGGCCATTCTTGAAACGGCGGAAGCATTCGGTGCAAGCGGCGTCAGGCGTCCGGCAGAGATTTCTGGCGACGAAGCCTCTTCGGAGGCCGCTCTCCTGCATGCGGTTTCCACCCACCCCGGCTGCAGGAACGCCGAGACGATCGTCTTCCTGCAATGCACGTCCCCATTGACCACAGCTGGCGATATTGACTTCGTCGTGCGCGAACGCACCAGATTGTCGGCGGATATGGCATTCTCGGTTGTCGAAACGCATGCATTCCTTTGGGAAATCGCGAAAGACGGGTCTGGCATCGGCATCAATCACGATGCCTCCAGGCAGCGCCAACGGCGTCAGGACCGGCCGCGGCAGTATCGGGAAACCGGCGCCGTTTATGTCCTCGGCAAGGATGGCTTTGTCGCCGCAGGGCAGCGGTTTTTCGGCCGGGTCGTCCCGATAGTCCTGCCTGGCTCGGCAGAAATCGAGCTCGATTCGCCGGCAGACTGGGAGGCGCTTGAAGCGTTGGCAAGAAGTACTTTCCAAGGCAGTCGATAGCAATTTCCGGACGCTGATGGGGTGCGCGGGATCTTTCGCGTCATGGTCTCTCATGCCCAATCGAATGGTGGAATTGGACGAGTTTCCTGAGAAAAAGGAGACACATGCCGTTGTCCCTCCTTTGAGACGCTTGTAGCGTGCGACTGGTTGAGCAAAGAGTGAAATCGACTCGAACGGAAGTCCCGGGAATGGCGCAAATGAGCAGCATATTCGATACCTTGTCTGCCCTAGGCGTAGCCAGTCTGGAACAACGGGAAATTCTCTCGCATTCGACCAGGGATCGCGAGGATCTTGCCGTTTATCGGGATCGACAGTCAGGCGTCATCTATATCGATGGATTTTACGCAGGCGATGAAACCTACGAAGAGGGCAGCTACAGAAAGGTCAATCTGGAGACGCTCGGTTCGCGCGACTATGAAGTCGTTTGCGATGCGGAGCGCCGGGCATCGGCCTATCGTCCTTATGTGACCGGCCGCAGGATCGTCGAGTTCGGATGCGGCGACGGCGCCTTCCTGTTCAAGGTTCGGGCGGAAACCCGGTCCTGCTGCGGCGTCGAATTGCAGCGCGACTACGTGCATCTGCTCAACGAGGCCGGCGTCGCGTGTCATCAATCCATGCAACCGCTCGCCGACGAGACGCAGGATACCGTGCTGAGCTTTCATGTGGTTGAACACTTGCCTGAACCGATACCGGTTCTGCGGCAATGTCACAGGGTACTCAAGCCTGGCGGGCTGGTCATCGTCGAAGTGCCGCACGCCAACGACTTTCTGCTCAGCGGGCTGCAGAGCGAAGCCTTCCGGAAATTCACCCTGTGGAGCCAGCATCTTGTGCTGCATACCCGGGATAGCCTGAAGAGGCTTCTGCAGGCAGCGGGGTTCACGGACATTGTGGTCGAAGGCATCCAGCGCTACCCCCTGTCGAACCATCTGACCTGGCTCGCAAAGGGACGTCCGGGCGGTCACAAATCGCCCCTGGCGGCACTCGACACGCCTGATCTGCGGCATGCCTATGAAGCGGCTTTGAACAAGATCGACGCAACCGACACGCTTGTGGCCATTGCCAGCAAGCCTGCTTGACCGGTAACGGGACAGACAGGCTGCCTTCAAAGACCGAGTCGCGAATTCCGGCGTTCAGGCGTCCAGTTCTCCAACTGACGATCCAGTTCCTTGATGATTTCCGGGACGAATTCCGCACAGGGTCGATCATTGAAGGAGTAAAGGTATCTCATGGCGGGATACCAGGGCGGATTGTCCTGGCCCAAAAGCAGTGCCGGCTCCTGGGGACCGAAACGGATCGCCGGCACGTTCAGAATGCCGGCCATGTCCGCCACGCTGGTGTTTGCTGAAACGACGATATCGCAGCAGGCAGTCAGGGCAGCCGCTCCGAGCAGGTCGTCGAAGAGGTCAACGTCTTCGAGGAAATGGAACTTCTCGGGGAATTTTTCTTTGAAGAAGGCGATTTCCTTCGCGACGGTTGCGTATTGCAGGTTCACGAAAATCGCGTCACGCGAATTCACGAGCGGTGCAATGCCGGGTGCCGAGAGATAGTACTTGGCTCTGTGGGGAGCGAGGTTCTTCGAACGCCATGAAAAGCCGATGACCGGTTTCTCGTTATGTCCCTCCAGCCGGTTGAGGTAGGAAACGGCTCGTTCCCTTTCGAAGGAGTAGACCGGGCAGGGAGCCTCTTCGAAATCCTTGACGTCTCGCCTGAAATACTGTGCGAGATCGGTCATGTTGATCTGCACGTCGAAGTCGCTCGCGGTCGCGTTGCCCTTGGCGTCCGTCTGTGCAACCCGGCACTCGGCCTCAGGAAAGCTGTGGCGGAAGAACTTTGCCCCTTTTTCCGAGCCTTCCACGATGACCTTTTTGGCTCTTGGCAGAAGGTCGGGTATCATCGTTCCCGACTTGAGAGCGTCGCCAAGCCCCTGATCCGCCCAGATCAATATTGTCTTGTCGCAGATGTCTTCACCCTGCCAAATCGGAACCTCGAACTTGCGTCTGAGGACGGTGGATGCCGGGTCGGCGAAGCGGTACGGGTGCAGGTCCCAACCCATTTGAAGATCACCCAGCGCCAGATAGGCAAGCGACTGGTTCCAAAGAACGGTTCCTTCTCCTTCGGGAGCAAGATCCTTGGCCTTGGTAAACGCTGCCAGAGCTCCTGCGGGGTCGCCGTTCATCAAAAGATTCACGCCCAGGGTCACGTTCTTGTGGTAATCGCGGGGATCAAGATCCAGTGCCTTCTGGGCATAGAAAACGCCTTTCGGAGTTTCATTCATGCTGAAGAGCAGCCGCGCGGCTTCATGGTAAACGTCGGCGTTTTCCGGAAAGCGTTCCAATGCCTCGGTCAGTTCATACTGCGATGGCTCAAACTGCTTGAGCTTTAGTCGCAAGCGCGAACGCTGGATAAAATTATGCACATTTGTCGGGTCGATCATGATGGCCTTGGTGAAGAGATTCACCGCGTGCTGCGCCTGACCGGCATCCATCAGCAACTGCGCGTAGTTGTTGTAGGCGTCGGCTTTTTCCGGATCCTCGACGATCAGCTTCTGCAGTATGACTTCTGCTTCCGCGAACCTTTTCAGCCGAGTGAGCGCAATTGCCTTCATATTGCGTGCTTCGCGCTCATGGGGATTGAGTTCGAGGGACTTTTCAACGACGAGAAGGAGGCTGTCGGGATCCGTGCCAAGGTCCATCATCGCCCTGGCGAGGTTGGCATAGAAGATCGACTGGTTCGGGTCGACGCGAATGGCCTTCTGAATGTATTCCAGAGCCTGCTTGGGTTGCCCGAGCTGGCGGCAGGTCACACCGAGCAGGTGCAGGGCGTCCGCATTGTCGGGGACTTTCTTGAGGACCTGTTTGTAGCACTTTCGCGCTTCTGCAAGGGCGCCGGCTTTTTGGTGAACCAGTCCCTGGTGCAGTTTTTCCCGAAGCTTGTTCTGTGCGGTCTGGGTCGCCATTTCATCTCTGCCAAAAGGGAATCATTGAGCCAGAATAGCAGGACAGGTCCGATATGGCAGGCCGGGAGCCGGCCGCTCGAGCAATCCCCTGGGGATTGATGCAAATGACCTGCGGCAGAGCCGGGTAACATGACCCCGTTGATCCACCCGGCACATTGGTCGCATGTCAGCCGCCTATTGCCGGCGGAACTGCTGTGGCTGGTATTGCTGGCGCTGGTATTGCTGCGGCTGGCCGCGTTGGGGACGGTAGTCCTGCGGGCGGTATTGCTGGGGCTGATACTGTTCCCGGTTCGTCGGCAACTGATTGCGCTGTCGTTCGATCTGCAATTCGAGGAACCGCTGCTCTCGGATATCCTGGAGGCGGCGCATTTCCTCCAGTTCCTTGCGTTCCTGCTCCAGGCGCTGTCGCTCAAGCTCGAGAATCAGTTGCTGGTGCTGGAGATCTGTCTGTGCAAGACGGATAGACGCAGTCGGCGCGGCGACGGCCTTGAAGGCCGCAGACTTTTCGCCATCGGTTTGAAGCGGCAAGACGATGCCTGATCCGGGCGCCGCAGGCCCGGTTGCCGCAGAGACACCGCCGCTCTCCGCCGCAAAGAGACCGGCAACAGCCAGAACGGCAACAATCATGAGCGTCTTGCTGATCATTCCATCCATGTCCCGGATATTCCGGGGTCATCTTGCGCGAGGCCGTCCTCCGGCGGTCCATGAGCCGGTTCCGGGTACAGTCCCGCGAGGCACATTTTGGCCGAGTATAAAGGGTCCGCTATTGTCGGCCTGCCTTTTTCGCCACTATGCCCAGTTTTCTTGACATGCGCTGTGGTGAGGCGCGGAAGCAATCGCGCGCAATAGGGCCACGGGTTGGGCCGGGCAAGAACAATACGGATGTGTCAGGAAGGAAATGGTGGGCGATACTGGGATTGAACCAGTGACCTTTCCGGTGTGAACGGAACGCTCTCCCGCTGAGCTAATCGCC
>ENA-ORCZ01000646-ORCZ01000646.1-marine-metagenome-genome-assembly--contig:-NODE-646-length-12379-cov-2.741668_pt1 | contig 12379 bp, 8 predicted proteins | sample MGYA00237785_ERZ508519 | MGnify/ENA primary metagenome ERZ508519 (study PRJEB26189, sample SAMN06268790) | marine metagenome | isolation source: Bioluminescent Bay, La Paraguera, Puerto Rico | place...
GGAACCAGACGTTGAATACCATGATGAGGCCGAGCCACATGCCGATGCCGATCATCGTGTGGCGCGGCACGCCGTCGGTGAGGCCGAGGGACAGCGCGTCGTGCAGGTAGCCGTTCAGATGGCCGAGGCCGAGCCCGGTGACGACGGTTGCCACACCGGCCCAGCGCAACCACCATAGGGCGGCCGGCGCGATGACTTTTCCGATGGCCGGCTTCTGTGCATCGGGGATCTTCGACATGTTGGGCAGCTGCACGAAGTTGAAGTAATACAACAGCCCGATCAGCATGATGCCGCTCAAGACATGGAGCCAGCGGAAGAGGAATGCAGCAAAGCCGTAACCGTCATAGCCCTGCTGCAGGGCATAGAACAGCAGCAGTCCGCCGGAGAGGACGAAGCCGGCGATGACCGCGTTCCGCAAGGAGGTCAGGAGTCCCGTCATGTCCGCTGTCCCGAGGTGTCGAACGCCGAATTCTTGGCCGCAGTATAGCGGACCCGGAACAGGCGTGAAGGCGGCGCGATGACGGCGCTCTCCGCCTGCGGCGCCCTGGTGGAGCGCCACGACCGCGACCGCTATCTGAGTTCGCTCTTCGCGCCGGAGGCCGAGCGCGAGCAGCTCTTCGCGCTCTATGCCTTCAATCACGAGGTGGCGAAGACGGCGGAGGTGGTCAGCGAGCCGATGCTGGGGCAGATCCGCCTGCAGTGGTGGCGCGAGAGCCTGGAAGGCATCTACGCCGGCAGCCCGCGCCAGCACGAGGTGGTACAGCCCCTGGCCCGCACGATCGAGGCGAAGGAGCTGCCGCGCGACCTCTTCGAGGCGGTGATCGACGCGCGCGAACTCGATCTGGACGAGGCGCCGCCGGCGGACCTGGATGCGCTGCGCGTCTACGCGGAAGGCTCCTCGACATCACTCTTCAAGCTCGCGCTGGGCATCCTCGGCGTGGGGGACGCGGCCAGCCGCGAGGCGGCCGAGCACCTGGGCCCGGCCTGGGCCTACCTGGGGCTGCTGCGCGCCTTGCCGCTGCACGCCCGCCAAAAGCGCAGCTACCTGCCGGCCGACCTTTGTGCTGATGCGGGCGTCGAGCTGCAGGACGTCTTCGAGCTGCGCGCCTCGCCGGCGCTGCGCCGGGTGACCGGCATCCTGCTCGATGCGGCCGGGCAGCACCTGCAGGCCGCGCGGCGACCGGCGCGGGACGTCCCGCGCCGCGCCCTGCCGGCGCTGCTGCCCGCGCGTCTCGCCGACCTCTACCTGAAGCAGTTGCGCAAGGCTGGCGGCGATCCCTTCGCGCCAGCCGCCCAGGCTCCGGCGCCCGGCCGCGTCTGGCGGCTCGCCTGGGGCAAGTGGCGCGGGCTGTATTGAAAGCTCGGTGTCGGGGATGATGCTGGACGGCACCCCAAAATACCAATGCCGTCCCGGGACTTGTTCCCGGGATCCAATGCCGTCGACATCCGCTAAGGCCAATGGGCCCCGGCAACAAGTGCCGGGGTGACACCTGACTAGGTGGATAGAGCGGAGAAACTACTCCGCTGCGGCGGCGGTCTCGCTGCGCCAGGCGTCGAGGTCGGCCAGGGCGCGGGCCGCGTAGGCGGGCTTGCGGTCCTTCTTCTTCACCTTGCGCTTTCCCTCGGGCGGGATGAGCGGTGGGAAGAGGCCGAAGTTCACGTTCATCGGCTGGAAGGTGTCGGCCGCGGCGCCGCCGGTGATGTGCGCGAGGAGCGCGCCGTGCGCCGTGGTCGGCGGCGGCGGGGCGAAGGCCTGGCCCAGGCGCTCGGCCGCGGCGAAGCGCCCGGCGAGCAGGCCGATGGCCGCGGACTCGACATAGCCCTCGACGCCGGTGATCTGGCCGGCGAAGCGCAGGCGCGGCTGGGCCTTCAGGCGCAGCTGGCCGTCCAGCAGTTCCGGTGACTTCAGGAAGGTGTTGCGGTGCAGGCCGCCCAGGCGCGCGAACTCGGCGTTCTCCAGGCCGGGGATCATGCGGAAGATCCGCGTCTGCTCGCCGTACTTCAGCTTGGTCTGGAAACCGACGATGTTGTAGAGCGTGCCCAACGCATTGTCCTGGCGCAGTTGCACCACGGCGTAAGGCCGCGCGTCCTGGTGCGGATCGTGCAGGCCGACCGGCTTCATGGGACCGTAGCGCAGGGTCTCCGGCCCCCGCTCGGCCATGACCTCGATGGGCAGGCACCCCTCGAAGTAGGGCGTCGAGGTCTCCCACTCCTTGAACTGCGTCTTCTCGCCGTCGAGCAGCGCCTGGATGAAGGCCTCGTACTGCTGCTGGGTGAGCGGGCAGTTCACGTAGTCGGCGGTGCCGCCGCCCGGGCCGGGCTTGTCGTAGCGCGACTGGAACCAGGCCTTGGAGAAGTCGATGGACTCCTTGTAGACGATGGGCGCGATGGCATCGAAAAAGGAGAGATAGTCCGCGCCGCTCAGCTCGCCGATGGCGGCGCTGAGGGCCGGCGAGGTGAGGGGGCCGGTGGCGACGATCACGGAATCCCACTCGGCCGGCGGCAGGCCGTCGATCTCGCCGCGCTGGATGGTGATCAGCGGCTCGGCCTCGAGTTGTCCGGTGACCCGCTCGGAGAAAGCCTCCCGGTCCACCGCCAGGGCACCGCCGGCGGGCAGCTTGGTGGCGTCGCCCGAGGCCATGATGAGCGAGCCGAGACGGCGCATCTCCTCGTGCAGCAGGCCGACGGCGTTGTTCTCCGCGTCGTCGCTGCGGAAGGAGTTGGAGCAGACCAGCTCGGCCAGGCCGTCGGTCTGGTGGGCGTCGGTCTTGCGCTCCGGTCGCATCTCGTGGAGGACCACCGGGACGCCGGCGCGGGCGATCTGCCAGGCGGCCTCGCTGCCGGCCAGGCCACCGCCGATGACGTGAATGGGCTTAGGGGTGTCTGTCATGGCCGGAAGATAGCGCCGCAGCCGTTCCGCCGAAAGCCCCCGCTTCCCGGGGGCTAGGTCTTCAGTCCTGGCAGGGCAGGTCGCCGGGGACGGCCAGGGTGAAAACCTCCTGGGGCTCGGCGATGCCTTTCAGGGCGTGGCTGCCCAGGCTGCGGCTGGCGCCGCCCCAGTAGGCGGCATAGGCGGCGGAAAAGACCAGCGGCACGGCGAGGTCCTGGTTCAGGGCCTCGATGCGGCTGACCAGGTTCACCGCCGGGCCGATGACGGTGAAGTCGAGGCGGTCGGCGGCACCGATGTTGCCGTACATCACGTCGCCGACATGCAGGGCGATGCCGCAGCGAATCTCCGTCTTTCCGGCGTCCAGGTAGGCGCGGCGCAGGCGCTCGGCGTTCGTCAGGGCCGCCCTTGCAGCGGTCATGGAGGCCTGGCAGGCGCGGCAGGGATCGCCGGCATGCTTCTCCTCGATGGGAAAGATCGCCAGGATGGCGTCGCCGATGAATTTCAGGATCTCGCCGCCGTTGGCCTCGATGGCCTCGGCCATGGCCTCGAAGTAGGCGTCGAGCAGTTCGATCACCTCTTCCATCGCCAGGGTCTCGGAGAGGCCGGTGAAGTTGCGCAGGTCGGAGGTCCAGAGCACCGCGTTGATGCGCTCCACGTCACCGCGCTGGATGGTGCCGGCCAGGACGCGCCGACCGCTGCGCGCGCCGAGGTAGGTTTCCATCAGCGTCTGGCCGGTGCGGTAGGCGTTGCGCAGCTCCAGCAATAGGCCGAACAGCGGCATGGCCGCTTCCACCGTGGCGATGTCCAGGTCGCTGAAGCCCTCGGGATGGCGGGTCGCCAGGGTCAGGGTGTTGATCTGGCCGATGCTGAAGGGCAGGGGCCGTGCCGTGTAGTCGGTGAACCCCGCGGCGCTGATCTCCTCGGTGATCGGGAAGTCCAGCGGACAGCCGGGTCGTGCGAGGCGGCGGCGGATCGGCGGTCCGCCCTCGAAGACCAGCCGCACCGGGCTCTTGAGGAACAACTCGGTCTGCTCGATGCCGTGGCTGCGTGGGATCTCCGTGGCGCCGCCGGCCGCGCCCTCCCACACCACGGTGCGGGCGCGCAGTTGGGGGTGCAGCTGCGGCAGGTGCAGGGTGGAACGGTCGACCGGCACGCCGATGGTGTTCAACTGGCGGAGATAGGCCTCGAAGAGGCGGGGAATCGGCGTCTGCTTCAGGCGCATCGAGGTCAGCCACTCGATGACCGGCTGGGCTCTTTCGCGCGCCTCGGCCGCCAGCTGTGGCGTGATCAGACTGTCTTCCGTCGGGCCGGGGAGGATCGGGATCGGGGCTGTCATCCAGTAAATCTGCGGCTCTCCGGGGGGCTATGCAAGCACTGCAATCCCCCCTTGCTGTCCCCGCTCTTTGAAATTGCTGCGCCGCAGTATAAGTAAACTGCTCAGTTTCCTTAGGCGCGTGGGGCGCCCGAGTGAGAGGCAGCAGCATGCAAACGATCGAGAAAGCCGTGGGCGCGCGCGGGGTGCGCGCCCTTCCCGGGATTCTGGCCGTGGCCTTCATGGGCCTGCTGGCCGCCTGTGGAGAGCAGGCCAGCAGTGCCGCTCAGCAGCAGGCCGCGCCCCCTCCGCCAACGGTAACGGTGGCCAAGCCGGTGGTCCGCGAGGTCGTCGAGGACGACGAGTTCGTCGGCCGCTTCGAGCCGCTGGACGAAGTCGACATCCGGGCCCGCGTTGGCGGCTATCTGCAGGAAGTTCATTTCACCGACGGTGCCGTGGTCGCCAAGGGGGACCTGCTCTTCACCATCGACCAGCGGCCCTACCAGGCCGCGGTGGCGGAGGCCGAGGCCAACCTGAAGATCGCGCGCGCCCAGGTCGAGTACACCAAGAAGCAGCTGACCCGCGCGCGTGAGCTCTCGACCCGGGGCAACATCTCGGTCAGCGCCCTCGACGAACGCCAGCAGGAGTACGTCTCCGCCCTGGCCCAGGTGCAGGGCGCCATGGCGGCGCTGGACAGCGCCAAGCTGGACCTGGAGTACACCGAGATCCGGGCGCCCTTCTCCGGGCGCATAGACCGCCACCTGATCTCCGTCGGCAACCTGGTGGAAGCCAACGACACCATCCTGACCAGCATCGTGACGCTGGACCCGATCTACTTCTATTTCGATATCGACGAGCGGTCCTTCCTGGCCTACGCGCGCGATGCCCGGGCACGCGGCGTGGCGCTGCAGGAGGGCGCGGGCTCGCTGCCGGTGAAGGTGCGGCTTTCCGACGAGCGCGACGGCCCCTTTGAGGGGACCCTCGATTTCGCCGAGAACAAGGTGGATGAGAATACCGGCACCATGCGGGTGCGTGCGGTCTTCAGCAACCCGGACCTGGTCATGCAGCCGGGCATCTTCGGCATTATCAACATTCCCGGCTCGCTGCCCTATCGCGGCGTGATGATCCCCGACAGCGCGATCAGCGCCGACCAGGACAAGCGGCTGGTCTACGTGGTGGACGAGGCCGGCAAGGTCTCGCGCCGTGAGATCCGCCCGGGTCCGCGCCTGCACGGCTACCGCGTGGTGCGCGAGGGCCTGACCGGGGAGGAGACCATCGTCGTCGAGGGCCTGATGCGGGTCCGGCCCGGCGCCACGGTGACGCCGGAATTCAAGGAACTGCCGCAGATCGCCAAGGCGGACTAGGGAGCCGGCCATGCGCTTCGCCCATTTCTTCGTCGACCGGCCGATCTTCGCGACGGTGCTGTCGCTCGTCCTGGTCATCGTCGGCCTGATCGCCTATGGCCAGCTTCCCGTGGCGCAGTATCCGGAGATCGCGCCGCCCAGCATCGTGGTCAGCGCCAGCTACCCCGGCGCCGATGCCAATACGGTCGCCGAGACCGTGGCCACGCCGCTGGAGCAGGAGATCAACGGCGTCGAGGACATGCTCTACATGTCCTCCTACTCCACCGCCGACGGCGCCATGTCGCTGACCATTACCTTCAAGCTGGGCACCGACCTGGACAAGGCGCAGGTCCTGGTCCAGAACCGCGTGGCCATCGCCGAGCCGCGCCTGCCCGAGGAAGTGCGGCGCCTGGGCGTGACCACCACCAAGTCCTCGCCCGACCTGATGATGGTGGTCCACATGCTCTCGCCCGACGAGAGCTACGACCAGCTCTACGTTTCCAACTACGCGCGCTCGCGGGTGCGCGACCTGCTGCTGCGCATCGACGGCGTCGGCAACCTGATCCTGTTCGGCGAGCGCGAGTTCGCGCTGCGGGTCTGGCTCGACCCGGAGAAGCTCTCCGCCTATGCCCTGACCGCCAGCGACGTGGTGGAGGCGCTGCGCGAGCAGAACGTGCAGGTCTCCGGTGGGTCCATCGGCGCGCCGCCGAACCCCGGCGACAATGCCTTCCAGTACGTCGTCACCACCCAGGGGCGCCTGGAAGACCCGCGCGAGTTCCGCTCGGTCATCGTCAAGTCCGGCGAGGACGGCCGGCTGATCCGCCTGCAGGACGTGGCGCGGGTCGAACTGGGCGCGCGGGAATACGTCACCAACAGCTACCTCAACGGCAAGCCGGCCGTGGCGCTGGCCATCTTCCAGCGCCCGGGCACCAACGCCCTGGACACGGCCGAGGCGGTGAAGGCGACCATGGAGCGGGTGAAGCAGGACTTCCCGCCGGGCATCGACTACACGATCGTTTATAACCCGACGGAGTTCATCGCCGAGTCCATCGACGCCGTCTACGACACCCTCTTTGAGGCGGCGCTTCTTGTCGTGCTGGTGGTTCTGGTCTTCCTGCAGTCCTGGCGCACCGCCATCGTGCCGATCGTCGCGATCCCGGTCTCGCTGATCGGTACCTTCGCGGTGATGTCGGCTTTCGGTTTCTCGATCAACATGCTGACGCTCTTCGGCATGGTGCTGGCCATCGGCATCGTGGTCGACGACGCCATCGTCGTGGTCGAGAACGTCGAGCGCAACATGCGCCTCGGCTACAGCCCGCGCGAGGCGGCGCACCGCACCATGGACGAGGTCGGCTCCGCCGTCATCGCCATTTCCCTGGTGCTGGTGGCGGTCTTCGTGCCGGTCGCCTTCATTCCCGGCATCACCGGCCAGTTCTACCTGCAGTTCGCGCTCACCATCGCGGTGACGACCGTCATTTCGGCGGTGAATTCCCTGACGCTGTCTCCGGCGCTGGCGGCGATCCTGTTCAAGCCGCACGGCGGCAAACCGTCGCGCTTCCCTTTGGCGGTCGTCGGACGCTTCCTGGCCGACGGCTTCAACAAGGGCTTCGACCGGCTGAGCGAGATCTACGGTTCGGTAATCCGCTTCCTGGTCGGCCACCTCACGGCCCTGATCGCCATGCTGTTGGTTTTCGCCGGACTGTTGGGCGCCACGGTCTACATGCTGCAGACGACGCCGCGCGGCTTCATCCCGACGCTGGACCAGGGCTATGCCATCGTCGTGATCCAGCTGCCCGAGGGTGCCTCGCTGGCGCGCACCGACAAGGTGGTGCAGGAGGCCTCCGAGATCATCAAGGGCACGCCGGGCGTGCGCAACGCGGTGGCCTTCGCCGGCTTCTCGGGCGCGACCTTCACCAACGCGACCAACGCGGGCGTGGTCTTCGCCGGCTTCGAGCCCTTCGAGGAGCGCCTTGCCGAGGGCCAGCCGGCGGGCGCCATCATCGGCCAGCTCTTCGGGCGCCTGCAGTCCATCGAGGAGGCCTTCGTGATCGCGGTGCCGCCCCCGCCGGTGCGCGGCGTCGGCAACTCCGGCGGCTTCAAGATGCAGCTGCGCGAGTTGAACAGCGCCGACATGGACCGGGTGCTGGGCGCGGCCTATGCCATCATGGGCCAGGCGGCGCAGACCCCCGGCGTGACCGGCGTCTACACCACCTTCAGCACCTCCTCGCCGCAGTTCTACCTGGATATCGACCGGCGTAAGGCGCGCATGCTGGACGTGCCGATCCAGAACATCTTCGACACGCTGTCGATCAATCTGGGCACCTCCTATGTGAACGACTTCAACGCCTTCGGGCGAATCTACCAGGTGCGCGCCCAGGCCGATCAGCAGTTCCGCATGGAGCAGGAGGACATCCTGCGCCTGAAGGTGCGCTCGGCGCGCGGCGCGCTGGTGCCGCTCGGCACGCTGGTCGAGATCCGCGAGGTCTCCGGCCCCAACCTGGTGCAGCGCTACAACATGTTCGTCTCGGTGCCGGTGCAAGGCAACGCGGCGCCCGGGGTCTCCTCGGACGACGCCCTGAAGATCATGGAGGGGATGGCCGAGCAGGTGCTGCCGCCGGGCACCGACTTCGAGTGGACCGAGCTGGCCTACCAGGAGCGCAACACCGGCAACACGGCGGTCTTCATCTTCGCGCTCTCAGTGCTCTTCGTCTTCCTGGCCCTGGCCGCGCAGTACGAGAGCTGGAGCCTGCCGCTGGCGATCATCCTCATCGTGCCGATGAGCGTGCTCTCGGCCCTGGTCGGGATCACCCTGCGCGGCTTCGACAACAACATCCTGACCCAGGTCGGCCTCATCGTCCTGGTCGGCCTGGCGGCCAAGAACGCCATCCTGATCGTCGAGTTCGCCAAGCAGGCCGAGGACAACGGCGACAGCGTGGTGGAGGCGGTGGTCAAGGCCTGCCGCCTGCGCCTGCGCCCGATCCTGATGACGGCCTTCGCCTTCATCCTGGGCGTGGTGCCCATGGCCATCGCCACCGGCCCGGGCGCCGAGATGCGCCAGGCACTGGGCGTCACCGTGTTCTCCGGCATGCTCGGCGTGACCTTCTTCGGCCTCTTCCTGACTCCGGTATTCTACGTCACGATCCGCGGCATTACCCGGCGCCTCAGGCCGGCGCGGCCGGCCGAGGGGACGGCAGAGCCGGCGACCGAGCCGGCGGAGTAGCACGCCGCGCGATAGCTGGCGAGATGGACCGAGGCGGCGATCCGGCTATTTGGATGGCCGGATAAGCCCCGCCATATTCGTAAGCACGCGGCCGACAGGTCCTCGCGGCTCTGACAGTATTTCAGCCGTCTGCAATCAACTAATTGGTTTTCATGGGTTTTTAAAAGATTTGGTCAATCCTGGCGCGAAGGAGCCAAGGCTCCATCAAGAGACCATGGGCGAACGACCCAGGCGTACGAGGAAATGCCGCGTTGTAGCCACAAGGACTCTGAGATGTTCAATTCATCTATTTCGCGCCTTCTGATTTTCCTGCAAACCTTCATGTTCGTGGGCCTCGTCGCCGTCACGGCGACCATCGCCATAGGTGCCTGGCGCGATTACTCCGCTGCCGGCGAAATCGTCGACGCCACCAAGACCAATCGCGCCCTCTTCGCTGCGATGATCGACCTGCGCAGCCAGATCGGCAAGACGTAGACGGCGTTGGTTTCCCAGGACAACCCAGGATCGTTGATCGCCGACCTGCGCGAGCGCGCCGGCACCGCCTTTCAGACCGCCATGACTGAAATGGAGGTCCTGGAGGTGCCGGGCAAGGCAGATTTGCTGAAACAGATGCAAGCCAAGTGGGATGCCATGAAGGCGCAGGAGCAGGCCATCGACGCTCAGATCCAGCTGCCGAAAGCAGAGCGCGACCTGGGCCCGACGCAGGAATGGCGCCGTTCAGTTTACGGCGTGGTGGACACCATCGCAGACACGGCCCAGACGGTCGGCAACCAGGTCCGCATCCTGGATCCCTTCGTCGCCGAGATGGTGCAGGTGCGCCGGACGGCCTGGGCGGTACGCGACCGCTTCGGCAAGCAGTGCTCGCTGCTGCGTCCGCAGTTCGCCGCCAGCGAACCGTTGAACACCGAGAAGAGCAAGCAGTGGGGCGAGCGCATCGGCGCCTATGAAGCCAGTTGGCGGGCAATGAACGCGCTGATCGCGCGCCCGGGCGTCCCGGCCAGTGTTGTGGCGATCACAAAGAAGGCACAGGCGGAAACCCAACAGGTCTTCACGGAAATGAGCGAGCGGATCGCGGGGTTCGACGGCAGCGGCCAGCCGGCCATGCCGGCGGCGGACTTCACCGCGCTTTGCAACAGCCCCTTCAAGTCTGTGGTTGGCATCGCCTTCACCGCCCTGGATGAGGCGGTCGATCATGCCGAAGGACAGCTCGCGGGGGCTCTCACGGTGCTGATCGTTGCCACTGTCGCCATGCTGGCCGCCCTGGCCCTCTCGGCGCTCGCCATCATTGTCGTCATCCGCCGCTTTTCGCGTCCCATGGGCAAGCTGATGCAGGTGGTCGCGCGGCTGTCGCAGCGTGACTTCTCCACACCGGTGCCGCGCCCGGCCTATCCGGACGAGCTGGGCGAGTTGTCCAGCGCCCTCGAAGAGCTGCGAGAGAGTGCGCAGGAGGCGGAACGGCTGCAGGAGAGCCAGAAGGCCGCCGAACAGCGCCAGCTGGAGCGCGGTCAGCATCTGGAGCAGGCCATCGGCGGCTTCGAGATGAGGGTCAGCGAGGTTGTGAGCGCCGTCCAGGCGGCCTCGACCGAGATGCAGGCCAGCGCGGAGAGCCTCTCGGCCATCGCCGAGAGGGCGAGCAAGGAGTCCGTCTCCGTGGCCAGTGCGTCGGAGGAAGCCTCGACCAACGTGCAGACCGTGGCCTCGGCGGCCGAGGAGCTGAGCGCCTCTATCGGCGAGGTGAACCAGCGCATCAACGGCTCCTCACAGATGGCGACGGACGCCGTCGGCGAGGTCGAGCGCACCAACACAGCGGTCGAAGGCCTGAAGGGCGCGACCGAAAAGATCGGCGACGTCATCAAGCTGATCAAGGACATCGCCGAGCAGACCAACCTGCTGGCGCTGAACGCCACGATCGAAGCGGCGCGGGCCGGTGAAGCCGGCAAGGGTTTCGCGGTGGTGGCCAGCGAGGTGAAGACCCTGGCGACGCAGACCCAGAAGGCGACGGAGGACATCTCCAGCCAGATCGGCGAAATGCAGACCGCCGCCGGCAGCTGCGTTTCGGCGATCGAGGCAATCGGTGCCAAGATCACGGGGATCAACGAGGCCCTGACGGTCATCGCCTCGGCCGCCGAGGAGCAGGCGGCTTCGACGCAGGAGATCGCCCAAAACGTTCATCAGGCCGCGACCGGTACCGGGGAGGTGTCGAGCAAGATCACCGGCGTGACCGAAGCGGCGGGCGAGACCGGCCGCATGTCGAGCGAGGTGCTGGACGCCTCCGCAGATCTTTCCAAGCAGGCGGAGGTCCTGGGCAAGGAGGTCGATGCCTTCCTCGCCGAGGTCCGCTCGGCCTAGAACAGTCCTGGCTGCCGTTCCGGGACTCGGCCCCGGGACGGCAGTTCGAATTGGACGGGGGGAGGCTCAGCCGCCCGCGGCGAAGGCCTTCAGGGCGTCGCCGTCGAAGCGGTAGTAGACCTTCTCGGTGAGGCGCTTGGCGCCGAGGCGGTCGTAGAGGGCGAGGGCGCGGGGGTTGTAGTCCTCCGCCGTCCAGTCCAGGCGGCTGCAGCCACGCTCCACCGCGATCTTCGCCAGGGCGCGCAGCAGGAACGCGCCGGTGCCAGCGCCGCGCGCGGCGGCGGTTACGAAGAGATCCTTGAGGAAGAGCTGTCCGGTCAGGTCCGGGGCCGGGTGGGCCACGGCGAAGCTGGCGAAGCCGATCGCCGCGCCGGCCTGCTCGGCCAGCAGGATCTCGACATTGGCCCGCGGGCCCAGGACATCGTCGCGGACGTGCGCCACCATGGCGTCCAGGGCCGGCGCGTTGTCGCCGAAGTAGTGGACCGCGTTCTCGTGAAACAGGGCGCCCAGGGCGGCGCTGTCGGCCTGCGTCGCCAGGCGGGAAGTCGGCTCGCTCATGCGCGCTTTTTCTTGCGCTTGGCGGGCAGCCGCAGGTAGGGGGCGAGGTAGCGGCCGGTATGGCTCTCCGGCGCCTGGGCGACCTCCTCCGGCGTGCCGGCGGCCACCAGGCGGCCGCCGCGGTCGCCGCCGTCGGGGCCGAGGTCGAGGATCCAGTCGGCGGTCTTGATGACCTCCAGGTTATGCTCGATGACCAGCACGGTGTTGCCCTGGTCGACCAGCGCCTGCAGCACTTCCAGCAGCTTCTTCACGTCCTCGAAGTGCAGGCCGGTGGTCGGTTCGTCCAGGATGTAGAGCGTGCGTCCCGTGGCGCGTCGCGACAGCTCCTTGGAGAGCTTCACGCGCTGCGCCTCGCCGCCGGAGAGGGTGGTCGCCGGCTGGCCGACGTGGATGTAACCCAGGCCGACCTTCTGCAGGGTTTCCAGCTTCACGCGGATCGAGGGCACGGCCTTGAAGAACTCCACGCCCTCGTCGACCGTCATGTCGAGGATGTCGGCGATGGATTTGTCCTTGAAGGTGATCTCCAGGGTCTCGCGGTTGTAGCGCTTGCCCTTGCAGACGTCGCACTGCACGTAGACGTCGGGCAGGAAGTGCATCTCGATCTTGATGACGCCGTCGCCCTGGCAGGCCTCGCAGCGCCCGCCCTTGACGTTGAAGGAAAAGCGCCCGGGCTGGTAGCCGCGCGCTTTGGCCTCCGGCAGGCCGGC
>ENA-ORCZ01000647-ORCZ01000647.1-marine-metagenome-genome-assembly--contig:-NODE-647-length-12358-cov-3.490188_pt1 | contig 12358 bp, 14 predicted proteins | sample MGYA00237785_ERZ508519 | MGnify/ENA primary metagenome ERZ508519 (study PRJEB26189, sample SAMN06268790) | marine metagenome | isolation source: Bioluminescent Bay, La Paraguera, Puerto Rico | place...
GCGGCCGAACGGCTGGCCGGTGATGGGTATGGCGTCACGATCTATGAAGGCATGCCAAGTGCCGGGCGCAAATTCTTGATGGCCGGGAAATCGGGCCTGAACATCACCCACAGCGAGGATCTGGAAACCTTTCTGACCCGCTATGGCACGTCACGCGCCCGCCTTGAACCGCACCTGCGCAAATTCGGCCCCGATCAAATCCGGCAATGGTGCGCGGGGCTTGGGGTTGAAACCTTTGTCGGCTCATCTGGCCGGGTCTTCCCGACCGCGATGAAGGCAAGCCCGCTTTTGCGCGCCTGGCTCCGCCGCCTTGATGATCTCGGCTGCACCATCCATTACCGCCACTACTGGACCGGCTGGAACGATACCAACCATGCGGTTTTCAAAACCCCGGATGGCGCGGATGGCGAAGTTACCGCCACCGCCGACATCACCATTCTCGCCCTTGGCGGCGGCAGTTGGAAACGCCTGGGATCAGACGGCAAATGGATGGAAATCCTGCGCAATGCCGGGATCAAATGCAACCCGTTCAAACCAGCCAATTGCGGCTTTGAACTCGACTGGACCGACCATCTGATCGATAAATGCGCTGGCTCCCCCGTCAAGGCCGTGACACTGACCTGTGGCGATCAAACGGTACGCGGTGAATTCGTGATTTCCAAAACCGGCATCGAAGGCAGCGCGGTCTACGCCATATCGGCAACGCTCCGCGATCAGTGGCTTGAAACCGGTGTGGGCACCCTCACACTCGACCTCTGCCCCGACCGCATACTTGAAGACGTCACCAAACGCCTGTCCAAACCACGCGGCAAAAACTCTCTCGGCAATCACCTTCGCAAAACGCTTGGCCTTGATGCCACCAAAACAGCACTAATTTTCGAAGTCACCCCGCGCGAAACGCTAAACGACCCAACCGCCCTCGCCACCGCCCTCAAAAACCTGAAACTCCAAATCAAAAAGCCCCGTCCACTGGACGAGGCCATCAGCACCGCAGGCGGTGTCGCATGGGAAGAACTCGACGAAAACTTCCAACTCATCAAACGCCAGGGCACCTACTGCCTTGGAGAGATGGTTGATTGGGAGGCACCGACGGGTGGGTATTTGTTGAGTGGGTGTATAGCGCGAACATATCCATGACAACAACGACAAGCTTCTCGCCCAGACACCGTCCGGCCCAACAGGGGACCAGACGGCTGAATTTAAACAAATGCGATCATTGGCAAGTTGCCGGGAAATAAGTCCCTGTATAGCTTGGGGCCTTTTTGAAGATGTGGCACGTCTGCTTCTTTATCGTTGCGGTCTTTTTCAAAACAACCGTCACATGGTTGGTACTGGCCGCACCTGGAGGCTGCGTACCGCCTGAATGCTCTCCTGCTGTGATCAGACATGTGCTATTAGCGTAAGCCGTTCTGACGTCGGCATTATTTGCATTCGCAATCCGGTTCGCCCACCCCGAAAGACCATTATAGTTGACATAATTTGACGCTTTGTTGCACCCAGCGAAGGCTGCACTCGGCAAGGAAACCAGACAGACCATAGGCAACAAAGCCAAGAGAACCAATTTCATCTGTTTCATTATGGAGTCCTTCTCACAATTTCGAAAAGGCACGGACACATGCCGGCCCCATCTTGAAGACGGGCCCAAACTCCAAACGTGATGCCTCAGGGACAGATTTATTTTCAGCCCAAAACATCAGATCACTCTTGCGACCAAGGCTCCAATTCATCCGTATCGACTTTGAAAACAGATGCAATTTTCGTCGCCAGCTTTTTTGACAGCGGGCGCGCAGAACGTTCAACGGCACCGATATACGTTCCGGTCACCCCCACTTTCGCGCCCAATTCTTCTTGTGTGACATCATAATACTCGCGATAAACACGCACCGGATTTTCGCCGTCACTAAGACGCTTGATCACCGCAGCAGGAAAACGCACACCATCATCGTGCGCCAAGGCTTGGTCATAGGCCATTCTGTCCAGATCATCTTCTGTCGGCTTGAAGAGTTTTACATATTCATCCCATGGCACGACCGCGAATTCTGGCTTGTCGTCCTTGTAAATGATCTGGTGGGGCGCATTCATCGCCTGTCTCCTAAAGCTTGTCGTAGATATCGCCGCGCGGACCGATTTTAAGCACATCAAGAATGATGCCGTCCTCGGTATAGATCACACGGTATTGCCCAACACGCAGCCTATGGGCAGAAACGCCCCTAAGCGGTTTTATATCAAGGTCGGTGCGCAAAGGATTTTGTGCGATCAGGTCGATTTTCTGCAAAATACTGTCACGCGTCTTTTTAGGTATTTTGCGCAATGCCTTGCGTGCATCCCTTGCATAGACGATCTGAAGCATCTCACGCACCCTAAATGCAAACTTTTAATAACATAAAAACAAACAAACACCAACAAATTTTGTTCGAAGTTGGTCGCAGACAGCATATACTATTAGGATAACAACACAGACAGAAATGCATCTTTTGCGTCCAAAGACTCATAAAAGACCTGACCAAGCAAAGCCCCCAAAGACACACGCCATCACAAGATGGAGCAAGATTTGCAATGCAACATCGCCTGTGCCTTAATACCCACCTCCAAGATTTAAAAAATCCAAGAACAAAAACAGCGAGGTGAGCCATGACGGGTGCCAGTGATGGCAATTCCAGCATGACAGATATTTCCGACAGCGCTTCTGATCTGACGCGGATGACGGATGCCGATCCGCAAGCCCTTGCCGCCTATTACGACAACTGGGCTGAAAGCTATGACGCGGATTTGCCCAAGATGGGCTATGACGCGCCCAAGCGGGCAGCGGAGATCATGGTTGAACAGGGTGTGCCGTTTGATGCGCCGGTTCTTGATGCCGGATGTGGCACCGGATTGACGGGGCTGGAGCTTTCAAAGGCTGGATATACCGACATTACCGGTATTGATCTGTCGCTGGAATCCCTGCAAACAGCCGAGGCTAAGGGCGTTTATCGTCACCTTAAAAAGCGCGACATGAACAAGACACTGGCCTTTGGCGACAATGGGTTTGCCGCCGTTCAATGCATTGGCACGCTGACCTATGTCCGCGAAATCAAACAACTGTTTTCGGAATTTTGCCGGGTTGTGAAGCGCGGCGGGGTTGTGTGCTTTACCCAGCGCACCGACCTTTATGACGATGCCTTTATCAAGGCGATCCAGGCCACCACCAAGGCCAAAAAATGGGAGCTGATTTCCCATTCAAACCCCATGCCCTACCTGCCCAACCACGAAGATTTCGCCGACAAGAAACACATTTTCTATGATGTGTTTCGGGTGAAATAGCCCGACGATCCGCGCACGATGCCTACACGCCTAGTGGCAATGAACCGTGCCTTTTTTGCGGTCCATGTGGCAGCACTGACCGGGTGGGGAGCTTTTTCGGCAGCCGCCACCATGCTCAATCGACTGGTCCACAGTCACCGGCTGCGCATTTGTCGGTTCCGGCATAACGGCCAGGCCAAGTGCAAGCGGCAAGACAGCCGCAATCATCAGAACTGTTTTCATCATTTGTCCTCCCTGTTTATCCCGTGATGATAACATCCTCACACGGCAGAAATACTAGCTTTAAGGGCAGGCTATAAATATGGTTGACAACATCAACCATATTTATATAGTTGATAGTGTCAACCATATGCCGTTTTGCGACCATTCCAAAAGCGCCCCACGCTTTGCCGGCGCAACGACATGCTCAAGACGTAACGCCCCCTCGCGCACCAATAAGAAAAGAGACCGCCCCATGCCGATCCCTCATATCCGCCGCCTCAAAATATCCCCTGAAGTTCACCCTGACGGGTTACCCAAACCACGTCGCATTTATGCCGCCATTGCCCTTTTGATCACGGTGATGATGGCGGTGCTCGATGGCACCATCATGAATGTCGCCCTGCCCGCCATTGCCCAGGATCAGGGGGCGACACCGGCGCACGCAATCTGGGTGATCACCGCCTATCAACTGGCCATTGTCGTTGCCCTTCTACCATTCTCCGCCTTGGGCGAGGCGATTGGCTTTCGCAAGGTGTATCTGAGCGGCATTACCCTGTTCGGGCTGGCATCCGCCCTGTGTGCCGCGGCACCGAATATCGAATTTCTGATTGCCGCGCGTGTGTTGCAGGGCCTTGGCGCGGCGGCAATCATGAGCATCAATGCCGCCATCATGCGCCATGTTTTCCCGCATGCGAAACTGGGACAGGCGATTGGCTGGATCGCGATGACAGTATCGGTATCCGCCGCCGCCGGCCCCACCATTGCATCGGCGATCATGGCAGTTGCCAGCTGGCACTGGCTGTTTTTGATCAACCTGCCGATATCGGTGATTTCGATCGCGATGGGCTATTTCAGCCTGCCATTTAATACGCCAAGCCGGGCCCGGTTTGATTTCATCAGTGCATTTTTGAATGTTCTGACCTTTGGCGGCTTGGTCGCGGCCCTTGGCAATATGGGCATTGAAAGCAACCCGATCCTGATTGCCGGCCAATTTGCCGTCTCGTTCATCGCCGGGGTGTTTTTGGTGCGGCGTCAATTATCGCGCAGTCGCCCGATGTTGCCCCTCGACCTTTTGAAAATTCCGGTCTTTGCCTGTTCTATTGGGTCATCGATGACCGGTTTTTGCGCCCAGATGATTGCGTTCGTCACCCTGCCATTCTATTTCCACGATGTGTTGGGACATAGCGCAACCATGACGGGCCTTTTGATGACGCCATGGCCGGTCGCCACCGCGATCATTGCGCCGATTGCCGGGCGGATGGCCGACAAATTCTCGCCAATCCGCCTGACCGGGATTGGCATGGCGGTATTTGCCATCGGGCTTTATGGCACAACCCTTGCCGCCGATGCCGGTGGCATGGTCCCGATCATTGCCGCCCTTGCGCTGTGTGGTGCTGGCTTTGGTCTTTTTCAGGCGCCTAATAACCGTCTGATGATGACCAGCGCGCCGCGTGAACGCTCTGGCGGGGCCAGTGGCATGCTGTCAACCGCGCGCCTGACCGGGCAGTCGGTTGGCGCGGCGCTGGCCGCCATCCTGATTGGGACAGGTGGCGGGTTTGATCTTGCTACCATCATGCTGGTGGCTAGTGGTTCTGCCGTTTTGTCTGCCATCATTTGCGAAGGCCGCCGCCATGCCCTTCGCAGCGGATTAATCGCGGCGAATGTGTGAGGATGAAATAATTGCCATGACCGAAGAAGATCAGGTCGAAGATCAGGTCCACGTCCCCGGCGAAACGCTGCATCGACTTGTGCATGCCTATAAGCGCCGCCTGATGACGGCGATGGTTGATGCCGATATGCCGATGCCGATTTCGCACAAACGGGTGATGAAATGGATTGTCCGCATTCCCGGCATCACTGCCCAGCAAATGGCCGAAAAATCCGGTCAGGACAAAGGCCGGATCACCCGGCTTTTAAAAGAACTTGAAAATGACGGGCTGATTGAACGCCGCCCGCACCCCGAAGATCGACGGAGCCAAACACTGCATTTGACGGCCGCCGGCAGCGCAAAAATGGAAGATTTCCGCGCTGTTGAAAAAGATGTCCGAACCCGAATGACACGCGGTCTTACGCCACAGCAGATCCAGGATTTTGTCAAGATTGCCAATCTGATGTCCGACAACCTGGAAACCCACAAATGCAAGAAACTGGACTTTGCGGGCGACAGCCCCCAAGCACCAGGGACCAAGGAGTGAAGAAATGAGCAAGCCTTCCCCACGCGATCTGACCGTGATCAGAAAGGGATACGTCACCCCCAATATGTTGCGCGTCACCCTTGGCGGTGACGGCATCAAGGACTTTCCCGAGGATCAGGAAAGCGCCTATGTCAAACTGATGTTTCCGATTGAAGGCGACGATAAAGGCCGGGTTTTGCGCCGGACATACACCGTGCGCCATGACCGCATGACCGATCACGGCCGGGAGATTGATATCGATTTCGTCATGCATGGTGATGCGGACGGTGACGACGATCATGACCATGGCGGTCCGGCATCCAACTGGGCGGTCAATTGCCAGCCCGGCGATGTGATCACCATTGGCGGCCCCGGCCCCAAGAAACTGGTCGACCCAACCGCTGACTGGTTCCTGATTGTCGGCGATATGACGGCTCTGCCCGCCGTATCGGTCAATCTCGAAACATTGCCAGATGATGCGCGCGGCTATGCCGTGATCGAAGTCCGGTCCGAGGCCGACATGCAGGATTTGAAAAAGCCCGACAACATCACGATTGAATGGGTAATCAATCCGCGTCCGGGCGAAGTAAATACGGTGCTTAGCGACGTCGTCAAACGCATCCCATGGCACGCAGACGGTCGCCTTTCGGTTTGGGCAGCATGCGAATTTACCTCGATGCGGGAATTGCGCTGCTACTTCCGCGAAGACCGCGGCCTTGGCAAGGATGATCTTTATATCTCAAGCTATTGGAAGCTTGGCATGAATGAAGACACCCACAAGGTGATCAAGTCCGAGGATGCCAAAACCGCTGCCTGATCGCGACATAACAAATAAACCAAACATTTCGGGCCCCTTCGCGGGGCCCGTTTGTGTTTGGCGGTTGATCAGGCATATTGCGCATGCAGGCGCGCCATGCGTCTTCGTGCGAAAAATCCGGCATGCTGGGCGGTCTGCACCGCTTCGGGGCGCAGCTGCCCGCCCTCGTCACAGACAAAGGCCCGACTGGCACCAATCACCCCCTTTTCCGAGCTATAAACCGCAATCACGATGATTTCGATGCGGCAATATCCTTTCCCGGTTGTCGGATCAGGATTATCGCTGCTGCGCGCCTGCTGCGTAATCCGCCGCATCAGGTTTTGTAGCGCGCCAAGCTCGATACATCTGCCGGACTCAAGCGGCCCTTGCACGGTCAGTTCATCAAGACGTGCGGCATGGGCCGATTTGCTGCCCTGATCCGTCTGGAAGTCCACTTCCGGATCGGTATCGGTCACCTGTTCACACACCTGTTGCGTTTCATCACCAATACAGACAAGCACCTTGTCGATATGGATGGCTTCCTGGCTCATATTGCTGATCAGAAAACGCGCCTTGTCGGATTTGCCAAGCATCTGGTTGATGACGATTTTCGGACGTCGGACACGGCGATAGCTTTGAAACAGCAATTGCGCATAGAAAATCCAGATCATCAATGTTGCGATGCTCACCCCGACCTGAAGCAAGGTGGCGTGTTGTTCAATCCATGACCCCATGGGCTACCTCTGAAAACAAAATCAACCTGACTGCCGGTATTTCCGGCATCATCAACTCAACGTGTTTCCGGGGATTTTGTTTCAGGGGGATGCAAAACACCCCGGCCAAAGACCGGGGTGCCTGTTAGTCGTTTCGATGAATGCCGGGTCAGGCCGCGACACTGCCATGCGGGTCGATGACGAATTTCTTCGCCGCCCCGCCATCGAAATCGGCATAGCCTTTTGGCGCCTGATCCAGATTGATCATCTGAACATTGACCGCCTTGGCGATGTCGATCTTTTCAAACAGGATCGCCTGCATCAGGTTGCGGTGATATTTCATCACCGGGCACTGACCGGTATGGAACGAATGCGATTTCGCCCAGCCCAAACCAAACCGCATGCTAAGCGCGCCATGCTTGGCCGCATCATCCACCGCACCCGGATCCTCGGTGACATAAAGGCCCGGAATACCGATCGAACCACCGGCACGGGTCACCTGCATGGCAGAGTTCAGGACCGTTGCCGGGGCTTCGTGATTGTGATTGCAGCCACAGCCATGCGCTTCAAAACCGACGCAATCAACAAAGCAATCCACTTCGCGTTCGCCAAGGATCGCTTCAAGCTGATCTTCCATCGGCATATCTTTTTTAAGATCGATGGTTTCACAGCCAAAGCTTCTGGCCTGCGCCAGACGATCATCAATCATGTCACCGACAATCACGCACGCCGCGCCCAAAAGGTGGGCCGATGCCGCCGCCGCAAGGCCAACCGGCCCGGCCCCTGCGATATAAACCGTGCTGCCCGGGCCAACGCCCGCCATAACGCAGCCATGGAAGCCCGTCGGTAAAATATCCGACAGCAATGTCAGGTCCCGGATTTTATCCATCGCCTGATCCTTGTCGGGGAATTTCAAAAGATTGAAGTCGGCATAGGGCACCATGACATATTCCGCCTGGCCACCGACCCAGCCACCCATATCGACATAGCCATATGCCGCCCCCGGACGCGCCGGGTTCACATTCAGGCAAATGCCGGTCAAACCGGATTTGCAATTGCGGCAACGGCCGCACGCAATATTGAACGGCACCGAACACACATCACCGACACTCAGAAACTCGACATCACGACCGGCTTCAACAATCACGCCGGTGATTTCATGGCCAAGAACAAGTCCCGGCTGGGCTGTGGTGCGGCCACGCACCATGTGCTGATCGCTGCCGCAAATATTGGTGGTGATAACTTTCAGGATCACGCCATGGTCGCATTTGCGCTTACCCAGTGCGAGTTCCGGAAACGCAATGCTTTCGACTGCGACTTCTCCCGGACCTTTGAATACAACGCCACGGTTTGATGGACTGCTCATATTCTGTTTCCTCTTACCTGATATGGTTTGTCAGGATTGTTGTTGATGTCCGGGGATATTGAGTTCTTATCGCGCGACCCTTCCCGAACCAGGATCACCGCGCATTTTCAAACACGCCGTGTGCAACCGAAACGGTAGGATCGCGTTCGCACGACTGTCAAACGAACTGGATGACATCCCCTAAACTTCCTCTTGTGCTCAGAAGATTTGCGACGATTGGTTGAAATCTGCCTTCGAATGTTTCCCCGGCCGATCCGTGATCATCGGCAACATCCGGAAAATGGCAGGGAGCCCTGCCCCGCGTCGCGGCAGTGCACAATGGCACGGGCACCAAAACGCAAAACGCCCCGGCCATTCAAGGCACGGGGCGTTTCAAAACCGATCGGCTCGGATCAAGGATCACGGTGCCGGTGGCAGATCTTCTTCAAGGATGACAAGATTCAGCGAGTAGCTGACTTCGCCTTCATCCTCGTCACGATGCACAACACCGACGAACTCGTCGCCAACACGCATTTCAATCGGATGGCCTTTTTTCTTGGGCGCATCAATGGCGATTTTCGGGTTATCAAACGTGCGACGCAGATAATCTTCGACGCGTGCGATCTCTGTCGGTGTCATAGGACTTGCCCCTTGTTCTTTCCAACGGCTTTTGTCTGTCAGACCACAGGATATCTCATACGCACTTTGGCGTCTGCCCTATATCCTGAAGTCTTTTGTTAAATCTGGTGCACTGTCCTTTCACAAACCGGACAGTAAAATCAAGCCCATCGGGCCAAAAAAGTCGTAAAACCGGCCATTTTTTGCAGCATACGCGTCAAGGAGCCGGATGTTTGCGCATTCCGGTTGTCACGCGATTGTCTATTGCATTGCCCGCGGGCACCGTTTAAGCCAAATACATGACTGAAATCGAAGTTATGCCCAAAGCGGACACCGACACCGGCACCGCATCTGCCAAAACCGAGACCACCGACCTTCCCCCCGCGAAGGCCATAGCAGACGCTGCTGCGCAATCCCGGCCCATCCTTTACAGTTTCCGTCGCTGTCCCTATGCCATGCGCGCACGTATTGCATTGTTGGCTGCCGAAATTGATGTCGAACTGCGTGAAGTTGTCCTGCGCGACAAACCGCAAAGCATGATCGATGTATCGCCAAAGGCAACCGTGCCGGTTCTGGTCCTGCCCGATGGCACCGTGGTCGATGAAAGCCTTGAAATCATGGTCTGGGCACTGGCGGAAAATGATCCGCTGGAATGGCTGACACCAGAAAGCGGCACGCTTGACGATATGCTGGCGCTGATTTCGCAAAATGATGGTCCGTTCAAGCATCACCTTGATCGTTACAAATACCCCAACCGTTATGAAGACGTAGACCCGCTCGAACATCGCCGGGATGCGGAAAAGATCCTTAACCGCCTTGATGGTCGGCTGGCGGTTGGAAAATATCTGTTCGGGTCGCGCCCGGCCTTGGCTGATTTCGCCATTGCCCCGTTTATCCGCCAGTTTGCCAATACCGACAAAGAGGCGTTTGACGCCATGCCGTTCGTTCATGTGCAGCGCTGGCTGGATGATTTTCTGGCCTCCGAGCTTTTTGAACGCGCCATGACCAAATATGACCAATGGCACGAAGGCGACGAACCAATCATTTTCAAGGCGGCTTAAGTCGCTGACTTTTCCTGTTAGCGTTGCACGTCAATCGGCAAGGTCAGCAACCGCGAACTCAGGCATTTGCCATGTGGATCAAGTGCCAGTGACCGCGTCACCCCACCGCCAAGCGCCTCATACATCACGAAGTTAAGCGCCCCGATTTGCGGCAGTTCATAACGCACGACCTCGCCCGCGATCAAAGGCCCGAAATGGTCGCGAACCCGTTCGGCAGTAACCTGTTCAAGCAAAACAGGCCAGTCTTCGGGGCGATAGGCGATTACTGAAATGTTGGAGATATTCCCCTTATCGCCGGTGCGCGAATGCGCAATATCGCGAAGCTGCATTGTCACGCCTCCATCATCTCAAAACGGGTTGTCAGCCTGTCTTCGGGCAAAAGCCCGGACACGATGGCAACGATTTCACGGCTTGATTTGGTGACACCGCCGCCCCCGGCAGGGCCGTTCAGATACAGGCTTTCGACTTCCTCGCCGATGCGCGCCGCTTTTTGCATGTCGCCCGTCCGAACAACAAAGCGCACCCGAACTTCTGACGGCGCACAATCAGTGGCCGCAACATCCTTGAAAATCGAATTCACACCAATCAACTCGCCGCGCACTTCATCACAGGCAATCCCGATCTGATCGATCCGTTGATGCAGGATATCAAGGGCGAGTTGCCCGCGCTCAGCCGCGCCGGGCCCGGCATAGGATATCTGCCCCTCCCCGACACAGCTATCGATATAGCCGATCGACACCTTAAGGCTGCCGGTTTTGGGCAAACCATCCCCGTTTGAAACTGCCACACGATCCGGGCCAACCTCGGTAATTTCAACAGCCGAAAAGTCGGCAATCACATCAGGCTGGATATAGCGTTTCGGGTCATGGACTTCGTAAAGAAGCTGTTCCTTGCACGTCGCGGCATTCACAAAGCCCCCGGTGCCCGGCAGCTTTGTGATGATGGCGTTGCCATCTTCATCAACTTCGGCAATCGGGAAGCCAAGATTGGCCAGATCGGGCACATCCTTTAATCTCGGATCGGCAAAGTAGCCGCCAGTAACCTGCCCGCCACATTCCAGAAGATGTCCCACAAGGGTACCGCGCCCCAAACGCGTCCAATCATCCATCTGCCACCCAAATTCAAATATCTGGGGTGCCAGAAACATCGCCGGATCAGCCGCACGCCCGGTCAGGACAACATCCGCACCGGCGCGTAACGCGTCAACAATGCCCTCTGCCCCCAAATAGGCATTTGCCGAAATCACGTCTTTCTGGAATTCGCCAAGCGTGCAGTTGGTATCCTCGATCACGAATTCATCTGGCGACAGAACATCCAGCACATTATCGCCTTGCACGGCGGCAACCCGCAGGCCCGAAAGCCCCAACTCACGGGCAATCTTGATGGTGTGTTTGGCCGCCGCAACCGGGTTTGCCGCCCCCATGTTTGAAATCACCCGAACACCCTTTTCGCGGCAGATTGGCAAAACGGCGCGCATCCGGCGTTCAAGCAACGGGTCAAACCCGGCATTCGAATCATGCATTTTTGCCTGCTGGGCCAACGCAATCGTGCGTTCTGCCAGGCATTCAAAAACCAGATAGTCCAGATCGCCTTTTTCGGCCAGATCAACAGCCGGCTCAATCCGGTCCCCGGAAAAACCCGCACCTGTGCCAATACGTATGGTTCTCATTGGCCGCCCTCCAGGGCCGAACGCTGCATATTGCGCCCGACATAAAAGGCACCGCCAAGCAACACCGCTGCGATCACGGGCGTCAGGAAGGCTGGCCACAGCGCGACACCGATGACAATGACAAGCAAACCCCGGTCAAGCCACAGCCTTCCGGTGAATGTCTGCCCGCCCAGCAATGCTGGAATGGCAACCACCAGAACAAGTCCGGACAGGACCGCGTTAACAATGTCCAATCCGTCGCCGCCCGCCGTCATGCCGGGATAAAGCAGCAACATGAACGGAACAATATAGGTCATCGCACCAAGGCGCACCGCCTCAAACGCGGCGGGCAACCAGTTGGTCTGGGCAATCCCGGCCGCAACAAATACCGCAACGCAAACCGGCGGCGTAATCACCGATATGGTGGCAAAGTAGAACACAAACAGATGGGCTGTAAGCGGCTCGACCCCGACCGCCGTCATCGCCGGTGCAAGAACCG
>ENA-ORCZ01000648-ORCZ01000648.1-marine-metagenome-genome-assembly--contig:-NODE-648-length-12324-cov-3.757165_pt1 | contig 12324 bp, 11 predicted proteins | sample MGYA00237785_ERZ508519 | MGnify/ENA primary metagenome ERZ508519 (study PRJEB26189, sample SAMN06268790) | marine metagenome | isolation source: Bioluminescent Bay, La Paraguera, Puerto Rico | place...
TCTCGCGCTGCTCCCTTGTGCGGACCGTCCAGCTCATGAGCGGCAGCTTGAAGAGCGAGCGCATCAGGCTCGGGCCTGCCATCGGCAGGTCCTTGATGCCATAGGAGATGAAATGCGGGCGGGTGCGCGGCACATGGAGGAGGTGACGCAGGATGAACCGATCGACCCGGCTGTAACGGGCGTAATCGGGACCGGGCTTTGCTGCATCGGCGACGATGCCGCGCAGCACCGCCGGATTGTGCGCCCTGGCGACCGACAGCATGTCCGGGTCGAAGGACTTGATGCAGGCCGGACCCTGGTAGGCTGCCACCTGGCTCGTCACGTGGCGCACGAAATCCATCTGGGCGTCGCGGCGCATCAGCGACTTTATCTCGATCACCAGCGGCACTCTGCCGTCGACCAGCTCGAACAGGTCCCGAAGCAGCCAGAGCTTGTCCGATCCGGTCTTCATGTGAAGCCGGGTCAGGTTCGCGGCGTTCTGGTCGATTACCTTGCCGGCCCCATCCGCCAGCCGGTCGAGCGTATAGTCATGGAACACCAGCGCCTCGCCGTCGGCGGTTTCCTGTACGTCGACCTCGATGGCAAGGTTGCGCTCGACCGCACGCTGGATAGCGGTCGGAGTGTTTTCGATGATGCCGTTTTCGGCATCGTGATAGCCGCGATGGGCGATCGGTCGGGCGAAAATCGCCTCTAGGTCCGGGGTCATGACTCGTCTGGGCCAGTGGTCGGGAAAAGGGCCGGCGCGCTGCAAACGCGCCAGGTTGATCGGATCAGGCGTCGATTTCGAAGATGGCTTCGATTTCGACGGCGGCGCCGAAGGGCAGGGAGGCGGCGCTGACGGCCGAACGGGCATGGCGGCCCTTCTCGCCCATTGCTTCCACCAGAAAGTCCGAGGCACCGTTGATGACTTGTGGCTGATCGGTGAAATCGGGCGTGGAATTGACGAATCCGACGATCTTCACCAGCCGCACTACTTTGTCCAGGTTGCCGGTCGCCGCCTTGGCCTGGGCGAGCAGATTGATGGCGCAGAGCTTGGCGGCGGCCTTGCCTTCATCGATGCCGAGACCGTCACCCAGCTTGCCTGTGACCTGCAGCTTGCCTCCAGCCATCGGCAGCTGACCTGAGACGAACAGCTGATTGCCCGTGACGACATAAGGCACGTAATTGGCGGCCGGCGCGGCGGCTTCGGGTAACGTGATCCCCAGTTCCTTCAGGCGGGCGTCAATGGTGCTGCTCATGACCTTCTCCAAATTCGAGGACTGTCGGCGTGTCTTGGCGCAATTCGTCAAAGGTGACAAGGCAAAAAACGGGAGCGCGCAGCAAAGGAAACTGTGGAGGAGCCTTGTTTGTTGCGCCGGCAAACACACTTTGAGGCAACATGGTGTGAAATATGCGCGCTGGTGAAGGGCGATGCCCTCAAATCCCGAATGCCGGTTGGCCCTGAAGCTTTCATGGTGGCGAAACCTGCAGATTGTCGCATAATGGCGGACCGGACCCGGTATTGGACTTACCGCCCGGACACGAGGAAGAGGTTTGATTTATGCAGTGCGTTCCGAAGTCGATGTCCTTGACGATTGGCGCGATCACGCTGGCCCTGACCGCGGGCGCCCTGCCGGGTGCGGCTGCCTACGCCGCCAATGCCGGGCCTTCCGCCGGACATAGGCTGGTTCCCCACAGGGCCGTCTACGACATGAAGCTTGGCGAGACGGAAGAACAGGCCGGCATCGCGAGCCTGAGCGGCCGCATGGTCTACGACTTTACCGGCAGCGCCTGCGAGGGCTACAGCGTCAATTTTCGCTTCGTGACGGAATTCCAGGACACCGACGGCGGATCGCAGATCACCGATCTGCAGACAACCTCCTTCGAGGAGCCAAAGGCTGAAAGCTACCAGTTCCTGTCCAAGACATTTGTCGACCAGAAACTGGTGGAAGCAACCCGCGGTACGGCCCACATCGGTCGTGCGGCGAGGACGGTGGAGTTGAAGGAACCTTCCGAGAAATCGCTTCAGATCGGCCGTGAGGTGCTGTTTCCAACGGAACATCTACTGACGATCCTGGACGCTGCTGAAAACGGCGTGCATTTCCTGGCCGCCGATATCTATGACGGGGCCGAAACGGGCGAAAAGGTCTATGCGACGACAACTGTGATCGGCGCAATAGCGGAAAGTGACGGCAAGGCCGACAGGATCGGGCAGGAGGCGCCGCTCGCCGGTGTCGGCTACTGGCCGGTGACCGTCGCCTATTTCGACCCGAGCAAGGAAGACGCCTCGGGCGAACTCCTGCCGGTCTACCAGCTGTCCTTCTGGCTCTATCAGAACGGCATCAGCGGACAGTTGCAGCTCGATTACGGTGACTTCACCATACACGGCAAGATGGCCTCGCTCGAACTTTACGATGAGACCGATTGTCCGGTGCAGTGAACACCTTCCTCGCACCTCTCCCACTTAGACCTCATCCTGAGGAGCCGCAACGCGGCGTCTCGAAGGATGGGCGGCACGCACAGAACAAGCGGCCCATCCTTTGAGACAGCGCTCGTGCGCTTCCTCAGGAAGAGGTCTTATGGGAAGCAAGTTGCTGCAGGATGCTGTTTGGCCGGACCCTTACCCGTCCTTCCGTTTCTTTTCCTCCCGTGCCGTGCGTGCGGCATGGGTGAGGCCGAGTTCGACCGCCGAATTTCCGAATTTGTCCCGCAGCCGGTCAACGGCGCGTTCGGCGTTCTTGCGCCGTTCCGCGGACTGGTCGATCAGATCCTGCGGGTCGGCTTGATCGGCGGATTCCAGATCGCTGACACCGATGCCGATGAGGCGGAAGCGGCGCCCGTCCGCCTCATGTTTCAGAAGATCGACACCGGCGGCATAGATCCTGTCGGCAAGCTGGGTCGGGTCGGTTAGATGACGAGCCCGCGTGATCGTCCTGAAGTCGGCTGTCTTCAGTTTCAGCGTGATGCCGCGGCCGGATAGGTCCGACTTCTTCAGCCGCGCCGAGACCTTTTCCGACAGGTCCCGCAGGATCGGCCTGAGAGTTTCGAAACTGGATATGTCTGTCCGGAACGTCGTCTCGGAAGAAACGCTCTTGGCACCGCGTTCCGGCGTCACTTCGCGGCTGTCGTCGCCGTGTGACAGGCGCGCCAGCCTAAGGCCGATGGAGCCGTAGCGGCGGGCAAGATCCGCTGTGTCCATAAGCTGCAGTTGGCCTATGGTGCGGATGCCGTCGCGTTCCAGTTTCTGCTGGAAGACCTTGCCGACGCCCCAGATACGGCCAACGGGCATCTCGGCCAGAACCGTCTCGGCTTCCGCCGCTCCGATCACGGAGAAACCGCGCGGTTTTTCGAGGTCCGAGGCAAGCTTTGCCAGAAACTTGTTGGGAGCCAGGCCGACCGAAGCGGTGATGCCGATGTCGTTTTCCACGTCGCGGATGAAGCCGGCCAGGGTCTCGGCCGGTGTCTTGCGGTGCAGCCGCTCGGTTCCCGTCAGGTCGAGAAAGGCCTCATCGATCGAGATCGGCTCGACCAGCGGCGTCAGCGCCCGCATGCGCTCACGGATTTCCTTTCCGACCTTCGAGTATTTCTCCATGTCCGGTTTGATGACGACGGCTTCGGGGCAGGCTTCAAGGGCCTTGAACATCGGCATGGCGGACCGGACGCCGTAGATCCGTGCGATGTAGCAGCAGGTGGAAACGACACCGCGCTGGCCGCCGCCGACGATGACCGGCTGATCCTGCAGCTCCGGATTGTCGCGCTTCTCGATGGCGGCGTAAAAGGCATCGCAGTCGACATGGGCAATGGAAAGCCGGTCCAGCTCCGCGTGGCGGACCAGCCGAGGGCTGCCGCACTTCGAACAGCGGCTGGCGCTTGGGGGCAGGCGGTTGCCGCAATCCCGGCAAAGGGCACGTGTCGGCAGGCTGGTCTGGGTCACATTACGGGCTTTACAGGGTCAGGCACTTGCGGCCGGACTTCGCGACCGGCCGGCATCAGGCAAGAATACCGCCGATAAAGGCGGCCGTCTCCTGCCAATCTCCGGTTAGAAGCGCGACATGTTCCGCCTGGCCAGTAGTCCCGAGAAAACGCGGATCGGCTATGAACTGGATCTGGACCGCGGAAGGCAGCGAGGCGTGCACGGACGAATGGTTCGTCGGGCTGTCGTCGATGAAGACGACCGGTGCCGACCGTCCCTTTGCAAGCGCCGCCACCGCACCGCCCTTCGGGCCGGTATTGGTCAGAACCGGATAGGGGAGGCCAAGACCGCAGAGTAGCTTTTCCCGAGCCGGTTTGTTGTGTCCGCCGGGAAGGTTCGTGAGAAAGACGATGTCCCAGTCGGTGGCAAGCTGGTTGAGCGCTGCGGTCGCTCCCGGAACCATGTCCTGTCCGTGGCTGATCTCGTCGAAAAAGGTCAGGAGGTGCCGGCGCACGTCGTCGGACGAAAGCAGCTGCCGGTCGGCCTTTCCGGCGATGTTCCCGGTCAGGCGATACTCGTATTTCAGGAACATCAGTTCACGCGCGTGCAGGTATTCCTCCAGATGCGAAATCATGTGCAGGACGACCTCATCGACGTCGCAGATGATGAGTGGACGCGTGGATTTGGGCAGGGCCTCGATCTGGGTCAGAACCTCGGGCAGAACCGGCGTCGGTTCAGGCATCGAACTCGTCTCCACCGGCAAGGGCATAACGCGCGGCCGCCATCATCGTCGGGCGCAAGCCCGCATTTTCGCAGAAGGCAAGAAGAAGCGCTTCGTCCATCATGTAGAATTCGAGCACTCCGGCCAGAAAGCCCGGTTCGCCGGCGGCCTCCCGAATCATGTCCGGGCCAATGCCGGAAAATGCCAGAAACCGGCCGATCTGCTCAGGATCGCGGCTGAGCTGCAGCAGGGCTTCAGTGGCAATTCCTTGAGCTTCTTCAACGGACAATGACTTGCCCTGTGTATTTTTCATTGTGTTTTTTTGCCTTTCTGAAACGATTCCGGGTTAGAAGAAACTAATGCGGACCGGGGAAGGGTTCTACCGCGGAATAAAGCGCTGCGAAAAGAAGATGGGACCGGTGAAAAGCCGGATAAAGGGCCGGACATATGGCGAAATCCGTGTTGATCGTAGAAGACAACGAGCTGAACATGAAGCTTTTTCATGATCTGCTCGAAGCGCACGGCTATGACACTTTGCAGACCCGGACCGGTATAGAAGCCCTGCAATTGGCCCGCGACCACCGTCCTGACCTGATCCTGATGGATATCCAGCTTCCGGAAGTCTCGGGACTGGAAGTCACAAAATGGATCAAGGAAGACGAGGACATCGCCTCCATCCCTGTGATCGCTGTGACGGCGTTCGCAATGAAGGGCGACGAGGAACGCATCCGGCAGGGCGGCTGCGAAGCCTATATTTCCAAGCCGATTTCGGTGGCGAAGTTTCTGGAAACAGTCCGCGCTTACCTCGGCGAGGCGTGATTGACGCCGGCGGCAGCTACTGCGGCGGCGAAAGACTTTTCACAAGGTTTCACGGCAGAACGGCACGCTTTCCGGTCCACCATCCGTCGAATCACATATGCTGTCGATCACGGGCTCTTCATATTAAGGTTACGGATTTACTAAAACGACATTGTATCTGTGCATATTTTGCGGAAAATATTGCATTCAAGTTCCAATCGGGTAGTGTGACGGCAGATTAGGGTTTTTCCTGATCGCGTCAAAGACGTGGTGAAGTTCGCCTTAACGTCACTTTGGCATCAGTTTCCCCTCGGAGTGCTCAGGTCCGCCGCATCTCCTGGGTCCGTGGGGCAGGTCGGCTGGGAACCGGCCGATGAGTGGCCTCCTCGAATGCCGTGTTCCCGCCGACCACTAATTTCCAGCTGAAATCCGGGCATGGATACCCGCCCTGCGCGGGGCAGCGCCATGCGAACGGCATGGATGCTGTCCTGTTGCAGGCGCGATCCTTTGCCGGAGCAGTTGAGCGAAAACATTTCCTTCGAACACAAAAAAACCCGCCGTTTCCGGCGGGCTTTCTACAACAGTCAGAAAAACCCGATCTTACTTGATCTTGGCTTCCTTGAACTCGACATGCTTCTTGGCAATCGGGTCGTATTTCTTTTTGACCATCTTTTCGGTCATCGTGCGGGAGTTCTTCTTGGTCACGTAGAAGAAACCGGTGTCCGCCGTGGAGAGGAGCTTGATCTTGATTGTTGTCGCCTTGGCCATGGCCTTGGATCCTGTTCTCTGTTGTCGGGCATAGAGTTCTTGTGGCCAGAGGCCTGGCGGTGAATCTGCCCCAGTGTCTGAAATCAGCGCGCAACCTACTCATCGCAGCGCGAAAGTCAAGCACTGCCTGCTTCGCCGCCGCTAATTAGATGCCAGGAAACGCAGGCCGGGGCCCTATGTCAGTCCGCCTTGGGCACCCGGCTCGCCACGGCCTTGATCTCGATGATAGCACCTTCGTGCATGAGACCGGTTACCTCCACCGCGGTCCAGGCCGGGTAGGGGGCCTCGACGAAGTCCGCCCGCACCTTCTTGAAGAGTTCCAGATGCTCGCGCAGGCCCACGTGGTAGGTGGTCATCTCGACAAGCGCTCCGTAATCCAGCCCGGCCTTTGCCAGCACCAGCCCCACCTTGCGAAAGGCATTGCGCATCTGCTTTTCGGGATCGGCCGGAATTGCGCCGCCGGCATTGGCGCCGGTGAAGCCGGTGAGGAACAGGAAGTCGCCGCAGGCAAGACCTGGAGACCTCTTCCAGTCGCTGTAGAAGCCTGCAAGCTCTTCGGGAACGATCGCATGTTTCTTCATCGGGCCGCACTCCTTGGGCTGGCCGGAGGTCGGGACAGCCGGATTTCGCCGGAGACCCGGCCGGCTCAGATGGTCTGCCGGACAAACCCGCCTTTACGGAAGAAATAATAGGGCACCGGTGTCGACGGGGAAAGCTCCGGATCGGCCGCCAGACGTTGCTCCAGATCGGAGAGGATCGTGTTGGTTATCATCGGCAGCTCTTTTTGCCGCGCCTCTTCGAAGGTGAGCCAGGCGCAGTCCTCCAGTTCTCCGGATGGTCCTCTTCCGTCCGGAAGCCTGTCGGCGATGGCGTCAGCCCAGACCGCCAGAAAGCGGGTGTCGAAGCGTCGCGGGCGCTGCGGCGGAGTGATGGCCCGGGCGATCAGGCGCAGGCCGCCGAGATCCGGCTGGATGCCTCGCTCCGCAAAGGCCTCGAAGCCGGTACCGAGACGCAAGGCAGGCTCCGGCAATGCGCGGCCGACGAAGATGCCGGCTTCCTCGTAGGTCTCGCGGATGGCTGCAAGCGCGAGCGCACGCACGCGCGCAGGTGATCTGGCATTCTTGAGATCGGCGGAGAGCTTTTCCTCGACTTCGGGATGGTAGGGCAGCACGTTGGCGATGCGGCTGTCTGCGACATCCACCCGGCCGCCGGGAAAAACGAATTTTCCCGGCATGAAGGTATGGCGCTTGTGCCGCCGGCCCATCAGCAGTCGCACCTGGCCATCCTCGCCGTGGTCCAGAATGAGCAGTGTCGCGGCGTCTTTCGGACGCATGTAGGGATAGTTGCCGGCTTTCTCGTCTTTCGCCAGCCGCTGTTCGAAGGAACCTGTCATGAAATTCTCTCCGAAGGCGTCGGGATCGGCGGAACGTCGTCCTCCGCGTCCGGATCAAAGCCGTGCATGTAGAGGGCCCATTGCAGGCCGATCAGGGCTCCCTTGATCGGACGCAGGAGGCCCAGCGAGAGGAACAGCGTCAACGGCACCCAGAGCGACATGTGGATCCACAGGGCCGGCCGCCAGAACACTTCTACCGCCAGCATCGCCGGAATGACGATGTGGCCGACAATCGTGATGGTGAAATAGGGCGGCGCGTCGTCCGCGCGGTGATGATGAAAGGCCTCGCCGCACTGGGAGCAGGTGTGGCGAGTCTTCAGGAAACCGTCGAAGACCCGGCCTTCGCCGCAATTCATGCAGCGATTGCCGGCACCCCGCAGCATCGCGGGCAGTACCTTGCGGCGCGGTTTTTCTGCCGGCGCTTGCGGCGCCTGCAGGCTTTCGTGCAGATCGTAGCGGATCGTCACGAAGGTCTCCTTCGTCCCTGTTTCTTCGGCGGGGTCCTGCTGTTGCGGCCACCCTTCGGCGGTCCGCGCCGCACTTTGGGAGCAGCCTTGCGGATGCGCTTGCCGGCGATACGCCCATGACTGAGCATCTCGAATGTGAGCGCACCGGCAAAGGGGGCCGCTTCCACCAGCCGGACTTCCACCTGGTCGCCAAGTTGGTAGGTCTCGCCGGTCTTGTCACCTATGAGCGCGTGCGACCCTTCGTCATAGCGGTAATAGTCGATGCCGATGGTCGAGGCGGGAACGAAGCCGTCGGCGCCGGTCTCCTCCAGCCGGACGAACAGGCCGGACTTTACCACGCCCGCGATACGCCCCTGGAACGTGGCGCCGATCTGGTCGCTCATCCACAGGGCGATCAGCCGGTCGATCGTGTCGCGCTCGGCCAGCATGGCGCGCCGTTCGGCGGCGGAAATTTCGGCACCGATCGCCTCCAGCTTGCTCTCGATGCCCTCCGGCAATCCGTCCTTGCCGAGGCCGAGCGCCGAGATAAGTCCGCGGTGCACAATCAGGTCGGCATAGCGGCGGATCGGCGATGTGAAATGGGCGTAGCGGCGCAGATTGAGGCCGAAATGGCCGATATTCTGCGGCGCATATTCCGCCTGGGCCTGGCTGCGCAGCACCACTTCATTGACGAGATGAGCTTGTGGCGTGTCCTTCACCTTCGCCAGAATGCTGTTGAAGACGGAGGGGCGTAGCCCGCCTGAAGACGGTAGCTTCATGTTGAGCGTCGACAGGAAGTCCTTGAGGCTTTCCAGCTTTTCCGGTGTCGAGGCGTCGTGGATGCGGTAGAGCAGGGGAGATTTCTTCTGTTCCAGCGTCTCGGCGGCCGAGACGTTCGCCTGGATCATGAATTCTTCGATCAGCTTGTGCGCGTCGAGCCGCTCGGGCACGTAGACATGGTCCACCGTACCGTCCGGTTTCAGCCGGATCTTGCGCTCCGGAAGATCGAGATCCAGCGGTTCACGCGCATCGCGTCCCTTCTTCAGCACCCCGTAAGCGGCCCAGAGCGGCTTCAGGATGCCGTCGACGACCGTCTCGGTCTTATCATCGGTAACGCCGTCGACGGCCTTTTGTGCCTGCAGGTAGGAAAGCTTCGCGGCCGAGCGCATCATCACCCGGTGGAACGTGTGGCTGACCTTTCGTCCGTTCTTGTCGAAGATCATCCTGACGCCGAGCGCCGGCTTGTCTTCCTTTTCCCGGAGCGAACAAAGCTGGTTGGAGATGCGCTCCGGCAGCATCGGAATCACCCGGTCCGGGAAATAGACCGAATTGCCGCGCAGGTTGGCTTCCCGGTCCATCGGCGAGCCGGGGGTAACGTAATGCGCAACATCGGCAATCGCCACATAGGCGATATGGCCGCCTTCATTGGCCGGGTCCGGATCCGCTTCGGCAAAGACCGCATCGTCATGGTCCTTGGCGTCGGGCGGGTCGATGGTGATCAGCGGGATCTGGCGCCAGTCCTCGCGCTTGCCAATGGTCTCGACCGGCCTGGCACTTTCCGCCTGCGCCTCGACTGCCGCCGGAAAGACATGCGGAATGCCGTGCGATTGCAGTGCGATCTCGGAAACGGCCTTTTCCGAATTCATCGAACCGAAGCGCTCGACGACAGCGGCGCGCGGATGGCCGTAACGGCCTGACCGGGTCACCTGGACGCTGACGAGGTCGCCGTCTTCCGCGTCCTTCATGTCGGTGGCATCTATGTCGAGTTCACGCTGCTTGCGGTCGATCGGCTCCAGATAGGGTGGACGGTTCTTGTCGCGCTTGCGCAAGATGCCGAGGATCGCGCCCTGCCGCTTTTCCAGGACCCGGATCACCCGCGCGACATGGTCGGTCTCCGGTCCGCTGTCGGCTTCCGTCAGGCGTACCAGCGCGCGGTCGCCGAGGCCCGGCTGGGTTGCCTTGGTCTTGCCGGTCAGAACCAGAATCTTCGGAGGGTCACCCGCGTCGTCGTCCCAGTCGACCGGCGTTGCCACAAGCTCACCGTCGCGGTCACGTGCGATCAGATTGGCCACGAAAACCGGCGGCAGATCGCCCGGACGGATCATGCGCTTGTTGCGCTTTTCCATCAGGCCGTCGTCGGTCAGGTCCTTCAAGAGCTTTTTCAGGTGAATGCGCGCGCCGCCGATGATGCCGAAATGGCGCGCGATCTCACGTTTGCCCGCGCGGCCCGGATTGTCCGCGACGAAGGCGAGAATGTCTTCCCGCGAGGGCATCTCGCCCGGAACCTTGGCGTGTTTTCGGTTGGTGTGCTTGCGCGTGTTAATTTTCTTGGCGCTCAACTCGCATCATCCCAGGGCACCTCATCGGACGACGCGTCGACCTTTGCCTTGGCGGTCTTCTTCGCAGCCGTCTTCTTGGTGGCCGTTTTCTTGGCCGCCGGCTTCTTCGCAGCGGCTTTTTTCTTGGCCCCGCCCTTGGGGGCCTTGGCGGCGATCAGTTCCAGCGCCTGTTCCAGCGTCACCGCCTTTGGGTCGGTGTCCTTGGGCAGGGTCGCGTTGATCTTGCCGTGTTTCACATAAGGCCCGTAGCGGCCGTCATAGACGTTGACCGGCCCGCCCTCGGACGGATGTTCGCCGAGTTCCTTCAACGGGGTCGCCGCGGCGCCACCTCGTCCGCCGCCCTTTGCGCGCTTTTGTGCAAGCGCATCGACAGCCCGGTTGATGCCGACAGAGAACACCTCGTCGGGCGAAGAGAGGTTGGCATAAGTTCCCTCATGCAGCACGAAGGGACCATAGCGGCCGATGCCGGCACTGATCATCTTGCCGTCTTCCGGATGCGGGCCGACCTCGCGCGGCAGCGACAAGAGCTGAAGCGCCTTTTCCAGGTCCATGTCCGCAGCCGACCAGCCGCGGGGCAGGGAAGAGCGCTTCGGCTTGGCTTCCTCGCCCAGCTGCACGTAGGGCCCGAAACGCCCGTTACGGAGCGAGACGTCAAGACCCGTTTCGGGATCCGTGCCGAGGATCTTCGGTCCCTCGTCGTCACCCTCTTCTCCGTTCGGCTTGCCGAGCTGGCGGGTAAAGCCGCATTCTGGATAATTGGAGCAGCCGATGAAGGCTCCCCAGCGGCTGACCTTCAACGACAATTGACCGCTGTCGCAGCTCGGGCACTTGCGCGGGTCCGATCCGTCTTCCTTTGCCGGGAAAATATGCGGGCCGAGCAGTTCGTTGAGCGCGTCGATCACCTGGGCGACACGCAGATCCTTGATCTCGTCGACGGCACCGGAAAAGCCCGTCCAGAAGTCGCGAAGCACCTCCAGCCATGAGAGTTCGCCGGCCGAGATCTTGTCGAGCTGTTCTTCAAGGCTCGCCGTGAAATCGAACTCCACGTAGCGCTGGAAGAAGCTTTCCAGGAAGGCGGTGACGATGCGGCCCTTGTCCAGCGGCACGAGCTGCTTCTTGTCGAGCTCGACATATTCGCGGTCGCGCAGCGTCTGGAGCGTGGAAGCATAGGTGGAGGGCCGGCCGATGCCGAGCTCTTCCATCTTCTTTACAAGGCTTGCTTCCGTGTAGCGCGGCGGCGGCGTCGTGAAATGCTGCGAAGCCTCGATCGGCTCCGCCGTTCCGTCGACCGAGGCAGCGGTCAGTTTCGCGCCTTCGTCTACAGCCGGCAGGCGTTTGGAATTTTCGTCCTCATCGTCGTCGCGGCCTTCCTGATAAAGTGCAAGGAAACCGTCGAAACGGACGACCGAACCGGTGGCACGCAAGTTGGCGCGCTTGCCGGAGCCTTCGGCGAGGATCTCGATGGTGGTACGCTCCAGGGTCGCAGATTCCATCTGCGAGGCCATGGTGCGTTTCCAGATCAGTTCATAGAGCCGTGCCTGGTCCGGGTCGAGGAAGCGGGCAACATCCTTGGGACGGCGCGACAGATCCGTCGGGCGGATCGCCTCGTGCGCCTCCTGCGCGTTCTTCGCCTTGGAGGTATAGACGCGCGGGCTCTCTGGAACGTACTTGTCGCCGAAATCCTTGGCGATCACGGAGCGCGCGGCGGCGATGGCCTCGCCGGCAATCTGGACGCCGTCGGTACGCATATAGGTGATCAGGCCCGAGGTCTCGCCGCCGATGGCAACGCCTTCATAGAGCTTCTGGGCCACCTGCATCGTGCGCGAGGCGGCAAAGCCGAGCTTGCGCGAGGCTTCCTGTTGAAGGGTGGACGTGGTGAAGGGAGCGGACGGATTGCGCTTGGCCGGCTTGGAGGCCACGCTGTCGACCTTGAAGCTGGCGCTTTCCAGCATGGTCTTGATCGTCCT
>ENA-ORCZ01000650-ORCZ01000650.1-marine-metagenome-genome-assembly--contig:-NODE-650-length-12255-cov-2.652242_pt1 | contig 12255 bp, 9 predicted proteins | sample MGYA00237785_ERZ508519 | MGnify/ENA primary metagenome ERZ508519 (study PRJEB26189, sample SAMN06268790) | marine metagenome | isolation source: Bioluminescent Bay, La Paraguera, Puerto Rico | place...
CCCGAATTCATAGGGATTGGCCACCATGCGGTCCGGCCAGCGAGCGTACCAGTTCAGGCGGCTGCGGTAGGAGCGATAGGCGTCGGCTGGATCGCGGACCAGGAAGACGAACTTCGCCTGCGGATAGAGCCAGCGCAGATAGCGCACCTCGTCCGCCCCGAAACGCACCTCTTTCAGGCCCCACTGCCGCCGCTCCAGATCCCGCGCCGGCGCGGCGAAAAGCGTCTCCAGGTAGGCCTGATGGGCCGCGCGGAAACTCGTCGCGGGCGGATAGAGATTGGCGACCCAGCTCTGCGAAAGTTCTTCCGCCTGACCTTCGACGAAATACTCCGGGCTTGGCCAGTCATCGGAGAAGGGCCGCAGCTGGTCGACCAGCGCCAGCACCGGCGAGGCCGCCGCATAGGGCTCTCCCCAGATAATGATCTCGGGGTTGTGGGCCATGACCATGCGCTGCAGCAGCGTCGAGCCCGAGCGCCAGCCGGCGGAGAGAATGAAGACCGGGGTCTCGCAGTAGGCCGGCGCGGCCGCCGCCTGCCCGGCAAAGCGGGCGTCGAAACTCGCGAGCTGGGCCTCCAGCCGACCGGCGTAGCGGCGGGCCGCCGCCGCCTTCTGGCGGGAGGCGGCCGGGCGGCAGAGGAGTTGCGCGATCGATGCGGTGACGGCCATCTCAGCTCCCCAGGGCCTTGCGGGCGACCATCTGCAGTTCGCCCCAGACGAAGTGACGGGTCAGCGCAATGCCGAGCAGCCAGAGCGCGGCGCAGGCGGTGACGATGACCAGCAGTTCCAACAGGGTCATGCTGTCGCGGCCGCTGAAATGAAAGAAGGCTGCCGGCAATGCGGCCATGACGGCGACACAGGCCGAGCGCAGGTAGCGTGCGGCGATGCGCCAGGGCTGGAAGTCGACGATCTCGCGGATGGCGAAGTAGGTCAGCACGATGAGGAAGGCGGCGGCGAAGACCCGCGAGATCGCGAAAGCCTCCAGGCTGATCGACGCGGCGAAGATCGCGGCCGCAACGGAGAACACCGCCGCCAGGGCACGGACCAGCAGGATGCGCCCGGGCCTGCCGTGAGGCACCAGAATCTGCTCCGGCTGGGGCAGTGCTGCAACGATGGCCTGTGACAGCAGCACCCAGGGGAAGATTTCGCCGGCGGGGCCCCAGTTGGGTCCGAAAACCAAAGCTATAAAGGGCTCCGCGACGAAGCTGAGGGCCAGGAAGACAGGCCAGACCAGGACCGTATTGACCGCCACTAGGTTCTCGGCGGCCAGCGCGATGGAGCGTCCCGCCCGGATGTCCTCCGACCAGGCCGGCGTCAGCACGCGGGCGATGGGATGGAATATCCCCTGGCGGAAGACGTTCGGCACCTGGGCGGCCCGGTTGAATTGCGCCAGGCCCGCCGGGGTGGCGAACCAACCGAGGATGAAGCGCACGCCCTCGGAGTTCAGCGTGCCGATCAGCGAAGACAGCGACAGCAGGCCCCCGAAGCGCGTGATGTCGCGCCAGTGCGAGAAGGACGGCAGGATCAGCGCGTAGCGCGGCATCACCAACATGCTGAGCAGCGCGTGAATGCAGGAGGTCGTCAGCAGACCCCAGGCCAGAGCGAAGTAGCTGTAACCGGCGTAAGCCAGGGAGATGCTGACCAGCGTGCCGGCCGCCGTGCCGGTCAGGCCGATGTTGTGCAGCGTGCGGAACCGCATGCTGCGGGTCAGCAGTGCCGCCGCCGGCGCGCCGAAGGGCGCCACCAGGAAATTGAGCGCCAGCAGGGTCATGACATCGGCGATGCCCGGCCGCTCGTAGAGCGCGGCGATGGCGTCGCGGCCCAGCACCAGCAGCAGGCCCAGGGTCCAGGACACCACCAGCATGACGCCGAAGGCCGAGCGGATCTTGTCCAGCGTCAGGTCGGCCTCGCGGATCAGGTAGTTGCCTACGCCGAAGGTGCGCAGAGCGGTCAGCACGGCGGAGGCGGAAAGTGCCAGAGCGAAGACACCCAGTTCGTCCGGCGTCAGCAGCCGGGCGATCACCACCGCCGCGGCAAGCTGCAGGGCCTGCTGCAGCGTCTGCTCGCTGAAGGTCCAGGCCATGGAGGTGCGGATCGACATGGGGTCAGCCTAGCTCCGAAGAATGCGCGATCACTGGAGCTTCACGGCGAGGCTCGCCAGGCGCCGGGAGAGCCCTTCCCGTGCGCGGATCTCCACCGCCTGGCGCCACGTCATGCCCGGCGTGACGCGTGCGTAGCCCAGCTGCTCCATCAAGGGGCCGGCGACGCCTTCCACAACGGCGATCTCGCGGCGGCTCAGGTCCTCCTTCCAGGCATCGGCCCGGCCCTTGCGGAAGAAACCCTGCGGCTCCTGCGCCAGGTCCCAGGCGGTCCCGGCAGCGCTCTGCGCGGCAGACTGCTGAAGCTTGCCGATTCGCGTGTCCTCGACAACGCGGGCGCAAAGCTCGGCCGGCGCGGACAGTTCCATCCATTCGAAGATCTGCCGCAGATGTGCAGCCGGATCGGCCAGCAGGTCCTCATAGCGCAGCTCGTGGCAGATCCCGGCCCCCTTCCCGCGCAGCGCAAGGCCTGCGGTGACGTTATCCCGCCAGCGCCGCGCGTTCTGCAGCGCGCTGGTCGAGGCCCAGCTGCGGCCCCAGTCCTTGCCCGCTGCGGCGAGGGAGGCGGCCACCGCGCGCGGGTCGCGGATGATGTGGATGAAGCGTGCCTCGGGCAGCACCTCGCGGATGTCGTCCAGCACGGTAACGTGGGCCGGCGTTTTCTCCAGGATCACCGGGGTCTCGCCGATCGAATCCAGCACCGCGAGGGCGAAGTCGCGCTGCAGAGCGATGAAACGCTCGCGCGAGATCGCGGCCTGGAGGCCGACGCCGCGGCGGTCGCCGTCGTGGTGGCGCCAGCTGCGCTGCAGCGAGGCCAGGTAGCCGCTGAAGAGATGGGTCTCCTGGCAGGTCGAGAGATCCGGATGCTTGCCCAGCATGATCTGCAGCCAGGTCGTACCGCTGCGCGGCGCCCCCAGGAGAAATACGTAGCTGCGTTTCATCCCTGTTTCTCCTGCTGTGTCTTCTGTCCTGTCGCCTTCACGAGACGGCTCCCCTCAGCTTCCGCCACTGCTGGGCCCGCCCGCAGGTCATGGCCACCCCGATGAGCTGATCCGCGGCGGCATAGGAGTTGCCGCCAAGCCAAAGCGCCAGGGCACGCAGCACGTCGCGCGGCACGGTCCTGAAGAGGTAGCGCGGATAGCCGAGCAGGCGCGCGCCCCGGCGGTCGAAGGTCTCCGGGTTGCTGAGCGCCATCGAGCGACCGATGCGCAGGTAGCGCTGGAACACCGGGTAGATCCCGACCTGCTGCGGCCGCACGATGTGCCTCACGCAGGCGTCGGCGACGTAGCGCGCCTGCTGCCCCTGCGCCAGGGCCGACTGAACGAAAGCCGTGTCCTCGCCGCCGGCGGCGGCGGCTTGGCCTTCGAAGTTGACGCCGGGCGCCTCGCTGAACCGCTGGGTCTGAGCCACCGCGCGGCGCACCATGAAGTTTGCGCCCTTGAAGAAGGTCGCCGGGACCGGGCCTTCCGGCTGGTCGAGCGGCGTGCCGGCGAAGGAGCGCCCCTCCTCGGCGAGGCGGCGCAGCCACGCCGGCGGTGGCTTCTGCCAGTGGTGGCGCACCTGCCCGGCGAAGAGGGCGACCTCGGGATGTGCCGCGGCGGCCTCCACATACGCCTCAAGCCATTGCGGCTCGGGGAGAACATCATCGTCCATGAAGACGACAAGGTCGCCGGCCGCCTGAGCCAGCGCCCGGTTGAGGGCGAAGCTCTTGCCCCGGCGCGGCTCCGAATGAACCGTCATCGGCAGCCGGCCGCTGTAGCTTTCCAGCAGGTCGCGCGTGCCGTCGCGGCTCGCGTTGTCGACCGCGAGGATCTCGACACCCTGGGCGGGAAAGCGCACGGCGGCCAGGGCTTCCAACGTCAGGGGCAGCGTGGCTCTGCCGTTGTGGGTGGCGAGTATGAGCGTGATCATCCCCGGCCTCCTAGCGATCCAGCACCACGCGGCGCGGCCGCAGGGCCCGCACCAGGCCGTCGCTCCAACGCTGCGGCACGACGAACTGGGTGACCAGGCGCAGGGCATAGACCGTCGAGATGTAACCTTGGCTCCGGCAACGCCAGAGCGCCCGCAGCACCGTCGCCGGGTTGCGCCAGAAATGGGCCGGCGCCCGGGAGGCCAGCTGCGCGGCAAACTTGCGCCTTGTCTCGAAAGGCAGGAAATCGCCAGTGGTCTCCAGCCAGTCCAGCGACAGCAGGAACTTCGGGCGATGGCTCATGCGGTCCGCCCGGTCGTCGGCGTGCCAACGGCTGAGCGGCTCCGGATGGAAGGCAAAACTGGCACCGGCCCGCTGCAGGCGCAGGCAGAAATCCACGTCCTGGTGGATGCGCAGACCGTCGGTGAAACGCACCCGCGCCGCCAGGGCCCGGCTCATGAGCAGCGAGGAGGTATGGATGAGATTGCCGCGCCAGGGGAAAAGGTAGTCGCCGACGCTTTCGTCTGCGGCGAGCGGGCGTTCCGGCAGGGTCAGGTGCTCGTGCCCCCGGTCCAGCACAACCTGGCTGTAGTAGACCACGTCGTCCGGTCTGCCGTCGGCCAGGTAGGTCTCCACCTGCCGCGTCAGCTTGTCGGAGGTCCAGACGTCGTCGGAATCGAGGAAGGCCACCAATTCGCCCCGGGCGGCGTCTACCCCCGCGTTGCGGGCGGTGGCACCGCCGCCGTTGCGCGGCAGGACGATCGTGCGGACGAGAGGGCGTGCTGCCGCCGGCAGGTCCAGGGTCGCCGGCTGAGTCGAGGCATCGTCGACCACGACAATCTCGAGAGCCGGGTAGTCCTGGGCCAGGACGCTGTCCACCGCGCGCTGCAGCTCTGCCTGGCGGTTGTAGGTCGGGATGACGACGCTCACCAGCGGCGAGGCATCGGCTGCCGGAAGGTCTTGCAGAGGATTCATGCTTTCATCCCCAGCCCCCTGGCCTTCACCTGGCGGTACAGGCGGCGCGCGGGATAGTAGGCATCCGGCAGGCGGTCACGAAAGGCGGCCTGAGGCCAGTGCGCGAGCCGTGTCAACAGGCTGCCGGGTGACAGGTCCCGGGGTCGGAAATCGCTGTAAGGAGTTTTCGTAAGATATTGATAATACGTCGATTTATAAGGATGAAGATTGGCGAAGTGCCAGGGCTTGGAGGGCGTCGTGTAGTGGACGATCCCCGGGTCTTCCAACAGGTCGCGGTACTGGGCATAGCTGAGGGAAAGACCGTCCGGCTCGCTCCACAGCATCGCGGTCTGGAAGTTCCAGTGCGGCGCCAGTTCACGGATCTCTCCACAGAAGACGGCGTTCAGCGCGTCCTGGTCATGCGCCCAGAGATGGTCGTGATGCGCCTCGATGAAGCGGATGAGCCGCGCCGTGCCATCAAGCTCCCGCCAGCGTTTCAGGTTCATCACCAGGACACCGGCGTTGAAGTAGTCGGCACCGGCCGGCATCTCCAGGTCGTCGTGGCGCACGAAGAAGGGATTTCGCGCTGCCGCCAGGACCTTGTCGCCCAGTTCCGTCTGCCACAGGGGTGCGATGTCGTGGCGCACAACCAGGTCGCAGTCCAGGTAGAGCACCTTCTCGACACTCTCCGGCAGGATCTCCGGGATGAAGATGCGCAGGTAGGAGGCGTGGGAGATGTGATTGTCGGTGCGGAAATGGCTGTAGCGGCTGATGTCGAAGGGTTGGAAGGCAAGAGAAAGATTCGGAAAGCGTGCCGCCAGTTCCGCCAGCCTGCTGCGGTCCGCCTCGGCCATGTTCAACGTCACAACCAGCACGTCGAATCGGTTCGCCCGATTGTTTTCCAGCAGGGAAACGAGCGTCACCGCCAGGTGCTGGCTGTAGGCACCGTCGACGCCGAAGATGATCTTGATCGGCTGCTGCGTCATGGTCGCCTGCACCCTCCCCTTGCTCAACCGGCCATCTTCATGGGATCGCGCGGCACCCCCCGCAGGCTGGCCTCCAGGATCGACACCAGGGTGGCGAGCTGCTGCCGTGGATCAATCTCCGGCCGGCGCGAGTGGATGAGCGCCGCGCCGGAAGCCTCGCTGTAGACCTGCCTGTCGCGCCAGTAGGACCGCAGCACCTCCGCCCAGGCGGCGGCTGGCGCATCATGTGGCAGCACACGGCCGCCCGGGCCGACGGCCTCCGGCAGCCCGCCGCGGTCGCTGGCCAGCACCGGGATCCCGCTGAACTGCGCCTCGGTGACCACCCGCCCCCAGGCCTCCTCCCACTGGCTCGGCACCAGGAGGGTATGGGTGGCCTGATAGATCTGCCGCATGTCGTGGGTGCGCGGCTCCAGGTGGACGTTCACCTGCGCGGCCACCCGGGCTTCCAGCGCCTTCTTCTCCTCGCGGCTCATGGGCCAGCCCTCCACGAAGCAGAAGGGAATGTCGGGACAGAGCCGGGCGATCTCGAAGGCGAGGTCGACGCCTTTTACCGGGTGCGGATTGATGAAGGTGACGTACTTGGGCGCCCGCGGCGTGGCATAGCGTTCTGCGCGGAACAGCGGCCGGATGACTTCCGGCCGCCGGCCGAACGCGGCGCGGAAGCGCTCGGCCACGAACTGCGAGTTGGCGATGAACTCGATCTCCGGCAGCTCCGCCGGATCGCCGCCCAGCTCGTGAAACTCCACGTCGCGCAGGTAGACCAGGGTCGGCACCCCGGTCGCCTGGAAGGCCTTCGCCATACGGATCGGCTCGCCGGCCTGGACCAGGACGACGTCGGGCCGCTCGCGCGCGACGGCGGCTTCCACATGCTGGTCCGGGTGCCAGGCCCGCTGCACCGGGTAGCCCGGCAGGCTATCCGCCAGCAGCCGCTGGCGCCGCAGCTTCATCAGGATCCGGTTGCGCAGGGCGAGCCAGCCGTTGCCCTGCAGCTGCGCCAGCACTCCGCAGTCGTGGCCCTGCTCGCGCAGCGCCAGGATCAGTTCATGACTGCTCGACTCCGAGCCTCCGACCCTTTGAGGCAGATAACCGTGGCCGGTGGCGAAGAGTATTTTCATTCCCGCAGTGCTCCCAAGGTCAGACAAAGTCACGGCCTCCCGGCAGACGCTTGCGCAGGCTCTGCATGCCGTAGAAGGCCAGGAAGGGTGTCAGGGAGGGATGGCGCGCGAAGATCCCGCCCGCATCCCGCAGCCGTCGGCGCTTCAGCGCGTCGACGAAACGGGTGAACTCGATGTTGAGATCGACGGACCACTGGCGCTGCCGGAGGGCCCGGTGCAGCGCCGCATCCGACTGCACCTCGGGACGCTCCAGCACCGCCCGGTTGGCGGCACTGAGCGCCTGCAGGTCCGAGAGAGCCAAGCGCCGCGACAGAGAGCCCGGAGTCAGGCGGTAGCGATAACGCGCTTCCTCGTCGATGACGCAGCGGGCGCCGGCCAGCAGGGCCTCCAGCAGAAAGTGGAAGTCCTCGGCGATCCGCAGCCGCTCGTCCTGGCGCAGGCCGTGGTGTTCGACGAAGGTCCTGCGGAACAGGGGCTTCAGGTAGCCCAGCTTGAACCCCGGTGTGAGGAAGAGATTGCGGCGCGCGAAAGTCGCCGCCGACAGGGGTTGCGAGAAGATCGGATCGCCGGCGCCCAACGCCCGGCCGCGCGCCCGGCCGGTCGCGGAGACCAGGGCCAGGTTGTCGGCCACCACATCGGCCTGCCGGGCCTCGCCCAGCGCCACCAGGCGGGTGAGCCGGTCCGGCGCGTAGCTGTCGTCGGCGTCCAGCAGGGCAAGCCACTCACCGCGCGCCACGGCCAGCGCGCGGTTGCGCGCCGCGGCTGCGCCGCGGTTCACAGATGCCCGCAGCACCCGCACCCGCGCATCCTGCCGGGCCACGCTCTCCGCCCAGGTCACCGTCTCGTCGCGCGAGCCGTCGTCGGCAACGATGACCTCCAGGTCATCGAGAGTCTGAACCAGCACCGATGCCAGGGCCGCCTTCAGGCCCGGCCCCGCGTTGTAGGCGGGGATCAGCACCGAGACTCTCGGTCGTGCCGGGGAAAGAGGCTCAGTAATACTTGCGGAAACTGCGGCTGGCATATCCCACCATGTAAGGATTCGACTTGGCACTGCGGTTCAGCTTGGCTTGGGTCATCACGACGCCGGAGAGGTGCGCGCGGCCACGGCGCAGCCGCTGCAGGGTGGCGGCGACGAAGCGCCGGGGTGTGCGCTGCCAGCGCACGATGACCACCGTCTGATCGGCCAGTTCCGCCAGGGTGGCGGCATCGGAAACCGCGAGCACCGGTGGCGCATCCAGGCAGACGAGGTCGTACTGCTGGGCGGCGGCGGTGATGAAGCGGGCCAGCTTGGGCGAGCGCAGCACCGCCAGCGGATCGTCCACCCGGCTGCCGGGCGCGATGGTCGAAAGGCCGCTTTCCTCATCCACCTGAACCACCTGCTCCAAGGGGCAGTCGGACAGCACGTAGTCGGCAAGGCCAAGGCCGCGCTCCTCGTCGGAGGCCCGCAGGTCGCAATCGATGCGCAGCACGCTGAGGCCGCCGCCCGCCAGCGAACCACAGAGACTGCGCGAAAAGATCGACTTGCCCTCATTGGGCGCGGAGGAGGTCACCAACAGAACGTTGCCGAGGTCGAAGGCCCGCCGGTCGACGCGCAGGGCGGCATAGACGCCCTTGTGGGCTTCAGCGAAGGCGGAGTTCGGCTCCTGTGCCAGGAAGCGGCCCAGCCCCTCCCCCTGTACCTTGCGTGGCGCAACCCGCGGAATGACGGCCAGGACCGGCAGTCCGCTGGCGAGCTGAAGCTCCTCCGGACTGCGGAAGCCCGGCACTGACAGTTCGAGGAGCAGAATGATCAGGCCGCCGATTCCGCAGCCGAGCACGGCGGCGATGGCGTAGTTCAGCTTCGTTTTCGGGAAGGAGGGGCCGGTCGGGATGCTGGCCAGCGCGAGGATGCGCGACTGCGCCTGGTCGTAGTTCAGCTGCGAGGTCTCCTTGTACCGGCTGAGGAAGCTCTCGAAGACTCCCCGGGTGGCCTCCGCCTCCCGCTGCAAGGCACGCAGCTCGATCTGCGCCGCGTTGAGGGCATCTGAATCCTGCTGCAGATCGGTCAGCGAGGCGCGGATCGAGGTTAGGCGCTGCTGGGCAACCTGCCGCTCATTCTGCAGGCTGGCGAGCAGGCGCTGGGCCTCTTCCTGCATCTGCTGCTGGCGCTTCTCCAGCTGCGAGCGCAGGGTGACCACCTTGGGGTGACGCGGCCCCAGGGTGCTTAGCAGCTCCGATTCCTCCTGGCGCAGCCGCATCTCCTCCAGCCGCAGTTCGTCGATCACGGTGGAGGCCACGCCGTCGAAGGCCGCGGTGCCGCCACGCGCATTCATGGCGGCACGCAGCCGGCTCAGCTTCTCGTTGACGGTATCGAGTTCCAGCTGCGCGTCGATCTGCTTGCGGTCCAGGGCAAAGATCTGCTCGGCCAGCAGTTCGCTGTCGTCATCGGAGATGATCGGCGTGGTCTCGCGGAACTCTTCCACTGCGCGCTCGGCCGCCTCCACGTCTGCGCGCAACTCCTCGATCCGTCCGCCGAGGAAGCTGTTCGCGCCGGCCAGGGCTTGGGTCTTCAAGCTGACCTGGTCCTCCAGGTAGGCCTCGGCGACGGCGTTGGCGATCTGCTGGGACAGCAGCGGGTCGCTGGTGGTGTAGGAAATGGTGATCACCCGAGAGGCTCCCTGGATGGCGACGTCCAGCTTGGAGAGGAAACCGCCGAGGATGCGCGTCTCGCCCCAGTTGCGCCGCGCCTCGTCAGCCGGCAGGTCCCAGGCGCCCGGCGCCTGCGCCAACTCCATGCCGCGCGGGCCCGAGGGCTGCCCGCGCAGCCAGGCGATCACCGGCGAGAACAGCCCCTTCACTGCCGACTTTACCTCGTCGGTCAGGCCCGGCTCCTGCGGCCGCAGCGACGGGTTGAACTCCGCCAGGGCGGCCAGCCCCAGGCCGTCGACCACGCGCTGCGCCACCGCCGGCGAGCGGATGACCTGGACCTCGCTCTGCATGGTCTCCAGGCTGACCGGCAGATTGGAGATCACCGATTCAATCTCAATTACCTTCTGCTGGCGCGGTTCGACGATGACCGAGGCCGTCGCGGTGTAGCGCGGCTCGATAACGCCATTGGCGATGATCGCACCGGACAGAGCAATTAGCAGGCAAAGGCCGATGATCCATTTGCGGCGCCAGACGACCGCCAGTACCTGCATCACCGACAAGCTCATGAACCCGGGATCAGGTCTCTGTCCCGCCGAGTGCTCGTGCTGCGTCGTCATAGAAGTGCCATACTCCACCCTTCTCGCTCCACTTCCCTTAACCTCTGCACCTTCTCAACACCCCCCCGCTTTGCTCAAAGCTAACAAAGACATGGCGGCGTTTTTTCGCGAGGCGCAGGATGCTCGAGAAAAGACACAATGCGCGTTGCGTCTCATGCGCCGTGCACCTCCCTGTACTCCTCATAGCCCCTGCCGAAGGTGCTGGAGAGAATCCCGCAGCCGCGGCAAAGCGTGTAAAGCGGGCGCACGATGCGGTGCTTGCGGCCGAAACCCAGGACCACCAGGTTGCCAATGAACAGCCCGCCACCGACACCGATGCGCGCGAGGCCGCGCAGCAGATTGACCGGGCGGCGCCAGGCGCCCTTGCGCCGGCCGCGCAGAAACAGCTCCGCCTCGACGTTGCCGGTGCGGTACCAGCGCCTCAGCAGCCAGGCGAGGCGCGCCCGACTGGGCGGCACCACTTCATGAACCACCGCATCGGCGGCATAGACGATACGCCCGCCGGCATCCAGCAGGTCGCGGAACAGCATGGTGTCCTCTCCGCCCGTCAGGGCGAAGCGGTGATCGAACGCCAGCCCGAGGGCCTGAAGTCGCCGCAGGTCAATCAGGACATTCCCGGTGAAAGCGTCGTCGAGTTCCGCGCCATCGGGGAAATTGGGCGATGCGAAGAAGCCGCCTGCGATCATCCAGTCTGGCGCCTCGGGCCCGAAGAGCGGCTGCACCGCGCCGACGACGACCGTCGCGCCACTGCGCCGCTGAGCAGCCAGCAAAGCCGCGAGCCAGCGCGGCGCCGGCACCTCGTCGTCGTCGATGAAGACGATGAAGTCGCAGTGGAGCGCCGCTGCCTTGAGAAGCGCCGCGTTGCGGGCATAGGTGATGCCGCGGCGCGGCTCGGAGACATAGTGCAGCGCCCAGGGCATGCCCGGCGCGGCCGCCGTAACCTGCGGGGCCGCCTCGGCCGTGGCGCTGTTGTCGACGATCACCGCCTCGACCTCGACCTCCGCCGGCACCTCCTGTGCGGCGAGCCCCTCGAGCAGTCGCTGCAGCCCCTGCGGGCGTCGAAAGGTGGCCGCGCAGAGCGCTACACGCATGACACAGCCTCCCCGACGCAAGGACGATAGACTTGCGCCGCGCACGCCCCGGCCACCCAGGAGATCTCTCGTCCGTGCCCACGACCCGACGCAACGGCCTTCCGCCCCTTCGGCAGGCGACCGCCGGCCTGGCGGCCTTCATCCTGACACTCTCGAGCCTGCTCGCCGGCGCCGGCGAAGCCTCCGCTCCCGGCTTCCGCGACGACCTGGATGGCTGGGACAAGGCGCGCTGGCTGAAGTCGCACGACTGGGCCAACGGGTGGGAGAAGAACATCACCGGCTGGCTGGGCCAGAACGTCCGCTTCCGCGACGGCCGCATGCTGCTGCGCCTGACGGATAGCGGCGCCGCCGGCCGGCCCTATTCCTCCGGCGAGTACCAGACCCACGGCTTTTTTGGCTATGGGCGCTTCGAGGTGCGGCTGAAGTCGGTCGCCGCCCCGGGCGTCGTCACCGGCTTCTTCACCTACACTGGCCCCACCTTCGGGACGCCGCACCACGAGATCGATTTCGAGTTCCTCGGCAAGTCGCCGCGCCAGGTGCAGCTCAACTACTTCACCGACGGGGTCGGCGGCCACCAGACCGACATCGATCTCGGTTTCGACGCCTCTACGGACTTCCACACCTACGCCTTCGAATGGCGCCCGGAGTCGATCCGCTGGTTCGTCGACGGACGCCTGGTGCACGAGGAGACCGGGACGCGCGGTCCGCTGCCCTCTCTGCCCGGCAAGATCTATCTGGATCTCTGGGCCGGCCGGGACCTCGACGACTGGCTCGGCCGCTTCGACTACCCCGGACACCCCCTGCTGGCGGAGGTCGACTGCGTCGCCTTTCGCCCGCTGGGCAGCACAGAGCCCGCCTG
>ENA-ORCZ01000652-ORCZ01000652.1-marine-metagenome-genome-assembly--contig:-NODE-652-length-12233-cov-2.847318_pt1 | contig 12233 bp, 15 predicted proteins | sample MGYA00237785_ERZ508519 | MGnify/ENA primary metagenome ERZ508519 (study PRJEB26189, sample SAMN06268790) | marine metagenome | isolation source: Bioluminescent Bay, La Paraguera, Puerto Rico | place...
TGCCGGTGGTGGGCACCGATGGTGGGCGCAGCGAGCAGCCGGTACTGCGCGTCGGCAGCTTCTCGGCCTTCACCAGCGACGCCTTCCTGCGTTACGACGCCGATGCCGGCGAGCTGCTGGTGCCGCCGCGTCAGCCGTCCGGCAAGGGCCTGATCGAGGATTACTTGAAAAGCTCCGATGCCCTGGCCACGCTGCCGGTCGACCCGAGCCGGGGTACCCTGCTGGCGCAGTTGCAGCGCCAGCCGGACCTGTGGGATCGCGTCAAGCAGGGCGGTCTGGTCGGTGGCGTGATCCTGGTGCTCGGCGCCATTGGCCTGCTGCTGGCGATCTGGCGCATGGTCTATCTCGGTGGCATTGGCCGCAAGGTTGGAAGCCAGATGCGCGAGCTCAATCATCCGCGCGACGACAACCCGCTCGGCCGCATCATCGGCGTGCTGGGGCCCAAGCCGCAGCTGTCGGACCTGGAGACGCTGGAGCTCAAGCTGGACGAAGCCATCCTGCAGGAAACCCCGCCGCTGGAGCGCGGCCAACCGCTGCTCAAGCTGCTCGCCGCCGTGGCGCCGCTGCTAGGCCTGCTGGGTACCGTGACCGGCATGATCATCACCTTCCAGGCCATCACCCAGAGTGGTGGCGGCGATTCGCGGCTGATGGCCGACGGCATTTCCCAGGCGCTGGTGACCACGGTGCTGGGCCTGGTGGTGGCGATCCCGCTGCTGTTCCTGCACAGCCTGTTGGCCAGCCGCAGCAAGGCGCTGATCCAGCTGCTGGAGCAGCAGAGTGCGGGGCTGATCGCGCTGCATCTGTCCGGAGCACCACGCCGTGACTGATCTGCGCGCTCACTGGCTGAGTGTCGTCGACAGCGGTCACGCGCTGCTCGACTTCATGACCGCGGGTGGGGTGGTGATGTGGGCATTGGCCGGCCTCTGCGTGCTGTATTGGACGCTGGTGTTCGAGCGCCTGTGGTTCATGCGTCGGGTCTTCCCGCATTGGGTAGAGTCGCGCCGGCAGGCCTGGGCGCAGCTGGCCGATGAACCCGGCAGCTGGCAGCGCGCCGTGCGCCTGGCCTGGCTGGCGCAGGCACAGCAGCAGCTGTCCGGCCCGCTGCGGTTGAGCAAGACGCTGGTTGCGATGTATCCGCTGCTCGGCCTGCTCGGCACGGTCAGCGGCATGATCGCGGTTTTCGATGTGCTGGCGCTCAGCGGCACCGGCAACCCTCGCGGCATGGCTGCGGGCGTCTGGCAGGCGACCCTGCCGACCATGGCCGGCATGGTGCTGGCCATCACGGGATTGTTCAGTCTGGCGCGCCTCGAGCGAATCGCGCGCCAGTCTCTCGACCGGCTGGCCGACCAGCTGCGTCACGATTGAGGATTAGCGGGATGCGTATGCGTCGTCACCATTACCAGCAGGAAGAAGACACCGGCATCGATCTCACGCCGATGCTCGACGTGGTCTTCATCATGCTGATCTTCTTCATCGTCACCAGCTCCTTCATCAAGGAGTCGGGTGTCGAGGTCCAGCGCCCGCAGGCCGATACCGCGAGCACGCAGGACAAGGGCAACATCCTTATCGCCGTCACCGCCGATGGCCAGGTCTGGATCGACAAGCAGGCGGTGGACGTGCGCAGCGTCCGTGCCCATGTCGAGCGGATGCGGGTGGATCAGCCCGAGGGCGCGGTGGTTGTCCAGGCAGACCAGGATGCTCGCACCGGCCTTGTGGTACAGGTCATGGACCAGGCGCGCCAGGCCGGCGTGCAGGACGTGGCGCTGGCTGCCAGCACGGGGTCGCGCTGATGCAACCGCGGCTGGTCCGTTTCAGTCTGGCCTTCGTCGCCGCCTGCGTCGTGGCGCTGCTGCTGTTCGCCCTGATGCTGAGCATGGTCAACCCGCCGCGCAGCAAGATTCAGGAAGACCCGCTGGCGATTGCCAATTTCGTGCGTATGGATGGACGCAACGAAGACAGCGCCACGCGCACTCGCCAGCAGGCGCCGCAACCGCCACAGCCGAAGACGCCGCAACCGCCGACGCCGCCGGCGCCGAACATGGCCACGCCGGATGCCAACCTGCCGAAGCTCGACCTCGATCTGCCGAGCATCGATGCGGGCATTTCGGTCGCGACCGCGCCGGCGCCCAGCCTGTCCGGCCTGACCGCTGCGCAGAGCGCGCCTGCGGCCGCTCCGGCACCGGCTAGCGCGGCGGTCGAGGCGGCTGGCAAGCCGGGTGGCCCCGAGCAGGAAGTCATGCCGCTCAACGACGTGCGCCCGGAATACCCCTATCGCGCCCGACAGCAGGGCATCGAGGGCCATATCAAGCTTGCCTTCACCATCAATCCCCAGGGGCGGGTGGAGAACATCCGCGTACTGGAGGCGTCACCACGCAACGTGTTCGATCGCGAGGCCCGGCGTGCCGCGGCCCGCTGGCGTTTCGCCCCGCGTACCGAGAACGGCGCGCCGGTAGCCCGAGAAGCCGTTAAAACCCTGCACTTCCGCCTGCAAGGAGAACGCTGAAATGCTTCGTCTGCTGCTTGTGCTGACCCTTTCCCTCGCTGCTTCGGTCCAGGCTGCCCAGACCATCGACCCGGCCGTGTTCATGGCGCTCGAGCGAGCGCAGACCGCGCAGAGCAAGGGCGATTATGCGGCTGCACGCAAGGCGCTGGACGGCGCTAGCGCCAAGCCGGGGAGCAGCGAAGAGGCTTTGCTCTGGCGCAGCCGAGGCTATCTGGCCTGGGCCGAAGGCAACAGCCGGCAGGCGCTGGAGTGGCTGGACAAGGCCGTGGCCAGCGGCAAGCTGGACGAGCAACTGCTGGCCGGCGAGCGCCTCAATCTGGCACGCCTGAACCTGGTCGAGGGGCGCTATGCCAAGGTCGTCAGCCTGCTGGGCTCGGCCAATCAGGCCGACGAGGAGATCCTGCAGATGCTGGTGCAGGCCTATCAGGGGCTCGGTCAGCATGCCAAGGCCCTGCCGCTGGCCGAGCGTTACGTGCAGGCCAATCCGAAAGCCGGCGACACCTGGCTGCAGTTCCTGGTCGCCGGCAATGCCGAACTCAAACGCTATCAGGCCGCCGAACGCTGGCAACAGAAACTCTTGCTGCGCCATCCCGATCAGGTCAAGGCCTGGCGGCAGCTCGCCGGTCTTCAGCAGCTGGCCGGTGCCGAGGATCGCGCGCTGGCTACCCTACGGGCGGCGCACACCAAGGGGCTGCGCTTCACTGAGGCGGAACTGGACAACCTGGTCGCGCTCGCGAGTGCCGCCGGGCAGCCATGGCAAGGCGCCAAGCTGCTCGAAGGCATGCTGGCGTCACGCTTGCTGCCGAGCAACGCCAGTCGTCAGGAGCGCATGGGCATGCTCTGGTGGCAGGCCCGCGAGCGCACCGAGGCGGCGAAGATCTACCGCCAGCTGGCGACCCAGACCGGCAGCGCCAAGTTCTGGATGAACGTGGCACAGCTCGAACTGGAACAGGCCCGCTGGCAGGCCGGGCTTGACGCGCTCAAGCATGCCGAGCGGGCCGGCGCCGAACGTCGTCGCGTGCGTGAATGGCGCGAGTGGGCGGAAGGCGAACTCAGTTTCGAGCGTGAGAAGCAGATCGCCAGCGCGCACTGACCGCTGGCATAAGCGCAATCGCCACCGCGTTGCCGGATGGCGGTCACTGCAACTCGTAGGGATAGATCTTCTGCGCCTGCATGCGGTAGCCGGCCTCCGCCAACTCGCTGCTCGCATGCTCGACGCGCATGGGTCCTTCGATCCAGAACGGCTCGTACAGCGCTTCTACCCGCACGCCCAGTTCACTGGTGGCATGCACGATCTGGTTGGACGGCGGTGGTGGCACATGGATGCAGGCGCCGAAATAGGGCACCAGCAGGAACTCAATGACGCGCCCTTCGTCGGTCATGTCCAGCGGCACGATATAGCCTGGCAACTTCACCATCTGCCCATCGAGCGCTTCGACCACTGGTGCGGCCGGCGACTGCTGTGCCGCAGCCGGGCCGGCCTCGGCGGCGAGCGCATCGGCGAGCTGCGACATGTCATGTATCGCCAGCGGCGGTGGCGGCGGAGGGGCTCCTTCCGGAATCAGCTCCGACCATTGCAGCAGACGGACTTCAGCCGCGTGCAGGGGCAGCGCGCAGGTCAGGAGCAGGGCGAACAGCAGGCGAGGCATGGGCTTCCTCATAGTCGGATCGACAGGCCATCGGCAAGCGATTGGCGATACGCCCGCCAGGCCGGCACGCTGCCCATCAGCAGCGCGGCCAGCAGGATAGCGCCGAGCAGGCTCCACTCATAGGCGCTCGGCCAGGCCAGCGGCAGATACAGGCCGTACAGGCTCTGCAGTGGCGCCTGTGCGATGGCGATCCCTGCATACAACAGGGCCAGCCCCAGCAGCGTGCCCGCCAGCGCCAGACCGAAGGCCTCGATGATCAACAGCGCGGCGATATGCCAGGGGCGAGCACCCACCGAGCGCAGGATCGCCATCTCCCGGCGACGTTCGTTGAGGCTGGTGAGGATCGCCGTCAGCATGCCGATCAACCCGGTCAGCACGACGAACAGCGAGACCACGAACAGCGCCTTCTCGGCTGTGCCCATCAGGCTCCAGAGCTCCTGCAGCGCGACGCCGGGCAGGATCGCCAGCAGCGGCTCGCCGCGGTACTGGTTGATTTCCCGTTGCAGGGTGAACGTGGCGACCTTGCTGTTCAAGCCGAGCAGAAACGCCGTGATCTGCTGCGGTTGCAGGTCGAGCGCGCGCGCCTGATCCGCATCGATACGCGCCGCGCCGCGCGCCGGCACGCCGTTCTGCCAGTCGATGTGCAGCGCTTCCATGCCGGCCAGGCTGATGTGCAGGGTGCGGTCGACCGGCGTGCCGGTGCGCTGCAGCACGCCAACCACGCGGAACGGCTTGTCATCGTGCTGCACCAGGCTGACCCGAGCGACGCCATGGGCCAGCACGATACTGTCGTCGAGCCGGTAGCCCAGCGCGCTGGCCACTTCGGCGCCCAGTACCACCTCGAACGGGTCGCTTTCGAAGGCGCGGCCTTCGGCCAGCTGCAGCGGCTGCTTGCGGCCGTAGCGGTAATGCTCGAAATAAGCGCCGCTGGTGCCCATCACCCGATAACCGCGATGGGAGTCGCCGAGGGAAATCGGGATCGCCCAGTCGACACGCGGGTGTTCGGCGAAGTGCTGGTAGCTGTCCCAGCGGATGTTGTTCGTCGCGTTTCCGATGCGAAACACCGAATAGAGCAGCAGATTCACCGAGCCGGAGCGGGCGCCGACCACCAGATCGGTGCCGCTGATGGTGCTGGCGAAGCTGGCGCGGGTTTCGCTGCGTACCCGTTCGACGGCGAGCAGCAGGCACACCGAGAGCGCAATGGCGAATACGGTCAGCAGGGCGGTGAAGCGGCGATTGTTCAGGCTCGCCAGGGCCAGGCGCAGGAGATACATCGCTCAGCACTCCGGCGCGCGTGCGGCGCGATTGAGATCGGCCAGCGACAGGCTGCGGTCGAACAGCGATGCGAGGCTCTGATCGTGACTGACGAACAGCAGGCTGGCACCCGCCGCCCGGCACTCGGAAAACAGTAATTGCAGGAAGGCTTCGCGACTGTCCGCATCCAGTGCCGAGGTCGGTTCGTCGGCGATGACCAGCTCGGGCTGGCCGATCAGCGCTCGGGCGGCAGCCACGCGCTGCTGCTGGCCGATGGAGAGCGCGTCGGCCCGCCGCTCGAACAGCTCCGGCGCCAGCCCCAGGTGCTCCAGCAGGCTGGCCGCGGCGGCGTCCGTGCTGCCGTGCCGCTTGTGCGCACGTTCGGCACGTAGCCGCGAAAAATGGCAGGGCAGACCGACGTTTTCGCGTACCGAGAGAAAGGGCAGCAGGTTGAACTGCTGAAAGATGTAGCCGGTGTGATCGACCCGGAAGCGATCACGGGCGCCGGCCGACAGGCTGCCGAGGTCGCGGTCGAGCAGGCGCACGCTGCCGCGCGCGGCCTTCTGCACGCCGCCGATCAGACCGAGCAGGGTGGTCTTGCCGCTGCCCGAGGGGCCTTTGAGAAACAAGCTCTCGCCGCGCTCGAGGCGAAAGCAGGGGATGTCCAGCAGCTCGGCCTGGCGTGGCCAGGCGAAGCCGAGGTTGTCGATTGCGAGAAGTGGAGCGGTCATCGATGTCCAGTGCCGGTTCAGAAAGGCAGCTGCGTGCGCGCCGGGGTCAGTTCCGCGCCCTGTTGGCCGTTGGGGCCGATCAGTTGTACCTGAATCTTCTCCGTGCCGGGGAAGCGTTCGAACAGGCCCTTGAGATCCAGCGCCTGGAGCGACCCCGGATTGCTGCAATCGAACTGGTAGCTTGCCTCGATATCGCTGTGGCCGCCGTGTTCGTCTGCGGCGGCATGGCTGTGTTCGTGCTGGTGGTCATTGTCCTGGTCGCGGCGCTGGTAACCGGCATGGGCCGAGCCGAGCAGTTCGCCATGCAGCTGTTGTTCGCTCACCACGCAGTCGGCAGCCTTCGGCAGGCCGAACAGTGTCGCCGGCTGCTCGAGTTGGGCCCGCGCCTTGGCGATCTTCGCTTCGTCCGCTGGCGTGGCAGGGGCGTGTTCGAAGCCGACCAGGTTCATGGCCGGGCTGATGAACTCCAGTTCTAGACGCTTGCCATCCAGCGCGGCATTCAGGCGAGCCGCACCATGTTCGTGGGCGCCGAGGCTGGCAGCTTCTTCATGTTCGTGATGATGATCTTCATGTGCTTGGCTGTAGCTCAGGGGCAACAGAAGCACGGGGACGGCGAGCAGTAAGTGGCGCATGGTCAGCTCCATTGGCAAGGTCCGTTACGTTATAACAACTTTGCCGCTTGGCTGGCCAGCGCGGTCCGTGCATGTGAGCATGAACGCATATTTCAGGAGGGATAGCATGATCCGAATCCGCGGACGCATAGGGGACTGGCCGGTCGATCTGGAAATCGAACTGGGCGAACAGGACTGGTCGGGCCTGGCGCGTGGGCTGGGCGCCGTCGAGATCAGCTCGGTCGGGCGGCCTGCAACGGCGGCTTCGCCGCCGGCCGATGCCCTCTGGCACAGCGCCCGGGAATGCCTGCGCAGTGCCGGGAAGCTGGAAGGGCCGCAGTTGTTCGCCGAGCTGGAGGCGATCACCGGGAGCGCGCAACTGGCCAAGCGGTTGCTGGTGCGGCTGCGTCATTGCGATGAGGTGCGGGTCGAGCATGGCGCCGATTCGGCCTGCTATCACTGGATCGGCGAGCCCGCTGACGGACTCGCCACCAGCGGCGGCCGGGATCAGTAGATCGCCTGATAGAGCTTGCGGCGATACAGCGTCACCAGCGGATGGTCGTTGCCGAGCAGGTCGAAGACCTGCAGCAGGGTCTTGTGCGGCAGCCCGTCGGCATAGCTTCGGTTGCGCACGAATAGTCTGAGCAGCCCGTCCAGCGCCGCTTCATACTGCTGCCGCGCCAGCTGCTGGACGGCCAGCTGGTATGCCGCCTCGTCATCCTCGCCGTTCTGCGCCAGGCGGCTCTTCAGCGTGGCGGCATCGGGCAGGTCATTGGCCTGACGCAGGAACGTCAGCTGCGCGCGCGCGCCGGCCAGTGCCTGCTTGTGCTCATCGCCCTTCACGGCATTGAGCACGGTTTCCGCCTCGCCCAGCTCGCCGCGCTCGGCCAGGCAGCGCGCGTACAGGATCAGGCCGGCGGCGTTCTCGTTGTCCTCGCTGAGCAGCTGCTGCAGCTGCGCCTCGGCGTCGGCAAAACGGCCTTCGGCGAAGGCCGCCTCAGCGCTTTCCAGCAGATTGCCCTGTGGCGTTGTCGGGGCCTGTACGTGAGGCTCAAGCATGGCGCGAATCGCGGATTCCGGCTGCGCACCGGCGAAACCGTCCACCGGCTGGCCGTCCTTGAACAGCACCACGGTGGGCAGGCTGCGGATGCCGAAGCGGGCGACGACGTCCTGCTCGATGTCGCAGTTGACCTTGGCCAGCAGCAACTCGCCCTGGTACTCCTCGGTGATCTTCGCCAGCAAGGGCATCAGCGCCTTGCATGGCGCGCACCATTCGGCCCAGAAATCCACCAGCACCGGCTTGTGGAACGAGTTCTCGAGCACCAGCTGTTCGAAACTGGCGGTGGTGACATCGAAGATATAGGGCGTCTGGCTCATCGGAATTCTCGTCGGCGACGGGTGACTGGGAAGCTGTGCATGGTAAGTGGGGGCGCGGCATGCAGGAAGCAAGGGCTCGCGCGACGGATGTCATTGGACTAAGGTTGCGCCGGCTTCGGCGTTACGGCAGCGATCCTGCCGCCGAGGCGAAACCCTTTTCCTAGACCGGTGCGGCGTTTGCAGTCGCGCGTCATAAGGAGCTTCACATGTCCGTTCTCTCCGATTTCCGGGAGCGCTATCTCGTGCGCTTCTGGTCGCCCCTGCCGGCGCTCGTCGCGCTGGGTGTCGCCTCCGCCTACTACTTCGCCATCACCGGAACCTTCTGGGCCGTCACCGGCGAATTCACCCGCTGGGGTGGGCACATCATTTCCTGGTTCGGCTACACCCCGCAGGAGTGGAGCTATTTCAAGCTGATCGGCCTGGCCGGTACGCCGCTCGATCGCATCGACGGCGTGATGATCATCGGCATGCTGCTTGGCGCGCTGTGTGCGGCGCTGTGGGCAAATAACGTCAGCCTGCGTTGGCCGACCAGCAGACGTCGCCTGCTGCAGGGTCTGGTCGGCGGCATCATCGCCGGCTTCGGTGCGCGTCTGGCCATGGGCTGCAACCTGGCGGCCTTCTTCACCGGCATTCCAATGTTCTCGCTGCATGCCTGGGCCTTCATGCTGGCCACCGTGGGCGGCGCCTGGGTCGGCGTGAAGATCTGCCTGCTGCCCTGGCTGCGCACGCCGCTGAAAGTCGGTAGCCAGGCCAGTTCGCTGTTCGGTGACGTGGAAGGCACGCGGCGGCGGGCCTCGTTGCAGGCGCGCCTCGGCACCGGGGTGGCGGTGCTGGCCATCGCATTCGCCGCCTGGCGCTTCGATACCTCGCTGGTGCTGGGCATGGCGGTGCTGTTCGGCTTGTTGTTCGGCGGGCTGATCGAGCGCGCACAGATCTGCTTTACCAGTGCCGCGCGCGATCTCTGGACCACCGGCCGAACCCGCGCTGCCTACGGCATCCTGCTGGGCATGGCTGTGGCTTGCGTCGGTACGTTCGGTGCCATCGCGCTAGGGGCAAGCTCGAAGATTTTCTGGATGGGGCCGAACGCGATTCTCGGCGGCGTGCTGTTCGGCATCGGCATCGTCGTCGCCGGCGGCTGCGAAACCGGCTGGATGTATCGCGCCATGGAAGGGCAGGTGCACTTCTGGGTGGTCGGCGTCGGTAATGTCATCGGCGGCACACTGGTGGCGGTGTACTGGGACGAGCTCGGCACGTCGCTGGCGCTGCCCTATCCGAAGATCAATCTGCTGGAGAGCTTCGGCCCGGCCAGCGGGTTGCTCCTGACCTTCGCCGGGCTGGCCGTCGCCATGTTGCTGGTGCACCTCAACGCACGTCGTTTCCAATCGAAAAGGAGTCCTGCCCGTGAGCCAGGCCAAACCGAATCTCTCGCTTGATCTGCGGGGCGAGCACTGCCCGTACAACGCCATCGCCACGCTGGAAACCCTGGCGACCATGCAACCAGGGCAGTTGCTGGAAGTGGTGACGGACTGTTCGCAGTCGGTGCACGGCATTCCCGAGGACGCCACGGCCAAGGGTTACAACTGCCTGGCGGTGGAGCAGCACGGTCCGCTGTTCCGCTTTCTCATCGAAGTGCCGTGCTGAGCGGGTCATGTGACGGTCGTTATGGCGCTGCCAGCGGCCAGCGTCCCAGCGCGTCGTAGCGCACGCCGCCCGGCATTGCCGTCGACAGATAGAGGCCGAAGTGGTCGGCGTGCCAGGCGAAGCCCGGTGCGGCGCCGCTCGGTCGGCTGCTGGCCTGGCGGGCCAGCGTCAGGTGCGGGAGGAATGGCCGGCTGTCGAGCACCACGCCGAGCGCGGCCAGATGCTCGGCGAGGGTAGCGACCAGCCTCGACAGGGCCTGCGGCGTCGTGCTCGGTTGCAGGCAGATGAAGCCCTTGCCGATGGTGATGAGCCGGTCCAGCCGGAGGTCGAATGCCGTCCCCTCGATGCCTGATGCCATGGTCAGCAGCGCATCCAGCCGCTCCTTCGGCTGAGCACCGAGAAAGGCCAGGGTCATGTGCAGATTGGCTTCGGCCACCGGGCGCCCGTCGAATGCCTGGCCGTCACGCCAGGCGCAGATGGCCGTCGCCTGCTCGGGCGGGCAGGGCAGGGCGAAGAACAGGCGCAGACTTTCCTCGCTCATGGTGTCTCCGTATGGCTAGCGCGTCGCGTGGTAGAGGCTCACTTGGCGAAACTCCGCCGGCTCTGCCAGATCCGGCCAGGTGCAGGCATCGAGTACGTCCAGGCGCTCGTACAGCGGGTGGGCGAAGTCCCGCACGCGGGAATCGGCCACCAGCGCTTCCCGGCCTCGGCTGAGAAACTGGTCCAGCAGCGGCAGGTTGGCGCGGTCGTAGAGCACATCGGCGACGAGGATCAGATCGAAGCGATCCGCTTCGCCGAAGAAGTCCTGCGAATAGCGTAGCTCGACACCGTTGAGCGCGGCGTTCGCCCGGCAGGCGGCGAGCGCCAGCGGGTCCAGGTCGCAGGCCACCACCTCGGCCGCTCCTGCCTTGGCCGCGGCGATGGCGGCGACGCCGGAACCCGCGCCGAAATCTAGCACGCGCTTGCCGCGCACCCAGTCCGGGCGCTCGGCCAGCCAGCGGGCCAGGACCAGCCCGCTGGCCCAGCAGAAACACCAATATGGTGGCTCGTCGAGAATGCGCCGGGTCTCCTCGGGGCTGAAGGCGCGATCCATGTTGGCGGCATCGATCAGCCAGAGGCGCAGCTCGGTGTCCGGCAGCGTCTCGGCGACCAGGCGGGCATCGCCCAGCAGTTCATGCAGCGCGGCCGGCAGCTGCGCCGGTGCGCTCACGGTGCCGGAACCAGCTGCAGCGGTCCGAGCCCCTGGCTGGCGGCACTCGATATGGTGCGCGGCGGCAGGCGCATGATCAGCTGGCCGGCGCGCGTGACGCGGCCGCGTAGCTCGACGCGCTGGCCGGCCGGGAAGGCGTCGGGGTTGAACTGGAGGATGAACGGCAGCTCACCGTCGCGGCCCTTGAGCTGCACGTTGCTGAGCAGGCGGTCGGGCTGGTCGCGACGGTCGACCTCCAAGAGCGCCAGCTCCACGTCGCTGCCGGCCGGTGCGCCGATCAGGCTGCCGCTCAGTTCGTTGAGCAGTTTGGAGTGGGGTGCGGTGCTCAGCTCGACGGAAGCCGTCGGTGGTTCGCTGGGTTGGCTGCCGCAGCCGACGAGCAGCGTCAGCAGGGCGGGCAGAACGAGAAAACGTGATGGCACAGACGGCCTCCTGAACGGCGATTGCGGGCTTGTATAGCAGCAAAGCCGTCGCCTTGTCTTGCCGGTCGGATGCGCTACCATGGCCGTCCCGACGTACGACCGATTCCAGCCCCATGCATTGTCCCTTCTGCGGTGCCCACGACACCAAGGTCATCGATTCCCGCCTGGTCGCCGAGGGCGATCAGGTGCGCCGCCGCCGCGAGTGCCTGGCCTGTGGCGAGCGCTTCACCACCTTCGAAACCGCCGAGCTGGTGATGCCGCGACTGATCAAGTCCGATGGCAGTCGCCAACCGTTCGACGAGCAGAAGCTGCGCGCCGGGATGCAGCGCGCGCTGGAGAAACGCCCGGTCAGCGTCGAGCGCCTGGAAGCTGCGATCGCCCATATCAAGCATCAGCTGCGCGCCACCGGCGAGCGTGAGATCAAGTCGCGCGTGCTCGGCGAGCTGGTGATGGCCGAGCTGCAGAAGCTCGACGAGGTCGCCTATATCCGCTTCGCCTCGGTCTACCGCCGCTTCCAGGACCTCAACGAGTTCCGCGAGGAAATCGAACGGCTGTCCCGCGAGCCGGCCAAGCCCGAATGACGACCGATCACGCCTGGATGGCCCGGGCGCTGCAGTTGGCGCGCAAGGGGCTTTATTCGACCCATCCGAACCCGCGGGTCGGCTGCGTCATCGTCGCCGATGGCGAGCTGGTCGGTGAGGGCTGGCACGTACGCGCCGGCGAGCCGCATGCCGAGGTCCATGCGCTGCGCCAGGCCGGCGAACGCGCCCGCGGTGCCACCGCCTACGTCACCCTCGAACCCTGCAGCCATTACGGGCGCCCGCCGCCCTGTGCC
>ENA-ORCZ01000654-ORCZ01000654.1-marine-metagenome-genome-assembly--contig:-NODE-654-length-12219-cov-2.795750_pt1 | contig 12219 bp, 9 predicted proteins | sample MGYA00237785_ERZ508519 | MGnify/ENA primary metagenome ERZ508519 (study PRJEB26189, sample SAMN06268790) | marine metagenome | isolation source: Bioluminescent Bay, La Paraguera, Puerto Rico | place...
GCGCGGTTCTTGTGCTGCGACTTCTCATCCTGGCACTGCACCACCACGCCGGTCGGCAGGTGAGTGATGCGCACCGCCGAGTCCGTCGTGTTCACGTGCTGGCCGCCGGCACCCTGCGAGCGGTAGGTATCGACACGCAGGTCCTTCTCCTCGACGTGAACGTCGACCTCCTCGGCCTCCGGCAGCACGGCGACCGTGGCCGCCGAGGTGTGGATGCGCCCGCCGGACTCGGTGACCGGCACGCGCTGCACACGATGCGCGCCGGACTCGAACTTCAGCCGCGCGAAGACTCCGGCCCCCGAAATCTGGGCGCTGGCCTCCTTGTAGCCGCCCAGCTCGTTCTCCGAGGCGTCCAGCATCTCGAAGCGCCAGCCCTTCAACTCGGCATAGCGCTGGTACATGCGCAGCAGATCCGCGGCGAAGAGCGCCGCCTCGTCGCCGCCGGTGCCGGCACGCACTTCCAGGATGGCGTTGCGGGCGTCGGCCTCGTCCTTGGGCAGCAGCAGGATCTTCAGCTTCTGTTCCAGCTCGGGCAGGCGGGCCTTCAGGTCGTGAAACTCGCTCTCCGCCAGGCCGCGCATCTCGGCGTCGGAGTCGGGATCGGCGATCAGCTCGGCAAGATCGGCCATCTCGTTCCGGGCGCCGCGCAGCTCCTCGATGCCCTGCACCACGGGGGTCAGGTCGGAATACTCCTTCAGCATGGCGGTATGCTCGGCCGAGCCCGGCTTGGGGTGGCTGGCCACCAGTTCCTGCAGCTCGTCATAGCGGCTGAGCACTCGATTCAGGCTGTCGTCGAGGTTCACGGGTCTCACCTACTCCTTGTCGGCAACGTCGCCGCCGTTTTGCGGCAGGGCGAAGAGGCGCCGGATCATGTCTTCCAACTGCGCGGCCAGGCCGGGGTCTTCCGCCACCGCCCGGCGCAGCGCTTCCGAGGGATCGTGCAGCAGCTTGTTGACCAGCAAACGGGTTGCCGCCTCCGCGTCCAACTCGCCACTTTCCAGGACTTCGCGGCGCACGTCGTCGAAATGGCGGCGCAATGCCACCACCGAGGGAGTCGCCGAACGCTCCGCCTGGGCACGCAGGAAGGCCGCCAGTTCATCCTCGACGATGCCCCAGGCCATGGCGCTGGCCGCGGCGCGCCCGCCGGACTGTCGGCTGGCCAGGCGTTCCAGGTCGTCCAGGTCGTAGACGAAGGCGTCTTCCAACTCGCCGCTGCCCGGCTCGAAATCGGCCGGCACGCCCGCATCGATCAGCAGCACCGGGCGGTGCCTGCGCCGCTTCAGCGCCGCCGCGACCTGGTCGCGCCTCAGAGTAAAACGCCCGGTGCCGGCGTCCGAGATGACGATATCGGCATCGGCCAGGTGCCGGTCAAGCTCCTCCCAAGGCGCGAAGTTGCAGCCCAGGCGCCGGGCGGTGGCTTCGGCGCGGCGCGGCGAGACATGCATCAGCAGGCGCTGACCGACTCCGGCGGCGGCGAAGTCATCGATCAGCATCTCGCCCATTTCGCCAAGCCCGAGCCACAGCAGGCTCAGTTCGTCGAAGCGGCCGAAGAGGTCGCGCGCTACCTGGGTGGCGACCAGCGTCATGGAGCTGGCCTGCTGGCCAACCGGCGTCTCGCTGCGCACCCGCTTGGCCGCAGCGAAGGCAGCCTGGCCGGCGGCGGCGAGGAAAGGCCCGGTGATCCCGGCGTCCTGCGCCGCCCGGAAGCACTGCTTCACCTGGCCCAGGATCTGCGGCTCACCCAGCACCTGGCTGTCCAGCGAGGCCGCCACCCCGATCAGGTGACGCAGGGCGTCGGGCCCCATGTGGCTATAGCTCTGCCCAGCAAGATCGGCCGGCGTGCAACCGGCGGCCTGGGCGATGACCTGCAGCAGCAACGCGGCGACCCGCTGGCCCGGGCGGGGCAGGACCAAGAACTCGATGCGCTCGCAGGTGGCCAGCACCAGCCCTTCCTCGCAGTCCAGACTCTTCAGCGCAGCGATCAGGCTGGACTGGTCCGGCTCCTCGGCGAAGAGGCTGTCGCGCAGCGCCCCTGCCACGCTGCGGGCGCTGACCCCGAACAGCAGCAGGCGGTTAAGGGGATCGTTTCGGGCCTGGGGATGAAGGTTGACGCCGGCGGCCGGCTCGCGCTGTGCCATGGCGGCACCGCTATGCAAAGCGGGAGAGGCGCTCGGTCAAGGCGTCGAGCGAGACGAGCTCCTGCTCTCCCGAATCAAGATCGCGCAAGGTGGCGCTCTTGGCCGCCAGCTCTTCGTCGCCGAACAGCAGGGCGGCGCGGGCGTTCATCTTGTTGGCGCGCTGCAGGCGCTTCTTCAGGTTGCCGGAATAGCCGAGTTCTACCACGAAGCCGGCGTGACGCAGTTCCTGGGTCACCTTCAGGGCTGTCGCCTGCGCGTCTTCGCCCACCGGCACCACGACGACAGGGCGTGGCGCGGGAATGTCCTCGGCCAGCAGCATGGCGAGGCGTTCGACGCCGGAGGCCCAGCCGACGCCCGGCGTCGCCGGGCCGCCCATGGTCTTGATCAGGCCGTCGTAGCGCCCGCCGGCCATGACCGCGCTCTGCGCGCCCAGGCGGTCGGTGGTGAACTCGAAGGCCGTGTGGCAGTAGTAGTCGAGCCCGCGCACCAGCCGCGGGTTCAGGGTATAGGCGATGCCCAAGCTGTCGAGCCCCTCGCGCACCGCGGCGAAGAAGTCGCGGCTTTCGCCGTTGAGAAACTCCTCGAAGAGCGGCGCATCCGCCACCAGCTTGCGGTCGCCTTCGTCCTTGGAATCGAGGATGCGCAGCGGATTGCGGGTCAGGCGGTCGCGGCTGTCCTCGGACAGGGCGTCGATGTGGGCGGAGAAGTAGCTGACCAGGGCCTCGCGATAAGCGGCGCGGCTCTCCGGGTCGCCCAGGGTGTTCAGTTCCAGGGTCACCGCGTCCTTCAGGCCCAGGGCCTCCAGGATCTGCTGACCGCAGGCGATCACCTCCACGTCGGCCAGCGGCTGCGGCACACCGATCAGCTCGACGCCGAACTGGTGGAACTGGCGCTGGCGGCCCTTCTGCGGACGCTCGTGGCGGAACATCGGCCCGGCGTAGAAGGCCTTCACCGGCACCTGCTGAGCCAGTCCGCCGGAGATGAAGGCGCGCGCCACCCCGGCGGTGTTTTCCGGCCGCAGCGTGATGCTGTCGCCTTCCTCCTCCTTGCCGCTGCCTTTTCCGGCCCCCATGACGAAGGTGTACATCTCCTTGGTCACGATGTCGGAGGTATCGCCCAGGGTGCGCTTGAAGACCTCGGTGAACTCGAAAATCGGCGTGGCCATCTCGAGGAAGCCATAGAGTGCCGCGACGTCGCGCGCGGTGTCGACCACCTTGCGGTGACGGCGCATGGCTTCAGGCAAAAGGTCGTGGGTGCCCCTGACGGGCTGCAGGCTGCTCAAGCGATCTGCTCCGGAAAGAGGCTAAGAGGCGGCCGCGGCGGGAGCCGGGGAGTCGGCATCTGCAGCGGCGTCCTCGGCGGCTTTCGCCGCCTCAATCTCCGCCGCCTTGGCCTCGACCATCTCGACCAGATGATCGACGATGTCGCCGTCCTTCAGGCGGTGGTCCGGCAGGCCGTTGACGTAGACCTGGTGGGTGCCGCGCCCGCCGCCGGTGAAGCCGATGTCGGTCATCAGCGCTTCGCCCGGGCCGTTCACCACGCAGCCGATCACCGAGACGGTCATCGGTGTGGTGATGTGGGCGAGGCGCTGTTCCAGCACCTCGACCGTCTTGATCACCTGGAACTGCTGGCGCGCGCAGGAGGGGCAGGAGATCACGTTGACGCCGCGGTGGCGCAGGTTCAGCGCCTTCAGGATGTCGAAGCCGGCCTTGACCTCCTCCACCGGGTCTGCGGAGAGCGAGACGCGGATGGTGTCGCCGATGCCGGCCCAGAGCAGGTTGCCCATGCCGATGGCGGACTTGATGGTACCGCTCCTCAGGCCCCCGGCCTCGGTGATGCCGAGATGCAGGGGATAGTCGCAGGCCTCGGCCAGGGCGGTGTAGGCGGCCACGGCCAGGAAGACGTCGGAGGCCTTGCAGGAGATCTTGAACTCGAAGAAGTCCTCGTCCTCCAGGATGCGCGCGTGGTTCAGCGCGCTTTCCACCATGGCCTCCGGGCAGGGTTCGCCGTAACGCTCCAGCAGGTTCTTTTCCAGCGAGCCGGCGTTCACGCCGATGCGGATCGAGCAGTTGTTGTCGCGAGCGGCCTTGACCACCTCGCGTACACGCTCGCGCGAGCCGATGTTGCCGGGGTTGATGCGCAGGCAGGCCGCCCCCGCCTCCGCCGCCTCGATGCCGCGGCGGTAGTGGAAGTGAATGTCGGCGACGATGGGCACCGTCACTTCCGGAATGATCTGCTTCAGCGCGGCGGTCGAGGCCTCGTCGGGGCAGGAAATTCGCACGATGTCGGCGCCCGCCACCTCCAGCGCCCGCACCTGCTCGATGGTCGCCTTGACGTCGCTGGTGACCGTGTTGGTCATGGACTGCACGGTGATCGGCGCATCGCCACCCACCGGCACCTTGCCGACGTGGATCTGGCGCGACTTGCGCCGCAGAATGTCGCGATAAGGGCGAACGCTCATGCCTGCCGTTCCAAAATCCTGCGGCCCCGCGCCGTTCCCGGCGCCCACGGCGCCTTATTAAGCTATCTCAGGGCTGTACGGGCCGCTTTCAAGCCTTCCGGGCCGCCCGCGCGGCCGGGGCCGCGGCAGCCCAAGTCGGCAACCGCGCGCAAGATGCGCCGAAACGCCGGAAACTTCAAGGATGGAGCCGGAAAAGCCGGCGCCCGGAGGGGCGCCGGCCAGAAGGAGCGCGAAGGCTCAGCGCGGGGTGGACCCCGCCAGGCCTTCCGGGGTCAGCGGGATGTTCCGCCGGACCGCCCCGACCGGGCCCAAGGGGGCCAGGGTACGGCCGTCGACCGAGATCTCCAGGCCGCCGGCGTTGCCGGTCAGCAGGGTCAGGTCGTCCTGATTGGGCACCTTGTAGCTGTCGCCCACCCGCAGCACGCGGGTCAGCAGCAGCGTGCCCTGGCGATCACGGACCTGCACCCAGGCGTCCTGGGTGGCCTTCAACACGATACGCGCGTCGGCGTTCTCCGAGCCGTAGACCTGAGGCTGGTGATTGGTCAGGAAAGCGGTCGCCGGGGCGTTGTTCTCCGGGGCGACCGGAATGGCGTAGGCGTCACCGCGCAGCGGCGCGCCGGAGGCCGGGGCCGACGGCGCTTCGGGCGCTTCCGGAGTCGGCGCGGCCACCTGGCCGGAAGCTGCCTGATCCGTAGCCGCGGGTTCCGTCGTGGCCTGGTCGGCGGCAGGCCGTGCGGCCTCGGCCTGGGCTGCGGCAGGGGCCTCGGCCGAAGCCGCGGGCGCCGGCGAGGTCTCGGCAGCCTCGGCCGGCTGTGCCGGTGCGACAGGAGCAGGGGCCGATTGGAGGGAAGGCCTCGCAGGTTCAGCAGTTACGGCTTCAGCGACCGCTTCAGCAGGGGCTTCGACGGGCGCTTCGGCGGCAGCGGCTTCAGGAGCCGGCTCACCACCCGCCGAAGCGGGAAGTGCGGCGGACTGCGGCGCCGTCTGGGCTTCCACAGTCGGCGCGACGGCCGCCGGCGTCGCGTTCTCAGCCACGGCGTCCCCTGTCCCGGCACCTTCTGTGCCGGTTTCTGTGCCCGTGCTGGGGGAATCGCCCTCGACCATCGCCTGCAGCTGCTCAGGCACCGGCGCGACCAGGTCGCCCAGGCTTTCACCCTTGTTGGAGAGGTAGAACCACACACCGTAGGCACCGGCGAAGAGCAGCGCCGCCACAAGAAAGACCGCGCCGCCGGGCATCTTGCCCTCGGGCGCCGGCGTCGGGAAATGCAGCTTGGTCTGCTTGTCCAGGCCCTCGACCTCAGTCTTGAAGCGCTCGACCACCTGCTCGCCGTCCAGGCCAAGGTACTCGGCATAGCTGCGCACGAAGCCGACCGCGTAGGTCGCGCCGGGCAGGTTCTCGTACTGGCCGCGCTCGATCGCGTCGAGGTAGGAGTAGCGGATGCAGAGTACCTCGGCGATGGACCGCAGGTCCTGGCCGATCTGCTGGCGCGCCCGGATCAGCGTATCGGACACGCTCTCGCCCTGGAGTTCCTGGGCGATGGGAATCTCAGAAAGGCCGTCGGGCTCGACCAGCTTGGGCTCAGCCAGCTTCGGCTCCCCGAGCTTGGGTTCTCCAAGCTTGGGTTCCTGGCGCTTACGCTGACTTCTCTTCAAAGGGTGTGCCACGGGTTCTCACAAGTTCCGAACTGGGGACTGCGCCAAATCGATGATCAGGCGCCTTCTCTGTGGCGCGTCGAAACCGCAACGCGCTTGGCAGTCAACTGCGCCGGCACTGCATAGCTCAACATTAACAATTTTCTCTCTGCCGCAGCAACGCGTTAGATCGGGATGTCGTGATCGGACGCAAAAGACCTTAACTGTTCACGGATACTGTGATCCGGCAAAGTTAATAATTGATTGATGCGGCGCTCGAGGGAGTCAACTTCCAGGGCCCGAACCATGGTTCTCACCTGGCCGACCGCCGGGGGTGCCATGGAGAGGCGGCGCAGGCCACAGCCGATGAGCGCCATGGCCTCTACCGGGTGCCCTGCCATTTCGCCGCAGGCGGTCAGCGGCACGCCGTGCTCGGCCGCCTGTCGGGCGATGTCACGGATGAAGGTCAGCACCGCAGGGGACAGCGAGTCATAGCGCCGGGCCAACCGCGGGTTGGTACGGTCGGCGGCGAAGAGAAACTGCACAAGGTCGTTGGTCCCCAGGGAAACGAAATCGCAGCGCGGCAGAAGCTGCGGCAGCTGCAGGGCCAGGGCCGGCACCTCCAGCATGGCGCCGACCTTGATTTCCGCCGGCAGGCGGCCACCGAAGGCCTTTTCGCGGTCGATCTCGCGGCGCAGCAGGTCCTTCGCGGCCTCGAACTCGGCCACATCGCTGACCATGGGGAACATCAGCGAAAGGCTGCGGCCGGCCGCGGCATGCAGCAGGGCGCGCAATTGGCGACGCAGCAGCGCCGGGCGGTCCAACCCGATGCGGATGGCCCGCCAGCCCATGGCCGGGTTGTCCTCGTCGTGACCGCGCCAGTAGGGCAGCACCTTGTCACCACCGACATCGAGGGTACGGAAGACCACGGGCTTTCCACCCGCGGCGTCCAGGATGCGGCCGTAGATGTCGGTCTGGGTCTCCACGTCCGGAAAGGAGTCGCGGATCATGAAGGGCACCTCGGTGCGATACAGGCCGATGCCGTCGGCGGCGACCTCCTGCAGGTGCGGCAGGTCGATCATCAACCCGGCATTGATCATCAGACTGATCTTGGTGCCGTCGGTGCAGACCGGTGGCAAGGTGCGCACGGCGCGGAAGGCCGCCTTCTGACGCTCCTTGGCCGCCATGCTTTCGACGAAACCGGCGCGCACCGCCTCGCTGGGACGCAGCAGCACCTGCCCGGTCTCGCCATCGACGATGACCGTATCCCCCTCGCGCACCTCGGTGGCAATGCCCTCGCAGCGGCCGATCATCGGAATCTGCAGGGCGCGGGCGACGATCGCCACGTGGGAGGTCGGCGCGCCATGCTCCAGCACCACCGCGCGCAGGCGGCTCTGGTCGTAGTCGAGCAGTTCGGCCGGCCCCAGGTCGCCGGCGATCAGCACGACGTCGTCGGGCAGCGCTTCCTCGCGTCCGGCGTCCGGGCGCAGCAGGTGGTGCAGCAGCCGGTTGCCGAGGTCATCCAGGTCGGCCAACCGGGCGCGCAGGTAGGCATCCTTGATGGCCGCCATGCGCGCGCGGGTTTCATTCTGGATCTTCTGAACCGCTGCCTCGGCGGTGAGGCCGCCGCGCACGGCATCGTGCATGCGCCGCAGCCAGCCGCGGTCGTCGGCGAACATGCGATAGGTTTCCAGCACCTCCCGGTGTTCACCGTCGCGCGCCACTTCACTGCGCGCCAGCATGACGTCCAGCGCGTCGCGCATCTCGCCCAGCGCCTCGTCCAGGCGCACCAGTTCGGCATCCGGATCCTCGGCCACCACCTGGGTGATGACGATGCCGCGCTGGTGCGGCACCGCGGTGCCGATGGCGAGCCCTTCGTTCAGCACCATGCCGCTGAGCCGTCCCGGCATGACCTCGGCCCCACCGCCCGGCGTCCCAGCGGTCAGGTCGAGCATCCGGTCCCCGGCCAGCAGCTCGGCCAGCACCATGGCGACGGTCTCCAGCGCCTCCACCTCTTCTTCGGTGTAGTTGCGCTGGGTACGGTTCTGCACCACCAGCACGCCGAGCACGCGCCCACCGCGCATGATCGGCACGCCCATGAGCGACTGGTAGACCTCCTCGCCGGTCTCCGGGAAGTAGGCGAAGTTGGGATGGCTCTGGGCGTCGGCCAGGGCAACCGGCCGGGCCTGCGCGGCGATGAGGCCGACCAGGCCCTGGTTGACCCGCATCCGGGTCTTGTGCACGGCGGCCGGCTTCAGGCCCTTGGAGGCGAAGAGCTCCAGCACGTCACCACTGCGCATGACGTAGATCGAGCAGACCTCGGCGACGATGTCCTGGGCAATCAGCTCGACGACCTTGTCCAGACGCGTCTGGCTGGTGCCGCTGCCCTTCATCAGGTCGCGCAGCAACCGCAGCAGACGGCGGGACCCCGCCCAACCGTGATCCGTGCCCGGCGGGCTGCTCATGCTCCGATCCTCCGGCGGAATGCCCGCCTTGCATGACGTCCTTTAGGCGGCATCCAGGCCGTAGGCGGTGTGCAGGCCGCGCAGCGCCAGTTCGGTGTATTCCTCGGCGATCAGCACCGAGACCTTGATCTCGGAAGTGGAGATCACCTGGATATTGATGCCCTTTTCCGCCAGGGCGGTGAACATCTGCTGCGCCACGCCGGCATGGCTGCGCATCCCCACGCCGATGACGGAGACCTTCACCACGTTGGGGTCCGACAGCAGCTCGTCGAAGCCGAGCTCCGACTGGCGGTCGCGCAGCACCCCGACCGCGCGGTCCAGATCGGCGCGGCCGACCGTGAAGGTCAGGTCGGTGCGCTCGGTCTCGGCGGAGACATTCTGGACGATCATGTCGACGTTGATGGCCGCCTGCGACAGCGGGCCGAAGATCTTGGCGGCGACGCCCGGCTGGTCCGGCACGCGCAGCAGCGTGATCTTGGCTTCGTCGCGGCTGTAGGCGATGCCGGAGACTAAGGCTTGTTCCACGATCTCGTCCTCGTCAACGACTAGGGTTCCGGGGGTGTCTTCGAAACTGGACAGCACCTGGACCCGCACGTGGTGCTTCATGGCCATCTCGACCGAGCGGGTCTGCAGGACCTTGGCCCCCTGGGAGGCCATTTCCAGCATCTCCTCGTAGGTGATTCTATCCAGCTTGCGGGCCTTGGCAACGATGCGCGGATCGGTGGTGTACACACCATCCACGTCGGTATAGATGTCGCAACGCTCGGCCTCGAGGGCGGCAGCCAGGGCCACCGCGGAGGTATCGGAACCGCCACGCCCCAGGGTGGTGATCCGGCCCTGGGGGTCGATGCCCTGGAAGCCGGCCACCACGGCGACCTGGCCTTCGCCGAAACGGCGCACCATGTCCTGCACGTCGATCTCCTCGATCCTCGCCGAGCCGTGCGACTCGTCGGTGCGAATCGGGATCTGCCAGCCCATCCAGGAGCGTGCGGGCACGCCCAGCGACTGCAGCACGATGGCCATGAGCCCGGAGGTCACCTGCTCGCCGGAGGAAACCACCACGTCGTACTCGCGCAGATCGGCCAGGTTGGCGGCGTCGCGCACCAACTGGACCATGGAGTTCGTCACCCCGGCCATGGCGGAGACCACGACGGCCACCTGGTTGCCGCGCTCCACCTCTGCCTTCACCCGGGTGGCGGCGCGGCGGATCCGCTCCAGGTCGGCCACCGAGGTGCCGCCAAATTTCATCACAATGCGGGCCATGGATGTCCCAGCCTTATTGCCCCCGAAATGCTGCGAGATAGATCTTGCGGTAGGGTGGTACAAGCCGCCGCCAGCCAAGCCTGGGCGGTTGCCCGAAAAGCGGCGGCTATCCATACTCTTAGCGATGCCGCAGTGCAAGTGTAAGGGGCGCCGGAGGCGGCCCCCCCGGATCCGCCGGCGAACGGTGAAAAACCGCGATTTCTTGAGGATGAAGGACCATGGAACAGGCGCAGACGAGGCACCGCGCAGCAGCCGGCGGCGATTCGGCCAGCATCGATGCCGAGGAAATCGCCAAGTTCTCCGCGATGGCCGAGGCCTGGTGGGATCCGGACGGCAAGTTCCGCCCGCTGCACCGCTTCAATCCGGTGCGCCTGGGCTTCATCCGCGACCGACTCTGCGCCCATTTCGGGCGCGACCCGTTGAAGGACAAACCCCTGAAAGGGCTGAAACTTCTGGATGTCGGCTGCGGCGGTGGCCTGCTGTCGGAGCCACTCGCGCGGCTCGGCGCCGAGGTGACCGGCCTGGACGCGGCGGAAAAGAACATCAGGATCGCGGCGCTGCATGCCGAGGAGAGCGGCCTGGAAATCGACTACCGCCATGGCAGCGTCGAGGCCCTGGCGGACAGCGGGGCGGCCTTCGATGCGGTCTTGAACATGGAGGTGGTGGAGCACGTCGCCGACGTCGGCTCTTTCCTCTCCGCCTCGGCGGCGGTGGTCCGACCGGGCGGCCTGATGATCCTGGCCACCCTGAACCGCACGCCCAAGGCCTTCCTGCTGGCCATTGTCGGGGCCGAGTACGTGCTGCGCTGGCTGCCGCGGGGGACCCACGACTGGCGCCGCTTCCTCAAGCCCTCAGAACTGGCCCGCGCCCTGCGCGAAGCCGAGTTGGAAGTAACCGAGATGACAGGCGTCGCCTACAACCCGCTGACCGACAGCTGGCGCCTGGCGCCGCGCGACCTGGATGTGAACTACATGCTGGTGGCGCAACGCGGGGAGACCGCCGGAAAGACCTGAGCCGTCAGAAGGAGGCCCTCTGGCGCTTAGGAGTTCTCCCGGGGCAGCCAGGGGATCCGCGCCACCTCGATGCCCTCGTCCTGCAGTTCCTTCGCTTCTGCGTCCGAGGTCTCGCCATAGATGCCGCGAGGATCGGTCTCGCCGTAGTGGATCTTGCGCGCCTCCTCGGCGAACTGTTCGCCGACATAGTCGCAGTTCTTTTCCACCTGCTCGCGCAGGCCGCGCAGCATGCGGCGCAGTTCGCCGGCCTTCTCGCTGTCGCCAAGAGCGGCCGCCGCCGGACCGGGCACCCCGCCTGAGGCCCCAGCGTCGCTCTGTCCCGAACCCTCGCGGGACCCTTCGCCCTTGCCGCGCCCGCCTTTCAGCACCGCGGGCGCCATGAGGGCCTTGGTGACCTTCCGGCTGCCGCAGACCGGACATACAACCTTGCCCGCCTCGGCCTGCGCGGCGAAGCTGGCGCTGTCGGGAAACCACGCCTCGAAGACGTGATCTTTGCGGCATTTCAGGTCGTAGACGATCATTGCGGTTCGAAACTTCCCAAAAGTCCCGCCAAAACAATAAGCTCTGGCAAGCAACTTAGATAGGGTCCCTTTTTCGGGAATGAAATAGGGTGAAATCCGGCGACAGTCAAAATACGGCGCGAACCCGAGAGACCTCCGCCTGGGTGGTGCGTTTCGCACCCCTGGTGCCCGAGGGCGCGCCGGTGCTGGACCTGGCCTGCGGAGGCGGTCGCCACAGCCGCCTGTTCCTCGAGCGCGGTCATCCGGTCCTGGCCGTCGACCGCGATCTCTCGTCCCTCGGCGAGCTGGCCGGCCATCCGCGCCTGGAGACCCTGGCCTGCGACCTGGAGAGCGGCAGAATTCCTGACTTCTTCCAGCGCCGCTTCGGCGGCATCGTCGTTACCAACTACCTGTACCGCCCGCTCTTCGAGCCCCTCGTCATGGCCCTGGCCCCCGGCGGTATCCTGATCTACGAGACCTTCGCCAAGGGCAACGAGCGCTTCGGCAAGCCGAGCAACCCGGATTTCCTGCTCGATCCCGGCGAACTGCTGGCCGCCTTCAGTGGCCGCCTGAAGGTCATCGCCTATGAGGATGTGATCGTGGAGGAGCCGCGGCCCGCCGCGGTTCAGCGCATCTGCGCGCAGGCGCCGGAGGCCAGCTAGGAAGGCTCAGCTCGCCGGCTGCAGAAGCGCGTCCAGCTTGTGGCTGGCTTCCAGGGCATAGAGGTCGTCGCAGCCGCCGATGTGG
>ENA-ORCZ01000655-ORCZ01000655.1-marine-metagenome-genome-assembly--contig:-NODE-655-length-12163-cov-4.191296_pt1 | contig 12163 bp, 12 predicted proteins | sample MGYA00237785_ERZ508519 | MGnify/ENA primary metagenome ERZ508519 (study PRJEB26189, sample SAMN06268790) | marine metagenome | isolation source: Bioluminescent Bay, La Paraguera, Puerto Rico | place...
TTCAATAACTGGAAACGCTTCCGTCAGACCTATGACGAGCTGTCCAACCTGTCCAACCGCGAACTGGACGACCTGGGCATTGCCCGCGCCGACATCGCACGCTACGCACGCATGTCCGCGAAATAACAATCGAGATTTGCAGTCCGGAGGTATCCTCCTCCCAACCTCCTGACTGCACCTTCTGCGCCCTTGAGGCGCAGATCTCAAAAAGCGCTTGCCGGATCCTCCTCCCACCGGCAGGCGTTTTTTTTGCTTTTCTGCAATCCGGAGCCCCCTGTTCCCGTCTGCTCGAGCAGAACCGAAATCCGGAAATCGTTGCAGTGCAGGCGCAATGAAGGTAATCAGGGCGTCAATTCATCCCCGGCCGACCTGCCGAATGCGGTTTGTCGACGGCCGGGTCAGGTCCCAGGGACACAAAATGACCCCCATACATATCATAGGCGGCGGCCTTGCCGGGTCCGAGGCAGCCTGGCAGATCGCAGAAGCAGGGCTCAAGGTCGTGCTGCACGAGATGCGGCCCGTGCGCAAGACCGATGCGCACCAGACAGACGGCCTTGCGGAGCTCGTCTGTTCCAACTCTTTCCGGTCCGACGATTCGGAGCAAAACGCGGTCGGCCTGATTCACCACGAATTGCGGCAACTGAATTCGCTGATCATGGCATGTGCCGACGCCAACCAGGTGCCCGCCGGCAGTGCTCTTGCGGTGGACCGTGACGGTTTCTCGCAAGCCGTCACCCGCAGCCTGGAAAAGCACCCCAACGTCACGATCTCACGCGAGGAAGTGGCCGGACTGCCTCCGGAAGACTGGGACAAGGTCATCATCGCTACCGGGCCGCTGACCTCGCCTGCCCTTTCCAGCGCTATCCTGGAAAAGAGCGGCGAGGATGCCCTCGCCTTTTTCGACGCCATCGCGCCGATCGTGCATTTTGAGAGCGTCGATCTTTCCAAGGCCTGGTTCCAGTCGCGCTACGACAAGGTCGGTCCTGGCGGTACCGGCAAGGATTATCTCAACTGTCCGATGGACAAGGCGCAATACGACGCCTTCATTGATGCGCTCCTTGCCGGCGAGACTGCCGACTTCAAGGAATGGGAGGAAAACACTCCCTATTTTGACGGCTGCCTGCCGATCGAGGTCATGGCCGCACGCGGCCGCGAGACCCTGCGTCACGGGCCGATGAAACCGATGGGCCTCACCAACGCCCATAATCCGGATGTGAAGGCCTACGCCGTGGTGCAGCTTCGCCAGGACAATGCCCTTGGCACGCTTTACAACATGGTCGGATTTCAGACGAAACTGAAATACGGAGCACAGGCGGACATTTTCCGCATGATTCCGGGACTGGAAGACGCCCAGTTTGCCCGTCTCGGCGGCCTGCACCGCAACACGTTTCTCAACTCCCCGAAGGTGCTGGATTCAACACTGCGCCTGAGGGCCGATCCGCGTCTGCGCTTCGCTGGGCAGATCACCGGCTGCGAGGGCTACGTGGAATCCGCCAGCATCGGTTGCCTTGCCGGCCTGTTCAGCGTTCTGGAAACCAGAGGCCGGGATATCGTACCGCCCCCGGCGACAACCGCCCTTGGTGCCCTGCTCGGTCACATCACCGGAGGCCACATCTCCCGCGAGGATGGTGACGGCAAACCGGGCTCCTTCCAGCCGATGAACGTGAATTTCGGTCTGTTCCCCCCGGTCGAGGCACCGAACAAGGACGAAAACGGCAAGCGGCTGAAGGGCAAGGACAAGACGCGCGCCAAGAAGCTGGCTATGACCGACCGGGCCAAATCCGATTTCGCCGTATGGCAGGCGTCAATCGGTTTGCAGGCGCTCGCGGCCGAATAACAGTCCAGGTGCCGCCTTGGCGGCGCCCTGCTCAAATCCTGGCAAAGACCTTGCCGCTCGTGCGCCAGAGGCGCCACTGGCGTTTGAGCTGCGAGAGATCCGCTACGTGACGAAGCGGGTCGAATCCTGTTTGTTCCAGGCGCTGCAGATAAGGCTCGACCAGCGCCAGTGGCAGGAAGGCAGCTTCACAGGTGTTTGGTACGGTTTCGGCGGCCTGACGGACGCGTTGCAAATGATGGCGAACATGTCCGCGCAGTTCGGCCAGAACCGCGTTCAGTTCAGGTGTCGTCTCACCGCGGAACACGCTTTCGATGTCAAGATTGTGCCGGCCGCAGACATCGAGCGGCAGGTACATCTGCCGGCGGGATGCATGCCACGGCAATGCCCGCATCAGGCCGGTGAGTCCATAGGCGACGCCCGCGTGACCGGCTGCGGTTGCTGTCCCCGGATCATCGCTATCGTTCAACACGAGACAGGCGAGCTGGATGAGCCCGGAAACCGTCTCGCCCGCATAACCTTCCAGATCGTTCAGGCTCGGCATCTGATCGTTGTAGAGATCGAAGACCCTTGCCTCGGCCATGGCAATCAGGCCCTGTTTCGGCAGTTTGTAGCGCGCGATGGTCTGGAGCAGCGCATTTGCCACCGGATTGGATGCGACCGCACCATGCTCGGTGCCTTCAAGCAGGTCGCGCCACCATTGCAGTCGCACTTCACCGGGGAGCGGCTCTGAAACAAGCTCCCGGACCCGCGCGATTTCAGCGCCGTATGCATAAAGAGCCATCACGCCGGCGCGATGGGCTTCCGGTGCCAGCAACGCGCTCAGGTACCGGTCGTTGTCGTACCGGCGCACACTGTCCGCAGCGTGATCGAAATCAGTGGTCATCCTGGGTCGCGGCCTGTTGGTTGGATCGCCCGCCGTCAGTCGACCGCGAGAAGTGCTGCCGCAACGGCCCGGTCCTCCGACAGAAGGACATTGTAGGTTCTGACCGCTGCGCCCGTCGACATCGGGTCGGCCAGAATACCGGCTTCGCGGAAGAGAGCCTTCAGGGCGGCCGGGAGCGGGCGAAGGTCCCTGCCCGTCCCGATCAGAAGCACCTCGATATCGGCCTGCTCCTCGAATACCCGTTCGAAGGCTTCTTCCGAGAACTCCTGTGGGCCGGTCAGGTTCCAGCCGTAGATCCCGCTCGGAACACAAAGGATCGAACCGCGATGTGACATGTTGGCGAACCGGAACCCGCCGCCGCCATAGGCATCGAGCGGCGCCCGGCTGGGAAAGTGCGCATCGCGGATTTCCATTCCGTCCGGTCCTATACCGAAGCCTTCGCTTCAGGTCCTTTCTCATCGTCGTTTGGCGACATCGCTTCCGCGCGGAGATTGAAGAGGATCAGGAACGGCGCTGCCAGGAAGATCGACGAATACGTGCCGATGACGATGCCGAAGATCATCGCAAGGGTGAAGGACTGAATGACCTCGCCGCCGAAAACATAAAGCGCAATCAGCGCCAGCAGGGTCGTGACCGAGGTCATCATCGTTCGAGACAGTGTCTCGTTGATCGACAGGTCGAGCACTTCCGGCAAGGGACGCTTCTTGTACTTGCGCAGGTTCTCTCGGATACGGTCGTAAACGACCACCGTATCGTTGAGCGAATAGCCGATAATCGTCAGGACTGCCGCGATGCTCGACAGCGAGAAATCAAGCTGCAGCACCACGAAGAGGCCGATGGTGACGACAACGTCATTTGCAGTGGTCAGAATGGCACCGATGGCGAACTGCCACTCGAAACGGAACCAGATATAGAAGAGAATCGCCAGGAGTGACGCGGCGACGGCGATGGCGCCAGCTTGCGCAAGTTCACCCGAAACGCGTGGACCGACGACCTCGACGCGGCGGAATTCGACATTCTGGTCCTCAAAGATCGTACGGATCTTGTTGACCACCGACTGCTGCGCCGTTTCTCCGCCAGGCTGCTCTTCGACGCGGATCAGGATGTCGTCGGAACCGCCGAACTCCTGAACCTGAACATCGCCAAGGTTCAGATCCGACAGGTCGGACCGGATTCCGGCAATGTCGGCCGGCCCGTCGGTCTTGATCTCGATGATCGTGCCGCCCTTGAAGTCGATGCCGTAGTTGAGCCCGATCAGAAAGAAGCCGGCAAGCGACGCGATGACGAGCAGGATGGACAGCGGAAAGCTGACTTTCCGCAGCCACATGAACTTGATTTTGGTGTTGTCCGGAACGAGTCTCAGCAACATTTTTCTTGTCTCCGGATCAGATAGGCAGTTTCGACGGTCGGCGTCGGCGCAGCCACATGGCAACCAACAGCCGGCTGAACGTAAAGGCCGAGAACACGGTCGTGAAGATGCCGATGGCGAGCGTCACGGCAAAGCCGCGGACCGGGCCGGAACCGAGCTGGAACAGGATAACCGCCGCGATCAAAGTGGTGATATTGGCATCCAGGATCGTACCGAGGGCTCTGCTGAAGCCCGCATCAACGGCGGAGATCGCGGATCTTCCCGCTCGCACCTCCTCGCGAATACGCTCGAAAATAAGCACGTTCGCATCCACCGCCATGCCGATGGTCAGGACGATGCCCGCAATTCCGGGGAGCGTCAGCGTTGCCTGCAGCAACGTCAATGCGCCGAAGATCAGGCATATGTTCGCCATCAGCGCGAGGTCGGCGATCACACCGAACCGGCCATAGGCCAGAACCATGAAGACGACCACTGCAACGCCGCCGATAATCGACGCCAACTTGCCCGACTCGATGGAATCGGCGCCGAGCCCCGGACCGATGGACCGCTCCTCGATCACCGTCAATTTTGCGGGCAGCGCGCCTGCGCGCAGGAGAACGGCAAGCTCATTTGCCCCCTCGACACTGAAGCTGCCGGAGATCTGACCGGATCCGCCGGTGATCGGTTCCCGGATGACGGGTGCTGAAATCACCTCGTTATCGAGAACGATCGCAAACGGCCGGCCCACGTTCTGCTGCGTGATCTGCGCAAACTTGCGCGCACCGGACTGGTTGAACCGGAAATTCACTACCGGTTCGTTGCTGCGCTGGTCGAAGCTTACCTGGGCGTCGACAAGGTCATCGCCTTTCAGGAGCGGCGCAGCTTCAAGAAGATAGGGGAATGGTGGATCGTCCACCGACATGCGCACGACGGTCCCGGCGGGAGGGCGGCTCTGCAGCGCCTGTTCACCCGACATTGACGTGTCGACCATGTGGAAACTCAAGATGGCTGTCTCGCCAATGATCCGCTTCAACTGCTCCGGATCGCTTTCGCCCGGAGCTTCGACCAGAATTCGGTCGCTGCCCTGCCGCTGGATGCTCGGCTCGGTCGTGCCGATCTCGTCGACGCGGCGACGGATCACTTCGATGGACTGCTGGACGATATTCGTCAGGCGGTCCTGAAGGCCCTGCTCGGAATAGGTGAACCGCACCAGACCGTCGTCGGTGACCGCCAGATCGAATTCGTTGACCGCCTGGCCTCCGAATACGCTGGAGGCAAGCGGGTTCACCAGAGGCTGCAACCGTTCTTCTGCTTCACTCAGCCGCGTGACGTCACGAATGCGCAGCTGCACGCCGTCGGCGCGGACGCCCAGACCGGTATAATTGATGCGGCCGCCCTCGCCTCGCAGAAGAGCATCCCGTATGTCGCTTTCAAGGATTTCATACCGGCCCTTGATGTAATCCTCCTTGTCGATCTCATAGAGGAGGTAGGCGCCGCCCTGCAGATCGAGCCCCAGGACCATCTGCTTCTTGGGCAGGAAATCCGGCCAGCTTTCAAGTTGTTCCTTGGAGAAGAAGTTCGGCAGGGTCGTCAGGATGCCCGCGGCAACCACAAGCACGATCAGCGCGATCTTCCAGCGTGCAAAATAGAGCATGGTCAAGCCTTAAATGCTGCCAGGCCGGTCGCAAACCGGCCCGGCGAAATCATCGAAGTGTCGCCCTCAGGGCTTACGCGTTTTCCTTGGCCGGCTCGGTCTTGGAACGAACTTCCTGAACCATTGAGCGGACCACGCGCACCTTGACACCTTCGGAAAGCTCGACTTCCAGTTCGCCGTCATTGACAACCTTGGCCACCTTGCCGATCAGCCCGCCGGTGGTAACGATCGTGTCGCCGCGACGCAGATTGGCGACCATCTCCTGATGCTGCTTCACGCGCTGGCGCTGCGGCCGGATGATCAGGAAATACATGATCGCGAAGATGGCCACGAATGGCAGGAACTGGATCAACATGCCGGACGTACCTGCCGAACCGGCTGCCTGCGCGTAGGCTGGGGTGATAAACATACACTTCTCCTAAGGGGCGTTGGACTTTCCGGAAAGCCGACTTCGGTTCCGGCGAAAAACGCTCTCATTCTGGTGGCGCGGACTATAACGGCGGCGCGCCTCTTTTCAAGCTTTCACAAGCAGTTTCCGGCGTACCGGTATGGGATTTACCGGCGTTTTCGCGCCTGCCCAGCCGTGCTACTCCTGCCACCACTTCGTTCCCGGCCTCACATGGGCCTTTTTAACAGGGCTTGCAAGAAGAATGAGCGCGCAAACCGAACTCTCCACCTTGAACGCCAAACTCGATTCTCTCATCGACCTGATCCGCCGGGCAGTGCCGGCAGCTCCCCCGGCGCCGGATTTTCAGTCCGCGGACGCTTTCGTCTGGGCTCCGGACCCCGGTGAGTTGATCGCCGTTCCCAAGGTCAATCGGGTCGACATCACACTCTTGTGCGCTGTCTCGCATGTTCGGGACCTTCTGCTCGACAACACGCGCCGCTTTGCCGGGGGATTGCCCGCAAACAACGCCCTGCTTTGGGGCGCACGCGGTATGGGCAAGTCGTCCCTGGTCAAGGCGGCGCATGCCGCCGTCAGCCGGGAAACCGGGACGAACGCACTCAAGCTCATCGAAATACACCGGGAGGACATCGAGTCGCTGCCGAAACTGATGGCCCTGATCCGTTCCGCCCCGCATCGTTTCATCGTCTTTTGCGACGATCTCAGCTTCGATCACGACGACACGTCCTACAAGTCGCTGAAGGCAGTGCTGGAAGGCGGCATCGAGGGCCGGCCGGACAACGTGATCTTCTATGCCACGTCCAATCGCCGTCATCTGCTGCCGCGGGACATGATCGAAAACGAAAGATCGACGGCAATCAATCCTGCGGAAGCGGTAGAAGAGAAGGTCTCGCTGTCCGACCGCTTCGGCCTCTGGCTCGGTTTTCACAAATGCAGCCAGGACGACTATCTGGAGATGGTGCGCGGCTATGCCGCACATTATGGGCTGGAGATAGATGAGGCGGACCTGCGGGCAAAAGCACTCGAATGGGCAACCACACGCGGCAGCCGCTCCGGCCGCGTCGCCTTCCAGTTCATCCAGGATCTAGCCGGACGTCTGGCCAAGACGCTGCCCTGATCCAAGATAGCCGCAAAAATGCAGAAACCCGGCACTTGCCGGGTCCCGCCTGGTCTAGATGCACTTGCTGAACGCTCGGCTCAGCGCTTCGGCAGGTATTTCAGCGGATCCACCGGCTTGTTGCCCTGTCGCAGCTCGAAATGCAGCTGAGGCTGACTGACCGAACCGGTCGCCCCGGCAAGCGCCACGACGTCCCCGCGGCGGATCGCATCGCCGCGCTTGACCTTCAGTTCGCTGTTATGCGCGTAGGCCGTTACCCAACCTTCGTCGTGGCGAACCAGGATCAGGTTGCCGTAACCCTTAAGTTCGTTGCCGGAATAGATGACTGTACCGTCATCGGCTGCATGGACGGGAGTGCCTTCGGGCACCGCCAGATTGACGCCCTCGTTCCTGCCGCCACCGGGCTTGGCGCCGAAATCGGATATGATGCGGCCGCGAACCGGCCAACGGAACTTGCCGACACTGCCATCATCTTCCTGCACGCTGGCGACGACAGCCGGAGTCTTGATCGGCTCCGTCGGTTTCGCCTCGTTGGTCAAGGCCGGCTGCGGCAGGCTCGATTGGGAAACAGCAGCCGAGGGCGCGGCGGCAACAGCCTGCGTTCCGGATGTCTGCGCAGAAGGCTGCGGCGCGCCGGTGGACGCAGGAACAGAAGCAGTCGTCAGCTCGTTCCGTGAACCGCCGGGCTTGCGTTTCGGCAGAGCGCTGACTTGGACAATAGACACACGTTCGGCGGTGACCTGACCTTCCTTGATGTCGGCGTAGCTCGGCTGTTCGTCCGGTTTGCGATCCGGGCGCGGCATCGAACCGACGGAAATCGGAACGGAACCCGTGACGATCCTTCCGTCACTCGAATTCGAGCGGCCACTGCCGTCATTATAGACATATGTCGGGATGATGATGCTCTCGCCTGGCGGCACCCGGTTCGGATCCTTGATGCCGTTGACGGCGACAATGGCTTCCTGCGGCACCCCATAGCGTCGCGAAATGCCGGCAATGCTGTCGCCCTGGCGCAGGGTGACGCGCGTGCCGCCGGTGGAAGTCCAACCTTTCCAGCTTCTGGCTTCAGCGGCTGTCTCAGGCGCCGGCATTGTCGCCACCGGTGTCGACTGCGCCGGCACCGGTCTTTCGGCAGCGACCGATGGTGCCGGCAGCGGAGCCGACTGAATGTCGGAATTTCTTTTCGGGATCGAGCCGGTCGTCACTGGCTGCCCCGAGGATTGTGGCAGCCCGGCTTCGGTGCCGCCCGGCCCGTTGACGATGTCCTGGTAGGTAGGCTGCTTTTGTGCGCCGCCGAGGATATCGCGCTGGTTCTGGGTATTGCCCGTGTAATACGGGGGTTCGCCGAACCGTTCGACTGCGCCGGAACATCCTGCGAGGGCAATCGCCATCAGCGACACCGTCGCTGCCTTGCCTATCAGATCCTTGCGGAGGGTACGCTGCCGCTTCATCATCGCCTTACTCAAACCGCTAACAATGGCTGTTATGGTTAAGAGTAGAAGCCAGTAAGGTTTATAAAGACTGAAGACCGACGGACGTTTCCTGAAAAATCGTGGTCTTTTCAGTATTGGAGGCGGCCAAATGCAGCGGATCGCTGCAGATCATAGTAAATTTCCGCAGGATCGCGGCAGTTCGCAATTGCGGGTGAGTTCAGCGTCAGAATCGACCGACTCTACCCTTCGAATCGGTTCGTTTCGGACGGCTCGGGATTTGCGCTCCCAGCAGCGGACATATTCAATCGGAATCGACAGAACCTTCAATAGCTGGCGACGATTAAGGTCCACCAGTGCCGCGTGTGCTTCCGGGCGTTCGGATATCTAGAGTTTCTTGGCCAATCCGCGCTGCAGCATGACGGTACGGACCATCATCAGGGTTTCCGCCGTCATGACGGTTTCCGTCTTCTGGAAACGGATGAGCGTTTGGGGTTGTCTGGCTTTGCCGACGGGAACGATCAGGTAACCGCCCGGCTTGAGTTGCTGGATCCAGTTGTCCGGCACTTCCTCCACGGCAGCGTTGACCACAATCCTGTCAAATGGCCCTTTCTGCCGCAGGGAATCGCAGCCGTCCATCTGACGTGCCTTGACGTTTTCCAGCCTCAAGGCGGCAAATCGCCGGGTTGCGAGCTCCGTCAGGGTCGCGTAGCGGTCGATCGTTTCCACATGGGTTGCCAGATGCGCCAGCACGGCAGCCTGATAGCCGGAGCCTGTGCCGATTTCGAGCACCGCATGATCCGGAGCAACGTTCAGAGCCTGAACGGTAAAGGCAACGAGCGATGGGGCGGAGACAGTCTGACCGCATTCGATCGGCAGGGCCGCGTCGTCGTAGGCAAGACCGTGATGACGCGCGGACAGGAACAGGCGCCGGGGCACGCGCTCGATGGCGGCGAGAACTTCCCGCGCTCCGACGCCGCGCCGCCTGAGGGCAAGAACCAGCGCCGCGCGTGCTTCCGCTTCGTCCGGCAAGCCGGATGCCGCCGGCTTCTTGTCTGCGCCGGGCATTTGTCCGGCCATGCACCGCTCCCCGTTCGGGATTACGTCAGGGCCCCCGCCAGCTGAGTCACCAGATCGTGGGCCGTCAGATCTATGCGTAACGGTGAAACGGAAACATATCCATCCGCAATCGCCTGCAGATCCGAATTATCAAGAACGGATTTGCCCCGGTCCTGAAAGCGCAGCCAGTAATAGGGGTAACCGCGGCCGTCCTTGCGCTCATCGATGGACAGCCCGCTCTGCTCGTGATGCCCCTGTACGGTCACCTTGACGCCTTTCACCCCGGCCGGGTCGCCTGCAGGAAAATTGACATTGAGGAGCGTATAGGGCGGCAGGTCGAAATCGATCAGTTTGGCAAACAGTTCCGGCGCGTGGGCCAAAGCGGTGGAATAGTCGGGCTCGCCGCGCACATCCCAGTTGTAGGCCTGGGAGACGGCAATCGACCTGATGCCGAGAATGGCCCCTTCTATCGCTCCGGCGACCGTGCCGGAATACGTGACGTCTTCGGCAAGGTTCTGTCCCCGGTTGATACCGGACAGAACCAGATCGGGAAGTCCGGGAAGCACCTTGCGAACCCCCATGATGACACAATCCGTCGGCGTGCCTTTCAATGCGAAGTGACGGTCATCGATGCGGCGCAGGCGCAGGGGATCACTCAGGGTAAGGGAATGGGCGACACCGCTTTGATCGGTCTCGGGCGCGACCACCCAGACGTCGTCCGAGAGGCTTCTGGCGATAGTTTCCAGCGCCTCCAAACCGGCCGACTGAATGCCGTCGTCGTTGGTGATCAATATGCGCATGGTTGCCCCACCTCCAAAGAAATCACAGCTCCGTCGCCTGCCCTGGCTGGCAAGAAATCATGAGACGGAAATTGAACGGCGACCTTATGTGATCGCCGCCCAGCCAAAATACGTTTGCTTTGATGCCGTGCTTGAGCGCGACCGACGTTGGACGAGCGGAAAATCAGGCCGCGGCGTCCTCGGCCTCGCGTGCAGCTTCCTTTTCAGCCCTCTGCCGTTCAATCATCCTGACGGAGAGAATGGAAATCTCGTAGAGAAGCAGCGTCGGCAACGCTAGACCGATCTGGGAAATCGGATCCGGCGGCGTCAGAATGGCGGCAGCAGCGAAAGCGCCGACAATGGCGTATTTGCGCTTCTGGCGCAGAGTATCTGAAGTGACCATTCCTGCCCGGCCCAGAAGCGTCAGCACGACCGGCAACTGGAACACGAGCCCGAACGCGAAGATCAGGACCATGATCAGTCCGAGGTATTCACTGACCTTGGCCAGGTGCTGAATGCCAACCTTGCCGGCGTCCGCCATCTGCTCCTGCGACAGGAAGAAACCCATCGCCATGGGCATGACCAGGAAATAGACAAGGCATGCGCCGATCAGGAAAAGGATTGGCGTTGCAACCAGAAACGGCAAGAACGCACCGCGCTCATGTTTGTAGAGACCGGGCGCCACGAACATGTAGATCTGGCTGGCGATCACGGGGAAAGCCAGGAAAAGTGCGCCGAAGAGGGCAAGCTTGAGCTGGGTGAAGAACCATTCCTGAGGCGCGGTGAAGATCATCTCGACCGGATGTCCTTCGCCGACTGCTCTCAGATAGGGTACGGTCAGGATGTTGTAGATGTCCGTCGCGAAATAGAAGCAGACCGCGAACATCACGAGGATGGCCGCAATCGACCACATCAGCCGTTGCCGCAGTTCGATCAGATGCTCGATCAGTGGCGCCTTGGAGGCGTCGATATCTTCCTGGCTCATGCCTTCACGTCTTCCGTCACCGGCTCAGCTTCCGATTTCGCTGCGGGAGCGGCCGGCACAGCTTCGGCATCTGCGGCCTTCTCGGGTGTCTTCTCAGGGGGAGGTGTCTCGGAGGGTTGTTCAGCGCTCGAAGCTGCCTTCGGCGTTTCGGTCTTCCTGGTGGTGTCGTTCTCGATAGACTTCTTCAGATCACCCAGCGGGTTGAAATTGGCGGCAGCCTCAACCTGCTTCTTCATGTCGGCGATATCGGCCTGCTGCTCCGCTTCGCGCAGGGCGTCATTGAAAGTCGACTGGAATTCCCGCGACATCTTGCGCATCTTGCCGATCGTCTGGCCGAGCGTACGCAACATGCGTGGCAGATCCTTCGGCCCTACCACGATGATCGCCACGCAGGCGATCACCAAGAGTTCGGTCCACCCGATATCGAACATGAATTCTTCCGCCCCTTAAGGAGACGCGATGCAGATTGGGCGCAGCCCTTAGATCAGCTCGCTTTGGACTGATCTTCAGCTTTGACGGAAGACACCGTCTCGCCGGTCTTGTGATCGATGGTCTTCTGAGTGTCGGCGGTGTCGTCCTCGGCCATGCCTTTCTTGAAGCTCTTGATGCCCTTAGATCGGAAGAGCGTCGTGTAGGGAAAGAGTGTAGATCTCGGTGGTCGCCGT
>ENA-ORCZ01000656-ORCZ01000656.1-marine-metagenome-genome-assembly--contig:-NODE-656-length-12148-cov-2.783945_pt1 | contig 12148 bp, 13 predicted proteins | sample MGYA00237785_ERZ508519 | MGnify/ENA primary metagenome ERZ508519 (study PRJEB26189, sample SAMN06268790) | marine metagenome | isolation source: Bioluminescent Bay, La Paraguera, Puerto Rico | place...
CGGCTGGTTCGCCGACGGTCCCTGGGACGCGGCGCTGGTCACCGTCGAGGGCGAGGCGCTGACCCTCAACGACATCGAGCACAGGATCCTGCGGCCGATCTGGGGCGACCCGCGCATCCACTACGCGGTGAACTGCGCCTCGCTCGGCTGTCCCAACCTCGCCGCCGAGGCCTATCGCGGCGCGCAGATCGACGGACAGCTGGCCGCGGCGGCGCGGGCCTACATCAACCACCCGCGCGGCGTCCGCGTGGAGGGCGGGAAGGTCACGGTGTCGAAGATCTACGACTGGTTTCTGGAGGACTTCGGCGGCTCCACCGAGGGCGTCCTGGCGCACCTGCAGCGCCATGCAAGTCCCGAGCTGGCGGCACGCCTGGCCGTGATCGGCGATATCGCGGGAACCGCCTACGACTGGGGGCTGAACGACACGGACGAGTGAAGGGGAAGCCCGGGGGAGGGGAACTCAGCCCGCCGGCGGCGTCGCCAGGGCAGCGATCATATCCTGCCAGAACTTCTTTTCCAGCGCGGTGGGCAGGTCGCCCGGGTCCCGCACCGTCATGAGGAAGGCGCCGGGGCCACCAACGATGTTGCGGCGGAAGTAGTCGGGCAGGTCCTGACGGCTGCCGAAGACCACGCCGTTGATGGTGATCCCCATGCGGATGGCGCGGTCGCGCACGCCGCGCGGATCCTGGCCGTTGTTGTCGACGCCGTTGCTGAGAACGTTGATTACCGAGCGCCGGGCCGGATAGGGCGCTTCCACGGCGATGCCGAGCGCGGCCTCCACCGCCTCGGCGATGTCGGTCATGCCGCGCTCGCCCTGGTCCAGGATCGAGGGCTTGTACATGCCGTAGCCGGTGCGGTCGATGCGCGGCGCGGCCTCGAACTGGGCGGCGACCCTTTCGCCGTCGGCGCGGCTCTCGATCACCGTCCAGGGGACGATGACATGGATGTCGCCGCCGCTGGACCAGGTGAAGGCGAGGAAGCCGACGCGCTGCTCCAGGCCCTCGGCCACGCGGGCGAGGAAGCGGGGGTCGACGACGCCACGGGCCAGCCCGCTGTACTGCAGCCACTCGTCATGCCGGGTGATGGAGTCGGAGACATCCACCGCGGTGATGATGTTGAAGTCCGTCTCCAGCGGCGCGGCCGGGAGGGGGTGGTCGCGCGACGCCAGCTGCGCGGCGCCGCGGTCCTGCGCCAGGGAAGGGGCGGCGGCGGTCGCGAAGGCGAGCCCGAGAAGGGCGCAGAAAAGGCGTCTGTGCAGCATGAGTTGTGAACTCCTCACGCCGCAGTACAGCAGAGACAGGGAAAAAAGCGGTTAATGCCGCGCTAAGGATAGTGGCGGCGGTGCCCGGTCCGACCGATCAGAGGGGAGGGCGCAGGGGCACCGCCGATGGAAAAACGTTGAGAAACGGGGGCTCAGGCGGCGACCCCGCCCTGCGGCCAGGCCTTCGGCAGGCTGAACCGCTTGGTCAGCGGGTTGAACATGACCCGGTAGCGCCGGGCCAGCTCGTCCAGGCAGGCCGCGGCCTTCGCCGGCTCCAGCCCGGTGGCGGAGGCGATCTCCTCGGCGGTGGAGGGCAGCATCTCGGCCAGGGCGGCGCAGATCATGCTGCCGGGATCCCGGAAGCTGTTGTCACTGTTCATGTTTCGACGGGCCTTGTTGCTTGCGCGGCTCTTCAGCCCGGAAAGCCGGGCGCAGATCGAGATGACGGGAGTCTCGGCGGCAAACATATAACGCTTCCTTAACTATGGCGATGTCTCTGGCGAATACCCCTTTCGGGTAATCGCGGGAAGCGCTGGCCGCTTCCTAACCAGAGTTACGCAGGGGAAAGCGCGACCGTTTCAACCGGCGGGAAAAAAAACTGTCTTCAGGCCGTGGTCGGGGCCTTCAGCACGGCCAGGAAGCGCTCGACCGAGGCCTCCAGGGGACCGTCGTTGACGATGGTCACGACGCCCGGCCCCTCGGGCTGGGCGGCGCTGCGCGCGAGGCGGCGGCGCACAGCCTCGACGCCCTCTCGGCCGCGGGCCAGCAGGCGCCGCTCCAGCACCTCCTGCGGCGCGGTGACGAAGATCACCGTGGTGGCGGGGTGGCGTTGCCGGGCCTGCGCGATCACGTTGCGCGAGACGTTGGCGATCACCGTGCGGCCCGTGGCCAGGGCATCGGTGATGGAGCCGGGCAGGGCGTAGCGCAGTTCGTGGGCGCCCCAGTGCAGGAAATAGGCGCCGGCCGCCTGCTGCTGGGCGAACTCCGCCTCGCTGACGGTGACGTGGTCCTCGCTGCCCGGGTCGCTGCGGCGGGTGATGATCCGGCGCGGGAAAACGAACTGCGGCAGGTCCTTGAGGGCAAGGCGGGCGGCCTCGATGAGGCTGTCCTTGCCGGCCCCGCTGGGTCCGACCACCAGGACCAGGTGGCCCGCGCCCTTGCGCGCTGTCTCCGCTGCCTCAGGCATCGCGGCGCAGGGTCCGCTCGAGCAGGGGGCGGAAGTCCTCCAGGGCGGGCGTCGCCATCTCCGGGTCCTTGGCCAGCTCGTCCCAGCGCCGCAGGGCCACGGCCTCCTCGGCGTAGGGGCGCCCCATGAACTCGGCGGCCTGCGCGTCGGTGAAGGGGCCGCCCTGCACCGCGAGGCTGCGCACGGATTCCTCGGAGAGGCGGTCGAAGTAGCCTTCTTCGGCGTGGCAGAGGTAGCGCTTGGCGGCGACGTGCTGGGCGACCGGGGCGGTGACCGCCGGGCCGAACCAGCGGGCCAGGTAGGCGGCGCCGACGGTCTCGTGGGCGGCGTCGATGCCGCGCAGGGTCGCGCCCTCGTCCTTGGGGTTCACCAGGTGGCCGATGTCGTGCAGCAGCGCGGCGGCGACCAGGGCGTCGGAGGCGCCGGCGCGCTGGGCGAGGACGGCGCACTGCAGGGCATGGGTCAGCTGCGTGACCTCCTCGCCGCCGTAGCGGTCGGTGCCGAGCTCGGCGAGCAGGCCGATGATGTGGTCGACGGGATCGGTTGTCTCGGGATGGTCGGCGGAAGCGGTCATCGGACGGTCTGCTCCTCTTGTTCTCCCTGTGCCGCCGCGCCGGCCGCCCCCAGGGGGAAGCGGCCGGTCAGCAGGAAGGGCGCCTCGGGCGAGGCCTGACTATAGAGGCAGACCTCCGCGACCGGAACGGGCTCGGTCAGCGCGGGCCGGAAGAGGGCGGCCAGCTTGGTCTGCAGGGCCTCGCGCCGCTGCGGGTCGGCGAGGGGGCCGGTCAGGGTCATGTGGAAGCGGAACTCCTGCAGGACGTAGGGATAGCCCCAGCGGCGCAGCAGTTCCTCCTGGCGCGGCGAGAGACCGGCGGCGAGGCGTCTTTCCAACTCGCCCTCGTTCAGCGGCGCGCGCAGCGGCTCCAGCTCGGTGACGGCGGCGGCGGCGAGAGCCTCCATCTGCGGCGCGGGCGCGGGAAAGGTCAGAGCCAGGAAGGGCCCGAGGGCCGAGACCTTCAGCCGCGGCGCGGAGAAGGGCTGCTGCCGCGCGGCGAAGGCGGCGATGCTCTGGTGCAGCTCGGCCGGCGTCCTGTCCTCGGCGAGGCGGAAGGGCGCCTTCAGGGTCGCGTGGAAGCCGTAGCGCCGGGGGCTCGCGGTGACGGCGGCGATCTCCTCGGCGCTCCAGCCCTCCAGCGCCGGCTGGGGCAGGGCGGCCCCGGTCTCGCAGTCGCGCCCCAGCCAGCTCTGGGCCAGGCGCCAGAGCCCGCTGTCGCGGGGCGGGGCGAAGTAGATCGCGTAGCGGTAGGGGGCGCTGTCGCTCAAGAGGGGCTTCCGGGTTCGCGGTCGATGAAATCTCCGCAACCTTTTAGCCAGCGGCGCCGGGCCCGTACAGGGCGCATGACTTACCGTTTCGTGACGGCGGCGTGACAGCGGCCGGGAGAGGACTCGGCATTCAGCGGCGGCGCTTGGCGGGGCCTGTTAACGGCGAAAGTTTACCAAAGACAAAGCCAATATGGCACTTCAATGACATCAAGATGACGCTGCCGTTATATTTGCCGGGACTTGAGGGTCTGCCCCTTGTTCTGCAACGACATCTTGCTATAAGCCGCAAATAGATCGCTGATTTTGGTGGTCTTTCAGATCCCTGCGGAGTCGCACCATGGACGGCCTGGCCCCCTCACGACCGAAGCGGTACCGCACGATCTTCATCTCCGACATCCATCTGGGGACGCGGGGATGCAAGGCGGACTACCTGCTGGACTTCATCAAGCACACCGACTGCGAGACCATGTACCTGGTCGGCGACATCGTCGACGGCTGGCGCCTGAAGCGCACCTGGTACTGGCCGCAGGCGCACAACGACGTGGTGCAGAAGCTGCTGCGCAAGGTGCGCAAGGGCATGCGCCTGATCTACGTGCCGGGCAATCACGACGAGTTCCTGCGCGACTATCTCGGCAGCCACTTCGGCGGCGTCGAGGTGACGAAAGAGCACATCCACGAGACGGCGGACGGCAAGCGCCTGCTGGTGATCCACGGCGACGAGTTCGACGGCATCGTGAAGTACGCGCGCTGGCTGGCGCTGCTCGGCGACTGGGCCTACGTCACCATGCTGCACGTGAACACCTGGTTCAACTACCTGCGGCGCAAGCTGGGCTTCGGCTACTGGTCGCTCTCGGCCTACCTGAAGCACCGGGTGAAGAACGGCGTGCAGTTCATTTGCAACTTCGAGGACGCGGTGGTCGCCGAAGCCAAGCGCCACGGCGTGGACGGCGTCGTCTGCGGCCACATCCACATGGCCGAGATGCGCATGATCGACGGCGTCCTCTACATCAACGACGGCGACTGGGTGGAGAGCTGCACCGCCCTGGTCGAGCACATGGACGGCCGCCTGGAGATCCTGCCCTGGGCGGAACTCCGGTCGTTGCCCATGCTGCAGCCGGTGACCGCGGCAGCCTGAGGCCTCTCCCACACATGAAGATCCTTCTGGCGAGTGACGCCTGGTACCCGCAGATCAACGGCGTGGTACGGACCCTCAACCGCGTGCGTGAGGAGCTGGAGGCCCAGGGCCACAGCTTCGAGATCGTCTGCCCGGAGCAGTTCCGCACCATCCCCTGTCCCTCCTACCCGGAGATCCCGCTGGCCCTCCTGCCGGGGATCGGCATGGCGAAACGCATCGAGGCGGCCAGGGCCGACGCCATCCACATCGCCACCGAAGGGCCGATCGGCCTGGCGGTGCGGAACCACTGCGTGAAGCGGGGGCTGCCCTTCACCACCTCCTACCACACGCGCTTTCCGGAATACCTCAGCGCGCGGGTGCCGGTGCCGGTGTCCTGGGGCTATGCCTTCATGCGCTGGTTCCACAGGCCGTCGAAGGCGATCATGGTGGCGACCAACTCGATGAAGCGCGAGCTGGAGGGCGAGGGCTTCGAACACCTGGTCGACTGGACGCGCGGCGTCGACACCAGCCTGTTCCGCCCGGACGCGCCCAAGGCCCTGCAGGGGCACAACCTGCCGCGGCCGATCCACCTCTACGTCGGCCGCGTCGCGGTGGAGAAGAACATCGAGGCCTTCCTGAAGCTGGAGCTGGAGGGCTCCAAGGTGGTGGTCGGCGACGGCCCGCAGCGCGCCGCCCTGGAGGCCCAGTATCCGGAGGTGCTCTTCGTCGGCGCCAAGCAGGGCGAGGAACTGGCCGCGCACTACGCCTCCGGCGACGTCTTCGTCTTCCCCAGCCGGACCGATACCTTCGGCCTGGTGATGCTGGAGGCCATGGCCAGCGGCCTGCCGGTCGCCGCCTATCCGGTGCCGGGCCCGCTGGACATCGTCGACGGCGTCGGGGTGGGCGCGCTGAACGAGGACCTGGGCCTGGCGGTGGGCGAGGCCATCCGGGTGCCGCGCGAGCGCTGCCGCGAACACGCCCTCAAGTACTCCTGGACCGCCTGCGCCGACATGTTCCTGAACAACCTGGCGCCGCTGCGCTAGGCGCTTCGGTAGTTGCTGCGGACGATTGGCGTGTCGCGATGACAGCGCTAAACTCCTTTGCCAACAAGGGCGTGACAAGCCCACCATAAGGGGAGGAGCGGGGGGATGTTTCCGGAATACGATCCGCGCGATCAGCGCTTCAACGACTACCTCAACGGCAACTGCCAGCTGGAGAAGCTCTACACGGGCACGCTCTGGGCCGAGGGGCCGGTGTACTTCTGCGACGGCGACTTCCTGCTGTGGAGCGACATTCCCAACAACAGGATGCTGAAGTGGACGCCGTGCGGCGGCGTGACGGAGTACCGCAGGCCCTCCAACTACGCCAACGGCCACACGCGCGACCGGCAAGGGCGTCTCGTTTCCTGCGAGCACGGCACGCGGCGCGTCACGCGCACCGAGTGGGACGGCTCCATCACCGTGCTGGCCGACAGCTACAAGGGCAAGCGGCTGAACTCGCCCAACGACGTGGTGGTGAAGTCGGACGGCTCGATCTGGTTCACCGATCCGCCCTACGGCATCCTCTCCGACTACGAGGGCCACAAGGGCGAGAGCGAGATCGGCGCCTGCCACGTCTACCGCATCGATCCCAAGTCGGGGAAGTTGGAGATCGCCGCCGACGACTTCGACAAGCCCAACGGTCTCGCCTTCTCGCCCGACGAGAAGATCCTCTACATCGCCGATACCGGGGCCTCCCACGACCCGGAGGGGCCGCGCCACATCCGCGCCTTCAAGGTCGGCAAGGGCGGCAAGCTCTCCGGCGGCAAGGTCTTCGCGGTCTGCGATAACGGGCTCTTCGACGGCTTCCGCTGCGACGAGGACGGCAACCTCTGGTCCAGCGCCGGCGACGGCGTGCACTGCTTCTCAGCGAAAGGCGAGCTGCTGGGCAAGATCAAGGTGCCGGAGGTGGTCTCCAACGTCACCTTCGGCGGTCCGAAGAAGAACCGCCTCTTCATCACCGCGACCACCTCGCTCTACGCGGTCTATCTCAACCGCCGCGGCGTGCAGTGGCCGTGAGCGGCGCGGAGGTCCGGCCGGAGAGCTATTCGGCGCTGGTCGTCTCTGCGATGCGTGCGGTGCACAGCAGATACGGCCCGGATCCTCTGATCAACGATCCCTACGGACTCGATCTGCTGAGTGACGAAGAGCAGGTCGCCATGGCAAAGCGGGTTGCCGACAAACTGACGAAAATGGGATTTCGCCGCGGTGACGGTGCCGACTTGGTGGGATTGCCTCTCGAGTCGATCCTTCGCGCGCATCCCAGTTACGGCAACGTCGTGCTGAGGACCTGCTATACGGACGACCGGCTCGAGGAGGCCCAGAAACGTGGCTTTACACAGCTTGTCCTTCTGGGGGCCGGGCTGGACACCTTTGTCCTGCGCCGGCCGGACCTGGCCGAGAGACTGCAGGTCTTCGAGGTCGACCACCCGGCTAGCCAGAGGATGAAGCGGCGGCGTCTTGCCGCCGCTGGCCTCGCGGCACCTCCCAGTGTCACCTACCTGTCGGTCGATTTCGAACTGCAGTCCGTCGGCGAAGCTTTGGAGGCCTCTTCTTGCGATCCAGCGAAGCCGACTTTCTTCTCCTGGCTGGGCGTCAGTCCCTATCTGACCCTGCAGGCGCATGAGGAGACCCTGGGCTCCATCGCTGATTTTTTCACAGGAGATGTCGAACTGGCCTTCAACTATGTCCGCAAGCGCGGGCCAGGGGATGGCGCGGCGACCGTTCGGCCTTCCAAGGTCGACAATGGCGAGCCGATCATCAGCTATTTTGATCCGTCGGAGGTGAGGGCGTTGCTTGCCGGCTGCGGCTATGACGTGATCGAGGACCTAGGCGCCGAGGAACTGGGGCAACGCTACTGCAAGATGCGGCGTGACGGCCTGCGGGCAGCCGCCACTTTCCGCATGGTGCATGCGCGCAAGGCGGAGGCGTCAGACTACCCCAGCACCTTCTGGCCGCGGCCGTAGACCAGCAGCATGCCGATGATGACGCAGCCGTAGATGATCTGGCGGCCGGCCTCGGGCATCTGCATGACCGAGAGGATGGAGGCCAGCAGGGAGATGAGGATCACGCCGGCGATGGTGCCGAGGTAGCTGCCGCGCCCGCCCAGGATGTGGGTGCCGCCCAGCACCACCGCGGCGATGGCCGGCAGCAGGTAGGGGTCGCCCATGGCCTGGTAGCCCTTGGAGGAGTAGCCCGCCAGCAGCACGCCGGCGAGCGCCGAGCACATCCCGGAGATGGCGAAGCAGGAAATGATCACCAGCTTCGTGTTCACGCCGGAGAGGCAGGTCGCGCCCTCCTGGTTGCCGATGGCGTAGATGTAGCGGCCGAGCGGCGTGCGCTTCAGCATGACTACGATGGCGATTCCGAGAGCGGCCCAGATGAAGACCGCGTTGGGAATGCCGAGGATGACGCGCTCGACGGCCAGCCAGTGCATGAGGTCGGTGGCGTGGTCCTGCGGTGCGAATCCCCCGGTGTGCAGCACCATGATGCCCTGGGCGACAGCGTTGATGCCGAGCGTGAAGATCATCGAGGGGACGCGCAGGATGGCGACGCCCAGGCCGTTCACGATGCCGAAGACGAGGCCGCAGAAGACGCCGAAGGGGATCGCCCATTCCGGCCCCCACCAGCCGGCCGCCGCGGTCGACATCATGCCGCCGACGGTGACCAGCCAGGGGATCGAGAGGTCGATGTGCCCCAGCAGGATGACCAGCATGACCCCGGAGGCGATGAGGCCCAGGAAGGCGGCGACCTGAAGCTGCTGCAGCAGGTAGTTGGCCGAGAGGAAGCTGGAGGAATAGAGGCTGCCGGCCAGCAGCAGCAGGACGATGAAGCCGAAGGCGATGGCGACCGGCCGGTCGATGTGTTTCACGAGCGCCGCCATCAGTTGAAGAGCTCCAGCCGGTTGCGGATCCGGAAGACGCGCGCGGCGCCCAGGCTCACGGCGCCCAGCAGGACGACGCCCTGGAACAGCGGCTGCCACAGCGGCGGCAGGTCGAAGACGAAGAGCAGGTCGTCGATGGTGCGCAGGATGAAGGCGCCGAAGATGGAGCCGATGGCCCCGCCGGCGCCGCCGTAGAGCGAGGTGCCGCCGATCACCACCGCGGCGATTGAATTGAGGGTGTAGGTGCCGCCGATGGGCGCCGAGGCCTCGCCGGAGAAGGTGACGAAGGTGAGCATCAGCCCGGCGATGCCGGCCAGCAGCCCGGAGAGGGTGAAGGCGGCGAGGCGCGAGCGGCCGACCGGCAGGCCCGACATGTAGGCGGCGCCCTCGGCCGAGCCGACGGCATAGCAGCCGCGCCCGACCACCGAATTGCGGAAGGGCAGCCAGACGAGGAGTACCACGGCCAGCAGCAGGAGCAGCGAGGTGGGCACGGTGTCGAAGACCGTCCAGGTCATGAAGTCGGCGAGGTCTTCTTGAACTTCGCCGCCGGGCACCGGCCGCAGCAGCAGGGCGATGCCGTAGTAGACCGCGCCGGTCGCCAGGGTGGTGATGATCGGCTGCAGGCGCCCGTAGACCACGATGGCGCCGTTGACGAAGCCGGCGGCCGCCCCGGCCAGCAGCACCACGACGATGCCCAGCGCCACTTCCAGCGGGCTGCCGCTGACCAGGGTCGAGGCCAGGCAGTTGGTCATCACGAAGACCATGCCGACCGAGAGGTCGAGGCCGCCGGTCAGCACCGGCAGGGTCTGCGCCATGGACACCAGGGCCAGCAGCACCGCCTTGTTGGCGGCGGTGGTGACCACCGGCACGGTCAGGCCGGCGGGGTGGTTGGCGATGTAGAGGGTGAACATCAGGACGAAGACCACCACGGCGATGATCAGGCCCTGGCTCTGCGCGAGGCGCAGCTTCAGATCGGCGAGGCTCATGCGCGCGGCTCCCCGGCGGCGGCCGGTTGGTTCGGACCGGTATTCAGGTCGATGTTCAGGGCGCTGGACAGGATGTTCTCCTCGTTGATGGCCTCGCCCTTCAGCTCGCGCACGATGCCGCCGTCGTACATGATCGAGACCCGGTCGCAGCAGCCGATCAGCTCGTCGTAGTCGGTGGTGTAGAACAGGATCGCGGTGCCGGCGTCGGCCAGCTCGCGCAGCAATTGGTAGATCTCCTGCTTGGTGCCGACGTCGATGCCGCGGGTCGGATCGTTCAGCAGGATGACGCGGGCCTCGGTCATCAGCCACTTGGCGATCACCACCTTCTGCTGGTTGCCGCCGGACAGCGTGCCCACGGGGCTGTCGGTGTCGCCGCACTTGATGGAGAGGCGCGCGACCATCTCGTCGATGCGCGCATCCTGGCGCGCACGGTCGATGAACATGCCCCCCGGGCCCTGGGTAAAGCGGCCGATGGAGGCCATGGAGATGTTGTCGCGCACGGACATGGGCAGCAGCAGGCCCTCCGACTTGCGGTCCTCGGGGATCAGCGCCATGCGGATGCGGTCCGACTTCGCCTGGCCGGGACTGGAGAGGCGCGCCGCCTTGCCGTCCACCTCGACCGCGCCGGAGACGCCGCGCAGCACGCCGAAGAGAGCGAGCAGCAGTTCGCGCTGACCCTGGCCGTCCAGGCCGCCCAGCCCGACGATCTCGCCCTTGCCGACGTTCAGCGAGACGTTCTTCAGGCGGCGCCCCCAGGAGAGGTCCTTGACGGTCAGTGCCGGTGGCGGCGGTTCGCGATGCGCCGGCTTGGGCGGATAGACCTGGGTGTACTCGCGCCCGATCATCAGGCGGATGATCTCGTTGTCGCTGCGCGCGCCCTTGGCGAAGGTCTCGATGTGGCGACCGTTGCGGAACACCGAGCAGGTGTCGGCCAGTTCCTCGATCTCGTGCATGCGATGGGAGATGTAGAGGATCGCCAGGCCGTCGCGGCGCAGGTCGCGCAGGATGCCGTAGACCTTGCCGACGTCGGCGGCGGTCAGGGCCGAGGTCGCCTCGTCGAGGATCAGCATGCGCGGTTCGCGGCCCAGCGCCTTGGCGATCTCGACCATCTGGCGACGCGACAGCGGCAGGTTCTTCACCAGCTCCAGCGGGTTCACGTCCTCGCAGCCGACGCGGGCCAGCAGCGCCTCGGCGCGGCGCCGCTGGGCGCGGTGGTTGATGAAACCGAAGCGTCCCGGCGGGTTGGCCATGCAGATGTTGTCGGCCACCGAGAGATCGGGCATCAGCGAGAGTTCCTGGAAAATGCAGACGATGCCCGCGGCGTTGGCTTCCTGCGGGGTGGCGAAGCCGACCTCGTGGCCCTCCAGCATCAGCTTTCCCTCGCTGGGCGTGACGACGCCGGCGGCGATCTTGATGAGGGTCGATTTGCCGGCGCCGTTCTCGCCCAGGACCGCGTGGATCTCCCCCCGCTCGCAGGCGAAGTCGACGTCGTCCAGCGCCAGGATGCCGCCGTAGCGCTTGGTGATGCCGTGCATCTGCCAGAAGGGCGTCGCGCGGTGGGGTAGGGGCGCTTGCGCTTCGGTCACCACTTCATGGGTCATGGGCACTACCAGTCTGGGGGCGGGCCGCGGTGGGATTCACAGCCGGATTCACGGCGGGCTTCACGGGCGGACCTGTCGAGAACGCGGATAGCGCGGACCGCACCGCCCCCGAGTGCCCGCTGGGCAGGGAGGCGGCGCGGCCCTCGTCAGGGGTGCCGGAAGACGGCTACTGGTCGTCCTCGGACTTGGCCATGATCTCCTTGGCCGTGATGTTCACACCGCAGGGCGGGAACTCGTTCGGCGTGAAGAAATTGTCCGTCAGGTCCGGGTAGTAGTTCTCGCCGGCCTTGAAGTCCGGATGCTCGACCAGCGGGATCGGCACGGAGACGTACTGCGGCAGGACTTCGCCCTGCAGTGCCGTCAGCGCGGTCTTGGCGGCGATGGCCACCAGGCCCGGCGACTGGCCGGCGGAGGAGCAGAGCAGACCGTCATCGGCATGCTGGGCGCAGAGCTTGCGGAAGCCGTTCTCCGCCTCGCCGGCGACCGGCACGAAGGGATGGCCGGCGTCGATCATGGCGCGCTCCGGCGTCGGCGTCGAAACCACCGTGGTCAGCACCTTGAAGGCGCAGTCGTCCCAGGTGCAGGCGCCGGCCGAGACCAGCGAGCGGTCGAAATAGATGTAGGTGCCGGCTCGATACTCGGTGGCGATGTCGATCCCCTCGTCGCTCCACATCTCCGGCGAGCCGCCGATGCTGATGACCCTGGTCTCGAGCCCGGCCTTTGCGATCAGGTCGCGGGCTTCGCCGAGGAAGGCGG
>ENA-ORCZ01000657-ORCZ01000657.1-marine-metagenome-genome-assembly--contig:-NODE-657-length-12146-cov-2.582401_pt1 | contig 12146 bp, 11 predicted proteins | sample MGYA00237785_ERZ508519 | MGnify/ENA primary metagenome ERZ508519 (study PRJEB26189, sample SAMN06268790) | marine metagenome | isolation source: Bioluminescent Bay, La Paraguera, Puerto Rico | place...
CGCGGTGCAGGATCACCAGGGCCTGGGCCCAGCCGGGATGGCTGCCCACCAGGTCGCCGGCGCTGGCGGGGTCGAGCCGCAGGTGGTCGAAGAGGGGATCGGCCAGCGCCTCGTTGAGATCGCTGACAAGGCGGCGTTCAGTGGCGCCGTCCAGGGTGTCCAGGCCGATCTCCAGTTCCTCGGCCACCTGGCGCAGCAGGCGGCCGCCGATGCTACGCTTATTGTGCTCGATGAGGTTGAGGTAGGAGACCGAGATCCCGAGGCGGCCGGCCAGCGCGGTCTGGGTCAGTCCCAGCTCCTTGCGGCGCTCGCGGATCTTCAGGCCGATCAGCGGTGCTGGCATCCCGTAAGCCTCTCTGTTTGCGCGATCTTGTGCGATGCAATGTAAACTTTTTACAGAAGCACCAATTTGCCGGAAACTATTTTTACAGAAAATCTTATGAAGAACAATGGCTTATTGTGAGATTGACTAAGTTCGGGTAACTATCTTTACGGAATAGTTGCGCGTTAGCTCCGCGCTCCGCCCGATCGAAGCCTCTGTCGGGCCACCCAAGAAGAACAAAATGGGAGGAAGAGTATGGTCAAGTTTCCCAATGGCTTTAGCCGTCGGTCTGTCCTGAAGGGCGGCGCGGTGCTGGGCGGTGCCGCGATGGCGCCGACAGTTTTCGTGCGTCATGCTTTCGGTGCCGACTTCCGCAACAACCCGGGCAACAACGCCACCGTGCCCTTCGGCTTCAACGTGCCGCAGACCGGCGCCTACGCTGACGAGGGCGCCGATGAGCTGCGCGCCTATCAGCTGGCCGTCAAGCACATCAACGGCGAGGGTGACGGCGGCATGCTGAACACCATGACGCCGAAGGCGCTGAAGGGGAACGGCATCCTGGGCAAGAAGGTCACCTACGTGACCGGTGACACCCAGACCAAGTCCGACGCGGCCCGCGCCTCTGCCCGCCGCATGATCGAGAAGGACGGCGTCATCATGTACTCCGGCGGCTCCTCCTCGGGTGTCGCCATCGCCCAGCAGTCGCTGGCGCAGGAGATGGGCATCATCTTCATGTGCGGCCTGACGCACTCGAACGACACCACCGGCAAGGACAAGCGCCGCTACGGCTTCCGCCACTTCTTCAACGCCTACATGTCGGGCGCCGCGCTCGGCCCGGTGCTGAAGAAGGAGATGGGCAGCGAGCGCCGCGCCTACCACCTGACGGCCGACTACACCTGGGGCTGGACCCAGGAGGAGTCGATCAAGAACACCACCGAGGCCATGGGCTGGGAGACCGTCGCCGCGGTCAAGACCCCGCTGGGCGCCGGTGACTTCTCGCAGTACATCACGCCGGTGCTGAACTCCGGCGCCGACGTGCTGATCCTGAACCACTACGGCAAGGACATGGTCAATTCCCTGACCCAGGCGGTTCAGTTCGGTCTGCGCGACAAGCAGGCGAACGGCAAGAACTTCGAGATCGTGGTTCCGCTGTTCTCCCGCCTCATGGCGCAGGGCGCGGGCGAGAACATCAAGGGCATTCTGGGATCGACCAACTGGAACTGGTCGCTGCAGGACGCGGGCTCCCAGGCCTTCGTGAAGTCCTTCGGCCAGGAGTACGGCTTCCCGCCGTCGCAGGCCGCGCACACCTGCTACGTGCAGACGCTGCTGTACGCCAACGCCTGCGAGACCGCCGGCACCTTCTATCCGCCGGAAGTCATCAAGGCGCTGGAAGGCTTCGAGTTCGACGGCATGGGCAACGGCCCGACCCTCTACCGCGCCGAGGATCACCAGTGCTTCAAGGACGTGCTGGTGGTGCGTGGAAACCAGAACCCGACGAGCCAGTTCGACCTGCTGGAAGTGGTGCAGGAAGTGCCGCGCAGCCAGGTCGAGTACGATCCGTCGATCTTCGGCGGCGAGCTTGGCCCCTACGAGGTCTAAGACCCTTTGAAGTGTGTTTGCCGGCCGTCTCTCATGGCGGCCGGCATTCACTGTATCTTGTTCCCCTCCCCGGCAGCTGCCCGTCGGGGAGGGGGCAAGACTGGTGGGTAGTTGGGGTGATTCGCCATGGACGCAATCCTTCTGCAAATCCTGAACGGGCTCGACAAGGGCGGCGCTTACGCGCTGATCGCGCTCGGGCTGACGCTGATCTTCGGCACCCTGGGTGTCGTCAACTTCGCCCACGGGGCGCTCTTCATGCTGGGCGCCTTCTGTGCCGTCTCGCTGCAGCAGCTGCTGACCCTGTCCAAGCGAATCAAGGACGAGAGCGTCACCTTCTTCGACGCCTACAAGGAAGTTCCCTACCTGGAGATTTGGCTGGGCGACACCGGCACGGCAATCATCGACTATTCCGTGCCGCTGGCGATCCTGCTCGCCATTCCGGTCATGCTGTTGATCGGCCTCGCCATGGAGCGCGGCCTGATCCGGTTTTTCTATAAGCGCAGCCATGCCGAACAGATTCTGGTCACCTTCGGCCTGGCGATCGTGCTGCAGGAGATCATCAAGGCCTTCTTCGGGGCCAACCCGATCCCGCAGCCGGCGCCGGACGTGGTTTCCGGCAGCGCGGCGGTGGGCGCCCTCTTCGGCCTCGGCGAGGCGGTGGTCTATCCCTGGTGGCGCCTGGTCTATCTTGCCTTCTCGCTGCTGGTGATCGGATTGGTCTTCGCCTTCCTGCAGTTCACGACCTTCGGCATGGTGGTGCGCGCGGGCATGCAGGACCGCGAAACGGTCGGCCTGCTGGGCATCAACATCGAGCGCCGCTTCACCATCGTCTTCGGCATCGCCGCCGTGGTCGCCGGCCTGGCGGGCGTGATGTACACGCCGATCCTGCCGCCGGACTACCACATGGGCATGGACTTCCTGGTGCTGTCCTTCGTCGTCGTCGTGGTCGGCGGCATGGGCTCGCTGCCCGGTGCGGTCGCCGCCGGCTTCCTGCTGGGCATCCTGCAGTCCTTCGCCTCGATGACCGAGGTCAAGTCGATCTTTCCCGGTATCGACCAGATCATCATCTATCTGGTGGCCGTGGTGATCCTGCTGGTTCGCCCGCGTGGCCTGATGGGCCGCAAGGGTGTGATGGAGAGCTGACATGCAGTCACAGAACGCAAAGCAGGACCTTCTCCTCAGCGCCCTCTTCGCGCTGGCCGTGCTGACCATGCCGGTCTGGCTGGCGCCGATCGGGGCGGCCTATCCGGACCTGATGCAGAAGTTCGCGATCTTCGGGCTCTTCGCCATCGGCTTCAACATTCTCTTCGGCTTCACCGGCTACCTGTCGTTCGGCCACGCCGCCTTCCTGGGCGTCGGCTCCTACGCCGCGGTCTGGTCCTTCAAGCTGCTGACCATGAACGTCGTGCCGGCGGTCATCTTCGGCACGCTGCTGGCCGGTGTTTTCGCCGCGCTGATCGGCTTCATCAGTCTGCGCCGCTCGGGCATCTACTTCTCGATCCTGACGCTGGCCTTCGCGCAGATGTCCTACAACCTGGCCTACTCGGTGCTGACGCCGATCACCAACGGCGAGACCGGCCTGCAGCTCACCCAGCAGGATCCCCGCGTGATCGACAGCGCCTTCGGCGCGGTGCCGGAGGCCGGTCTGCCGGCGACCAACCTCTTCGGCCTGGAAATGCAGGGCTACACCGGCTTCTACTTCTGCGCCGTGCTGCTGATCATCGGCTTCATCATCGCCCTGCGCATCGCGCGCTCGCCCTTCGGCATGATGCTGGCCGCGATCAAGTCGAACCAGAACCGGCTGAACTACATCGGCGTCAACACGCGGCCCTACGCGCTGGCGGCCTTCGTCATCTCCGGCATGTACGCCGGGCTGGCCGGATCGCTGATGGCCGCGGTGGACCCGCTGGCCGGCGCCGAGCGCATGCAGTGGACGGCTTCCGGCGAGGTGGTGCTGATGACCATCCTGGGCGGCGCCGGCACGTTGCTAGGCCCGGTGCTGGGCGCGGCCATCATCAAGTACTTCGAGAACATCTTCTCGTCCTTCCACGAGGCGGCCCTGGTCAGTGCCTTCGACTTTCTGCCGCACTGGCTGGCCGAGTCCATCGCCAGCGTTCTCGGCCTCTTCGTCGGCGAGGGCTGGCACCTCACGCTGGGCGCGGTCTTCATGCTGATCGTCATCTTCATGCCGGGTGGCGTCATCGAGGGGCTGGGCCGTCTCGGCGCGGTCTTCCGCCGCGGCTCCGGCGAAGGCAAATCGCCTTCGCCGGTCCAGCAACCGCATTCGGCCGAGTGAGGAGGGCGTCATGAGCATTCTTCAAGTCAAGGGCGTCAACAAGAGCTTCGCCGGGCTGCGGGCCCTCAACGACGTGAACCTGACCGTGGAGCAGGGCAGCGTCCATGCCATCATCGGCCCGAACGGCGCCGGCAAGTCCACCCTGCTGAACTGCTTCGTCGGGCGTCTGGAGCCGGACACCGGCAGCGTCGAGTTCAACGGGACCTCGCTGCTGGGACTGGCGCCGCACCAGATCAACCAGGCCGGCGTCTGCCGGGTGTTCCAGACGCCGGAGATCTTCGGCGACCTGACCCTGCTGCAGAACGTCATGATCCCGACGCTGGCGACGCGCGACGGCGCCTTCAAGATGAACGGCTGGGACCGGGTCGACGGTCAGAAGCAGATCACCGAGAAGGCCGAGCACCTGCTGGAAGACGTGAACCTGATCGACAAGAAGGACATGAAGGCGGACTTCCTGTCGCGCGGCGACAAGCGCCGCCTGGAGCTGGCCATGTGCCTGGTGCAGGACCCGAAGCTGCTGCTGCTCGACGAGCCGACCGCCGGCATGTCGCGCGGCGACACCAACGACACCATCGACCTGCTGAAGCGCATCGGCGAGCGCGGCATCACCAAGATCGTCATCGAGCACGACATGCACGTGGTGTTCTCGCTGGCGCAGCGCATCTCGGTCATGGCCCAGGGCACCATCATTGCCGAGGGCAAGCCGGAAGATATCAAGGGCGACCAGCGCGTGCGCGATGCCTACCTGGGAGGGGCCCACCTATGAGCCTGCAAAGCGAGTTCCAATCGGCGGCGCTGGCCTCGCGCGCCGCGTCGCAGCCGGCCTACTTCTCGGCCTGGGGCCTCAAGGCCTATTACGGCGAGAGCTACATCGTCCAGGATGTCAGCTTCAACATCCACGAGGGCGAGATCGTGGCCCTGCTGGGGCGCAACGGTGCCGGCAAGACCTCGACCCTGCGCGCCATCGCCCGCCTAGCGGAGCCGCAGCTGACCCACGGGGAAGTCTGGCTGGACCACAAGCCGCTGCACGAGATGGAAGCCTGGCAGGCGGCCCGCGTCGGCGTGGGGCTGGTGCCGGAAGACCGCCGCATCATTCCCGGCCTGACGGTCGAGGAGAACCTGCAACTGGCGCAGATCGAGGAACCGCATGGCTGGACGATCGAGCGCCTCTTCGAGCACTTCCCGCGCCTCGCCGAGCGCCGCAAGCAGGAGGGCGTGACGCTCTCCGGCGGCGAGCAGCAGATGCTGGCGGTGGCCCGCACCCTGGCGCGCGACGTGAAGCTGCTGCTGCTGGATGAGCCTTACGAAGGCCTGGCGCCGGTGATCGTGCAGGAGATCGAGAAGATCGTCGAGGAGATCAAGTCGCTGGGGCTGACCACCATCATCGTCGAGCAGAACGCCATCGCCGCCCTGCACCTGGCGGACCGGGCGATCATTCTCGACATGGGCCAGGTGGTTTTCGACGGCACCGCCCAGGCGGTGCTGGACGACGAGGAACTGCGCCACCAGTACCTGGCGATCTGAGGTCCGCGGTTCCCCGTGCGGCGGAGCGTCCGGGGGGGACGCTTTGCCCGGGGAACATGTCTGGGGGGAGGCGCGTCACGCAGGCAGCGTGGCGCGCCTCACTCATTCTTGAGCTGACTCGCCGCCCAGGGCGTTTTCCGGGCTTGCCTCTCCGCGCCTCGAATGGGCTATCCTGTCAGCCAGGGATCAGGACAGAGGGCAAGGGAGGCCGGGCGATGGCGCAGGACCGTTCAGGCAGGTATCTCAGTCTCGGAGGCGCCGTGGCGGCCATGCTGCTGCTGGCCGGCTGCGCCGCCGAGCCCTTTCCGACCCTCAGCTATGCGGAGCGTCCCTGCTATCGCACCCTGGCCGACGTCGACTGCCACGACGGGGTGCTGGTCGGCGAGGAAAGCCGGCGGGTCGGCTTCTACGATCCGCCGCTCGCGCCACCGGTCGCTGCGGGGCAGGAAGAGACATGGCCTCTACGCCTTTTCTAGCCGGCGCCTTCGAAGTCACGACCATCGAGATGCATACCGGCGGCGAGCCGCTGCGCATCATCACCTCCGGCTATCCGAAGCTGCGCGGACGGCGCCTCCTGGACAAGCGGCGCGATGCCCTGGCGCATCACGATGCCTTTCGGCGCCTGCTGATGCACGAGCCGCGCGGCCATACGGAGATGTACGGGGCGCTGCCGGTCGAGCCGGACGATCCTGACGCGGACCTCGCCGTCCTTTTCCTGCACGGCGAGGGGTACTCGACGATGTGCGGTCACGCCATCATGGCCCTGGGGCGCTGGGCGGTGGACTCCGGCGTTGTCGAGGCCAGGGAGCCGGAAACCGAAGTGGTCATCCAGACTCCCTGCGGACTGGTAAGGGCGCGTGTTGCCGTGGAGAGCGCCGAGGGCGGCCGCAAGAGCGGCGCCGTCAGCTTCCGGTCCGTGCCTTCCTTTGTCTTTGCCCGCGAACTGGTGGTCGACACGACGGAATGGGGCCCGCTGCAGGTCGACGTTGCCTATGGCGGCGCCTTCTATGCCATCCTCGCCGCCGACAGCATCGGGCTCGACCTTTACGATACTCCGGCGCGGATGCTGGCGGATGCCGGTGAGGCAATCACCCGGGCCGCGGCGGCGCAGGTGCAGCTCTCACACCCCGACGATCCTGACCTGGCGTTCCTCTACGGCACCATCTTCACCGACGGGCGCGACGCCTTCGATGAAGACACGCCCACCCGCAACGCCTGTGTCTTCGCCGGCCGCCAGGTGGACCGCAGCCCCACAGGCTCGGGGGTCTCGGCGCGCCTCGCCCTGCAATGGACCCGTGGCGAGATCGGCCTGAACCAGCCGCGTATCTTCGAGAGCCTGACCGGCGCGCGCTTTCACGGCCGTATCGTCGAGGAAACGCGCGCCGGTCCCTATCGGGCGGTCACGGTAGAGGTGACCGGCCAGGCTCACTACCATGGCGAGGCCCGCTTCACGCTGGAGCCCGACGATCCGCTTGCCGAGGGGTTCCTGCTGGGCTGATGGGCGGCAAGAGAAAAGCCCCGGAGCCGCTGCGCCGGGGCAAGTCGTCGAAACAGGGAGTGTCAGGCTAGATCGGACACGCCGAAAAGAGTGGGCGATCGATGCGTCGCTCTCGGCGTGACATCACTCTGACCGGCTGCAGGCCGCGCGACAAGCGGGGCAGAAGAGGTACCCCGGGCAGAACCGTTCCTATCCGAAAGCGCCAGGTGGGCCGGTTCGGGTGATTTTCAGAAGGACCCACAGCGTCATTCCGCCTGAGCGTCTCACGCCGGTCTTAGAGCAGATCAGCGTTGGCTGGACTCGCCAAAGGCGATTTCCAAGAGCTTAGGGGCAACCCTTGTGAACCCGATCTAGGCGACGTCGATGTTCACCTTCATGTCCAGCAGGTCGGCGAAGGAGTTCACCCCGGTGCCGTTGAGGCCGTCCAGTGTCAGGATACTGCCGGTATCGAAGGTGATGACCACGCTGTCGGCCGTGCCGGTCACGCTGTGCGCGCCGGCATCGAGATCGTCCGTGTCGATGATGCTGTCGCTGTTGGCGTCGATCAGGTCCGCGATCTGCAGGCGGTCGCCGCCGTTGCCGGTCTGGAAGTCGAGAATGAGGTCGTTGCCTTCGTTGCCGGCAAGCGAGAAGGAGAAGACATCCTTGTCGTTGCCGCCGCTGAGGACGTCATCGCCCTCGCCGCCGTGCAGCGTGTCGTTCTTGCGGCCGCCCGTCAGGGTGTCGTCGCCGGCGCCGCCGAGCAGCAGGTCGCGGCCGTTGCCGCCATCCAGAAGGTCGTCGCCCAGGCCGCCATCGAGGCTGTCGCGGCCGTCGCCGCCGAAGAGGCTGTCGTCGGAGGCGCCGCCCTGCAGGCTGTCGTTGCCGCCGTCGCCGGCGAGATGATCATTGCCGTCCCCGCCGCTGAGTGTGTCCTTGCCTTTGCCACCCTCGAGGTTGTCGTCGCCGCCGCCACCGATCAGCAGGTCGTTGCCTTTGCCGCCGTCGACAATTTCGGCGAGGTCTCCGCCGATCACTTCGTCATTGCCTTTGCCGGCCAGGAACAGGGTGCCGGGGGTGAAGCCGGCTTCCAGCGCCTCGCGCGGCGTGCCGGGCAGGATCACCGTGTCGTTGCCGTTGCCGGCATCGTACTGGGTACCATCAAGATATCCGCCCACGTCAATGGCGTTCAGGTCGACGTCATCGGCCTTGTTGGAGAACAGCGGCTGATCGGCGCCGGGACCCACGGGATCTTCCGGAGGTACGAAAGGCGCGGGGGAGGACGCGGCGGGAGCTGTCCCCGACGTCGCGGCTGCGCCGACCGGTGCCAGCGAAGCCGCCGGCAGAATGAAAATGGTATCAGGCGGCGTCGGCGCGCCGACGCCGGTCGCCGGGGTCACCGTCCCCGTGGTGTCGGAATTCGCCGAGTTGGCCTGCAGGCCGCCGATCAGGCTGCCGAGATCACTTTGGTAGGTGCTGCCACCGCCGCCGCCATTGCCGGCGCCGGTGCCCGGCGGGCCGGCTTCGACTTCGAGCGCGGGCTCGTCGAAAAGGGCCAGGGCCGCAGGATCGGGGATGGGAAGAAGGTCCTGGACGGCCGCCGGAGCGATGTCGGTGGTTTCCTCGTCGAGCATCGATTGGGCCAGCAAAACGGTGTCGCCGGTATCGGGAGCGGCAAGGGCCGGTGCCTCGGCGCTGGATCCCACAGCCTCAGTTTCCAGGCCTTCCTGGCTCTTGGTCTCGCTCATCGATGGATTCCCTGATCAGAGGTCGGGCGCAAAGAAACGCCGCAAGACGAATCGTCTGCGGCCCGAGAATGAGGGTAATCATCGTGACTAAGAGGTCTTAAGGAAGGTTTAAGGGGCCGCACAGCGCCGGGCCCCTGGGCAACTGCCGCGCTGCCACGGGGGCCGTCCCCAGGGTCTTGGGAATCGCGTCTGGCGACACCAGCCGGCCCTGTTCTGCGCTAGTGGCTGTGTCTCAGCTGTTCCACCTGATCGAGCACGCCACGCCAGCCGAGACTGCGGCAATAGCGGATCGCGCCGTCGATGCCGACCTTGTCGACCAGATCGTGCGCCAGGGCGGCGAGGTCACCCTGGTAAGAGCGCGGCGATTCGCCTGCCCCCGTTGCGCCCTGCTGTGAGTTGATCTCGGTGGGGTTTTGGTCGCGTCTCTCGCGGGATGTCATCCTGACCTCAGTTCTCTTGTCTGCCGTGAGCATCCCTAGACCGACGCATCAGCGTGGAGATTGTTCCGTCGAAAGCGACATTTTCTGCCGCGACAGCGGAACCCCGGATCGAGGCCTGCTCGCCCCTGCGGGTGACGACAGGCCACGGCGCGGGGGCAAGGGGCAAGGTGCCACGGGAGAAGTTAATTTCGCGGAAAGACGTGCGGGCAATCAGGCGGGGGCGTGAAGCAATGCGTGCGCGCGTTCGTGCAGCGTGGTGAAAGAGCCACCGGCCTCGAGCCGCGGCCAGGAAAGCGGGCCGATGTCGTAGGTGAGCTGATGATCCACCACAGCGGCGTCTGCATCGGAGGCATCGTCGCGGCGCCGGGTGACGCGCGCGGTCAGCACCTCGGGTGCCGCCTCCAGCCAGAGACCGGTAAATTCGGCCTCCGCATTATGGGCGACAGCCTCAGCCTGCGCCCGTTCCTCCGGCTTGGCGAAGACGGCATCGAGAATGACCGACTGGCCGGTGGCGAGCGCGGCCGCCGCAGTCTCCAACATCCGATCGTAGACCGCTTGACTGGCCTGCGGGGTGTAGGCTGAGGCGGGTAGCCGTTCCAGTTCCGGCGCGCCGGCCAATTGCTTGCGCAGCACGTCGCTGCGCAGGTGCAGGGCTCCGGGCGCGCGCCCCAGCGCGGGGGCCAGGGCGCGGGCCAGGGTCGTCTTCCCGGTTCCCGAAAGCCCCCCGACCACCGTCAGCCGCGCCGGCGCGGGCGCCAGGTAGTCGCGAGCCCGCTGGAAGTAGCCGGCCGCTTCAGCCCGGCGCGACAGCTTCGCCGGCTCTTCCGCGGCGACGGCCTCCAGGCTGGCCGCCACCTTGGCGCGCACCGCCGCGCGGGTGGACAAGAAGAGCGGCAGCGACGCCACCCCCTCGATATCTCCGGTCATTTGCAGGTAGCGGTTCATCACAAGGTTGGCGAAAGGACGCAGGCCGCGGTGTTCCAGGTCCATCAAGAGGAAGGCGAGATCGTAGAACACATCGATGCAGGCGATGGCATCGTTGAACTCGATGGCGTCGAACAGCAGGGGCCTGCCGTCCAGCAGCACCACGTTGCGCAGGTGCAGGTCGCCGTGACAGAGCCGCACCTTTCCGCCCTCGGCGCGCGCATCGAGCAGTGGCGCGAGCCGCTCGATCTGTGCCAGGGCGGAAGCGGTCAGGTCTTCGCTGTCTGCGCGGTTGAAGAGGTCATCACGCTCCAGGAACTCCTCGCCGTTCTCGCGCACCACCCAGGCCATGGCCTCGGCGCCGGCGCTGCGTTCATGCCGCGGCTCCGCGGTGGCGTGAAAGTCCGCGATGGCGTCGGCCAGGGCGGTCATCGTCGCCGCGGTCAGCTTGTCCGCCTCGGCCAGGGCACTCATCAGGCAGGATTGCTCGAAGCGGCGCATGACCACGACCCACTCGACCGGCTGACCCTCGCCGTTCAGGCTCAGGCCCTGCGGGCTCTCGGTGACCGGGACGACGTCCAGGTAGAGATCGGGCGCGGTGCGGCTGTTGACCTCCCGCTCGCGCAGGCAGAAGCGGTGGCGTCTCTCCAGGGTCGCGAAGTCCATGTAGGGGTAGGCGACGGCCCGCTTGATCTTGTAGGCGCGGTCTCCTGCCAGAAAGACGATGGCGCCGTGGGTGTCGATGCGTTCGACGGCGCTCACCTGCGCACCGTAGGTCGCCGGATCGCCGAGCAGGTGCAGCACCGCGCTCTGATCGTCGGCTCCCTGGTGGGTCGGCCGTTTCGCTTTGCTCGGCACGCTTGCCTCCGCTCCTCCGCCGGGCGCCACTCTACCGTGACGCGCTGAAGGGGCATTGAGATGCCTCAAGGCAGGGGTCGTCAAGAATTGTCGGATGAAGAAAACGTGCCCGCCGGATCCGCGTCTGTCCAATCAGCGGCGGCGCGCGGGTCGCTTACTCAGCGGCGGCCTGCCGTGCCTGGCGGTCCAGGTGGTCGAGCAGGGTGATCGCGTCGCTGACGGCCAAGGGATCGCCGCCGGCGGCGTGATCCTCGGCGAAGAGGGCGCGGATGACCCCGTCCTCGACCAGCATGGCATAGCGCCGCGACCGCTCTCCGAAGCCCTGGTCTCTCCGGCTGATCAGCATGCCCATCTGCCGGGTGAAGTCGCCGTTGCCGTCGGGCAGCAGGATCACCTCGTCGTCGATGCCCTGGTCGCGGGCCCAGGCGTTCATCACGAAGGCGTCGTTGACCGAGAGGCAGCAGATGTCGTCGATCCCCATGGCGCGGATGTTCTTCGAGAGGGCGACGAAGCCGGCCAGGTGACGGGCGGAGCAGGTGGGGGAGAAGGCGGCCGGCAGTGCGAAGAGCACCACGCGGCGACCCCGGAAGATCTCGTCGCTGTGGCGCTCCAGCCAGGCGCCGTCCCGCCGCAGCTTGAAGGTGACCCGGGGGATCCGGTCCCCCACCTGGCGTGTTTCGGTCATGGTGCGTTCCCTGGCGGCTTCAGTGCAGCGTCGGCGGGCCGCTGCGACCGGCGGACGGCCATTGCGGGCTGTCTTCCTTGCCTTCGGCGGGGGCCGGGCTTTCCGACGGCTGTCCATGCGGCCCCTGGGCGGCCTCGGCGAGCGCGTCCCAATCCCAGCGGCGCAGCGGCAGCAGCTGTTCCGCCGCCAGCAGGCTCTGGGCGAGACCGCGGGCCGGGCCCAGCGAGAGGCGCAGCGCGGCGGCGGGCAGCCAGGCCCCCAAAGGGGTCGCGG
>ENA-ORCZ01000661-ORCZ01000661.1-marine-metagenome-genome-assembly--contig:-NODE-661-length-11995-cov-3.487917_pt1 | contig 11995 bp, 14 predicted proteins | sample MGYA00237785_ERZ508519 | MGnify/ENA primary metagenome ERZ508519 (study PRJEB26189, sample SAMN06268790) | marine metagenome | isolation source: Bioluminescent Bay, La Paraguera, Puerto Rico | place...
GTCGAAAAACTGATTACGCTGGGCAAGCGGGGCGACCTGCATGCACGCCGTCAGGCCATTTCGATCCTGCGTGACGACAAAGTCGTAGCCAAGCTGTTCGGCGAAATCGCTGACCGCTACAAAGAGCGTGCTGGTGGTTACACCCGCGTTCTCAAGGCTGGCTTCCGTTACGGCGATGCGGCTCCGGTTGCTGTGATTGAACTTGTTGATCGCAACGCCGATGCAAAAGGCGCGGAAGACCGTGCTCGCCTCGAAGCAGAGGGCGAAGGCGAAGAAGCAGCTGAATAAGCAACGCTTCGGCCTTTAAGAAACAGAAACGGGCGATGCCTTATGGTGTCGCCCGTTTTCTTTTTGCTAAATGACATAAATTTCATATTTCCGACAAGGTTGCGCGTAAGGTCTAGTTTCCCTAATTGATGACAAGCCTTTGTCGGTCACGGGACCGCGAACAAGCAAACCAACAGAGAGAGTGTGACGTGCAGGCAAGATGGATTTCAAAGATTGTCGCCTTTGCCATAATCGGACTGACGACGATTTCGAGCACAGGCAATCTGGCCCATGCCCAAAGCGATGAAGCCACCCTGGATCGGCGTTTGCCGTCAAGCCAGGCGGACATCAAGATGTCGCTTTCGCCATTGGTCAAACAAACCGCCCCGGCGGTTGTCAACATCTACACCAAAAAGGTCGTCGAGCAGCGCCAGCGCACGCCGTTCTTCAATGACCCGTTCTTCAAACAGTTCTTTGGCGATCGGTTCGACGGTGCCTTTGGTGCCCCGCGCCAGCGGGTTGAACGGTCGCTTGGATCGGGGGTAATTGTCTCGGGCAACGGCACGATCATCACCAACCATCATGTCATCAATGGCGCCAGCGAGATCCGCGTTGTCTTGCATGACAACCGTGAATTCGATGCCGATCTGGTCGGCTCGGACGAACGCACCGATCTGGCTGTGTTGAAACTGCGCAATGTGGATGCTGAATTGCCGGCCATTCCGTTTGGCGACTCTGATGCGGTCGAGGTCGGGGATCTTGTCCTTGCCATCGGTAACCCGTTTGGTGTCGGTCAAACTGTCACCAGCGGCATTATTTCGGGTCTGGCACGTGCCGGTGTCACCGGCCAGGATTACCAATCCTTCATTCAGACCGATGCCGCCATTAACCCGGGGAATTCCGGCGGCGCATTGGTCGATATTGATGGCAACCTGATCGGCGTGAACTCGGCGATCTTTACCAAATCTGGCGGGTCGAACGGCATCGGTTTTGCGGTTCCGGCCAATATGGTCAAGGTGGTGATGCGCGGCCTGATCAGTGGCGATCTTCGCCGTCCGTGGTTGGGTGCGGCCGGGCAGTCGGTGACGGCCGATCTGGCGGCCTCGCTTGAACTGGATCGCCCGCATGGCGTTTTGATCAACAAGGTTCGCCCTGGCAGCCCGGCTGAACGTGGCGGCCTGCAATCAGGGGACGTTGTGATTGCGGTTAACGGCTTGGCGGTTGATAACCCGAACGAGCTTAAATTCCGTATCGCAACGCTTGAGCTGAATGACGAGGCAAAGCTGTCAGTTCTGCGGCGCGGAGCCGAAACCATCCTTGCCATGCCGCTCGAAGTCGCACCGGAAATTCCCGCCCGTGACGAAAGCATCATTGATGGCCGCAACCCGTTCAGTGGCACCAAGATCGCCAATATGAACCCGGCACTGGCCGATGAACTGGGCATCGATACGCTTAGCGAAGGTGTGATGATCCTGGCCGTCGCCCGCGACAGCCTCGCACGCCGCACCCGTCTTCAGGCCGGTGACTATATTGTCGAGGTCAATGGACAGCCGATTGATACCGTCGCGCGTTTCAAGGAAGTCGTCCGTGCCGGTGAACGCAGCCGCGACTGGAAGATTTCCGTCAAACGCGATGGCAAGGTCCTGACCGGTGATTTCACCCTGTAACCGTCAGGCCTGATACCCAAAACAAAGGCGCGTACCGCTGTGGTGTGCGCCTTTTTGTATCTTGGTCAGGCGGCATTGCCGGGGGCGGGCCGATGACGCAGCATCATCAGGGCGGCAAAGGTCACAAGGCCCAGCACGATGGTCAGCAAAATCGCATATTGCCCGTAATCATCGATCAACAGCCCGAAGACAAACGGGGCGGCCGCCTGTGCAAAGCGCGATGGCGCCATGATATAGCCTTGCCGGGCGCCATATCCAACCGGGCCAAAGGTCGCCAGTGGCAAGGTGCCCTTGGCGATAGTCAGGATCCCGTTACCAATCCCGTGCAGGCTGGTAAACAGCATCCCGACCGGCCCGCCAAAAATCAAAAGCAATACAGCGCCGATGGGATGGGTTAGGGCCGAAAGCCGTGATGAAATCAACGGATGCATCTTCTTAAGCAACCCGAATTCGGCCAAGCGGCCCGCCACCTGTGCTGGCCCCACAAGCGACGCCGCAATCAGCGCACCCGTCGCATCCATCCCCGAAATTTGTAACAGGCGCGGCAAATGGGCCGCCATGGCCGTTGCGGTAAACCAGCTGGCGGCAAATACGATGGCCAGAAGGATCATCGGCATGTTGAAGATATCCGAACGCGATAGCTTGGCCGGGGCAGGGACAGCGGCAGGGGATGTTTTGGCCGTATCCGCAGCAGGAGACGCGCGGTTGCCTGTCTTGGTGCGCGGGATCAGAAACAGATTAAGCGGCAAGCCCAGCACGATATGCATCGCCGCCCAGAAATAGCACGCCGTGCGCCAGTCAAATTCGGCCTCGATCCCGGCGGTAATCGGCCAGCAGATCGTGCTGGCAAATCCGGCAATCAGGGTAATGCCGGTGATCGGGCCGCGTGCATCATGGCCATAAATCCAGCTCAGCGTGGCAAAGGCCGACTCATAAAGCCCCATCGACATGCCAACGCCGATCACACACCACGCCAAACACATCATGGTCAGGCTATCGGCCGTACCCAGGAGTGCAAGACCGGCGGCAAAGATCAGGCTTGAAACCGCCAGCACCGTCCGACCACCAAACTGATCAATCCGCGCGCCTGCCTTGGGACCCAGAAGGGCGGCAAACACAAGCGCAAGTGAAAAGGCGCCAAATGCCCAGCCGGGCGGAATGCCAAGTTCAACCGCCATCGGCTCTGCCAGAATGGCAGGAAGATACAATGTCGTCCCAAACGCAAGCGTCTGGCCTGTGCCAAGCCCGATGACGATTGGAAGTTTTTTGGGGGCTGTGGTGGTCGTCATCTCAAACCTCGAACGGCAATGCCAGACTTCCTCAAAACGGCGTTAGTCACAGCAAGACTCTCCGTCTTTTGCGTTCGTTGCTGTTTGGGGCGATACAGCCAGATCACGGCTGGCGACGATATGTCCGGTGACTTCCATCCATGCCTCGGTCGCGATCAGGAACGCATCACGGCCTTTCTCGGTCAGAGCATAAACCTTGCGCTGTCGACCCTGCACGGTTTCCGGCGATGATGTTAGATATCCACCCGCCTCAAACTCCTTCAAAACCGGATAAACAGTCCCCTCGGATGGGGAGCAGCATCCATTCGTTGTTTTTTCAACTGCTTGGACGATCTCATAACCATGCATCGGTTTCGTGTGCAAAACGCACAGGACAAAGAACTTCGAAAGCGACATCTTGATCGTGCCCTGCCAATAGGCGCGATCTGTGTACTCAACATTGCTGGTCATAGGGTTACCCGTCATATGGATGGCAAACGTTATGCCTCGACCATCGAGGTGTCAATTGCCGATGTTTCGTCTGTCCTGTTTGTCATCTGCGTGTTACGTTTCGCCAAAGTCACCGACCCGCTCAACATCATGATGTCGCTGTATGGTTTCCCTGTTTGAAAGTCAGGTCACGCGCCCTTTGGCCGACAGACTGCGCCCCGCCAAACTCGATGAAGTGGTGGGCCAGGGGCATCTGTTTGGCGATGATGGCCCGATCACCCGCATGATCAAGACCGGCCGCGTGCCGTCGGTGATCCTGTGGGGGCCGCCGGGCTGCGGTAAAACGACATTGGCTCGTCTGATGGCCGATGTTGCCGACATGGCGTTTGAACCGCTTTCGGCGATCTTTTCTGGCGTTGCCGACCTGCGCAAGGTGTTTGAACGTGCCCGTGCGCGGCGTTCCACCGGTGGGGCGACTTTGCTGTTCATTGACGAGATCCATCGTTTCAACAAGGCCCAGCAGGACAGCTTCCTGCCCTATGTCGAAGACGGCACCATCACCCTCATTGGTGCCACCACCGAAAATCCGTCCTTTGAGCTGAATGCAGCATTGCTGTCACGCTGTCAGGTGCTGGTGCTCAAGCGTCTGGATGATCAGGGCCTCGAGGAACTGCTGGTGCGGGCCGAAAAGGAAATGGGCTTTGAGCTGCCCGTCACGCCCGAGGCGCGCGAAACCCTACGCGCCATGGCCGATGGTGACGGGCGTTATTGCCTGAACCTGGCAGAGGAACTGTTTTCCCTGCCGCCCAGCGAGGATGATGGTCCGCTTGGTGTGGCGGAGCTGGCCCGAACAGTGCAAAAGCGCATGCCGATTTACGATAAGGGCGATGACAGTCACTACAACCTGATCAGTGCGCTGCATAAATCCATTCGTGGCTCCGACCCGGATGCGGCCCTTTATTGGTTTAACCGCATGCTGGCTGGTGGCGAGGATCCCAAATTCGTCGCCCGTCGACTGACCCGCATGGCGGTCGAGGATATCGGCCTTGCTGATCCGCAGGCCCAGCAATTCTGCATTGGCGCGTGGGAATCCTACGAACGCCTTGGCAGTCCCGAAGGCGAACTGGCCCTGGCACAGGCGGTGATTTACTTGGCCCTCGCACCGAAATCCAACGCCGGTTATGCGGCTTATAAAAAGTCGCTCAAGATCGCGCGCGATACCGGCTCGCTGATGCCACCCGCCCATATCCTTAATGCGCCCACCAAGCTGATGAAGGATATCGGCTATGGCACCGGCTATGCCTATGACCATGATCAGGAAGATGGTTTTTCCGGCCAGAACTATTTCCCCGAAGGCATGCGCCGTCAGAACTTCTATGAGCCGGTCGAACGCGGCTTTGAACGTGATCTTAAAAAACGCGTCGAATATTTCGACCGCCTGCGCGCAGAGCGTCAAAAGAAACGCGACAATAACTAGCGTAAGGCGTGTTAGGTTCCAAATTGGAAACAATCTGGTGAAGAGTCTCTGGCTAAACAGATCGGTTTGGCAGGCGTAAGTTCAGGGCAACAAACAAACCCGGACTCGGAGACTGAAAATGACTAAAGTTCTGCATGTTAGCGCATCTGTGAATGGTGAGAACTCGAACTCCCGCCAGATCGCCCTCAAACTGATCGACCGCATCAAGGCCGCTGATTCGTCGGCAACCGTTATCGAACGCGACACTAACGAGGCAGTCGTTTCAGCGATCACCGGCGAAACCGTTGGTGCCTATTACACCCCGGCTGAAAACCGTTCGGAAGCCCAGAAAAAAGTGATCGCTGCATCTGACAAGATGGTGGCCGAGATTATGGATGCTGATGTTCTTGTCATCGGTGCACCGATGTACAACTTCTCCATCCCCTCGACCCTTAAGGCTTGGGTTGATCTGATTGCCCGCGTTGGTGTGACCTTCAATTACACCGAAAATGGCCCGGTTGGTCTGGTCGAAGGCAAGAAGGCCTATATCGTTTCTGCAACCGGTGGCGTTCCGGTCAATAGCCCGGCTGATTTCGCGACCCCGTACCTCAAACAGGTTTTGGCCTTTATCGGCATCACCGATGTTGAAGTTGTCGAAGCTTCCGGCTTTGGTGTTAACGCCGAAGAAGCCATGGCCAAGGCCATTGCCAATGTCGAAGCGGCCAAGCTTCCGGCCGCTGCCTAAGCATCCCGGTTCAAAAACTCCGATACATTCCCGCCGATCAGCGAATTTCCATATCCCCCCCCCTTGGTTTGCTGATTGACGGGCGTGTTTCCCGAAATGCCCGACGGTTCCCTCCCGTTCGGGCATTTTGATTCTTAACCTTTTGTGGTTAATGTATCGGAGTTCGCAAAAGGGCAGGTGGTGTCATTGAAACGGCTGGCGATGGTTGCAATCTGGGGACTGCTGGTACTGGCAGGCATTTTCGTAACGGTCCGTTTTACCGGGCTGATGGATCATATGTTGCCTGCTGGCGATCCGCCCAATATGACCTTCGGGCGCGATGCCAACCTTCCGGACGTACCGAATTTCTTCCTTGCCTGTCCGGCTGACCGGCTGCCTGACAGTGACCGCGTCATGCAAAGTCCGTCCTTTGCGGTATCGGTCGCGACACTGACCGAAGTCTTGATCGAAACCGCCCCGGATCACGGCATGACGTTGATGACCGATGTTTCGGGTGGCAAGGCCGGTCGCCTTTATTTCCTGGCACGCTCGGCAGTATTTCGTTTTCCCGACTGGGTCGAGATCGAGCTGATCCTGCCGGAAACCGGCAATGATGTGGCTTTCTGTTTGTTCGCCCAATCGGTCTATGGTCGCGATGATTTCGGGCAAAATGAAAAACGCACACGGGCCTGGCTTGCCGATGTCGAAGCCCGCATGGGACAAAATCAGTAAACCGGGATAAACCACCAAGGCCAATGCGATTGATCATCCGTTGGCCATGGTGTTTGATGCCCTTGGCTGGCATGGGCCCATGCCGTATTCACACGTGACATTTCAGGACTGAAGGAATAGGTTCCGCGCCATGCAATTTTCACCGTTGTTAATCGCATCCATTGCCTTGGGCGGTGCCATTGGTGCCGTTGCGCGTCACAGTGTTTCCGTCATGATGGGCTCTGTGATGGGTACTGGATTTCCCTGGGGAACCTTGACGGTCAATGTCGTCGGTTCGTTCCTGATGGGGGTGCTGATCGAGGTTTCCGCCCTGAAACTATCCATGGGGCTTGAAACGCGCGCACTCCTTGTGACCGGTTTTCTGGGGGCGTTTACAACTTTTTCGACGTTCTCGCTGGATGTCGCGACCTTGTATGAACGGGGCAATATGGGGCTTGCCGCCCTTTATGTTGGTGTTTCCGTGGTGGTCGGTATTTCGGCATTGTTTGGCGCAATCGCGCTGGTAAGGGGTATTCTGCAATGAGTGGTGTCACTCTGCGCAAGGTCAAGGCAGACGAGGCCGACATTCGGCTCGATCGCTGGTTCAAGCGCAACTGTCCCGAATTCACATTTGGTCAGGTCCAGAAATTCCTGCGTGGCGGTCAGATCCGTGTCGATGGCAAACGTGCCAAGGCCAACCAGCGTGTTGAGCCGGGCCAGGAAATCCGTGTGCCGCCCGCGCCGGTTATGTCCGGTGGCGGCACCGGCCCATGGGGCGAAGACGGTTCGGGTTATAACCCGTCTGAAGTCCAGCAACGCAAACACGCCGGCCCCGCCAAGTCTGACGCGACCGAGGCAGAGCTGCAGGCGCTGCGCGATTCCGTCATTTTTTATGACGAGCTGGTTCTGGCGATTAACAAGCCCGCCGGTCTTGCCGTACAGGGCGGAACCAACACCAGTGTTCATGTCGATGGCATGCTTGATGCGCTGAAACTCGATAGCAAGGAACGCCCGAAGCTGGTCCACCGTCTGGATAAGGACACCAGTGGTGTGCTGTTGCTGGCCCGTTCGGCATCGGCGGCCCATGCGCTGACCAAGGCGTTCAAGGATAAATCGACCCGCAAGCTTTACTGGGCGATTGTCACCGGTGCGCCAGCGGAACGCGAAGGCATGATTGATGCCCCGCTTGCCAAAATCGCAGGCAAGGGCGGGGAGAAAATGGTCATCGACGAAAAGCTTGGAAAATCGGCACAGTCCGTCTTCCGCCAGCTTCATCGCGCCGGGCGCAAGGCCGCGTGGCTTGCCTTGTCACCACTGACCGGTCGTACCCACCAGTTGCGCGTCCACTGCGAGGCGATCGAATGCCCGATCCTCGGCGACGGCAAATATGGTGGACCCAAGGCGTTTATTGATGGTCTGTCCAATCAGATGCATCTGCATGCGCGTGCAATTGATTTCCCGCACCCGGTTACCGGCCATCGCGTCGTGATCGAGGCACCCGTGCCGGAACATTTCGCCGAAACGCTCAAAAAGCTGAACTTCGATCCGAAAACGCCGACCAAATTCCTGACCCCGGAAATTCACCGGGAAAAGGAAGAAAAGCCCAAGCCAAAGGCAAAGCCGTCGCGCGCCCGCAAGAAATAGGGTGCTTTACAAACAGCACCGGACACCGAAAAGCCGACGCAATGCGTCGGCTTTTTCGTCCTCCTGATCAAACGGCGTTGGAACACAGTCTGTATTAGGCGTTTTTATTGTCGAAACGTCGCATGAAGGTGTCATAGACCCGGTTCAGATGCTCTGCATGAACCGTATTGCCCATGCGTTCACACATTTCGGCCTGGCCCTTTATCATCACCGCAAGCTGCTTGCGGCCACTTTTGGTATGTACCATGCACTCACCCTCCTCAAGGGCGGTGACCAATGGAATATGCTCGCACTCGGCAATAGCCAGTACTTCTTCCTCAGTGAGGTCGCTGAAGTCGATGCAGTCGCGAAGTGTAAGCATGGTCTGCCTCCTGTCGCAGAGAGCCTGCCTCTGTCGGGCAGGGCCCTGTAGGCCAGAATTCAATTGTAGCGCGCATTGCACCGCTTAGACAGTAATACAAAATTCACTTGTGGTTTCTGTTGCTTCCCGCACAGCACAAAAAATGCACGGCAATACAACCGCGGGAGACTCGATCTTTGAAACGCTTTCGATTAGTCTCCGCGTTCCAAATTTTTGATGAAAGACCCCACATGACCACTGATCCGCTTAGACTTGTGATTTTTGATTGCGACGGCACCCTTGTCGACAGCCAGCACGCCATTGCGCACTGCATGGATCATGCCTTTGCGCAGCACGGTCTGGATTGCCCGGGGCTTGAAAACACGCGCACCATCATTGGTCTGAGCCTGCCCGAAGCCATCACAAAGCTGGCAAGCCCTGCACGGGTGGATGAGGACATCATCGCAGCCGTGACAGCGGCCTATAAAACCGCATTCTTTACCCTGCGCCAGACCCCCGATTTCCACGAGCCTCTGTTCCCCGGTGTGCACGAAGTTCTGATGGAAATCGATGGCCGCAAATGGCTAAGCGGTGTGGCAACCGGCAAGGCCCGCCGGGGTCTTGATGCGGTGCTGGCGCGCAACGAACTTGAAGGCCGCTTTGTCACCCTTCAGACCTGCGACAATCACCCGTCAAAACCCAATCCCGCGATGTTGATGGCAGCCCTTGAAGAAACCGGCGTCGATGCGCCCAACGCGGTGATTGTTGGCGATACCAGCTATGATATCGAAATGGGCCGGGCGGCTGGCATGATCGCCATCGGCGTTGATTGGGGTTATCATGATGTTGATACCCTGCATAAATCCGGTGCGCACGCTGTCATCAGCCACTTTGATGAACTGACCACTGCCCTTGATACGATTTGGGAAATTGACCGTGACGCCGCTTAAGAACCCAGACCTTGCCCCGATCCGCTTTGAATTGACCCTTGCCGTCGATCCCGATGATGCGTTTAACGCCTTCACATCGGGCTTTGGCGACTGGTGGCCGACCGATACCCATTCGATCTCGAAAAAGGACTGCATCACGGTCGAATTCAATGACGGTGTCGGCGGGGAAATCATCGAACGCGCCAAGGGGCAGGATGATATCCCGTGGGGGCGGGTAAGAAGCTGGCAACCGGGTGAACATGTGTCCTTTACCTGGCATCCGGGCTGGAATGCCGGCGACTTTACGCTGGTTGAGGTGTCCTTTGACCTTAACGAGTTTGGTCGCTGTGTCATCCGGTTGGAGCACAAGGCATGGGAAAATGTCGGCGAAATCGCTCCAGCCCTTCGTGAAGGCTACCTCAAGGGCTGGGAGTTTGCCTTTGGCGAATGCTTTGGCAATTACCTGCGCCAAAAGCGCTGATCAGAATAGCCGGTACTCGATCAATTCACGCTGCAATTTGACCGGATCGCGGAACCAGTGGGTGATAAAGCCCAGTTCGCGCGCCTGCTGAATATTGCGCTCGCTGTCATCGATAAACAGGGTTTCGCGCGGGTTCAGTTTGAAGCGCGAAATGGCTAGGTCAAAGATCCGTGGGTCGGGCTTGGCGAGTTTTTCCTGCCCCGATACCAGAATGTCTTCGAAGTGATCAAGGAACTCAAAGCGTTCCAACGCATGCGGCCATGTTTCCGCCGACCAGTTGGTCAGGGCAAACAGGCGCACCTTTTTGCGTTTTTTAAGGTCTTGAAGAATCCCGACCGTTCGCTCAATCGCTCCGCCCAGCATTTCCGGCCAGCGTTCCTGCCATGCAGCGATCTCGTCATGATGCTGCGGATAGCGGTGCTGAAGGTCGGGGATGGAATTGGCAAAGCTCAGCATCCCCTGATCATGCAGATGGTTCCAGTGCGGATGGCAAACCTCGGCCAGAAAACGCTCCATCTCCGCATTGTCCTTGAACATCTTGCGATACAGATAACGCGGATCCCAGTCGACAAGAACGCCGCCAAGGTCGAACAAAACCGTTTCAATATCGCGCATGTCTTCTCCATCCGGCGGGTTGTGGCTGTTGGGTGCCCCTTTTAATCAGGTGGCGTCCAATGGTGCAAGCAGCAGTTAGGGGACTGAGCGCTGTGTTATCATGATCCTTGTTGCGATCGGCACCGTAAACAAACCTGAACGAAATGCGGTCGCGTCTGAATATGGGTGACAGGCGAGATGACAGTAATGTCATTTGCCAACCGGGCGTGCCGTCGCAAATGATATTGATACGGGAAAACCCGAAAACAGGAATCAGAGGAGGCTAGAACATGTGTACGCTAGACGGATGTGGCTCCCACGAACATCTCGGTCCGCCGCCCAAGGCAACCGATGAAGAACGCCGACTGTTTCTGAAGGGCGCAGTTGCCCTGCCTTTGGCTGTTATTCTTGCCGACCCGATGCTGGCCCATGCGGCCGGGCACGGACTTGATAAAGTGACCATCACCACGCCAGAAGGCGATGAAATGGTCGCCGAAGTCGCCATGCCGGCAACCTTGCCCGCACCCACGGTCATTCTGATCCATGAATGGTGGGGGCTTAATGATCATATCCGCGCAGTGGCGGCCGAATATGCCAAGCAGGGCTATATCGCGCTTGCGGTTGACCTGTATGGTGAACCGCCTGCCACGACGCCGGATGGGGCACGTTCCCTGATGTCGTCGATGGACCCGGCGGTTGCGACCCGCAAATTGCAGGCCTCGGTCGAATTCCTGCGTAACCACAAGGACTCAACCGGCAAGGTTGGCTCGGTCGGTTGGTGCTTTGGTGGTGGCTGGTCGCTCAATACAGCACTTGCCACCAATATTGACGCGGCCGTGATCTATTACGGTAACGTCAAAAAGACGCCGGAACAGGTCGCAACGCTCAATGCGCCGATTATGGGCCATTTCGGCACCCTTGATAAAAGCATCAACCGGGAAATGGTCGAAGGCTTCGAAGAATCGCTGCGCATTGCCGGCAAGACCGATTACGAATTCTTCTGGTATGACGCCGATCACGCCTTTGCCAACCCGACGGGTGGTCGCTATGACAGCGAGGATGCCATGTTGGCATGGCAAAGGACACAAGCCTTCTTTGACGAGCATCTCAGCTGATCACAGCCAATGGTACGACGAAAAAAGGCCGGGGTTTCCCGGCCTTTTTATTTGTCTGATGATTGGGCTTAGTTCGTTGGATTTCCGCGGTTTGCCCATTTGGTCGACCGACGTTCGATGACATTGAAGATCTCATACATCGCAATCCCCATCACCGCGATCACCAGCAATCCGGCAAACACCAGCGGCATGTTGAATTTCGACGAAGCCGACAGCATCAAATAACCAACCCCAACATTCGATGCGACGGTTTCGGAAATCACCGACCCGACAAAGGCCAGCGTGATCGCAACCTTAAGCGATGCAAAGAAATACGGCATCGCACGCGGGAAACCAACCTTGATCAGGA
>ENA-ORCZ01000662-ORCZ01000662.1-marine-metagenome-genome-assembly--contig:-NODE-662-length-11982-cov-2.733893_pt1 | contig 11982 bp, 11 predicted proteins | sample MGYA00237785_ERZ508519 | MGnify/ENA primary metagenome ERZ508519 (study PRJEB26189, sample SAMN06268790) | marine metagenome | isolation source: Bioluminescent Bay, La Paraguera, Puerto Rico | place...
TATTGAATCTGTCTACAAAGTGTATCTTGAATTTTCACCCTCGAAGCAAAGATCAAAGCAAAAATCTCTCTCGACTCAACTGAACAAAGCTCGAGGTGAGCTAAATAGTCTAACACGTGATCTCAAGAAGGCGATCTCACCCGCCATCTCTTGGTCGGAGTTCAAACTTAATCAACAAATCTCGTACTTTCGGAACAGGCAATTCGGTCACTTTGACCCCGGAGAGCTTGCACACAGCCTCCGAATTGTTTGCCGATATGGCGACACATACAGTTTTGATACAATTGAAGCGGCATTAAGCATACTCGACGAGTCGCAATATGCTGATGGCACGTGGCCTAGCACACAACCATTCAACTGGCACGACACAGGCCTTGCGGCATTTACCAATAGCATCGATACAGCATGGGCGTTGGTGTCGACCATCAACTCCATCTCAAGCAACCCTCAAAAGTTCGGCCTAAGCGAAGATCAGGTAGCTTTTCGGCTTCAGACTCCCCTTCAAACCCTCGACCGAACTTTCCAATGGTTGAATGGCAATCTTCAGTTCCTACCCACACCTATTGCGATGCGCAAGGTTAGTCCCTTTTCACTTGAGCAGTTGTCTGCAATTCGCGATGCAAAAACAAAAGATCAAGATCCTTCTATCGTCAAGAACGACAAACATGGCCCACCCCTTCTCCAAAGGCCCGAGACCCAATCCATTGTCGTAGGCTGGTGTTCTGACCGAGTACCCGAAAGGGGGATTATTCATAACTGGCTCGGTGCAGTTGCAATCGACTTTCTTGTGGACTACCGCGCTCTGATGCAGAAGCGGATCAATGCCGAACTCCGTCGACGATTTCTTTCGTATGCGCCAAACGAATTGAAACGCTTACGAAAGGTTGCAGCCACGGATCTCGAAAAAGAAAACTTCGAAGATCGAACGCTCGCATCAGTTCAACAGATTTTGCATCAACACGAAGCACTCACCAAGGTAGAGACGAGCGGATACTTCCCTCGAATTCCGAAGGCAACGAGACCAAAGTTCTACTCTTTCATTTTTTTTGGTCCTCCGGGGACATCAAAGACATTTCTAGCTAAATGCATAGCTGGGGAACTCGGATGGCCCCTGGTGTCGTTTAGTCCGTCAGATTTCTTATCCGACGGCGAAGCACGGGTAGAGGCAAAAGCAAAAGAAATCTTTGACTGTCTTCAGTGCGGAAGCCGCTTAGTTTACTTTTTCGATGAAATCGACGAACTGATCCTCGATCGCAAGGACCAACGCGAAGCCAAAAGAAGCGTGTTCACATTCCTAACGCCAAGCTTCTTGACGAAATTCCAGGATCTGCGAGATGCGGCAGAACAGCAGCAGTTCATTTTTATTATTGGAACAAACTATCTTGATCGGATTGACTCGGCCGCTAAGCGATCCGGCCGTATCGATAAAAAGTTCCTTTTGATTTACCCTGATCAGGTGTCTCGCACTGGTATCGTCTTACGCCAACTCTATGATTGGCTGCATGATCGAAGGGCTCGAGCTCGGGGTTCAGGTAATCCGAATTCTTCGTCTCACGGTAGCGCTAAGATTGAAGACTTTATTCCGGAAGCAATGTTCGGATCCAGCTTGCCGGGAAAAATCGTATCCAGTTCAGCAAGCCTCTCCTATGATCGCATCTATAGATTATGCGACTTAGCATGGAAAAAAAGCGCTCAGTCGAACGAAGCATTGGCGGAACTAGAACGCAGACTACGCATCATTGCCAGCGGCGATGATCTGGAATTTAAACAGGAATTTCGGTTCGAAGACTACTATGGCAGAGAAGGCTCTCTTGAAGAATTTGCGGCGCTTGTAAGAATCGCCGATCAGAAAAGCCGAAAAGCGGCACTGGAAGGAATCATCGGGGCGTGCAAACTCAACCACAGAAGAGTTGGACTGGCGTTTGATCTGAGAAAACTGGTCGGGAAGGCTTATTTTGATGAAAGCGTAGATATACAAACTGTTCTATCTAACGACGAGGTCCTTGATTGGAACAGAATGTGCAAGAGTGATGACTAAGGTTTCTTCCCAGCGCTCTCGTGCACGAAGCCAAGTATAATGTTGAGTGGTTTTGACGACCATTGATTGGAATTCTGACAATCTACTTCGTGGGGGTGTCCCGCTCCTGCCGCTGGACGGCGGCGAAGCCCTCACCGAAACGCTCTGCAAACGCGCGACGGAGATCATGGGCGAGCCGGTGAAGCCCAAAGGTGTGCCGCTCTACACCGACGCGCGCCACTACACCGCGGCCGGCATCCCCACCGTGCTCTTTGGCGCTGGCCCCCACAACATCGAGGAAGCCAACGCCCACCGCGCCGACGAACGCCTGCCGCTGGACGACCTCTACAAGGCGACCCAGGTGGTGGCCCTGACGCTGTATGATCTGTTGAGCCGGTGAGCGAAGACCGCCTCTACGACGATCCGGACCTCGTCCAGTTCTACGACCTGGAGAACGGCTGGGGGGCCGACTTCGATTTCTGCACCCGGCTGGCCGAGGAGGCAAAGTCCGTACTCGATCTCGGCTGCGGCACCGGGGAACTGGCGGCGAAACTGACGGATCGCTGCGAGGTGACCGGCGTCGACCCCGCTGCCTCCATGCTGCAGGTGGCACGGGCGCGGCCCGGCGGGGAGCAGGTCACCTGGATCCAGGGCGACGCGCGCGGCCTGGAACTCGGCCGCCGCTTCGACCTCATCCTGCTGACCGGCCACGCCTTCCAGGTCTTCCTCACCCCGGAAGACCAGTTGGCCGCGCTCAGGACCATGGCGCTGCACCTCAGCCCGCGCGGGCGCTTCCTCTTCGACAGCCGCAACCCGGCGGCCGAGGCCTGGCGCAACTGGGGGCCGGAGAAGTCGCGCCGCGAGCTCGAGCACCCAACGCTCGGCGCCGTCGAGGCCTGGAACGACGTGGCCTACGACCCGCAAAGCGGCATCGCCACCTACGAGACTCACTACCGCGTCGAAGCCACAGGCGAACATCTCAGCGCCACCTCGAAGATCCGCTTCACGCCGAAGGACGAGCTGGAGACCCTGATCTCCGAAGCCGGCCTGCACGTCACCCGCTGGTACGGCGACTGGCGGAGCGGCCCCTGCACGCCGGCCTCGAAGGAACTGATCCCGCTGGGCGGCCTGGTGCAGCTGGCCTGACCGCGCTTGCCGCCTCGGCGTGATGTGACCTTTAATCTCCTTTCTTGCCACCCTTCAGGTCCCGAGTCGCCAGGAGTCCGCCCCGCCATGTCCGCCGCTTCCCCTTCCGCCTTCTCCCGCGCCCAGGTCACCCGCAAGCCGGCGACCCGCTCGCGCCAGGGCATCGTCGCGGCCCAGCATCGCCGCGCCGCGGAGATCGGTGCCGAGGTCCTGAAGGCCGGTGGCCACGCGGTGGACGCGGCGGTTGCGACCTCCTTCGCGCTGGGCGTGGTCGAGCCCTGGATGAGCGGCCCGGCCGGCGGTGGCGCGGCCATGATCTGGGACGCGGCGGGCGGCAAGGCCGAGGCCCTGTTCTACGGCATGCGCGCGCCGGCGGGGCTCGACCCCGCCGATTTTCCGCTGACCGGCGAGGGATCGAGCGGCGACCTCTTTCCCTGGAAGGCCGTGGTCGGCGACCGCAACGTCATGGGGGCCACCTCGGTCGCCGTGCCGGGGGTCGTGGACGGCCTGGGCAAGGCGCACGACCGCTACGGCCGCCTGCCCTGGAAGGACCTGCTGCAACCCGCCATCGGGCTCGCCAGGGAAGGCTTCCTGGTCGACTGGTACGTGGCCCTGCTGATCGCCGCGGCGGCGCGCAACCTGGCCCAGGACCCGGACGCGGCGGCGCGCTTCCTGGACGACGGCCAATGGCCGCGCGCGGCCAACTGGACCGCGCTGGCCGACCAGCGCATCGACATGTCCGCCATGGCGCCGACCCTGGAGACCATCGCCGAGGAGGGCCCCCGCGCGCTCTACGACGGCGATCTGGCCGCCGCCCTCGCCAGGGACGTGGAGGCCAAGGGAGGCTCCCTCAGGTTGGCCGATCTCCGGGCCTACCAGGCCGAGTGGCAGGAGCCCTTGAGCTTCGCCTACCGCGATGCCCGATTCCACGTGACGCCGCATCTGACCGCCGGACCGACCATCGCGGATGTCTTTCGGCGCCTGAAAAAAGGCCTGGCGCCCGCCGCCGCCCCCGATGGCAGTTTCTACTCGGCCTGCGCCGCCGCGCTGAAGGCGGCCTACGCAACCCGACTCGCCGAAGACGGCGACCACGAAGACCCGCGCGCCCCGGCCTGCACCACCCACTTCTCCGTGGTGGACCGGGACGGCAACATGATCGCGGTGACCCAGACCCTGCTCTCGGCCTTCGGGGCGCGCGTCGTCTCGCCATCGACCGGCCTGCTACTGAACAACGGCATCATGTGGTTCGACCCGGAGCCGGGGCGGCCCAACTCGCTGGCAGGCGGCAAGCGCTGCCTGATGAACGTCTGCCCGCTGATCGGCGAAGTCCCGGCGGACAGGGGCGTGAGCCGCTTCGCCCTCGGCGCCTCCGGCGGGCGCAAGATCATGCCGGCGGTCGCCCAGCTCGCTTCCTTCCTCGCCGACTTCAGCATGACCCTGGAAGAGGCTTTCCACCATCCCAGGATCGACGTCTCCGGCGGCGACACGGTGATCGTTGATGATGCGCTGCCGATCCCGGTCCTGGAGGCTCTGGCGCGGGACAACCGGGTGGTCACCACCCGGCGCGCGCCCTATCCCTACGCCTTCGCCTGCCCCGCCGGCGTGCTGCGCCGCGAAGACGGCACCTCAGGCGAAAACGGGGGCGCGACGGAAATCATGTCGCCCTGGGGCGACGCCGTAGCGGAGGCCTGATCCCCAGAGCTTTTTGATCCAGCGCAAAGCCTCCTGGAGCGAATCCCCCGACACTTGGCGGGAATGCAGAGGAGGGCATGCCTGATGACGACTTTTCTCTCCCGCCTGGAAACCCACAGCAAGCTGATGGGCCGGATGATGGAGCGCTGCGGGATCGACCCGGTGGAACTGGCCCAGGACCGCTTCGGCGCCACCCTGACCGCCGCGGCGCGCGCCTGCATGGCCTGCGGCCGTACCGAGAGCTGCCAGCGCTGGCTGCACGCGACCGAGGACGGCGTCCGGCAGGAACCGCCGGTCTTCTGTCCCAACGCCCGACGCTTTTCCGCGGCCCAGCGCGGCCACTGAGGCTGGCGAAAGCAGGCGCGGGACGAGATCGGGGCTTGCGGCGTGGCTCAGGCCGCTTGGCGGCTGGCCCTGCCGGCCTGCTCTTTCGCTGCTGGCCGCCACCAGTCCGGCAGGGGATGCAGGCTGTAGCGGCGGTACCAGGCCTCGACCGCCGCGCGCAGATCGCTGCGGCTCGCCAGAGCTCCGATGCGACGGGCGGTCAGAGCTTCCAGGCCGCGCCAGAGGTCTCCGAGGGGCGGTCGCGCACGGACAACACCTTCCTGGGTCAGCGTATCGGTCCACCGCAGCACTGCGGAGGGAATGTGCGCCGCCGGGTCGCGCGGTGAAAAATAGCTGGCCAGTGGATAGGCGTTGAGGTCGATGGCGCTGCGCAGGAAGGCGTCGTGCAGGCCCGCCAGCGCCTCGCCCGGTTGGGATGACAGACGGTCTCTCGGCAGGCCGTCGACCCTTACCGCCAGGGTGCGCGCGCGGGTGGTTACCCCGACCAGGGAGAGCGCGTAGCTGGCCGTCAGCGACAGGAGGATCATGCCGTTGATCGCCGGCAGAATGGAGACCGCGTCCCAGGCCGGACTACCCGCCTCGGCCAGGCCGCTGCCCAACGTTGAGAGCTTGCTGCCCGCGTAGGCCAGGGTCTGCGCAAGGCCGGCCGGCGCCTTGGTCGCGGAATCGACGACGGCGCTGTCGTCCGAGAGAAAGATCAGCGTCCAGGCACTCCAGGTGCCGACGACCCAGAAGCCCAGCACCAGCGGCCCGGAGAGCACCGCCGCCAACGGCCGTGCGGGCCGCAGCAGCCCGCGGCAGACCACCCGCCAGACGCCCTGAGCCAGCAGCCGGGAGGCGGGGCCGTGCCCCGCGATCGATATCGTGGTCGCGATCACGTCCACGGTAACGATCAGCCACAGAAGGATGCCGGCAGCCAGGATCATTCCGTCGCCCAGGCGGGTTTGCCGTCGCTTACCTGATAGTCGATCGGCTTGAAGGCGAAGTTGTTCGACTGTCCGGCGGAGCAGGCGGTCATGCCGACCACCAGGTCCATCTTCGCCTCGAAGACGATGCGCTGGCCGGGCCGGCTCTTTGGCGGCAGGACCTTGATCTCACCGCTTTCGCCGTCGACGGCGACGTGCATGAAGACGTTGAAGGCGATGGGAATATCATCGGGCGTGACGCCGAACGGGCCAAGCGCCTGCTCCAGGTTTCCCTGGCAGCCGTGATGCGGCGCCTCGTCGCCATAGATAATGCGGAAGGTGTCCGCCGAGCAGGGCGTCAGGGTGAAATCATGGCGGCCCACTTCGTCGGCGACGATGGCGAGCATCGGCAGCGACCGGTTTGAATACAGCAGGTCGCCGGTGGTGAGGAAGAGCCGGCTGGCATAATCGATGGAGCGGCCGGAGGAGATATGCTCGCGCAGATCCGCGGCATTGAAGGCGACGAGGTCCGAAACCTGCTCGCCCTCGGGATCGATCACCGTGAGAAACTGGCCCTTGCGCAAGCGGAAGGCCGTGCCGGAACGGGGGGGAATTCGGTCACTCACCTTGCCTGCTCCCGGGGCTGGAAGGGGCAGCGCCATTCAGGCCCCAGCCGGCGGCCGCTGTACTGGCGCGCCTCCGAGGCGCGGCCGAATTCGGCGAGCATCGGATTGATGGTGCCGGAGAGGGCCCGGTCGCGCTCGCGGATGACCTTCTGCATCTTGGCGAAGCGTCCATCGGCGCGCAGGCGCTCGAACTGTTCGTGGGAATTGAAGACCAGCGTCGGATGGTCGAAGCGACGCGCCGGGCGCGAGGCGCCGGGGTGCAGTCCGACCACGAAGAAGGCATTTCCGCCGAGGCTCATGGAAAAGTGCGGCGATGCGGGATCGTCGGAGACCCCTTTCGCCCAGGCATGGCCCGCGGTCCTGTCCAGCTCGTGAAGGCGCTGGAGGCGCCGCCACAGCGCGTTCTCAAAGCCGACCTCATCCAGATCGCAAGGGCCGCGGTAGACCACCACGCAGGACTGCACGAAGGCCGCTTCGTGATCCAGCTGCCGACCGAAGGCGTGCAATCCTTCGTGAACGCGCACATCCGACTCGCTGGCTGTGATGTCCTGCCCTTCGATCACGGTGATCGTCTTGCGCGCACTGGCCGCCTTGGCGCCCACGCAGGGAAAGTCCTTGGAGGCGATGAAGGCTTCGAAACGGGACTGCAGATCGCTCATCGAACGGGGCTCGAGTGATTGGCGGGGGAAGGACCGCGAGATGGCGACCCTGCTCCTGCAAACTCGACAGCCCTGCGTTGGTTCCGAGATGAGGCCGGCGGCAGTCTTTAGCCTTCCGCGGCGGGAACGGCGCGCAGCCACTTCAGCGCGCCGGCCTCCATGCCCTTGAACTTGGGATGGCCCTTCACGCGCGCGACGAACAGGCCGTCGGGCTTCAGCCAGCGCTTCAAGGCGTGGTAGAGGCGTGACTGCGTGAGCTCTGACCTGATGAGGAAGAGATTTTCGGTCAGCCGGTGACAGTCCGGCAGGTTCGCCACCTCTTCAAGAGACTCGGTCGCCTCCAGCAGAACGACATAGAGTTCGCCGGGGGAATCCGACTCACCTGAGGTTTTCGGGCGCATGGCTGCTGTCTCCGCTTGCCCGACCTAAACGCGCCGGGGCAAGCGGAGTTCCAGCGAAACGCGGCCCTTACCGCACCAGGATGTTGCGGAACTGCCAGGGGTCGCCGTCGTCGGTGTCTTCCGGGAAGAAGCCGCGGCGCCCGGTCAGCGGCGTCCAGTCGGTGTAGTAGCCCTTCACCGGCCCCAGGTAGGGCTTCTGCACCTTGAGGCAGCGCGCGTGGTCCATCTCGTCGGTCTCGACGATACCCGCCTCCGGATTCTCCAGCGCCCATACCATACCCGCCAGCACGGCCGAGGTGACCTGCAGGCCGGTGGCGTTCTGGTGCGGCGCCAGGTTCCGCGTCTCCTTGATGGAAAGCTGCGAACCGTACCAGTAGGCGTTCTTCTCGTGGCCGAAGAGCAGGACGCCGAGCTCGTCGACGCCGTCGATGATGTCGTGCTCGTCCAGAATCTTGTGCACCTCCGGCGCGCGCCCGCCGCACCCGAACATCTCGTGCAGGCTCAGGACCGCCACGTCGGCCGGATGATAGGCGTAGTGGCAGGTCGGGCGGTAGACCGCCTCCCCGCCCTCGCGGACCGTGTAGTAGTCGGCGATGGAGATCGCCTCGTTGTGGGTAACGAGAAAGCCGTACTGCGCCTGGGCCGTCGGCGTCCAGGTCCGCACCCGCGTGTTGGCGCCCGGCTGCAGCAGGTAGATCGCGCACTGCGGCCCCTCGTCGAAACCGCGGGCGTTGTCCGGCCGCCACTTCTCGTGCGTGCCCCAGCCCAGTTCGGCCGGCTGCAGCCCCTCGGAGATGAAGCCCTCCACCGACCAGGTGTTCCAGAACTGGTTCATCGGCCGCGGCTCACGGGCGCGCTGAGTGTCGCGCTCGGCGATGTGCACGCCCTTGACGCCCAGGCGCCGCATCAGGGCCGCCCACCCCTCCCGGCTGTTCGGAACGTCGGTCTCGACGCCGGTGTCGCGGGCGATATCGAGCAGCGCCGCCTTCACGAACCAGGAGACCATGCCCGGGTTGGCCCCGCAGCAGGACACCGCGGTGGTGCCGCCGGGGTTGCGCGCCTTTTCCCGGCGCACCGTCTCGCGCAGGGCGTAGTTGGTGCGCTGGGCCGGATCGACCGCCTCGTCGAAATAGAAGCCGGGCCAGGGCTCCACCACCGTGTCGATGTAGAGCACACCCAGTTCGCGACACAGCTTCATCACGTCCAGCGAGGAAACGTCGACCGAGAGGTTCACGCAGAAACCCTGGCCCTCGCCGTCGGTCAGCAGCGGCTGCAGCAGTTCGCGGTAGTTGTCCGGCGTCAGTGCCGCCTTGACGAAGCGGATGCCGCGCTCGTCGAGCAGCGCCTGGTCGCTGTCGTCGGGGGCGACGACCACGAATCGGCTGGAGTCGAAGTCGAAGTGGCGCTCGATCAGCGGCAGCGTGCCGCGGCCAATGGAGCCGAAGCCGATCATCACGATGGGGCCGGAGATCGCCCCGTAGTCGGGCCAGGGAGTGGTCATGGCGCAGTCTCCTCTGCTGCGTTGAACGTGTACCTCTACAGGAAGAGGATTACAGGAAAGGGCTCAGGCGGCCACCGCGCCGGGCGCGAGCGGGACCAGTGGCGGCAGCGCGGGCGGCAACAGGGGTGGCAACCCGGCCGGAGCGGGGATGGGGACCGACCAGGCCCCGGCGGCGCGCAGCAGGCCGCGGGTCTCCGCCAGGGCGCCGGACCGCAGTTCCAGTCCCAGGAAGCGGTGGCGCTCCACCGGGCCCGGCATTTCCAGGCGGTGCGTCGGCGCCGCCGAGAAGCCGAAGCGCCCGTAGTAGGGTGCGTCGCCGACCAGCAGCACGGCGCCGTAGCCGGCGGCGGCCGCCCGGTTGAGCGCGCGGCGCAGCAGCGCCGCGCCGATGCCCTCGCCCTGGCGCTCCGGAGCAACGGCCAGCGGGCCGAGCAGCAGCAGGCCCCGGCCACCGGCGGCGCCGGCCGCCGCCACCACGTCCCACAGGCGGACCGAGCCGAGCAGGTCGCCGTCGTCGCGGGCGGCCAGCGCCAGCAGGGGCAGTCGGCCTTCGCGCAGCCGTTCGGAGGTCTTGGCGAAGCGGCCCGGGCCCATGGCCCGGTCGAGCAGCGCCTCGCGGGCGCCGGCCTCGCCCGGCGCCTCCTCGTCGATCACGTACATCGATTGGTCTCCGGGGCTAAACAACGCCCGTCAGATAACGAAGGATTTCAGCGGCGCGAAGCCGTTGAAGCCTACCGAGGCATAGGTCGTGGTGTAGGCGCCGGTCCCCTCGAACAGCAGCATGTCGCCGATCTCCAGCGACAGCGGCAGCAGGTAGGGCGTCTTCTCGTAGAGCACGTCGGCGGAATCGCAGGTCGGCCCGGCCAGCACGCAGGGGCCGGCCGCCTCGCCGTCGCGCGGGCTGCGGATGGGATAGCGGATGGCCTCGTCCATGGTCTCCGCCAGGCCGCCGAACTTGCCGATGTCCAGGTAGACCCAGCGGGTGTCCTCGGCGGGGTCCTTCTTGGAGATCAGCACCACCTCGGTCTTCAGCACGCCGGCGGAGCCGACCATGCCACGGCCCGGCTCGATGATGGTTTCGGGAATGCGGTTGCCGAAGTGGCGCAGGATCGACTCGCGGATCGACTGGCCGTAGCGCTGCGCCGCCGGCTCGTCGCCGCGGTAGCGCGCCGGGAAGCCGCCGCCCAGGTTCACCAGGGTCAGGCGGATGCCGCGCTCGGCCATGATCTGGAAGATGGCCGAGGCGCTGGCGACGGCCGCGTCCCAGGCTTCGGTGTTGCGCTGCTGCGAGCCGACGTGGAAGGAGATACCGGCGGCGACCAGCCCCAGGCGGTGGGCGGCCTCCAGCACCTCCGGCGCGTGGCCGGGGGTGCAGCCGAACTTGCGCGACAGCGGCCAGTCGGCGCCGGCACCGTCGCAGAGGATGCGGCAGAACACGCGGGCGCCCGGGGCGGCGCGGGCGACCTTCTCCACCTCCTCGATGCAGTCCACGGCGAAGAGGCCGACGCCCAGGCGGTGGGCGGTCGCGATGTCGCGTTCCTTCTTGATGGTGTTGCCGAAGGAGATGCGCTCGGCCGTCGCGCCGGCGGCCAGCACGGCCTCGATCTCGACAATCGAGGCGCAGTCGAAGCAGGAGCCCATGGCGGCCAGCGCGGAGAGGATCTCCGGCGCCGGGTTGGCCTTCACGGCATAGAAGATGCGGCTGTCGGGCAGCGCGCGCTCGAAGGCCAGGAAGTTCTGGCGCACCTCTTCCAGGTCGACGACGAGGCAGGGCCCGTCGTGGCGGTGGCGGCGCAGGAACTCACGGATTCGGTCGGTCATGGGGTGCTCCCGTAACAAAAATACGACGTCCAAGATGCGCCGGCGCCGCCCCCGGGGACCCGCCGTTGTGGAGACGGCGGGGCGCGGGCGGTGCCGGCCGTCGCGCGGCCACACCGACTGGCGGCGGGCGCGTCGCGACCCTCAAGTGCTGCCTTGGCTTGGAACGGGAGACCCGGTCCGCACGGCGGGCAAGGAAGTAGCTGCCTCTTCAGTAACCCCGGCCCTTGGAGAGGCCGGCAGAGACCAAAAAAGCCCTCTACGTCGTTGCTTTAAGCCGCTCGGCCTTCCGAGGTTCTGGAAGACCCCGCCCTCCCGGCTCGAAAGCCATGGGGCGTCCCGGGAGCGACCACGGGCACGTGCGAATTTGGGCGAGCGGTAGATAGGGCCAAACGGATTCCGGCGCAAGAGGAAAAATTCGAAATTTTTCCTGGCGGATTAACGGCTTGGTAAACGGCCGGGGATGGGGCCTGCAGGGGCGTCGGGAACCTGTCTGCGGGAGAGGAGATTGAACCGGGTGACGACGCGCCAGATCGCCGGCAGCCCTCCTACGCCAAGGCTTCGGAGGGCACGCCTTCGTCTAACGATCTCCGGGTGGCTTGCTACCCGAAGCTCGTAGAGCGAAGGGTGGTGGGCGTACAAGGACTCGAACCTTGGACCCGCTGATTAAGAGTCAGCTGCTCTACCAACTGAGCTATACGCCCCCATGAAGGGTACCCGAAAGGCCGCTTTCTCTGCCCAGACCCGCTGATTTCCGGGGGAAATCCTTGGATCCGGCCCCGCGAGGGGGTCGAGAGAGGCTTGCCGGGAAACGGCAGGACCGCCGGGATGCGGGGTGATAGCAAGTCCCAGGGGCTTTGTCGAGGCCCCAG
>ENA-ORCZ01000663-ORCZ01000663.1-marine-metagenome-genome-assembly--contig:-NODE-663-length-11963-cov-2.728841_pt1 | contig 11963 bp, 7 predicted proteins | sample MGYA00237785_ERZ508519 | MGnify/ENA primary metagenome ERZ508519 (study PRJEB26189, sample SAMN06268790) | marine metagenome | isolation source: Bioluminescent Bay, La Paraguera, Puerto Rico | place...
CCCCAGCCCCTCCACGGCCTCGCGTTCCAGCACCGCACGACGGCCCCAGCGGAAGGCCTGCAGATTCAGCTTGGCGGCAACGCCATTGAGTTCGATGGCCTTCTCGATGGCCTCGGCGCTGATCGGCAGCAGCCCCTGCTGATAGGCAAAGCCGAGCAGGAACAGGTTGGTGGCGATGCTGTCGCCCAAGAGCCGCGTGGCCAGGCGGGTGGCATCGACGAAGTGGGTCTTCTCGGCGCCGACCGCGTCGCTGATCGCCTGGCGCATGGCCGCGCCGGGCACCTGGGCATCGGGGTTGCGGGTGAACTCGGCGGTGGCGGACTCGTGGCTGTTCACCACGGCATTGCTGATCTGCTCGTTTAGGCGGGTCAGCGATTCATCGCCCGCCGCGACGATCAGGTCGCAGCCTAACAGCAGGTCGGCTTCACCGGCGGCGATGCGCACCGCGTAGATGTCGCTCTGCTTAGCGGCAATGCGCACGTGGGTGGTCACCGGGCCGAATTTCTGCGCCAGGCCGGCCTGGTCGAGCACAGTGCAGCCCTTGCCTTCCAGGTGTGCGGCCATGCCGAGCAGCGCGCCAAGGGTGGTCACGCCGCTGCCGCCAACGCCGGGGATCAGCACATTCCATGGCCGCTCCAGCGCCGGATGCTGCGGCTCGGGCAAGGTCGCCGCCTCGATACCGCCGGCTACAGCCTCGGGCTTGCGCAGCCCGCCGCCATGCACGGTGACGAAGCTCGGGCAGAAGCCTTCGACGCAGGAGTAGTCCTTGTTGCAGGCGTTCTGGTCGATCTCGCGCTTGCGGCCCAGCTCGGTTTCCTTCGGCAGCACCGACAGGCAGTTGGACTTCTCGCCGCAGTCGCCGCAACCCTCGCACACGGCGGGATTGATGAACACGCGCTTGGCCGGGTTTTCCAGCTTGCCGCGCTTGCGCCGACGACGCTTCTCGGTGGCACAGGTCTGGTCGTAGATGATCACCGAGACGCCCTTGAATTCACGCAGCTCACGCTGCACCGCATCCAGTTCGCGGCGATGGTGGAAGCTGGTGATCGGCGCGAAGGTATCGCGGGTCGGGTACTTGTCCGGCTCGTCGCTGACCAGGGCAATGCGCTTGACGCCCTCGTGGAAGATCTGCCGGCTGAGCTGGTCGACGCGCAGCTCGCCGTCGATGGGCTGGCCGCCGGTCATGGCCACCGCATCGTTGTAGAGAATCTTGAAGGTGATGTTGACGCCGGCTGCCACTGCCGCACGCACCGCGAGGCTGCCGGAGTGGAAGTAGGTGCCGTCGCCGAGGTTCTGGAACATGTGCGGGGTGTCGGTGAACGGCGCCTGGCCGATCCAGTTGACGCCCTCGCCGCCCATCTGGGTAAAGGTCTCGGTGCGCCGGTCCATCCACTGCACCATGTAGTGACAGCCGATACCGGCCGAGGCGCGGCTGCCCTCGGGCACCTTGGTGGAGGTGTTGTGCGGGCAGCCGGAGCAGTAGTGCGGCGTGCGCACGGTGCTGTAGCTGCGCACGGCCAGGGCCTTTTCCTTGGCATCGAGGAAGGCCAGGCGGGTCTGGATGCTGTCGCTGGTGTAGATCGGCGCGAGGCGCTTGGCGATCACCCGGGCGATCATCGCCGGGGTCAGCTCGGAGAGGTTCGGCAGCAGCGAGTTGCCCCGCTCGTCGAACTCGCCGACCACCCGCGGACGCTTGCTGACGGGCCAGTTGTAGAGCTGCCCGGTGAGCTGGTCCTCGATGATGCTGCGCTTCTCCTCGACCACCAGAATCTCGTCCAGCCCCTGGGCGAACTCGTGCACCGAGACCGGCTCCAGTGGCCAGCTCATGCCGACCTTGAGCACGCGCAGGCCGACCGAGGCGCACAGCGCTTCGTCGAGGCCGAGGTCGTCCAGCGCCTGACGCACGTCGAGATAGGACTTGCCGGTGGTGATGATGCCCAGCCGGGGATTCGGCGAATCGAGCATCACCCGGTTCAGGCTGTTGGCCCGGGCGAAGGCGCGTGCGGCGTAGATCTTGTACAGGTTGAGGCGCTTTTCCTGAGCCAGCGGCGGGTCCGGCCAGCGGATGTGCACGCCGTCCTCGGGCAGCTCGAAATCTTCCGGGATACGCGTCTGCACGCGCAGCGGATCGACTTCCACCACGGCGGAGGAGTCGACGTTCTCGGCAATGGTCTTCAGCGCCACCCAGCAGCCGGAGTAGCGCGACAGCTCCCAGCCGATGATGCCGTAGTCGAGAATTTCCTGAACGTTCGCCGGATTCAGCACCGGAATCGAGGCGGCGATGAAGGCATGCTCGCTCTGGTGCGGCAGCGTCGAGGATTTGCAGCCGTGGTCGTCACCCGCCAGCAGCAGCACGCCACCCTTGGGCGACACACCCGCCGCATTCGCATGCTTGAACACGTCGCCGGCGCGGTCGACGCCCGGCCCCTTGCCGTACCACATGGCGAACACGCCGTCGTACCGGGCGCCGGGGAACAGGTTGGTCTGCTGGCTGCCCCACACCGCGGTGGCGGCCAGCTCTTCGTTGACGCCCGGCTGGAAGTGGATGGCGTGTTGCTTGAGGTAGTCGCGGGCTTCCCAGAGGCTCTTGTCCAGCCCGCCCAATGGCGAGCCGCGATAGCCGGAGATGAAGCCACCGGTGTTCAAACCGCGGGCCTGATCACGCTGATGCTGCAGCATCGGCAAGCGGGTCAGCGCCTGGGTGCCGGTGAGGTACAGATGACCGGTAGCAAGCCGGTACTTGTCGTCCAGACGGATCTCGGCCAGAGACATGGGGCGCTCCTAATTTGTTGTTATCGGAGTCAGGGTGGCGTTGTTCGCTACCCGCCTGACGCAGTCATGGAGAAACCGCACGGTTGTCTCTCCACGCCGGCGATCGGCAGGGGATCACCCCACCGTCGCGTGTCGATTAACAGTCTGGCCGTGACGCGGAGAGATTTTCTTTCTACTTTTGCGGTAGAACAGCGGTTCTGTGCATGACCCATTCGCAAACAACAACAAAACAGGAACGACCATGCAGTCCACACCTCTGAGCAGCATCGATCGCAAGATCCTCCTGCTGCTGCAGCACAACGCCGATCTGTCCGCGGCGGAAATCGCCGAAAAGGTCGAGCTGTCGCAATCGCCCTGCTGGCGACGCATCCATCGCATGCAGGAGGAAGGGCTGATCGAGCGCAAGGTCGCCCTGCTCAACCCGAAGAAGCTCGGGCTGAACATGACGGTGTTCGTCAACATCAAGCTCTCGGCTCACGGGCGCAGCAACCTCGACGAGTTCGAGCAGGCCGTGGTGGGTTACCCCGAGGTGCTGGAGTGCCACACCATGGCCGGCGAGTCGGACTACCTGCTCAAGGTGGTGGCGCGCGATATCGACAGCTACGAGCGCTTCCTGCGTGACCAGCTCCTGCAGCGGCCGCACGTGCAGGAAGCGCACTCGCACATCGCCATGAGCGAGGTGAAGCGGACCACGGAGTTGCCGCTGGATTGAGCGCCCCGCTCCCGCCTGCAGGAAAGATTTAAGAACCAGACCCCGCCGGTCGATATTACGGGCGGTGCCTATCGCCCCAGGCATTCTCGTCGACGCCCCACCCTTCCATTGCCCATCGGCGCCTTCCTACTGCCGGGAGTTCCAGAGCATGCTCGCCAATATCCGCATCGGACAGCGCATCGCGATCAGTATCGTGCTGCTGCTGATCGTCACCGTGACGATTCTTACCGCCCTGTTCTTCAGCCGCTTCGAGAGCCTGCTGGCCGACGCCGAGCGCCGCGAGCTGCGTGGCATCTTCGACAACGTCAGCACCACGATCGCGGCGGAAAGCCTCACCGCCGAGCGCCTCGCCGCCCTGGTGGCGAGCATTCCCGAGGTGCAGCAGGCGATGGCCGACGATGACCGTGAACGGCTCTCGGCGCTGTTCGTGCCGGGCTATGCGAAGCTGGCGAACGACTATGGCCTGACCCAATTCCAGTTCCACAAGGCACCGGCAACGTCCTTCCTGCGCGTGCACAAGCCGGCGCAGTTCGGTGACGATCTTTCCGCGATCCGCCAGACCATCGTCGACACCAACGCCCGCCAGACGCCGTTGCGTGGCGTCGAGTCCGGCGTCGCCGGCCTGGGCATTCGCGGCCTCGTGCCGATCAGCCATCAGGGTCGACCAGTCGGCTCGGTGGAGTTCGGCCTGTCCTTTGGCCAGGCGTTCTTCGACGCCTTCAAGGCGCGCTACCACGTCGACGTCGGCCTGGTGCTGCGCGAGGCCAACGGCAGCTTCAAGCCCTTCGCCACCACATTTGGCAGCGCCCTGGTCAGCGATGAGCAGCGCGGCCAGGCGCTCGCCGGCAATGACGTGATCTTCCAGGCCGAGGCCGACGGCCAGCCGGTTGCGGTCCTGGTATCGGCGGTCGAGGACTTCTCCGGCAAGCCGCTGGGCGTGCTGGAAGTGGCGATGGACCGCACCCGTTACGCCGATGCACTGGCCTCGATGCGCAACACCGCACTGGTCGTCGCCGGCATCGCGCTGGCCATCGGCCTGCTGGTCGCGGCCCTGGTGGCCCGCGGCATCGTCAGGCCGATCCGGGTCGCGGTCGATGCGATGCGCGACATCGCCGCCGGCGAAGGCGACCTGACCCGCCGCTTGGAACAGCGCGGGCGCAACGAGGTTGCCGAACTGGCCGGAGCCTTCAATCAGTTCGCCGAGAAGGTGCGCCGGCTGGTCAGCGAGGTGGCTGGCTCGACGACGCAAGTGGCCGCCGCGGCCGAGGAAATGTCGGCGATCACCGAAGAATTCAACCGCGACGTCGCCCAGCAGCGCCACGAGATCGAGCTGGTGGCCACGGCGATGAACGAGATGACCGCCACCGTGCAGGACGTCGCGCGTAACGCCGCACTGGCGGCAGAATCAGCCCAGGCCGCCGATGAGCAGGCCCAGCAGGGCCAGCAGGTGGTGCAGCAGACGGTCAGCTCGATCGAGAACGTCTCGGCCGAGGTCGAGCGTACCGCTGCCGCCATCCAGCGCCTGGAGGCCGACAGCCAGAGCATCAGCGCCGTGCTGGACGTGATCCGCGGCGTCGCCGAGCAGACCAACCTGCTGGCGCTGAACGCTGCCATCGAGGCGGCCCGAGCCGGCGAACAGGGCCGCGGCTTCGCCGTGGTGGCGGACGAGGTTCGCACGCTCGCCTCGCGCACCCAGCAGTCGACGGTTGAAATCCAGCAGGTGATCGAACGGCTGCAGGCCGGTGCGCGCGACTCCTCCGCGGTGATGCTGCAGGGCCGCGCTCAGGTCGAGACCAGCGTGCGCCAGGCCCAGCAGGCTGGTGTATCGCTGACCGGCATCACCGGGGCGGTCACCAGCATCAATGACATGAACACCCAGATCGCCAGCGCCGCGGAACAGCAGAGTGTGGTGGCCGACGAAATCAGCCAGAACGTGGTGAACATCAATCAGGTAGCTGACCGCGTGACCGAGTCCGCCGGTCAAACCGCCCAAGCCAGCAGCCAGCTCGCTCATCTGGCGGCGGGCCTGCAAACACTGGTCGGACAATTCCGATACTGAACACCAGAGGCGCAACCCGGGTCACGACTGACCCGGGGTCAGCCGTCAGCAGGCGGCCAGGCTTCGGGCAACCCTGTCAGCCGATCCCCCACGCGAATACCCTGCGCGTCGAACCAACCCTGATGCATTTCCAGGGCATAGCGTGCCGGCTTCTCGGAGCAGCGCACGTCCGTGCTCAGCGGTTCCAGATCGATCACATCGACGATCGCGCCGTCCTCATCGAGAAACGCCGCCGACAACGGCAACGGCGTGTCCTTCATCCATAGACAGTGCCGCCGCACCTCGTCGAAGCGAAACAGCATGCCGCTGTCCGCAGCGAGTTCGGTGCGCCCCATCAGGCCACGCTGACGCTGCAGGAAGGTATCCGCATATTCGGCCTGCACTTGATGCCCGCCAACCTCCAGCCGCAACGGCTCGGCGGGCTGGGCGGTGGTCGCGACGGCCATCAGCGATAGCAGCAACGCAATACGCATAAAGCAAGCTCCTGAGACCGGGTACGGCGGAACAGCCAGCCCCGGCCGCACTCATAAGCGAAGCGCCGCCCGTCGCGGCCCATAACGACAACAAGGGAGAACCCCACGTGCTCAACAGAATAACCGCCGCCAGCGTCTACCTGGTGCAACGCTTCCTGCCCTCGCCCTTCGTCTTCGCCATCCTGCTCACGTTGATCGTGCTGCTTGCCGCCATGCTCAGCACCGGTCAGGGCCTGCCGGCGATGGCGCAGCACTGGGGCAACGGCTTCTGGAACCTGCTGGCCTTCACCATGCAGATGTCGCTGATCCTGGTCACCGGCCATGCCCTGGCACGGGCCCCGGCAATCAATCGCCTGCTCGACCGCATGGCCCGCATCCCGCAGTCCCCGGGCCAGGCCATCGTGCTGGTGACTCTGGTGGCGCTGGCCGGTTCCTGGATCAACTGGGGCTTCGGCCTGGTGATCGGCGCCGTGTTCGCCCGCGCGCTGGCGCGCCAGGTGCGCGGCGTCGACTACCCACTGCTGGTGGCCTCGGCCTACTCCGGCTTCCTGATCTGGCACGGCGGCTTTTCCGGCTCGATCCCGCTGTCGCTGGCCAGCGGCGGGGCCGATCTGGAGAAGATGACCGGCGGCGCGCTGACCGAAGCCATCGGTGTCGGCCAGACGCTGTTCGCTTCCTACAACCTGATCATCATCGCCGTGCTGGTGGTGGGCCTGCCGCTGCTGAACTGGGCCATGCAGCCGAAGACGCCGAAAGTGGTCGATCCGGCGCTGCTGGAAGAGCCCCAGCCGAGCGATATCCCGAGGGAGACCGCCACCCAGCGCCTGGACGACAGCCGCATTCTCGGCCTGATCATGGTCGCGCTGGCGGTGCTGTTCTTCTACCGGCACTTCAGCGAGAACGGTCTGGCGCTTAGCCTGAACATCGTGATCTCGATCTTCCTCTTCGCCGGCCTGCTGATGCACGGCACGCCGGAGCGCTACATGCGCGCCATCGAGGAGAGCATCCGCGGCATCGCCGGCATCGTCGTGCAGTTCCCCTTCTACGCCGGGATCATGGGGATGATGGTCGGCGCCAACGCCGCTGGCCTGTCCCTCGGCCGGCAGGTCACCGATACCTTCATCGCCTGGTCGTCGGCCGAGAGCTTCCCGGTGCTGGCCTTTCTCAGCGCCGGGCTGGTCAACGTCTTCGTGCCCTCCGGCGGCGGCCAGTGGGCGGTGCAGGGGCCGATCATGCTGCCGGCCGGCGCGGCGCTGGGCGTGGCGCCGGAAGTCACGGCCATGGCGATCGCCTGGGGCGATGCCTGGACCAACATGATCCAGCCGTTCTGGGCCCTGCCGCTGCTGGGCATCGCCGGGCTCGGTGCCCGCGACATCATGGGCTATTGCCTGCTCTGCCTGGTGTTCTCCGGTGTGGTGATCGCCGGCGGGCTCTATTTCCTGACCTGAGGCCGGAGCATTCCGGACGGCAACGCTGTCCGGAATGCTGGACCAGGCTGTCCAGGATGCAAGACACAAGCGCCGTCCAGCTATCTGGACAATCAAGATAAAAACCATGCAAATCAGCGACTTGCGTATCTGGCACGGAACTCGCTAAATCACCGTGCGGCCTGTCCGCAGCCGAAACAAGAAAAACAATGCGCCTGCCGTGCAGCAGCGAGTCCCCGAATGCCCTCGGCAGCGTTCGGTCGTGCCGCACGGGGCCAGGAGATCGTCCCCGATGAGCGTCGTCATCGCCCTTGCTGCATTGGCCCTGCTGATGCTCGCCGCCTACCGCGGCTACAGTGTCATTCTGTTCGCTCCCATCGCCGCCATGGGCGCGGTGCTGCTCACCGACCCGTCTGCCGTGGCGCCGGCCTTCACCGGCATCTTCATGGAGAAGATGGTCGGCTTCATCAAGCTGTACTTCCCGGTGTTCCTGCTCGGTGCGGTGTTCGGCAAGCTGATCGAGATGTCGGGTTTTTCGCGCTCCATCGTCGCCGCGGCGATCCGCCAGCTCGGCACCAGCCAGGCAATGCTGGTGATCGTGCTGGTCTGCGCGCTGCTGACCTATGGCGGCGTGTCGCTGTTCGTCGTGGTGTTCGCGGTGTACCCGTTCGCTGCCGAGATGTTCCGCCAGAGCAACATGCCCAAGCGCCTGATCCCGGCGACCATCGCCCTCGGCGCGTTCACCTTCACCATGACGGCCATTCCCGGCACGCCGCAGATCCAGAACATCATCCCCACCACCTTCTTCAATACCAACACCTGGGCCGCACCCTGGCTCGGCCTGATCGGCACGGTCTTCGTGTTCGGCCTGGGCATGCTCTATCTCAAGTGGCAGCTCGGCAAGGCCATTGCCGCCGGCGAAGGCTACGGCACCAACCTGCGCAACGAGCCGGAGACCCCGGCCGACATCGCCCTGCCCAACCCCTGGCTGGCGCTGTCGCCGCTGCTGCTGGTGCTGGTCGCCAACCTCCTGTTCACCCGCTGGATTCCCGGGTTCTATGGCACCAGCCACACGCTGCAGCTGCCCGGCATGAGCGCACCGCTGGTCACCGAGGTCGGCAAGCTCACCGCGATCTGGGCGGTGGAGGCCGCGCTGCTGCTGGGCATCGCCCTGGTGCTGGCGACCAGCTTCGGCACCCTGCGCGGCAAGCTCGCCGAGGGCAGTCGCACGGCGGTCGGTGGTTCGCTGCTGGCGGCGATGAACACCGCGTCGGAATTCGGCTTCGGCGCGGTGATCGCCTCGCTGCCGGGCTTCATCGTGGTGGCCGATGCGCTCTCGGCGATTCCCAATCCGCTGATCAATGAAGCGATCACCGTCAACCTGCTCGCCGGCATCACCGGCTCGGCCTCCGGCGGCATGAGCATCGCCCTGGCGGCGATGGCCGACAGCTTCGTCGCCGCGGCCAACGCCGCGCAGATTCCGCTGGAGGTGCTGCACCGGGTCGCCTCGATGGCCTCCGGCGGGCTCGACACGCTGCCGCACAACGGCGCGGTGATCACCTTGCTGGCGGTTACCGGGCTGACCCACCGCGAATCCTACAAGGACATCTTCGCCATCACCCTGATTGCCACCACCGCGGCCTTCTTCGTGATCGGCGTGTACTACGCTACCGGCATCGTCTGATCGCGGCGCTTCGCCGATATCGGCGAGCACCACGACATCTGCGATTGCCTTCCGACAACAAGAAAAACAAAGGCGCCGCCCCGTGCGGTCGCCACCAAGCGGGAGAAACCATGAACCTCACAGGCAAGACCGCACTGGTCACCGGCTCCACCAGCGGCATCGGGCTGGGCATTGCGCTGAAGCTGGCCGAGGCCGGCGCCGATCTGATCCTCAACGGTTTCGGCGATGCCTCGGCAGCACTGGCCGAAGTCGGCCGCCATGGCCGCAAGGTCGGGCACCACGGCGCGGACGTGTCCGACCCGGCACAGATCGCCGAACTGTTCGCCTATGCCGAACACGATTTCGGCGGCGTCGATATCCTGGTCAACAACGCTGGCATCCAGCACGTGGCACCGGTGGAGGAGTTTCCGGTGGAGCGCTGGGACGCCATCATCGCCATCAACCTGACCTCGGCGTTCCACACCACACGCCTGGCCCTGCCCGGCATGCGCCAGCGCAACTGGGGACGGATCATCAACGTCGCCTCGGTGCACGGGCTGGTCGGCTCCGAGCAGAAGGCCGCCTACGTCGCCGCCAAGCACGGCCTGGTCGGGCTGACCAAGGTCGTCGCGCTGGAAACCGCCACCACGCCGATCACCTGCAATGCCATCTGCCCCGGCTGGGTGCTGACCCCATTGGTGCAACAGCAAATCGACGAGCGCGCCCGAGAGAGTGGCGACGAGCAGCGCGCCCGCCACGACTTGCTGGCCGAGAAGCAACCGTCGCTGGATTTCGTCACCCCTGCCCAATTGGGCGCCATGGTGCTGTTTCTCTGCAGCGAGGCCGGCGATCAGGTACGTGGCGCGGCATGGAACATGGATGGTGGCTGGGCCGCACGCTAACCGTGGATTGACCTGCGGCAAAGCGACCGGGCATAACCGGCGCGCCTGCTTGGCAAGGGGCCGCGGGCTGAGGCTAGATAGCCATCACCTCCCCAGCGAAACCGCCCGCATGACCAGCATTTCCAGCGACACGCCGCTCAACGGCAAAGCCCCGGTGCACCTGGCGCTGCGCCGGGTCGCCATCGACACCTACCGCGAGAACGTCGCCTATCTGCACCGCGACTGCGCCGCCTGCCGCGCCGAAGGCTTCCAGGCGCTGGCCAAGGTGGAGATTCGCGTCAACGGCCGGCGCATCCTCGCCAGCCTCAACCTGGTGGACGACCCGAGCATCGTCGGCTGCGACGAGCTGGGCCTGTCCGAGGACGCCTTCGCCCAGCTCGGCGCAGAAGCCGGTGTACCGGCGGCGATCGCCCAGGCCGAGCCGGCCGCATCGATCCCGGCACTGCACCGCAAGATCGCCGGCGAACGTCTGAGCCGCGATGACTTCCTGGCGATCATGCGCGACATCGCCGAGCACCGTTACTCGAAGATCGAGCTGACCGCCTTCGTGGTCGCCTGCAACCAGGGCGAACTGGATCGCGAGGAGGTGTTCTTCCTCACCGACGCGATGATCCGCGTCGGCCGCCGGCTCGACTGGCGCGAGCACCCGGTGGTGGACAAGCACTGCATCGGCGGCATCCCGGGCAACCGCACCTCGATGCTGGTGGTGCCCATCGTCGCCGCGCACGGCATGCTCTGCCCGAAGACCAGCTCGCGGGCCATCACCTCGCCGGCCGGCACCGCCGACACCATGGAAGTGCTGGCCAACGTCGAACTGCCCTTCGAGCGCCTCTGCGAAATGGTCCGTGAGGAACGCGGCTGCCTGGCCTGGGGCGGCACCAGCGAGCTATCGCCTGCTGACGACGTGCTGATTGCCGTCGAGCGCCCGCTGTCGATCGACTCGCCGGGACAGATGGTCGCTTCGATCCTGTCGAAGAAGATCGCCGCCGGCTCCACCCACCTGCTGCTGGACATCCCCATCGGCCCGACCGCCAAGGTGCGTTCGATGGCCGAGGCGCAGCGCCTGCGCAAGCTGTTCGAGTTCGTCGCCACGCGCCTGGGCCTGACCCTGGACGTGGTCATAACCGACGGTCGTCAGCCGATCGGCAATGGCATCGGCCCGGTACTGGAGGCGCGCGACGTGATGCAGGTGCTGCAGAACGACCCGGCGGCGCCGATCGACCTGCGTCAGAAGGCCCTGCGCCTGGCCGGGCGCATGCTCGAGTTCGATCCCGATGTGCGCGGCGGCGACGGTTATGCCATCGCCCGTGACATCCTCGACTCCGGGCGAGCGCTGAAGAAGATGCGCTCGATCATCGCCGCCCAGGGCGGCAAGCCGTTCGATCACAACCATCCGCCGCTGGCACGGCTCAGCTTCGATGTACTGGCCGACTGCGACGCGGTGGTCACCGGCATCGACAACCTGCAGCTGGCACGCATCGCCCGGCTGGCCGGCGCACCCAAGGTGCAGGGCGCCGGCGTGGACATCCTGCGCAAGCTCGGCGAACCGGTGCGGGCCGGCGACTGTCTGTATCGCGTTTACGCGGACTTTCCCGCCGACCTCGCCTTCGCCCGCCAGGCCACCGAACGCGCCAGCGGCGTCAGCCTCGGCAGCCCCGAGCAGGTCCCAACCGTATTCGTGGAGTTCTGATGCAAAGCCAGCTGCTGTATTTCGATGACGAGCGCGCCGCCGCCCTGCGCCTGGCCGAGGCCTGTGGCCTGCCCGCGGCGCAGATCGAACGCCACCGTTTCCCCGATGACGAGCTGCGCCTGCGCCTGCCGCTGGCCGAAGGCGAAGCGATCGCCGAACAGCTGGTGCTCTACCGCGGCCTCGACCACCCCAACGAAAAGCTGGTCGAGCTGCTGCTCGTGGCCGGCGAAGCGCGCCGCCTGGGCGCCAAGCGACTGATCCTGGT
>ENA-ORCZ01000664-ORCZ01000664.1-marine-metagenome-genome-assembly--contig:-NODE-664-length-11961-cov-3.790643_pt1 | contig 11961 bp, 10 predicted proteins | sample MGYA00237785_ERZ508519 | MGnify/ENA primary metagenome ERZ508519 (study PRJEB26189, sample SAMN06268790) | marine metagenome | isolation source: Bioluminescent Bay, La Paraguera, Puerto Rico | place...
CCCCCGCCGTCACGTCCTGCGTCAGCTCGTAGAATTCGGCACCCAGATCCTGATCCGGCACTTTCAGCTTGCCGGCATGGTAGAGCGTGTGGAAGGGCGTGCCTTCCTCGATCGTCAACTGGTAGAGCGAAAGGTGATCGGCGGCGAGCGCGATCGCTTCGCCGAGCTCCTGCTGCCATCCGGCGAGCGTCTGGTTGGGCCGGGCATAGATCAGGTCGAAGGACAGGCGCGGAAAGGTTGCCCGCGCGGTCTCGATGGCGCGGCGCGCCGTCTGCGCATCGTGCAGGCGGCCAAGCAGGCGGAGATCCGTATCGTTCAGCGACTGCACCCCGAGCGATACCCGGTTGACGCCGGCGGCACGGTAGCCGCGGAAGCGCTCGGCCTCCACCGAGGACGGATTGGCCTCGAGCGAGATTTCCGCATTTTCATCCATCGGCCAGAGGTTCGAGACGGCGGTCAGGATGCGCTCGACCGTCGCCGGCTCCATCAGAGAGGGCGTGCCGCCGCCCAGAAACACCGACTGGACGGTCCTGCGCCCGGTCAGCCCGGCAAAATGTTTCAGTTCGCGCTCGAAGGCCGCCGCAAAGCGGGCCTGGTCCACCGGCTGGTGGCGGACATGGGAATTGAAGTCGCAATAGGGGCATTTGGCCGCGCAGAACGGCCAGTGAATATAAATGCCGAAGCCAGGTTCGGCCGCCCCCGCAGACGTCATCTTGTCAATTCTCCAGGCAGCCGGCCGAAAAGAGCTGAAAGGCGCGCGCCCTGTGCGACAGCGCCGGCGTTTCCCTGGACCAGCCGTGCTTTTCCTGCGACGACATTTCGCCGAAGGTCTTCTCGTGCCCGTCGGGCTGGAACACCGGATCGTAGCCGAAGCCCTGCGTGCCGCGCGGCGGCCAGACGATCTGTCCCTCGACTTCGCCGCGGAAGTATTCCGCATGGCCGTCCGGCCAGGCAAGGCAGAGCACGGCGACGAAAGATCCGCGACGTTTCTCGTCCGTGGTCGCGCCGATGGCTTGCAGCTTTTCCTCCACGGTGCGCATGGCCATGGCAAAGTCCTTGTCGGGACCGGCCCAGCGCGCCGAATAGATGCCCGGGTCGCCACCAAGGGCCTCGACGCAGAAACCGCTGTCGTCGGCCAGCGCCGGCAGGCCGCAGGCCCCGGCCGCCGCATGCGCCTTCAGCGCGGCGTTTTCCTCGAAGGTGAGGCCGGTCTCCTCCGGCTCCGGCAGGTTCAGTTCGCCCGCCGAGACGACGTCGAAGCCGTAGGGCTGCAGCAATTCGTTGATCTCGCGGATCTTGCCCTTGTTGTGGCTGGCGACAACCAGCCGACCCGGTTCCAGCTTGCGGTGGCTCATGCGGGGGTCCTCAGAGTATCGCCAGTTTCTGCAGGTCGACCAGCCGGCCGATGCCCTGTTTGGCGAGACCCAAAAGCTGAGCGAATTCGTCTTCGGAGAAGGGCGTGCCTTCCGCCGTGCCCTGGATCTCGACGATGCCGCCGGAGCCGGTGATGACGAAATTGGCGTCGGTCTCGGCCGTGCTGTCCTCGGCATAGTCGAGGTCGAGCACCGGCGTGCCCTGATAGATGCCGCAGGAAATGGCGGCGATGTGGTCCTTCAGGACGTTGCCGGAGACCATGTCGCGGGCCTTCATCCACTCGATGCAGTCGCGCAGCGCCACCCAGGCGCCGGTGATCGCGGCCGTGCGCGTGCCGCCATCGGCCTGGATGACGTCGCAGTCGACGGTGATCTGGGCTTCGCCCAGCGCCTGCAGGTCCACGACGGCCCGAAGCGAGCGGCCGATCAGCCGCTGGATCTCCTGGGTCCGGCCGGACTGCTTGCCGGCGCTCGCCTCGCGGCGCATGCGCTCGCCGGTGGCGCGCGGCAGCATGCCGTATTCGGCCGTCACCCAGCCGCGGTTCTGGCCACGCAACCACGGCGGCACCCGCTCTTCCAGGCTGGCAGTGCACAGAACATGGGTATCGCCGAACTTCACCAGACAGGAGCCTTCCGCATGTTTGGCGACCCCGCGTTCCAGAGTGACGGAACGGAGTTCGTCGGCGGCGCGTTTGGACGGACGCATGCAAATCCCTTTCGACCTGAGCTTTCGCGAAAACCTTGGTTTTCCGACCTATTCGTTGTGGCCTTGTAGACCCCAATTTCATCCGCCGTAAAGGCCTTGCATGGTGATACTTCACGCAAGCCCCCTTTTGCGCCTATATCATTCAGGAAATCCCCGTTTGACAGGGGGGTACGGTCAGTCCAACGGAGAACCAGCCTTGAGCCTCAGCGACCTCGACAAGAGATCCCGCGAAATCTTCCGTTCCATCGTCGAGACCTATCTGGAAACCGGCGAGCCGGTCGGATCCCGCAACGTATCCCGCAGCCTCGCCATGTCGCTCTCGCCCGCGTCGGTGCGCAACGTGATGTCGGACCTGGAACATCTGGGCCTTCTTCATTCACCCCATACCAGCGCCGGCCGGCTGCCGACGGAGATCGGCTTGCGCTTCTTCGTCGACGCACTTCTGGAAGTCGGCGACCTGACGCAGGACGAGCGGCGGGCCATCGACGCCCAGGTGCGCGCATCGCAGCGCGCCCAGTCGGCCGAGCAGGTGCTCACCGAAGCCAGCCAGATGCTGTCCGGCCTTTCCATGGGGGCCGGCGTCGTCCTCACCCACAAGTCCGACCTGCGGCTGAAGCACGTGGAGTTCGTGCGCATCGAACCGCAGAAAGCGCTCGTCATCCTGGTGAGCGAGGACGGCTCGGTCGAAAACCGGGTGATCGACCTGCCCGCCGATCTGCCGTCCTCCGCGCTGGTCGAGGCCTCGAACTATCTCAACGCCCAGATCAAGGGGCGCACGCTCGCCGAGATCCGGCGGGAACTGGAAAAGGTGCGGGACGCCGACCAGGCCGAACTCGACCAGCTCAGCAAGAAGGTGATCGACGCGGGTCTGGCGGTGTGGGGCGGCGACAGCACCTCCGATCCGGGCACGCTGATCGTCCGCGGCCGCTCCAATCTCCTGACCGATCTCGACGCAGCCCAGGACCTGGAACGCATCCGGCTGCTCTTCGACGATCTGGAAACCAAGAAGGATCTGATCCAGCTTCTGGGTCTCGCCGAAAAGGGCGACGGCGTGCGCATCTTCATCGGCTCGGAAAACAATCTCTTCTCGCTTTCCGGCTCGTCGCTGGTGGTCTCGCCCTACCGGGACTCGAACCAGCGTATCGTCGGCGTGCTCGGCGTCATCGGCCCGACGCGGCTGAACTATGCGCGGGTGATCCCGATGGTGGACTACACCGCGCGGCTGGTGAGCCGGATTTTGGGATAGGGCTTGAACAGGGGGCGCGTTCTGTCCCATCTACAGCCGATATCAGCCCGAACAGGACCAGACATGCTTTCTGCCGCCGAACTTGAACGCTACGCCCGCCACATCGTCCTCAGGGACATCGGCGGCGCCGGCCAGCAGAAGCTGAAGGCGGCGCGGGTGCTGGTGATCGGTGCCGGCGGGCTCGGCGCGCCGGTGCTGCAGTATCTTGCCGCGGCCGGCGTCGGCACGCTCGGCATTGTCGACGACGACACGGTGTCGCTCTCCAATCTGCAGCGGCAGGTGATCCACGACACCGAGAAGCTCGGCGAGCCCAAGGTCGCCAGCGCGGCGGAAACCATCGCCCGGCTCAATCCGAACGTCACGGTGGAGCCGCATCCGACACGGATTGCCGGACACAACGCCATGGCGCTCGTTTCCGCTTACGACATGGTGGTCGACGGATCGGACAATTTCGACACCCGCTATCTGGTCTCCGACGCCTGTTTCTTTGCCGAAAAGCCTCTGGTCACGGCGGCGGTCGGCCAGTTCGACGGTTCGATCACGACGCTCCGGCCCTTCGAGAGCAACGAGGCGGGAGAGGCGAACCCCACCTATCGCTGCCTCTTCCCGCAAAAGCCGCGCGCGGGCCTCCTTCCGACCTGCGCGGAAGCCGGGATCCTGGGGGCGCTCACCGGCATCATCGGCGCCATGCAGGCGATGGAGGTTCTGAAGGAACTGACCGGCACCGGCGAGGGCCTTGTCGGCCGAATGATGCTCTTCGACGCCCGTACCTTCCGCATGGAAACGATCCGCTACAGGCGCACGCCGAAGAACCCGCTCAACGGCGACAATCCGAAGAGCTGGGCGGAGCTTTTGGAGGAAGCTTGAGGTTCGCTCCTGCTGTCGTCCGCCGTTCTTTCCAAAGAGAAAGGCAAAACCCGCGCCGGTCGCCCGGCACGGGTTCTAAATTCATGAAATCCTGACGGACCTCAGTTCGGCTTCTGCTCGGCGCTGGCCGCCTGCTGGGAGGCTGCCTGCTGGGCCATGTTCTGGCGGTAGAGCTGGGCGAAGTCGATCGGGTCGAGCATCAGCGGCGGGAAACCGCCGTTGCGGGTGGCTTCGGACAGGATGTTGCGCGCGAAGGGGAAGATCATGCGCGGGCATTCGATCATGACGAAGGGGTGCATGTGCTCCTTCGGCACGCCGGTGATCTTGAAGAGGCCGGCATAGACCAGCTCGACGTTGAACATCACCATGTCCGGACGCTCGGCCTTGGCGTTGAGCGTGAGCATGACCTCGAACTGGTCCTCGCCGATCTGCTGGGCACCGACATTGACATTGATGTCGAGCTTCGGCTGATCGCCCTGGGCCAGGGAACGCGGCGCATTCGGATTCTCGAAGGACAGATCCTTGATGTACTGGCCAAGGATATGCATGCCCGGCGCAGTCGTGGCTTCCGCCTGCGGCTGTGCGCCGCCGTCATTGGTGTCGCTCATCGTCTCATTCCGTTGCGCGGTGATGATCTGAAATGAAGAGTACTCGAAATCCCTCCGGCCGGCCGCCGGCCCGCGTGATCCGGACAGCCCTGTTAGCGGGTGGCTACCATTTACCTCGGGCGCATACAAGTGCCACGACCTTGCCAAGGCCCGGATTCCGCTCCAAAAGAGGCTATCTTGTGAGTTCATAAATGAAGATGCCCGACCAGCCGACCTCCAACATCACCCTGCCGCACCGACGGCTGAAACTCGACACGCTGGTGCGTCTGCGCTGGCTGGCCGTCGGCGGGCAGTCTGCCGCGCTGCTCGTCGTTCATGTGGGGCTCGGCTATCCGTTGCCCGCCGGTCCGGCCTTTGCCATGGTGGCGCTCTCGGCCTGGCTCAACATCTTGCTGAAACTGCGCTGGCCCTCGGCCATGCGCCTGTCGGAGCGGGCAGCAACACTGCAGCTTGCCTATGACATCCTGCAGATGAGCGGGCTCCTGTTCCTCACCGGCGGCCTCGGCAATCCCTTCGCCTTCCTCTTGATGGCCCCGGTGATGGTCTCTGCGACAGGCCTGTCGGCGCGCTACACCTTCATTCTCGGCATTCTGGCCACGGCTTGCGCGACGCTGCTCGCCATCTTCCACCTGCCGCTGCCCTGGCCGGCAGGTGCCGATTTCTCGCTGCCGCTCGTTTATTCCGTCGGCATCTGGATCGCGCTGGTCTCGACCCTCGGCTTCATGGCGATCTACGCATTCCGGGTTGCAGAGGAAGCGCGCCAGCTCGCCGACGCGCTCGCCGCGACGGAACTGGTTCTGGCGCGCGAACAGCATCTGAATGCTCTCGACGGACTGGCAACGGCCGCGGCCCACGAGCTCGGCACGCCGCTTGCCACGATCTATCTGGTTGCCAAGGAACTTGCCGACGAAATCGACGAGGGCAGCCATCTTGCGGAAGACCTTGCCCTCATCCGTTCACAGGCCGAGCGTTGCCGCTCCATCCTGCAGCAGCTGGCGAGCCTCTCCAGCGACGAGGACCGGACCTACCAGAGCATGCCGGTCTCCCAGCTTCTGGAAGACGTCATCGATCCACACCGGGGCACGGGCGTCGCCATTCATTCCACGGCAAGCGGCACGGGCGCGGAGCCGGTCGGCACCCGCAATGCGGCGATCCGCTACGGCCTCGGCAATCTTCTTGAAAACGCGGTCGATTTCGCCAAATCGCGCGTGGATGTGGCGGCAAGCTGGGACGAGAGCACGCTGTCTATCTCGATCCGGGACGACGGGCCGGGCTTTTCCGTCGATATTCTGGGCAAGATCGGCGATCCCTACGTCTCGGTCCGCGGCGGCAAGTCGCCGCAGCGGGGAACCGGCGGCGGGCTCGGGCTCGGCATCTTCATTGCCAAGACGCTTCTGGAACGCACCGGTGCCAAACTGCATCTGGACAACCTGGCACCGCCCCAGACGGGAGCAAACATCCGCGTCAGCTGGCCGCGCATTGTCTTCGAACAGGACGACAGAGTGGACGAAAAGTCATTTTCGCCCCATAACGGCAATACTGCGCAAAGATTGCCTTCTGCGCCCGCGGAAACATTTGCGGCGCACGAGCAACGTCAAGAATAAAAACGGTAGACCCATATGACGGACCAGACCCCCGCCCAGATCTCCTCGGAGGACATGAGCCTTCTGATCGTCGACGACGACAAGCCGTTCCAGCAGCGCCTGGCACGAGCCATGGAAAAGCGCGGGTTTGCGACCGAAACCGCAGACGGGGTGCAGGATGCCGCCGCCAAGATCGCCCGCAACGCGCCGGCCTTCGCCATCGTGGACATGCGGCTGGAAGACGGCAACGGCCTTGACGTCATCGAGCAGATCCACGCCATGCGGCCGGATGCACGGGCAATCGTCCTGACCGGCTACGGCAATATCGCGACGGCCGTGACTGCGGTGAAACTCGGCGCCATCGACTATCTGGCCAAGCCCGCGGATCCGGACGACATTGTCGCAGCGCTTGCCCGCAAGCACGACGACAAGGCGCAGCCGCCGGAAAACCCGATGTCGGCAGACCGGGTACGCTGGGAACATATCCAGCGGGTGTACGAGCTTTGCGACCGCAATGTTTCGGAGACCGCGCGCCGGCTCAACATGCACCGGCGCACGCTGCAGCGCATCCTCGCAAAACGCGCGCCGCGCTGAGAAACCGCGGGCTTTCCGGTTTTCCAGGGTTGCCCTGACAGCGCCACTTTGCCTAAGTATGCCCGTTCGGTGATAACCCGCGCTCCCACGGAGATCATTCATGCGGCTTGACGCTGCCCCTTCACGTTTTGCCCCCGCGCTGAAAGCCGGCCTTTTGGCCGCCTGCGCCCTGGTCTGCCTGTCCGCGGGCTCCACCGCCTGGGCTCAGCCGGTTCCGGAGACGATCCGCATCAACGTGGAGCCGCCGGAACCAGGCATCCGCTCCGTCACCGTGAACAAGAAATACCGGCCAATCATCAACCGGGACGACGCCGGCGTCGTCATCGACACGCTGGGCAGCGACGGCACGCCGCCGCCTTGCGAGGTGAAACTGGAAGTCACCCTGGAAAACAGCCGGGTCCTGCACCGCGACGCGAATATCTGTTCCGGCAGCACGCTGGTGGTGGATGTTTCCAGCGACGGCAAGCCCGGCGCGGTCGCGCGGGTTGTCGGCACCGGTACGGGAACAGCCGCCGGCCCGGTTGCAAAGGCTCCGGAAGAAACCTCTTCCGGCCAGACGCAGACTGCTGCCGTGGATCGGAACCAGCAAGCAACGGAACAACAGCAGACCGAGAATTCCTCGATCTCCGAAATCAAGCCGCCGGAAGATAGCGGCGGACTGGAACCGCTCGACCAGGTGGAAACACCCATTTCAGTTCCCGGAGAGAACGGCACCGATACAGCTTCGCTGCCGGCGGACAGTGGCGGCAATTCCCTTGGCGAGGCAAATGCCGCGCCGGTTCTCGTGACGGCAAACGAAGCTCGCGATTGGCAGGCCGAACCCGGCACGCAGCCCGGTTCGCCGTCTCTGCTTCAGCACGCTGTGCCGCAGACCGACGACCGGGATTTCCGCGCCGATTGCAGCACGCAGGCCGGTTTCGCAAAGATCACCTTCCAGCAGGCGCCTGCCGGACTTCAGGAAGGCATGCCGCAAGCGGTGCGCATTACCGCCGGCGATTTCCAGAATACCTACAATGCCTTCGGTTCTTCGGCCGCCAATGGGGCCGGTGTCTCGTTGCCCGAAGTCAATATCGAAATGACCGATCCGCTGTGGGAAGCCATGATCCGGCAGTCGGAACTGTCGATTTCCGTCGAAGGGCTTCCCGCCTATGCGGTCTCGCTCAAGGGCAGCGCCAATCCGGTGCGCCTTTTCGTTGCCACCTGCGCGTTGCCGCAGCAAATCGTTTCCGACGGTTCCGGCGCGGAAGAGCCGAGTTCCGATCTTTCCTGCACCGAACTCGGCCGGGTCCGGTCCGTCGAGGCGGTGCGCCCCGGCCAGATCGTCTTCCGCAATGCCAGCCGTCAGCCGGTCGAGGTGCACTGGATCGATTACCGCGGCGGCGAGCGTCCCTATGCACGGCTGGAACCCGGCCAGATCCTGGAACAGCAGACGTTTGTTTCCCATGCCTGGGCCCTGCGCGGTGCGGGCGGCGAATGCCGCGGCATCTATGTCACCCGCACGCCCTACAGGGAAGTCGTCATCAGCGGCCCTCCCGAAACGTTCGGCGTCCCGGGCAATGACGGTTTCGGCAACAACAACGGTTTCGACAACAATTCCGGCTGGGGCGCCCCGAATGGCGGCGGTTTCGAAAGCCCGCCGGGAGGCGGCTTCCCCGCAGGTCCGGTTCCACCCGGATCCATCGAGGGCAACAACAGCCAGCCGCTCTACCAGCAGCAACAGACCGCCCAGGCCGGTGTCGCCGACTACCTGTGCACCTCCGGCATCGATCTGAACGTGGTGTTCTCACCCGACATGATGACGGCAACGGTCGCTGAAATGGGTTATGGCGCGGTGACGCTGCAGCGGCAGGGCGGAGCCAACACTTTCTATTTCGAATCACAGGGACACGTGCTCAAGGGCCAGCTGCAGAATGCCAGCTGGTCCCGGCCGGGATTGCGGGACGTGTTCTGTGCCCGCAGGTAGCTGACACCTGCGGCGGCAGGAAAACAGTTCTCTCTACTTTTGATTGCATTACACCTTCTGACGTATTGTAAGATAGACTTAGGTTTTCATTTTTCCTCTGCGCCATCGCAAGACTTTAAGCATTTGGTCAATCATTCGGCAGAAATGTTGGTGAACGAAGTTCGTCAGGAATCACCACATCATGTCATTCGCCCGTTGGCCTATCACCTGGAAGATCAGCCTTCCCATCGCAACTATTCTAGTCTTCACAGTCGCGATCTGCGTTGTCAGCCTCAACAGTCTCTATTCGGCAATGTTCACCGAGCGGCTGAAGAAGATAGAAGAAATTTCAGACAGCGCAGTTTCCATTGCAGCTCATTTCCATGGGCTGGAGAAATCAGGCCAGATGAGCCGGGACGAGGCTCAGTCCGCCGCCAAGACGGCAATCTCCGCCATCCGGTTCGAAGGTGACAATTACATTTTCGCCTACGACTACAGTGGCATGACCCTCATCCATCCGAATTCGAAGCTTGTCGGCACGGACATGATCGGCTTCACTGACAAGACGGGCGTGAAGATCGTCGCCGAACTGATCAAGGAAGCCAGGTCCGGAGGTGGATCACTGCTCTATTTCTGGCCGCGCGCAGCTGGCGGTGTTCCGGTTGAAAAATACGGCTGGGGCTCCGGATTCGAGCCGTGGGGCTGGATGATCGGTACCGGCGTCTATGTCGACGACTTGGATGCTGCCTACTGGAGCGGTGCAACTTCGATCATCGCGCTTGCCCTGATCGGCGCCCTGATCGCCGTCACCATTGCCATTGTTGCCGTACGCAACACCGTTCGCCCGCTGCGTGCGCTCACCGCCAATATGAGCTCTCTAGCCGAAGGCAACACCGGGATCGTCATCGAAGGCAGCGATCGCGGCGACGAGATCGGCCAGATGGCGAGCGCCATGGAAATCTTCGTGCGCAACGAGAGTGCCCGGCGCGCGCTGGAGGACCAGCAGAGCGCGGCCCAGGAAGATGCCGCCCGCAAGGGTCAGGAGATCCAGCATCTCAGCAGCGATTTCGATCGGCAGATCATGGAAATGCTCAACATCATCGACGGGTCGGTGCGCAACCTGCAGGCCGCTTCGGCCGACATGATCGGTGTTGCCGTGCATGACATCCAGAACCCCTATTTCGCCGAGATATTCAGAGCGCTGGAAGACGAGCTCGGGCAGGAAAAGCAGGTCGTTTTGATCTGCAACCACCGCGACGACGTCTCCAGGCAGCGCCAGTTCATAGACGCTTTGCTGCAGCACCGGGTGGACGGGATCGTGCTTTGCCCATCCGTCGGCACGCAGGCCGACGAGATCGTCCGCCTCACGCAGGCCGGCGTACCGGTCACGCTGATCTGCCGCGAGGTGGACGGGGTGCCGGCACCGCTCGTGCGCGGCGACGATTATGCCGGCGGCTACGCGGCAACGAAGCACCTGATCGAAAACGGCCACAGGCGCATCGCCATGGTCGGCGGGCGGCGGCAGACTTCGGTGGGCCGGGATCGCAACCGGGGCTGGCGCGATGCGCTGCAGGATGCCGGCATCGATCCGGCCTCGCAAATCGACATCCCCGAACTCATGACGAGGGATGAGGGCTACGAGATCGTGCCGAAACTGCTTGAGGCCGACCCCGCGCCGACTGCCGTGGTTGCCTTCAATGATCTGATCGCACTGGGTCTTCTCGACGGATTGCGCCGGGCAGGCCGCACGCTCGCGGTTACCGGCTACGACGACATCAACGCCGCCGAGAAACAGGCGCCGTCTCTAACGAGCGTCAACAATTCCGCCACGCAGATCGGGCGCATCGCCGCCGACCTGATCCTCAGGCAGATCTCGGGCGAAGCGGCGGATGACCAACGCATCCTCATTGAACCGAAATTGATGATCCGCGAAAGTTCAATCCAGGGCGGCTGAAACAATCAGGCCGGGCAATACCCATCGGAGGGGCAAATGGACAAGCCTGACATCCTCGTACCTCGTCCGCTTATGCGCTCGATCCTCAAGGTTCTTGACCGGGACTACACCACCCACAAACTCTGGGAAATGGCCGACCCCGAGGCTTATCTCGACGGCGTGGCGCAGAAGATAAAAGGCATTGCATCGGGCCCTTCGGCGAGGGTGGACGCCCGCCTGGTGGACAGGTTGCCGAATCTGCAGATCGTCGCCAATTTCGGCGTCGGATACGACAGTGTCGATGCCGTGCATTGCGGAGCGAGGGGCATCGTCGTCACGAACACGCCCGATGTGCTGACCGAGGAAGTCGCCGATACCGCGCTTGGCCTGCTGATCATGACGGCGCGCGAACTATCGGCGTCCGAACGGTATTTGCGCGCCGGAAAATGGGAAAGCGACGGCCCGTATCCGCTCACGCGCGGCACGCTGCGCGGGCGCAAGCTCGGAATTTTCGGGCTGGGGCGGATCGGCAAGGCAATCGCAAGACGTGCGGAAGCCTTCGGCCTTGAAATTCACTACCACGGTCGCAGGCGCCAGGATGGCGTCGCCTATCCATATCACGACAGCCTGATCGAACTGGCAGGCGCCTGCGATACGCTGATGGTCGTAGCTCCCGGAGGCGCCGATACCCGCCACGCCGTGGACGGCGATGTGATGAAGGCGCTGGGGCCGAACGGCATCCTGGTGAATATCGGGCGTGGCTCGGTCATTGACGAGCAGGCGCTGATATCGGCCTTGAAGGAGGGCGTCATCCTGGCGGCTGGCCTCGACGTCTTCGAGTACGAACCGAATGTGCCCGCGGAACTGATCGCGCTCGACAACGCCGTTCTCCTGCCGCATGTGGGCTCGGCGTCGATCCACACGCGCGAGGCGATGGGCGATCTCATGCTCGGCAATCTCGCCACATGGTTCAAGGAGGGGCGGGCCATCACGCCTGTACCGGAAACGTCCGGCTGAACGGCCCGGCGAAGGCCGCGCCGCACCGTATTGCCGTGCGGAAATCAAACGCGGTTGAGCAGTCTCGCGCGGATCGTGCCTGGAAGCTTGCG
>ENA-ORCZ01000666-ORCZ01000666.1-marine-metagenome-genome-assembly--contig:-NODE-666-length-11933-cov-3.707574_pt1 | contig 11933 bp, 12 predicted proteins | sample MGYA00237785_ERZ508519 | MGnify/ENA primary metagenome ERZ508519 (study PRJEB26189, sample SAMN06268790) | marine metagenome | isolation source: Bioluminescent Bay, La Paraguera, Puerto Rico | place...
AACTCGTTCCTTGATGAGATTAACAAGCAATATGTCGTGACCGCCCGTGCCAAGGGTCTGACCGAAAAACGTGTGCTCTATGGTCACGTTTTCCGCAACGCCATGCTTCTGATCATTGCCGGGTTCCCCAGTGCACTGGTTGGCATGCTGTTTACCGGCTCGGTTCTGATCGAGGTGATCTTCTCACTTGATGGTCTGGGGCTGCTTGGCTTTAACGCGGTGATGACGCGTGATTATCCGGTGATGTTTGCCACCCTTTATTTCTTCACGCTGTTTGGACTGATCATGAACCTGATCAGTGACCTGAGCTATCACCTAGTCGATCCCCGGATCGACTTTGAAGCGCGGGGGAATTGATCATGTTCAGTGCTGTATTCTCACCGCTCAATCAGCGTCGCATCTCGAACTTCAAATCCAACAAGCGTGGCTATTGGTCGCTTGTGATCTTTACCCTCCTGTTTGTCATTTGCCTGGTGGCCGAACTGGTCGCCAATGACAAACCGATCTTCGTCAAATATGGCGATGACTGGTACGTGCCGATCATCTCCGACCATCCCGAAACGACCTATGGCGGCGATTTCGATGTCGAGACGGATTTTTATGATCCCTATATTCAGGGCAAGATTGCCGAAAACGGTTTTGCCATCTGGCCTTTGATCCCGTTTTCCTATGACACCATCGATTTTGAAATGCGTGAACCGCAACCGGCCCCGCCGTCGACCCGTCATTGGCTGGGAACGGATGAGTTGGGGCGTGATGTTCTGGCCCGCCTGATTTATGGCTTCAGGATTTCGATCCTGTTCGGTCTGGCGCTGACTGCAATCAGTTCCGTGATCGGCATTGCTGCTGGCGCGGTGCAGGGCTATTTCGGCGGCTGGGTCGATCTTGGGTTCCAGCGCGTGATCGAAATCTGGTCGGGCCTGCCGCAACTCTTCATCCTGATCATTCTGGCCAGCCTGTTTGCGCCGGGTTTCTGGACGTTGCTGTTCATTCTAGTGCTGTTTAGCTGGATGAGTTTGACCGGTCTGGTCCGTGCTGAATTCCTGCGCGCACGTAATTTCGAATATGTCCGGGCTGCGCGCGCGCTTGGCATGACCGACACCCGGATCATGTATCGCCATGTTTTGCCCAATGCGATGGTGGCAACCATCACCTTCCTGCCATTTGTCTTGAATGGCTCGATTGTCGCACTCACATCCCTCGACTTCCTGTCGCTTGGCATGCCGCCCGGCTCCCCGTCCCTGGGCGAGTTGCTGTCACAGGGCAAGAACAACCTTCAGGCGCCATGGCTTGGCTTTACGGCCTTCTTTGCCATCGCCACCATGCTCAGCCTTCTGATCTTTATCGGCGAAGCGGTGCGTGATGCCTTTGATCCCCGCAAGACATTTTAAGGAGTAGGACAATGACAGAACAATCTGCCCATCAGCCGCTCCTGACCATCAAGGACCTGTCGGTCAAATTCGCTGACGTGACGGCGGTAAAGGATGTGTCCTTTACCCTTGATCGCGGTGAAACCATGGCGCTTGTCGGGGAAAGTGGTTCTGGCAAATCGGTCACGGCCCTGTCGATCCTGCAATTGCTGCCCTATCCGCGCGCCAGCCACCCGTCAGGCTCGATCATCTTTGACGGGCAGGAAATGGTCGGGGCCAAGGAACGCACCCTGCGCAAGATCCGTGGCAACCGCATTTCCATGATTTTTCAGGAACCGATGACCTCATTGAACCCGCTGCACAATATCGAAAAGCAGGTGGGCGAGGTATTGTTCCTCCACAAGGGCCTGCGCGGTGCCAAGGCGCGTGCCCGCATTCTTGAATTGCTCGACCTTGTCGGTATTCCCGATCCGGCGTCACGGCTGAAAGCCTTGCCGCACGAACTTTCCGGCGGGCAGCGCCAGCGCGTGATGATCGCCATGGCGCTTGCCAACGAACCGGAATTGCTGATCGCGGATGAGCCGACCACGGCCCTTGATGTCACCATTCAGGCGCAAATTCTTGAACTGCTCAAGGATTTGCAAAGCAAGCTTGGCATGGCGCTTTTGCTGATTACCCATGATTTGCAGATCGTTCAGAAAATGGCGCAGACCGTCTGCGTCATGAAAGACGGCAAAATTGTCGAGGCCGGGCAGGCGCGCGCCCTTTTTGATGCACCCCGGCATGACTACACCAAAAAGCTGCTATCGGCGGTGCCAAGTGGCGAAGCCCCGGCCTTGCCTGAAAACGCGACAGAACTGCTTGAAACCAGCAATATCCATGTACAGTTCCCGATTGGCCGCAAGGGCATCCTCGGGCGGCCCGATCATTACCTGAACGCGGTTGATCAGATTTCGCTGACCCTTAAGCAGGGCGAAACGCTTGGTATCGTCGGTGAAAGCGGATCGGGTAAGACCACACTTGCCATGGCGATCCTCAGACTTCTGAAATCCACCGGCGACATCCGCTTTGCCGGGCAGGATATTCGCGATTTTTCCGGTGCTGATCTGCGCAAGCTCCGCCGAGACATGCAGGTGGTGTTTCAGGATCCGTTCGGCTCGCTCAGCCCGCGGATGTCGATTGCCCAGATCGTTGGCGAGGGACTTGAAATCCACGAACCGACCCTGACGCAGGCCGAACGCGAAGCCCGCATTGCCGAGGCACTTGACGAAGTCGACCTGCCGCAAAATGCCATGGATCGTTATCCGCACGAATTTTCCGGCGGGCAGCGTCAACGCATTTCTATTGCCCGTGCATTGGTCTTAAAGCCACGTTTTATCGTACTGGATGAACCGACATCGGCCCTTGATATGTCGGTACAGGCCCAGATCGTCGAATTGCTGCGTGATTTGCAGGCGCGCCATAAGATGGCATACATGTTCATCAGTCATGACTTGCGCGTTGTGCGTGCAGTGTCGCACCGTGTCATGGTTATGAAGAACGGTAAGCTGGTCGAAAGCGGGGCGGCTGCCGATGTGTTTGATAACCCGCAACAGCCCTATACCAAGGCTTTGCTGGCAGCGGCCCTTGATCTTAAGGCAGCCGGAACCGAATTTGTCAGAAACTAAGTGCAGAAATCTGGTTTGCGATCGGGTAAAACATATGAAAGGGTAACGATTACAGTACCATAACCTCAGGTTTAAGGGTTGATATGTTGTCACGTGCGATCAAAAATCGAACCGGACATCGTCTTTGCGGTTACGCGCTGATCATGGCTTTGTGCTTTGCTGTATTTTCAATGGCGATCCCCGACGCCCATGCCAGCACCGCCTCTGCAGACAAAGCCAACACCGAAGAACCCAAAGAACCAGCCGTTCCTGAAATACCCGATACGGTTGTTGTGCCTGATCCGGTGTCGCTGACGATTGTCTTGCGCAACAGCGGCACCATTCGTCAGATCGTGTTCAACATCTGGCTGGAAGCCACCAGCAGGCAGTCTGCAGAAATCGTCGAACAACGCCTGCCCAAGGTCATCAACGCCTTTCTGGTCGATCTGCAACGCCTGATGTATCGCGATACCGAACAGCGGTTTGAAAATCGCGAACCGGGCAAGCGCGGCTTCAAATACACAGCCCCCGGCCTTCTGCCGCCGCCCTCCCCCAAGACCGAGGAAGAACTCGCCGCCGAGGCCGAAGCCGCCAAACTGGCCGAGGAAAATGGCGAGGAAATCGTCAAGGAACCACCTTTCAGCCCGTTCCCGCCTGCCGGCAATCGCTATTTCGCGGCTCTGCAAAACAAGCTGCTTAAAACGGGGCAGGGGGTGTTGCCACCCGATACCCTGCGCTCGGTCCAGATCCGCATGTTCTATGACTTCTGGCCGGGTGACGTTAAGCCGCGCTAAGTCATCTTCAGAAAAAAACGTCCAGGATAACGAAGCCGGATGATGTGTTCGGATATCGTGCATGGGCCTTTGCCAAATCGGCACTTGTCCCGACATCGCACTGTGATATCCGATGGCAACGTCACCGGAGTTGCCCCAAACATGTCCTTTGAAATCTGGCTCAGTTTCACCCTGCTTGTCTTTCTGGTCGTGATGTCGCCCGGACCCAGCATCCTGATCGGCATGTCGCATGCGCTGCGTTATGGTGCGCGGCCGACCTTGATGACGGCCCTGGGGGATGTCACCGCCAACATGATCCAGATGCTGATTGCGGCTCTTGGTTTGGGCGCTGTCCTGGCGACATCGGCAATCGCCTTTACCGCTGTTAAATGGTGCGGTGTTGGCTTCCTTCTGGTGATTGGCTTGATGTCATTCCTTCGCAAGCCCAAGGAAATCAAAGTTAAGACCGGTATCGAAACGAATAATCAGGTGGGGTTTGAGCCAGCAAACGGGCTGCGCTTGTTCCGTGAAGGCTTTCTGGTCGCAGCGGGAAATCCCAAGGCAATTGCCTTTTTCGGGGCGCTGTTTCCGCAATTTGTCGATCCATCCCAACCGCTCGCACCGCAATTGCTGATCCTTGGTGTGACATTCGTAACACTTGATTACAGTTTCGTAATGATTTACGCGATGGGCGCTGCAAAACTGATGCCGTGGCTGGTACGCCGCGGGGGCAATAACGTCATTGCGCGGCTGTCAGGTGGCGTTTTGATCGTCGCTGCGGGGCTTTTGGCGCTGATTGAGGTGCCTGAAACCATGGCGGACACCCGCCAGGTCCAGGCACAGGCGATAAACCAGACATCGGCACCATAACGGCGTTATGCTGGGTCTTTTGTATTAGAATTTCGGATAATCCATTGATATTAAAAATAAAAATTGAGTGCGCATAACACGTCAATTGGCGTGGGTACAAACCAACTGGTCTGTATATAGCGATTTTTCGCCATATCAGATTGTATGCATTTAAAATGGGGAAGTTTTGCTGCCCTAATTGGCTGATCTTGCCAAATGTGGCCTTGGAAATGGGCTTTGGGCGTCAACTGCGGTCTGGGTTGAGATGTTTGTCGAATTGTTCTTGGTTGTTTTTGGGTCGGATTATTCGCTCTTGAGACCGGCGCCGACGATGATATCGCCAAATTCACGCAGGAAGACCGATCCCTTGACCGTCCGCTGAACCAGAACCGAACGGCGATCTTCTTCGTCGACCTTGCGTTTGACCATGCCAAGCGAGCTCAGGCGATCAAGCGCACGGGTAATCGCCGGTTTGGAGATATTAAGCGCCTCGGAAAGGCCGCGCACCGTATGCGGTGCCGGGGTCAGGTAAACGCTGAGCAACAAGGCCATCTGTCGGGCCGACAGGTCGGGGGAATCCCGACGCACACTCTCAACAATCGCGATACGCCAAAGGTCAAGCGCCTGAGACGGTTTGATCTCGATCGACATGTTCGTGCCCAACAATTTATTTGTTACGAATACGTAATCTCTACCTGACCCCTGCCATGATGTCAAAGGCCTAATTACCAAAAAATTGAATTTGCGGTTGGTTTACTTACCGTAACGATCCTTGATCAGCTTGAAGGCGGCCCGGATGCCCTGTGCTTCGCCGCCGGTCGGGCGACCGGGACGGTCGGACGGGTTCCACGCCATCAGATCAATATGCGCCCAGCTTTTGGCCCCGTCGGCAAAGCGATCGAGGAACAGGGCGGCAATGATCGCGCCGCCAAACGGGCTACCCGAAATATTATTCATATCGGCCGCCTTGCTATCAAGCTGGCTGCGATAATCATCCCAAAGTGGCAAACGCCACAGTGGATCATTTTCGGCCATGCCGGTTTCCATCAATCCGTTGGCCAGATCATCGTCATTGGAAAACAGGGCTGGCAAACCAAGCCCAAGGGCCACACGTGCCGCCCCGGTCAGGGTCGCGAAATCAAGCAGCATGTCCGGGTCTTCCGATGCCGCCTCGGTCAGGGCATCGGAAAGAACGATGCGGCCTTCGGCATCGGTATTGCCGACCTCAACCGTGATGCCCTTGCGGGTCTGCAAGATATCACTTGGGCGATAGGCCCGACCCGACACCATATTTTCAACCGCCGGGATCAAAACGCGCAACCGCACCGGAAGGTCGGCCGCCATGATCATCCGTGCCAGGCCAAGAACCTGTGCCGAGCCGCCCATGTCCTTTTTCATCAAAAGCATGTTGCTGGATGGCTTCAGGTCATAACCGCCGGTGTCAAAGCACACACCCTTACCCACCAGGGTGATTTTCGGTGCGCTTTCATCGCCCCATGTCAGGTCGATCAGGCGCGGCGCACGATCACTGCCATGCCCGACGGTGTGAATGGCCGGGAAGTTTTGCTTCAGCAGCTCTTCCCCGACAATCGCACTGACCTTGGCACCAAATTCCGCGCCAAGGCCGCGGGCGGCTTCTTCAAGCTCGGCCGGGCCCATGTCATTGGCCGGCACATTGATCAGGTCGCGCGCCAGGCCGATGCCGCGTGCAATATTCTCGGCCCGTTTGGCGGCCGCAATGTCATGCAGGGCGATTTTGGCGCGTTTGTCCTTTTTGCCGTCATCCTTGCGATAGCGATCAAACCGATAGCCGCCCAGATAAAGCCCAAGGGCGGCCTTTTCATAAAGATCATCCTTATCCGTCAGATCATCAGAAAGCGCATAGGTCCCGGCCGGAAGCGCATTTGGCAAACCGGCAAAATCCCAGATCGCCTTGGCATCATCAACGTAACCAACCAGAGCGGTGCCAACGGCGCCGTCTTTGCCGGGAAGCAAAAGCTGCGTGCCGCGCTTGCCCTCAAAACTGTTGGCGGCAATCCACGACTTGGTTGCGTCGGGCTGCTGGGCAAGCCAGCTTTCAAAATCGCTTTCGGCAATCGGGGTGATGGTAATCGGGTTGGCAGAACGATCGTTGGCGATGATGTGGTCGTACAATTTAAGACTTCCCTGCTGGTGACGGGTGACGGTCGACTGAAAGGGCAGCGGCCAAAGACCAACTGCCCAACCAAGACGAACCGGCAATATGTGTTCACAAGATATGTGACCCGATCTTACGGCTGCCATCCCCCGCGGTCAAAACTCATTCACATAATCGAACACTGCTTTGTGCTTAAAGCCATGCTTGAACGTCTGGCTTGAACACAGCACCTAAAGGCCAGATAGTATTCGCCGCTGTCATCAAATGTGCCAATCGCGCCAACCGCCAAAGGTCCCAGCATGCAAAACCTTCCTGTGCTTTATATCGGCAATAAAAACTATTCCTCCTGGTCGCTGCGCGCCTGGCTTGGCCTGCGGGTTGCCGGTGTGGCGTTCGAGGAAAAGCTCGTCCCGCTCCGCACCGAAGAATGGGCGGCCAAGGCGCCGGTCTTTTCACCCAGTGCCAAGGTCCCGGCCTTTTTCGATGGCACCAAAACCATCTGGGAGGCGCTTGGCATCCTTGAATATATCGCTGATCACCAGCCCGATACCATGCTCTGGCCGCTTGATATCGATGTGCGCGCCATTGCCCGTGCCGTCTCGCTTGAAATGCATGGCGGCTTTGGCCCGCTTCGCAGCTCCATGCCGATGAATTGCCGCAAAAGCCTGCCCGGTCTTGGGCGCGGTCCCGGCGTGGACAAGGACATCAACCGTATCGGTGAAATCTTCAAGATGTGCCGGACCCAATATGGGCAGGGCGGTGATTTCCTGTTTGGTCATTTCTCGATTGCCGATGCCATGTATGCCCCGGTGGTGACGCGGTTTAAAACCTATGGCGTGACCCTTGATCCGATTGGCAATGCCTATATGGAAACCATCCTTGGCCTGCCGGAAATGAAGGAATGGTACGCCGATGCCGCAACCGAGGAATGGGTCATTGAAGACTCCGAGGTGAAATAATCCATGCCGGGTCTCACCGGAAAACTGCCCGAAATTGATCCGATGGGCGGGGATGCGGCACTCAATAAGCTGCTGTCTGAGGTTCGGGCGTGCCGGATTTGTGCCGAACACTTGCCACTTGGGCCGCGCCCGGTGGTGCGCATGGCAAAATCGGCGCGCATTCTGGTGATTGGGCAGGCACCCGGCACGCGGGTGCATGAAACCGGTCTGCCCTGGAATGATGCGTCCGGCGACCGGTTGCGCGATTGGCTGGGTTTATCGGTCGATGATTTTTATGACCCGGCCAAACTTGCCATCATGCCGATGGGGTTTTGCTATCCCGGCCGGTTTGATCGCGGTGGGGATCTGCCGCCGCGCCCGGAATGTGCGCCCACTTGGCATGATGCCCTGATGCGTCATTTGCCCGATATCGGCCTGACCCTTCTGATCGGGCAGTACGCCCAACAACGCTATCTTGGCGCACAACGGGCCAAAACCATGACCGAAACAGTACATCACTTTGCCGATTTTCTGCCGGACGGCATCCTGCCGATGCCCCATCCAAGCTGGCGCAACACCGCCTGGATGAAAAAGAACCCGTGGTTTGAGGCCGACCTTTTGCCGGTCCTGCAATCACGTGTGCAAGACTTGCTGACATAGACCGATTTGGGTTGCGCTGGTTTTTATGTTCCAATGCGCCCGGAAAACAAGTGGCCAACGTTAAGGAGGCACAAGATATGAGCAAACTTGAAAAATCCACCATCGAAAAGGCGCTTACCGATCTTTCGGGATGGGCGCTTGCCGATGACGGGCTTTCAATCAAACGCGTCTATAAGTTTGGCGATTTCAATGCCGCCTTTGGCTTCATGACCCGTGTGGCCCTGATGGCGGACAAGATGGATCACCATCCCGAATGGTTCAATGTCTACAACAAGGTCGAAATGACGCTGACCACCCACGATGCCGGGGGCGTCACGCAAAAGGACATTGATCTAGCAACCTTCTGTCAAAAGGCGGCCAACGCCTAAGAGCCAACACATAAGACCGCCCAAATAAAACGCGCCCTGCCGCAGGGGGGACGGCAGGGCGCAATGGCTGCGGGATAAAGAAGCGAAATCGTGTGGGACTATTTCGGTTCCAGCCGGACCGCGCCATCAATGCGAATGGTCTCGCCATTGATCATTTCATTTTCACAGATATGCATCGCCAGACGGCCATATTCATGCGGATCGCCCAACCGTTTCGGGAACGGGATATTTGTCGCAAGTGCGACCTGCATTTCATCAGGCAGGGCGGTGACCATCGGGGTGCCAAACATGCCCGGTGCAATGGACACCACGCGAATGCCATGGCGTGCCAATTCACGTGCGGCCGGAAGGGTCATTGCGGCGACACCACCTTTTGATGCCGAATAGGCCGCCTGTCCGATCTGCCCTTCAAATGCCGCGATAGACGCCGTATTGATGATCACGCCCCTTTCTCCTCCGGGCGACGGTTCATTGCGGCTCATGGCCGTTGCGGCAACCCGCATCATATTGAATGTGCCGATCAGGTTGACATTGATCACGCGCGCAAAGGCATCCAGATCGGCCGGGCCTTCGCGCCCGACAATGCGTTCGCCCTGAAGGATTCCGGCACAGTTCACAAGGATCGATGGCGCGCCAAGATCCTCAACCACCTTGGCAACCGCCTGTTCGACACTTTCCCCGTTCGATACATCAACGCCATAGCCAACCCCGCCGAGTTTTTCGGCGGTCGCCTTGGCCCCGTCTGCATTCAGATCAAAGGCGGCAATCCGCGCCCCGGCATGTGCCAGTGTCTCTGCCGTTGCTGCACCCAGACCGGATGCCGCCCCGGTGACAATGGCAATCGATCCCTTGATTTGCATGACGTGAAGCCTCCTGACGCGTGTTGTTTTGCTTAATTCGGTATTTATATACCAAATTATATCTTTTACGGGCAAGGGCTATTCCGGGGTGGTTCCTATATGCGGATTACGGGCGTGGTTCAGGCCCGGTTGCGCGCTTTGCAAGCTTGCGCTCACGCAGTGCGACATAGATCGCAGCCCCGATAATCATTGCCCCACCCGGCAATATCCAGATATCGGGCACTTCGCCAAACAGGATCAGCGCCAGCACGGCAATGATCGGCAAACGCAAATAGGAAAACCCGACAAAGAAACTGTAATCAGCCAGTTGCAGGGCTTTGACATTACAAACCTGCATCACATTCATCATCAGGGCCGCAACCGCCATCAGGCCAAGCGCGCTCCAGCTTGGGGTTTGCCAAACAAACAATGCCGGGATCAGGGAAACCGGTGTGGTGATGATCATCAGATAAAACAAAAGCGACGTGGTGGATTCGGTCGTCACCAACCGCTTTGTGATCAACCCTGCACTGGCCATGCAGATGGCCGCTGCAATCGGCAAAATGCTGGCCGCTTGCATGGTTTCCGAACCGGGCTGAATGATCAGGGCCACACCGACAAACCCGATAACAATCGCAAGCCAGCGGTGAATGCGCACCTGTTCGCGCAAGATCACCGCGGCCAGGATGGTGCCAAACAACGGCACGGTGAAGTTAAGCGTCGTCGCCTCTGCCAGGGGCAAATACAAAACCGCCATAAACCACAAACACATTTCAGCGGCCGACAAAACCCCGCGCAAACCAAACAGGGGCAGGCGTTTGGTCGCAAGGCTTTTAAGCCCGCGTTTCATCACCATCGGCAATATCAGGATCAAGCCAAAGGCAAAGCGTAAAAACACCGCCTGATAGGGATGCAGTTCCTCGGTGGCATAGCGGATGGTGAGGGTAAAACACGCTGCCAGAATGGCTGCAAACAGGGCGAAAAAGCTTGCCCGCATCACATCGGACTGGTTGTTAAACCATGTCCGCATACCTTTATGACTTTTCGCGTGATGGCGGTGGGTCAAGATCGCTTGCCGGGGCCGAAAGCCCGCGCTTGATCCGGTTTGCTTCGCGGTTAAGCTTCGCCTCTCGCCGCGCGATATAAAGTGCGGACCCGATAATCAGGGCCGCACCGGGCACCAGCCAGATTTCCGGAACCTCGCCAAACATCACCAGGGCGATACCGACAACAAAGGGCAGGCGCAAATAGTTGAACCCGATCACAAAGCTATAATCATAAACCCGAAACGCATTGGTGTTGAAAATTTGCGTCAGGTTGGCCATGAACGCGCCCGCCGCCATCAGGCCAAGCACCTCAAGGTTCGGTGTCTCCCAGACAAACAATGCCGGGATCAGGGTCAGCGGCGTGGTCAGCATCATCATATACAAGATGATGGCGGTCGGGTTTTCGGTTCGCGAAAGTGACTTGATCGTCAAGCCTGCACTGGCCATGCAAACCGCGGCGGCAATCGGAAACAGGCTTGCCAGTTGCACGGTTTCGCTGCCCGGCCGGATGATCACCAGCACCCCGCCAAAACCAACCAGCAAGGCCGCAATCCGGTATTTGCGAACCCGTTCGCCCAAAAAGATCGCGGCAAGGATGGTGCCAAATAATGGCACGGTGAAATTAAGCGCCGTCGCCTCGGCCAGTGGCATATAGGCAATCGCCGAAAACCAGAAACTCATCGCCCCCATCGACAGAACCGCGCGCAGGCAAAACATCGGAAAACGCTTGGTCTTAAGCGGCGTTAATCCGGCCCGCAACGCAATCGGTGCGATGAACAAAAGGCCAAAGAAATTGCGCAAAAACACTGCCTGCAACGGATCGATATGCTCGGTCGCAAGGCGGACAAACACCGAAAAGATCGCCGCACTGATTGATGCCATCAGGCCAAAGGCAGTTGCCTGCAAATAGGGCGGAAGTCCGTTAAACCATTCACGCATCGGGCCTGTCCTTTGCGCTGGAATCCCGGTCAACGCGGGTCACCGGGATGGCTTGCGGATCGGCGGGTGCTGTGGTCGCCACACTGGCTTCCCTCTTGGCCCGTTTGGCCAGAACCGCCTCACGCCGCGCGATATAAAGTGCTGATCCAATGATCAAGGCTGCCCCCGCCCAGGTCCAGAAATCAACCACCTCGCCAAACATCACATAGGCCAGGGCCGCAACAAATGGCAGGCGCAGGAAATCAAAAATCATGACATAGGACTGATCAGCCGTGCGATAGGCACGCACCAGCAATTGCTGCCCCGCCGTTCCGGTCACGGCAATGATCAACAGGATGAACAATTGCCAGGCGGTCGGACCTTGCCAG
>ENA-ORCZ01000667-ORCZ01000667.1-marine-metagenome-genome-assembly--contig:-NODE-667-length-11911-cov-2.863360_pt1 | contig 11911 bp, 11 predicted proteins | sample MGYA00237785_ERZ508519 | MGnify/ENA primary metagenome ERZ508519 (study PRJEB26189, sample SAMN06268790) | marine metagenome | isolation source: Bioluminescent Bay, La Paraguera, Puerto Rico | place...
CCCCGCCGATCTGGCGTCGGGCCTGCAGGGCGAGTCCGCTCTGCACTACGGCGCAGGCAAGGATCGCCACCAGGGCGACGGCGGCATCCAGCAGCAGCGCCGTTGCTGCCAGACCGATCATCAGCGAGACCAAGGCATCGCCGCCGCCGGGGCGGCCGGCCGCCGCGGCCAGGCCCTCGCCGCGCGCGTTGGGGAGGGCCCACATGAGCGGCGCCAGTCCAGCGCGCGATAAGGCGTGGGCAGCAACCAGAGCCGCGGCGGCCGCACAGGGTTCCGCGATGGTGGTCAGGCTGCCGCCGCGCGCGGCCAGCACCAGCACCAGGGCGATCACGCCGTAGCTGCCGATGCGACTGTCGCGCATGATCGCCAGCTTCCGCGCCCGGTCGCGGCCGCCGCCGAAGCCATCGGCGACATCGGCCAAACCGTCCTCGTGCAGCGCGCCGGTCATGAGAATGGAGACCGTCAGCGCCGCCAGGGCGGCAGCGAAGGCCGGCAATGCAAGCCAGTCGGCCAGTGCGAAGGCCAGCGCGGCGAGCAGGCCGATCGCCAGCCCCACCAGGGGATAGCAGCGTGCCGGATGGCTGGCGGCCTGGGCATTTGGCCCCTCTTCCGCTTCCGGCTCTGGCGCGGAGGTGGCGGGCAGCGGCAGACGGGTCAGCAGGCGGGTGGCGGCGGCAAGATCCGCCAGCCAGGCACGCGGCGTCCAAGCGCCGGAGGAAGAAGGAAAATGCATGCCGCGTCGCTTATCCGATTTTGGGCGTCGTGTCGCAAAAAACGCTCCGCTGCCCGGTTTGCCTTCCTGTAACAGCCGGTTATAAGTCATCTCGCCGCCCCGGCCCATGCCCCGGTTAGCGGCCCGGAGGAGGTTTTTCAAGATGTCGGCTGCCGAGGACATTGGAAGTCTGCAGGAAATCCGCGATCTGCTGAAGGTCCTGCCGGAGGCGGACGAGGAGGCCGCGGAGATCGCCCGGGCGCGCCAGACGCAGCTGACCAAGCCTGCGGGCTCCCTGGGGCGGCTGGAGGATCTGGCCATCTGGCTCGCCGCCTGGCAGGGCCGCAACCCGCCCTCCCTGGACCGGCCCTACACGGCGGTCTTTGCCGGCAACCACGGCATCGCCGCCAAGGGCGTCTCCGCCTATCCCTCCGAGGTCACGGCCCAGATGGTGCAGAACTTCATTGAGGGCGGCGCCGCGGTGAACCAGCTCTGCAGCCTCGCCAATGCCGACCTCAGGGTCTACGAGATGGCGCTGGAGGAGCCCACCGGTGACATTTCCGAGGGCCCGGCGATGGATGAGGAAGACTGCGCCCGCGCCATGGCCTACGGCATGATGGCGGTGGAGAGCGGGATCGACGTGCTGGCGCTGGGCGAGATGGGCATTGGCAATACCACCGCGGCCGCCGCCCTGTGCCATGGCCTCTTCGGCGGCGAGGCGGCGGACTGGGTCGGCCCCGGCACCGGCCTCGACGACGCCCGCCGGGCGGAGAAGACGGCCCTGGTGGCCCGGGCCGTGGAGCTGCACCGCGACGCGCTGGACGATCCCCTGGAGGCGCTTTGCCGCCTGGGAGGCCGCGAACTCGCGGCCATCGCCGGGGCGGTGCTGGCGGCGCGTATGGCGCGCACCCCGGTCATGCTGGACGGCTATGCCTGCACTGCGGCGGCGGCGGTACTCTACGCTCTCGATCCGAAGAGCCTTGACCATTGCCAGGTTTCCCACATGTCGGCCGAGCCAGGGCACAAGCGCCTGCTGGCGCGCATTGGCAAGCGCCCGCTGGTCGACCTCGACATGCGCCTCGGCGAGGCCTCGGGTGCCATGGTCGCGGTGCTGCTGCTGAAGGCAGCCGTGGCCTGCCACAACGGCATGGCGACCTTCGACGATGCCGGGGTCTCCGGACCCGCCGAATAAACCAGCTTCCGCAATGCCTTAGGGCTGAATTGGCTGGGGTCTTGCCATTTCGCCGGCGGCGACGAAACTCTTCTTCATGTCCCAGTTCCAGCCCGAAAGCCCGACCTTCATCGGGGGCGCGCCGATGCCCCAGCAGGGCCGCCTGCGCCTGCGCACCCTGGTGCTCATCCGCTGGATCGCCCTCCTTGGGCAGGCGACCACCCTCGCCGTGGTCTACTTCGCCCTGGGCTACGAGATCCCCTTCATTCCGGCCATGGCGGTGATCGCCGCCTCGGGCGCCCTCAACGTGGTCATCACCCTTGCCCGGCCGACGGCGACCTGGGTCAGCGATCGCGAAGCCTTCTGGAACCTCTGCTTCGACCTGGTGCTGCTGGCCGCCCTGCTGTGCCTGACCGGCGGCCTGCAGAACCCCTTTTCCATCCTCATTCTTGCGCCGGTGGTGATCTCCGGCTGGGCACTGAGCCGACGCAGCACCCTCATCCTTTCGGCCATGGCGGTCTGTCTCGTCTCCTTCCTGGCGCTGTGGTACCTGCCGCTGCCCTGGCCGGAGGCGGGTATCCTGCTGTCGCCGACCTATATCGCCGGGGTGTGGACGGCGCTGGTTATCGCGGTGATCTTCATCGCTTCCTACGTGTCTTCCGTGGCGCAGGAAAGCCAGCGCATGTCTCAGGCCCTGGCGGCCTCGCAGCTGGCCCTGGCCCGAGAGCAGCAGCTCTCCGCCCTCGGCGGGCTCGCCGCCGCGGCGGCGCACGAGCTGGGGACGCCCCTGGGCACCATCGCGGTGGTGGCGCGCGAACTGCAGCGCGAACTGCCGGCCGACTCGCCGCTGCGCGAGGACGTGGAACTGCTGCACGCCGAATCGCTGCGCTGCCGCTCGATCCTCGCGGGCCTGGCCGAGCAGCCGGCGGGGGATGCCGGCGCGCCCTATCACCAGCTTCCCATGGTGGCCCTGGTGGAGGCGGCAGCGGCGCCGCACCGGCGCGAGGGCGTGGAACTGGAGATCACCGCCGGTCCGGCGGTCGACAGCGCGGCACCGCAGCCGACGGTTGCCCGCAATGCCGAAGTGCTGCATGGCGTCGGCACCATCATTCAGAACGCGGTGCAGTTCGCCCGCCAGCGCGTGCTGGTCGACCTGACTTGGGACGAGGAATCGGTCATGCTGCGCATCGCCGATGACGGGCCGGGCTTCGACCTGACGGTTCTCAGCCGGCTGGGTGAACCCTATTATTCGACCGGCGCGCGGGCCCGCCGGCGCGGCGGCGAGCAGCACATGGGGCTGGGCATCTTCATTGCCCGCACGCTCCTGGCCCATCACGGCGCGACGTTGGAGTTCTCCAACGACGTTGCCGGCGGTGCGGTTGTCGAGATCCGCTGGCCGCGCGGCAGCCTGGAGATCCCCGCGCCGCCGCAGGGGGCGGGACGGTCCCGCGATGCTGGAGGTCCACGCGATGAGGAGGGCCCAGATGAAGCAGGCTTGCACATGAGGAAAGCGCAATGACAAGCGATTCGGAACCCCGGGCCCAGGATGCGCAACTCTCCGCGGCAGCGCCGCGCGAGCTGCTGATCGTCGACGACGACCAGCGTTTCTGCGATCGCCTGGCACGCGCCATGGAACGTCGCGGCTTTGCCGTGCACACCGCCTACAGCGTGGCCGACGGTCTGGCGCTGGCGCGGCGGCTCGTGCCGAGCTATGCGGTGGTCGACCTGCGGCTGGAGGACGGCTCCGGACTTGAGGTGGTGCAGGGCCTGCGAGAGGCGCGTGAGGACGCCCGCATCATCGTGCTGACCGGCTACGGTAACATCGCGACGGCGGTGGCGGCGGTGAAGGTCGGGGCGACCGACTATCTGCCGAAACCCGCCGATGCCGACCAGGTGGAAGCGGCATTGCTGGAGCGTGGCGAGGCTCTGCCGCCGCCGCCGTGCAATCCGATGAGTGCGGATCGGGTCCGCTGGGAGCACATTCAGCGCGTTTACGAACAGTGTGACCGCAACGTCTCAGAGACGGCGCGGCGTCTGCGCATGCATCGCCGCACCTTGCAGCGCATCCTGGCGAAGTACGCGCCGCGGAACTGACCGGCGCGCTTCGACCGGCGAAGCAGTCTAAAAGAAAAGAATCAGGCGCCCGTCGCGGTCTGTGGCTGACCGACCAGGCGGCGGTGGCGGGCCAGCGCGGCACCCAGCCGCTCGGCCGCCTCTTCACGGCTGATTTTTTCCGACAGGAGGTGATCCAGGAAGTAGCCCTGGAACAGCGAGATGCCGAGCTCCTGACCCAATTCGATGGCGTCGTCGGTCTCGCAGCGCATCATGATGATGCGGCGCGGATTGGTCGCCTGGATCGCCTCGCGCAGGCGCTCGCCGTCCTTGCCTTCGACCTGCTGGCGCAGCTGCGGTGTCCAGAGCAGCTTGACCAGTTCGAAACCGAGCGTGCGGCGATCGACATAAGGCAGAGAGAGGGATGTCAGACCATCCAGACAGATGCGGTAGCCGCGGTCGAGCAGGAACTCGCGCGCAAAGAGGAAGCGCGCAATGTCGGCAAAGATATCGACTTTCTGCAGCTCGATGACGATGGTATTGCGCCGCTCCTTGTCGAGCAGGGCATCGAACTCCAGGAAGCGCGGCGACAGGATGCTGGCGATGTTGATGTTGAGGCTGAAGGACCGCTTCAGCGTCGAATCATCGTTCTTCGTCAGCCAGGCCAGCATGCGCTCGTCCAGCTTGGTGGTGAGGTACTGGAACAACCATCGGTCGGAAAAAAGATTCTGATCCGGCATCAGAGCCTGGCGCAGCGAGCCGATGGAGGTGAAGAGCTCATAGAACAGCGGCACGGGCCGCCCGTCCGCGCCGACCTCGCAGATCGCCTGTCGGCTGGTCATGGACGACAGGTCGGCCTGGGCGATGGCCTTCTGAATCGTTGCCAGATTGGTCAGGTCCAGCGGTTTCCCGGCCCCGTCGGTCTTCTTGGAGGTGCGCGCCAGGTGGTCCTTCTCGGTGCGCGCCTGCACCAGCGACTGCACGCAATCCATCAGGTCGCCGAACTGGCTGTCCAGATCGAAATAGGTGCAGAACTCCTGCTGCCCGGCGAGGTCGTCGGCGAACATAGGGTCGTCGGACAGCACCGTAGAGATGCGCGCCAGGGCGGCGTCGATCTTGTCCAGCGCCGCGCGGGGGTAGACGACGAAGAGATCGTTGTTGAACAGCGAGAAGAGGCTGGCGTCGAACTTCTTGGCGTCGCGCGCCATCATCGTGCGGACGACCTGAAGACATTCCGGCAGGCGTTGAAAGGTGATCAGCTTCGACAGATGAACCTGGACTGCGAAGTAATCGCCGCCGGCACGCTCCAGCCGCTTGATGTGATTGAGCAGAGCCTGCTCCTGCAATCTCGGCTGCTGGCTGGATCCTGAGGTCATCTTTTCGAACGGCTCCCACGGTGGCGGTTCGTGTCATTGAACGCGTTGCGAGCATAGGGAATTAGCGCTTTCGATTTGGTTAACCTCTTGTTTGCGTATAGCTGTATTGCCTGGGTTTCTGCGCCGGACACACGATAGTGGCGGTTTCACTTGCCTGCTTTCGCACGATCCAGTAGGGCAGGTTTAGACGACGACGCGCGCCGGTGATCCAAAAAGGAGAACGATGCGCTCGGCTTTCAACTTTTTGTATCCTTCAGGCGGCAACAGGGGAACGCAGCTCGGGCATGAACAACAAGACCGATAGCGCGGGCGCGAGCATTTCGGAAATGACCCGTGCCGATCTGCCGGGAGCCGTCGAACGGCTCTCCGGTGTGTCGGTGCTGGTGCTGGGCGACATCATGCTCGACCGCTTCGTCTATGGCGCGGTGGAGCGCATCTCGCCCGAGGCGCCGATCCCGGTGCTTCGCATCGGGCAGGAGACCGCCATGCTTGGCGGCGCGGGCAACGTCCTGCGCAACCTAGCGGCCCTGGGGGCCCGGCCGCATGGTATCGCCGTGGTCGGCGAGGATGCTGCCGGCGCCGAGATCGAGGAACTGGCGCGGGCCTGTCTGACGCCGGTCGAGGGTGACATAGAACTGATCCGCATGTCCGCCCACCGGACCACCCTCAAGGACCGGTTCATCGCCGCCGGCCAGCAGCTCCTGCGGGTTGATCGCGATCCTGAGGTTGCGCTCGACGCGGCCGCGCGGGAGCGGGTGCGGCACGCCGCTCTGACCGCGGTGGCGCGGGTCTCGGCCGTGATCCTCTCCGACTACGGCAAGGGCCTGCTCGACGAAGCGCTGATTGCTGCTGTTATTGAGGCGGCCGAGGCGCGGGGCTGCCCGGTCATTGTCGATCCCAAGGGGCGCGACTACGCCCGCTACCGTGGCGCCGTCTGGGTGACGCCGAACCGCCGTGAGCTGTCCGAGGCCAGCGGCCTGCCCACGGGCGACGACGCGAGCGTCGTTGCGGCGGCGCGCAGGCTCATCGCCGACAGCGGCGTGGCCGCTGTTCTCGCCACGCGCAGCGAACAGGGTATGACCCTGGTATCAGGCCCCGCGGGCGCTGAAACCCATCATTTGAAGGCCGAGGCACGGGAGGTCTACGACGTTTCCGGCGCCGGCGACACCGTGGTCGCCGCCTTCGCTGCCGCGCTGGGCGCCGGCCTCGATGCCGTGACGGCGGCGCAACTCGCCAATGTCGCCGCGGCCATCGTGGTGGGCAAGCTCGGCACCGCCGTCGCGCGGCCCGGCGAGATCCTGCACGCCCTGCATGCCTCGGAGCTGTTGGCGGCGGAAGCCAAGGTCGCCGATCTGGATAGTCTGGTGGAGAAAGTCACCCAGTGGCGCAAGGCGGGCCTCAAGGTCGGCTTCACCAACGGCTGCTTCGACCTTCTCCATCCTGGTCACGTCTCGCTGCTGGAACAGGCGCGGGCAGCTTGCGACCGTCTTGTCGTCGGCCTCAACAGTGACGCCTCGGTGCGCCGGCTGAAGGGCGAGAGCCGCCCGGTACAGGGTGAAGCGGCGCGCGCGGCGGTCCTGGCCTCGCTGGCCAGCGTCAGCCGGGTGGTGGTGTTCGGCGAGGACACACCGCTCACCCTGATCGAGGCGCTGAAGCCCGACGTGCTGGTCAAGGGGGCGGACTACACCGTCGACCAGGTGGTCGGCGCCGAGATCGTGCAGCGTTACGGCGGCAAGGTGGTGCTGGCGGAGCTGTCGCCGGGCCACTCGACCACGGCGACTATCGCGCGTCTGGGCGGCGGCTGACGCCGCCTCGCTACCTGAACCGCTCCCAGCGCAAGCCGGTCTCAGTAGATCTCGGGGCTGCCCGCCAGGGCCTGCGGGTCGGCCAGGCCGTGCAGGCGCTGGGCTGCCACCTGCGCGAACTGCAGCACCAGGGCACGGCGCCGCGCGGCGTTCAGCGAGAAATCGGCTGAGTCCCGAACAACCGTGGCGCCGTAGCCGTCGGCGACCATGAGGCCCTGGTCCTCCGGGATCAGGGCCTGCGGAAAGCTCTCCGGGACCGCGAAGTAGAAGCGGTCGCAGAACTCCAGGTAATCCGGCCACTTCTGATCCGTCCGGAAGTCCTCGATGCTCGACTTGATCTCGACGATGGTCACGCGGCTCTTGGCGTCGAGGCAGACCAGGTCGGCACGGCGGCCGGAACGCAATGTGACCTCCGGCAGCGCCACCAGGCCGTGGGCGGCGAAGCTGCGCATCACGCCGCGCGCGATCAGGCCCGCGGCGTTGGCGCGGGTGATTTCCGCTGCCGGGTCGGCGGCGGCCAGGCTCAGATGACTGTTCGGCGGGACCGGCATGTCGCCGAGATTAGCGCGCCGGGGCCCCGGCTGTCATGCGGGGCGAGACGTTTTGTCGGAAGACGCCGTCGACCTCGAAGGGCCTAGAAGAGCGCCTGCAGCAGCAGCGCGGCGCCGGCGGCCGGCAGCATCCAGAGTGCCGCGGTGATGGCATAACCAAGCAGATTGAAGGGGCCGGAGATGGCGCCTTCGCTGTAGAGGCGGCCGAAGGTCCGGCGTTCACGGCCCAGCAGCAGGACAATGTAGTAGCGGCGCCGGCCGATTGGCAGGGAGCGGCGCAATTCGACCGAATGCTGGGCCACGCCGCGGGCGCCGAACATGGTCTTGATGGCTTCGCGCTGCTCCGCGTTGAAGCTGGCGGCAAGGCGCGGGTCGATGCGCTTGAAATAGTGGTCGATGAAGGGGTCGCGCGCGGCGCTGTCGTGGGTGCTGTCGGGGGCGGGTGAGGCTTCCAGGTCAGAGGCGGTCGGCTGTGCGCCGGCTGGACTGAGGTCTTCGGGCGTGACGCTGTGCTGGAACATGGAAGCGGCTCCCTGCCATCTATCGGTGATTGACGAGAGATTGTCACAGGGGCGCTTAAGAAGCTGTTAAGCGAAAGCTCAGAATCGGCACAAATCCGCTGCTTCCTCGCTGAGTTCCGCGGCAGAGCGGCGGACCCGCCGCGGCTTGGTGTTGATCCGGCAGGCCCGTTTGAACGCGGGGGTTGGAGGGGCGGCGGTGACGCCGGGGTGCAATCATCTCCCCGGCACCCTATATTCGGACTGCGTGAGTTGCCGGCTTGCACAGGCGAGCCGGGCCGTTGTGAGTGAGATGGAGTTGTCGAATGGTGTCGTCTGGGCCTGAACCCGGGCCTGAAACTGGAGCGGGCAAGGCAAGTGGGCCTGGCTGGCTGCGTCCGCTGGTGGACTACGGACCGCTGGCGGCCTTCTTCGCGGTCTACTGGCTCTATGACCTGACGGCCGCCACCATCGCCATCATGGCCGCAACTGCGGTGGCCCTGGTCCTGGCGCTGGTGCTGGAACGGCGGGTGCCGCCGATGCCGGTTGTGACCGCGGTGATCGTCGGGGTCTTTGGCGGGCTCACCCTCTGGCTGCAGGACGACACCTTCATCAAGATGAAGCCGACCATCGTGCAGCTCATCTTCGCCGCGGTGCTGCTCGGCGGGCTGCTGTTCAAGCGGCCGCTCCTGAAGCCGCTGCTCGGTTCGGCCTGGCCGCTGGACGATGAAGGATGGAACAAGCTCTCCTTCCGCTTCGGCCTCTTCTTCGTTGCCATGGCCGCGCTGAATGAGATCGTCTGGCGCACCCAGTCGACCGACTTCTGGGTCACCTTCAAGGTCTTCGGCATCCTCGCCCTGACCTTCGTCTTCGTCGCCTCGCAAATCTATTTCATGCGCGCGCACATGCCAGCCCTGGGCGCGGCGGAGGACGGTGAGAAGCGCGGCCAGGAAGCAGACTGACAGCGATTCGCTGCGCCGCCGGATTGACGCAGCATCTACGCCCAATCGAGCTACCCCCTTGGGGTCATTGACCCTGTGTGCGAGCGCTTCTCATACTTCAGGTTGCGGGCCCGGAGCCGAGAGAGGCGTCTGCGGGGGATGCCTTCAGGGCGGCGTTGCCGGGTCTCCGTTTTGCCAGGGGATCGTTGGCGGTATGGGGCCAGATACGAGTGAGATCATTCAGGCCTTCACCGTGGGCTCGCCGAAAGATCGTCAGGCCGTGCTCTCCGCGCTGCCCGCCACCATGACCCGCGATGTGGCCCTGCAGCTTGCCGGCTCGGACGAGCCCAGCATCGCAGTGGTGGCACTTGACCAGGTGACCGCCGACCATGTTGGCAGCCGCGATCCCGAAACCAGCCTTTCTCTGGCCACGGCCTGCTATCAGGTCTGCCGCCGCCTCTTCGAGGAACACGGTGCTGGTCCCGCGCAGGTCTACGTCAACACCGCCGGGCGCAGCGCCCACTTCGCCGTCACCGCTCTGCGCAGCAATGGGGACTATGCCGCGATTCTGGATCTGCTGAACGAGGCATTGCCCTGGCTTCAGAAAGCCCGCCACCGCAGCCATCTGACCGACCTCACCATCGCCCGCATCGAAGCGCACCTGGAGCTCGGTCAAAACGGTGAGGCGGCCACGCTGCTTGCCGAGGTGCCGGAGGATCTGAGGGCGCAGGACGTACGCTTCGCCTCTCTGCGCCTGCGCCTGGAGCCTTCAGTGCCGCGCGACTGAGCCGCGCTGCGGAAAATCATCGGATCCGCTAGTTCAGCTGGCGAGCGAGCTGCCCGAGCGTGTAGCGCTGGCCGTCCGTCAGATTGCCGCCTTCGATGGAAGCAACCCGCTCGACCATCTCCATGAGCTGATCCTTCTCCGCCTCGGTCAGCTTGCCTTCAAGGTTGCGGGCGAGGCGGCGGACCGCCTCGTCCATGTTGGCCGATTGCTGGATCAGCCAGCGCCCGTAGGCGCCGATCTGCTCGGCTTCCGTCGCATCGCAGTGGAAGGCGGCGCCGCACTCTCGCGCGATGGCGGCGATCTCCGCGCGGCCCAGGCCGCCGTCCATGTTGGCGAAGGCAGCCAGGATGCCGGCGGCCGCCAGGCGCGAATCGTCGATGCCGTCCAGGGGGTTCACGTTGGCCTTGCGGCGATAGCCGAAGCGGCGCAGCGCCGCGCGGATGTCGTCGGCGGTCTCCATTAGCTCGCCCGCCGCCCGGGCGGCGGTGTGGGCGCGCCACAGCCAGATGCCGACAACCGCGGCGATACCGGCGATCGCCAGGACAAAGTGCATTTCTGTCCCCGCTAGCTCTGCCGGCTTCTGCGCAAGCGGTCTGCCGGACGTGACCCGGCAACCACGATTCCCCAACCGCCGTGGAATTTCAATCAGGGATTGGGCGAGAAAGCTGGAAAATTCCCTGTCATCCGGCCGGGGCGATGAACTCCACTCGGATGCCACCGGGGATGTGACACATCATGTGCCGGGCGGCCCCGCCGCCCAGGGCCTCCGGCGCGAACTCCATCGTAACCCCGGCGCAGCGCGTCAACCTGTCGTGCAGTTCCGCAAGACGGCCGGCGTCGGCCACGGCCAGGGCGAGATGGTGCAGGCCGATGACGTTCTTGCGGTCAAAGGCGATGGCGCTGGCCGGGTCGGTGGCCTGCCACAGGGTGATCATCACTGTGCCGTCTGTGAGGAAGACCGACGGATAGTCCGGCACTTCGCCGACCTGGGAGAAACCCAGGATCTCCAGGAAGAAGGCACGGGTCTGCGCCAGGTCCGGCACGGTGAGGCCGATGTGATGCGCGCCCTTGGTCACGGGCACCTCCGTCGCGACAGCGGTCGGGTCCGGCATGTCTGGTCTCCTTGAATGTCTTTTGGCGTCAGGGTGGGGGCGATCCGACGGCCTGCAGATCCCGCGCGGCAGCGCGGAGGAGGCGAAGCGCCGTCTGCGAGGAGACTTAGTGAGTTCATAAATTAGGCAGAATGGGGATAATAAGAAAAACTTTATTGCGTTAAATGGAATTACCGTCTTTTGCGGCAGTGGGCCAAAGGGGGCGTTTACGGGAACCTAAGGGAAAGCTGTGTTACACCCTGGACCTTCGGTTTCGGTTTCCTGCGTCGGTTGAAAAGGATCCTTTATGGCGCGGCCCGCCGTCCAGGCGTTCACCTACAGGACCTACAGCCCGCGTCTGCCTTCGGCCGCGGATGTCCTGCCCTACCTGGAAGAGATCGACCGGAACCGCTGGTACACGAACTTCGGCCCACTGGTAGAGCGTTTCGAAGCCCGCCTGGCCGCCCAGGTCGGCCTGCCGCGCGACCGCGTGGTGACCGTCGCCAACTGCACCCTGGGACTGGTACTGGCGCTTGAGAGCTGCGGCCTGCCCGCGGGAGGCCTCTGTGCCTTGCCGAGCTGGACCTTCGTCGCCACCGCCGCGGCGGTGCGTCAGGCCGGACTCACCCCCTGGTTCCTGGACGTCGATCCGCGAAGCTGGCAGCTGACGCCGGAGATCGTCGAGGCCGCGTTGCCGCAGGCGCCCGGGTCCTTGGCCGCCGTCATGCCGGTGGCGCCTTTCGGCGCCCCCCTGGAAGCGGCCCCCTGGGCGGCCTTCCGCGATCACCGGGGCCTGCCCGTGATCACCGACGCCGCCGCCGGGCTCGCAAGCCTGACGGCGTCTCACCTGCCGGCGGTGGTCAGCCTGCACGCGACCAAGCCCCTCGGCATTGGCGAGGGCGGAGTGGTGGTCTGCGAAACTGGGGCC
>ENA-ORCZ01000670-ORCZ01000670.1-marine-metagenome-genome-assembly--contig:-NODE-670-length-11843-cov-3.567313_pt1 | contig 11843 bp, 9 predicted proteins | sample MGYA00237785_ERZ508519 | MGnify/ENA primary metagenome ERZ508519 (study PRJEB26189, sample SAMN06268790) | marine metagenome | isolation source: Bioluminescent Bay, La Paraguera, Puerto Rico | place...
CCTTTTGCTGGCGATTGCGATATTTGGACCGTTGACGAATTTGCTGCTGTGGACGGTGGCGGAGCAATGGTATTTCCCGCACACGTTCCCGGCCCGATACGGGTTTGATTTCTGGGCGCGGGTGTTTCACCCGGACGGAAATGCGTTTGTGTCGCTGCGCTATAGTCTGGTGATCGCGGTGCTGACGGTGATTTTCTGTCTGTCGCTGGCGATCCCGGCGGGTTATGCGCTGGCACGGTTGGCGCTTCCGGCGCGTGCGTTGATCCTTTTGGTGTTTCTGGTGCCGCAAGCCTTTCCGAACATTCCGGTGCATATCAACATCGCGCGCGTGTTTTATCAGCTTGATCTGCATGGCACGGTGGGGGCGGTGGTGCTGGTTCATACCCTGCATGGCATGGTCTATGCCGTGTGGATTGCCACGGCGGCGTTCGGTGCGGTGGACAAAACCCTTGAGGAGGCGGCGCGCGATATTGGGGCCGGTCCAATTCGAACCTTTTTTACCATCACCCTGCCGTCGGCGATGCCGGGCATTATTGCCAGTGCGATTTTTGTGTTTCTTGAATCGCTTGATGAATTTACCGGCACTTATTTCGTCGGTGCGCCGGAAATCACCACCTTGCCGATGCTGATGTTCCGCGCCGGTATGGAGGGCAATTATCAGGTTGCCTCGATCACTGCGCTGGTGCTGTTGGTGCCATCGGTTTTGTTCATGATTGTGGTTGAGCGGTTCTTGCGTGCTGACGTTCTTGCCGCGGTCGGAAGATAAATATATGCGCCTGACATTGATTGGCACCGGATCGGCGCACGATCCGGACTTGCCAAATGCGTCTGCACTGGTCGAGGGGGCGGACAAAACCATCCTGATTGATTGCGGCTTTAGCGCGGTGCGTGGCATCAATCGCCATGTGACCGATCCTGACCGCGTCGATTTGATTGTGGTGACGCATCATCATCCGGATCATGTCTTTGGCTTTGTGCCGTTGATTGATCACTGGTCCGATAGCGGCCGGACCAAGACGCTAAAGATTGCGACCACGCAATGGGGTAGGTCGCAGCTTGAAAGCCTGATGACGCTGGCGTTCGGGCCGTTATGGCGCCCGAAATTCAACCTTGTCTGGCATGTTGTGCCCGATGAGATGCAGATTGGCGATATCCGGGTACGGTTTGCGCCAACCCTGCATAGTGTTCCCAATCATGCGATCCGGTTTGATGTTGGTGGGAAATCGCTTGCCTATAGCGGGGATGGTGCGCCAACCGCGCCCTCGCGCGCCCTGTTTGCCGGGGCGGATTTCCTGATGCATGAATGTTATGTCGCCGATGACCGGGACGCGCCGGGGCACTGCAATTTTCCGACCTGTCTTGACGTGATGCGTGCGTGTGCGGTCGGGCGTCTTGGCCTTTATCATATCCATCCCGATCACAAGGACCCCATGAAGGCGGCCATCGCAAATCATGCGCAGGTCTGTATTCCCCGACCTGACGACATGTTTGACCTGTGAGAAAAAGCAAAGGGGCCGGGATTGATCCCGGCCCCTTTTTCGGGGGACGCTGATAAAGGCCGCCTTGGCGCAAATACGTCCCGGCATAAATTGCGGTCGTCTGTGTGATATTATGCCGGAATGGTTTTTTCGTCGGCGTTGAAGAGGTGGACGTTTTCGGAGGCGAAGTTTAAGCCGACCGTATCGCCGACTTGGGCGTCCGAGTGACCAACGATGCGCACGGTGAACAGGCCGACATCGGGGACATTGACATAGGCAAAGCTGTCGGAGCCGAGATGTTCCATGACATCGATCTGGCCGGTCAGGATGGCCTTTGAGGTATCATTGGCGTCACCGGCATCACAAAGCGCCATATGTTCGGGGCGAATGCCCATCTTGGTGGCGCCTTCGGTGTTGCGCGCAATATCGGATGTGTTGCCATTGCCAAAGGTCAGTGACGTGCCCTTGCCGGTGCAGTCGACCACATTCATTTTGGGCGAGCCGATAAACTGGGCGACAAACAGGTTGCCTGGATGGCGATAGAGATCAAGCGGGGTGCCGATCTGTTCGATCTGGCCGGCCTGCAGAACGACGATCTTGTCGGCAAGCGTCATGGCCTCGACCTGATCGTGGGTCACATAGACCATGGTCGCGCCAAGTTTTTGGTGCAGGCGGGCGATTTCAAGACGCATTTCAACGCGCAACGCGGCATCGAGGTTCGAAAGCGGTTCATCAAACAGGAAGGCGCGCGGTTCACGGACAATGGCACGACCAATGGCGACACGCTGTCGCTGGCCACCTGAAAGCGCCTTGGGTTTGCGATCCAGATAGTCTTCGAGTTTGAGCGTGGCGGCGGCCTCATCGACCTTTTGGGTGATGTCGGCCTTTGGCATGCCCGCCACGGTGAGCGCAAAGCCCATATTTTCGCGCACCGATTTATGCGGATAGAGCGCATAGGATTGAAACACCATCGAGAGTTCACGTTCGGCCGGTGGTTTGCCGGTGACGTCATCACCATCAATCAGGATCTGGCCATCGGATGCTTCGACAAGACCCGAAATCAGGCGCAGCAATGTTGATTTGCCACAGCCGGACGGGCCGACAAAAATCACCAGCTCGCCTTCATTGATTTGAAGGTCGATGCCCTTGATGACATCTACCCCGCCAAATGATTTGCGGATGCCTTTAAGTTCGATCTGGCCCATTTTATGTGTTCTCCTGATCTGCGGTGCCGGTTTGGGAAAGGTGTGGGGTGATGGGCAAGGTTTCGGGACGGGCCGCCCAATAAAGCGACATCGATGCCGTCCACGAAAAATCAGTACCACCCCCGCCACGGCCGGTTACCGGGCAGAAATATTCACGAAAATCGGATTGGTCGATAAGGGACTGGGTGTCCTGGCGGATGCGGTCGGCGAGATCGGTTTCGCCATGTTCGATCAATCCGGTTGCGATCATCCAGTTGACCATGGCCCAGACCGGGCCGCGCCAATAACGGATGGAATCAAACAGTTCATGGCTGGGATCAAAGCTTGGCACGCCAAATTTCACCTGATCCAGCCAATGGGTCAGTGTCGCCGCCATCTTGGTCGCACGTGCCGGTTCGACAGGCCCGGCAAACATCGCAAGCCAGCTTCCCGATGTGAGGCCGGTTGCATGATCACCCCGTCTGAGATCAAGCGTGACATAACCGCCAACGGTTTCGGACCAAAGCCGTTCAAACCCGGCATCCAGACGGGCGAGGCGGGCAGTAGCGCGGGCGGCAATATCATCCTGGCCCAGACATTTTGCCATGCTGATCAGATCGCGTTCGGCGCGGCGCAAAATGGCGTTCATGCCCGGTTCAGCGACCCAGAACGGGCAATCGCGCGCGATGACATCGGTGTTCCAGTTGCATTCGCGGCCAAATCGGACCAGCGCCATATAGTGATCGTAGTCGTTGTTTTTCGGGCGTTCGTCCTTATTCACGATATCGGTGTCGCGCCGGTGATAGCCACCGATCCCGGTGGTATCGACAAAGGATAACGGGCGATCCCAATCGGGTAGATTATCGCGGCCACTTTCCCATGGATGCATGATGGCAACCACGCCACGACCATCCGGGTCACGCGCATCCAAGAACCATTGATGCCAACGATCAAGTTTCGGCAGAAGTTTTGCCGCGCGGTCGCGATGGGCATCAATATCTTCGGCCAGAAGGCGTTCGATGACGGTTGCAGCAACCGGTGGCTGGGTAATGCCCGAGGTTGGCGGGGCCGTGGCGATGTCGGTCGTGCCCCACTGTTCCGGTCCGGGGAAATAGCTTTTTTCTTCTTTCCAGAAAATGATGTGCGGCACCATGCCGTTGTCCCATTGGGCGGACAGCAGGCTTTCGACTTCCTGCCAGGCGCGATCAGAATCAAATACCGAAAATCCAAGGGCGACCAGCGCACTATCCCAGTTCCATTGGAACGGATAAAGCTTGGCACTTGGCACGGTATAGCCGCCGCGATCATTGCCGAGCAGGATTTCAGCCGCACGTTTGTTGGTGCCGTGAAGCTGATCGAGTGATAGGCGCATCTGGCTCATCCCTTGACACTCCCGGCGGTCAGGCCCTGTACGAGGAAGCGTTCAAACCACAGGAAGATGACAAGGATCGGAACGGTTGCGATCACCGCACCGGCCATCAGATGTTGGCGGGGGACTTCGGATGAGTTCAGCGAAACCACCCCGCGTGACAGGGTGAAAATGTCGGGATCATCGAGGAACATGAAGGCAAACAGGAACTCGTTCCAGGCGATCATGAAGACATAAAGCGATACCGATGCCAGGGCGGGCAAGGCCAGCGGCAGGGTGATTTTCCAGATCACGCCAAGGCGCGACAGACCGTCCATCAGACCGGCTTCTTCCAGTTCGGCGGGAAGCCCGCGGAAATAGCCCTGTAGCATATAAAGTGCCACGGGAACCGTGGTGGCGGGATAGACGATCAGAAGGCCAACCACCGTATTGCGCAGGCCAAGTTGGCTAAACACGGCATAAAGCGGGATGACCAGAACGATCATCGGCACGAGATAGATCAGCAGGATCGAACTGGAAAGAACCGTCTGTCCGGGGAATTTGAGGCGCGCCACCGCATAGGCGCCGGGGATCGAAAAGGCCAGCGTGATCAGAACCGTGGAGACCGACACGATGGTCGAAATCAGCAGGAAACGGCCAAAATTGAACTTGGTAAACAGTTCGACATAGCTGTCAAACAGGCTGGCCGCGCCCTGGGTCAGATCAATCGACAGATCAAGCGGGTTTAAGAACAGCTCCTGCTGGTTCTTAAGACTGGTCATCACCATCACATAGAAGGGCAGGATGACAATCACGCTGAAGAATACAAAGCCAAAGCCCTTAAGCGTTCGGACAATCACCAGATCAATGGCATAGCGTTTGAGCATGCCAGACTGAATGTCGATCAGGACCGCGCGGTTGGCAAAGGTGACGGCAAGCGCAATCAGCCCGACACCGAAGGCCTGAATAAGCGAGCTTTCGGAAAATGCCAGACTGAACGGTGCGCCAAACGAGACCAGCATCAAGGCAATGATGACGGCGGCAAAGGCGACAAGATAAAGCCCCGGCGTGCGATCAGCGGGCGCGCGCAGCATGATGATGGCGGCATTCACCGCGCCTGCCAGTGCGCCCGCCGATATGATCGGCGTTGCCGGAAGGCCGGTGATCAGGGTCAGTGAAATGCCGGTGATCGCAACCGCAATCGTGCCCCATAGCAAGCCGGTGACAAGACCAAGAAGAAGACCCGTACCGATACGCATTACGAATCCTCCCGATGGACGAATTTGAAATAGAACACGGCAAACACCAGAAGCAGGATGAAGATGGCAACCGCCACCGCCGCCCCGGCCCCGAGGTTGGACAGGGCAAAGCCCTGTTCATAGACATCGACCGTGAGTGTGCGCGTGCCCGCAGCCCCGCCGGTCAGAAGGAAGATGTCGTCGAACTTGTTAAACGTCCAAATGAAGCGCAGCAGGAACAGGGTGGACAGAATGCCCAAAAGTTGCGGCAGGGAAATGTGCCAGAACTGTTGCAAGGGGGTGGCGCCATCGACCTCGGCCGCCTCGTACATGTCGGACGAAATCGACTGCATGCGGGCCAGAATGAACAGGAATGACAGCGGGAAATAGCGCCAGGCTTCAAAGGCAATCACAGTTGCCAAAGCCAGCGGAAATTCAATGGTCAGGCCAAAGATATCAATCGGCAGGGCGCGCTGACCAAAGAAGTTGATGCCCGCATCGGTGACGTTCATGCGTTGCAAAATGGCATTGAACGTGCCGTTAAACGGATCAAGCAGGATGACCCAGGTAAAGGCGACCGCGATCACGGGTGCTACATAGGGAAACAGGAACAGACCGCGAATGATCGACCGCCCGGCAAAGGGTTTGTTGAGCATCTGTGCGGCAAACAGGCCCAAGACCAATGCGCCCAGCGTGCCAAAGACGGTATAGGCAATCGTCACCCACAGCACGGACCAGAATTCGTTGGAATCAAAAATACGTGCGAAGTTATCGAGGGTGAATTCATTGTTGGTCAGGATGTTTTCAGCATTACCCGTCACGGTCGGTTCGCTGTCACGCGGGGAGATGGGATTGGCGGCAAAGCCTTCGTCAGAGACCGCCGTCATTTTAAGACGGGTACGTTCGCCAGCCGGAAGACCATCAAGGGCACAGCGGACCTCAGACCCCGTGACCGTGCAGACATCACCCGGATCGGTCACGGTAATGCCCGCCGGCAAGGTATCGGTCAGGACAACGTCGGTAATGTCGCCTTTGCGCGATGAATTGCGCAGGCGGTACTGGATTTCAAATTCTTCGCCAGCGATTTCAAAATCACCCCGGACCCGTTCGGACACCACCGGGGTTGGCGGGCGCAGGTCAGACAGTTTGACCGGCTTGACCGAAATCCAGAAATTGGCCAGCAACGGAAACAGGACAATGCCCATGACAATCAGAAATGTCGGGGCCAGCATCCAAAGGGCCAGCCGTGCTTCGCGCCGGGCCATCGGGCCGAGTTTGCCTTTGCGCGGCGGTGGTGTGGGTGCCGAATTTTGGGTGGTCGAGTGGGACATTGTTGGCTGGGACCGGGTCATCGTCTTGAAATCCGTTGTGAAAATCGGAAATCCGGGGCGTGATGGTAAGCCACGCCCCGGATCAAGATCGCTTATTCGATGTTGCTGACTTCTTCGTTGATCAGATCAGCAGTTGCATCGGCGTCACGTTCGCCATCAATGAATTCGCGCACACGGCGGTTGATGACCTGACTGTTGATGATGCGCGATGCCTTGGCCAGCTGACCTTCGGCAACACCCCAACGGTTTGCGGTTTCAAGACCGGAAACGATGTCGGTGATGACGGCCGGGTCATACAGCTCTGACAGCGGCTTTTTGCGGTCCACACCCACCGGCAAGGTTGCCCATGCCTTGACAAATTCATCCGGATTGTCGGCGGTGCCATGACGGACAGGGAATTTGCCTTCGGGGGCGATGGAAAGCGTGCTGGTGTAGCCTTCGCCGAGCGAGAATTTGACAAATTCCTCGGCCGGGTCGGTATCGGCATCGTTGGTGATACCGAAATAACGGATGTCACCCCAGGCCGCCCCATTCGGATTGGACGGGCCCATCAGGCGGGTGACAACACCGGTTTTAGAGGCAAGCTCGCCCGAGGTCGGATCGTTATTGATGGTGGGCGGGGCGCTGTCACGCAGGCCCGCCAGTTCGTCAAGGATGAAGGGCGACCAGATGATCATCGCGGCCTTGCCAGCAAAATAAAGCTCGCGCGACTGTTTCCAGTACAGATCCCCCGGGGGCGATGCATCGGCGAGTTTTTTATAAAATTCAAGCGCCTCAACCAGTTTCGCCTTGTCAAAACCGACCGAGCCATCGGCGGCAACCGGGGTTGCGCCGTTTGCCAGGAAGACATGTTCGAGAACCTGGCTCATGAAGTTTTCATCGATCTTGGTCGCAGCGACAAAGCCATACATTTCTGGCGGATTGTGAAGGGTGTCGATGGCCTTGGCGATGTTGGCGTAGGTGTTCGGCGCCTCTAGGCCCGCTTCGTCAAACAGGTCCTTGCGATAAAGCACCATCTGGGTCCAGCCGTCAGAGGGCACAGCGGCGACTTCGCCATCGAAGTCAGCCATGCTGAGTGCTGCTGGGGCGAAGGTATCCTTGCCCAGTTGGTTGACGACTTCGTTGTTGGCCTCGGTATCAAGGATGCCGGCCTCGGACCAGGGCAGGACATATTGCAGCGTCAGATAAATGACGTCTGGCAGGTCGCCAGCGGCGTAGGCCGCGGTGGCACGCGTGCCAAGTTCGGTTTCGGTGACCGGGATGACTTCAACGGACGTTCCGGTTTTTGCTTCGAACTCCTTGGCCATTTCTTCTTGTTTGGCCAGACGTTCGGGTTGTTCTTCGGTGGTCCAGAACCGCAGTTGCGCATTGGCGATGCTGGTGGAAACCAGCAGACCAGCGGCAGCAAGCGTTAAAGCACGCGTAAACCTTGTTTTCATGAGATGCCTCCCTTGGCATTGGCAGCCAGCTTCAATGCTGGCGGGTTGGCTGACCCACGGACGGTCAGCGATGCTTCCCACAGGATTTGGGAAAATCCGGATGCAGGCGAATTTGCCTTGTTTGCCTGCGCGACAACGATCCGCCCGACTTCACGGCCGATCTGATAGCTGGCCTGGCTCATGGTGGTCAGGCCGGGATGGATGGCTTCGCCCATCGGCAGGCCATCAAAACCAATCACGGATATTTCCGATCCGACATCGATACCGGCATGGGCCAGCGCATGGATTGCCCCGATGGCAACTGCGTCAGTGACACACAGAATGGCAGTCGGATGATCGGGGAGTTTGAGAATTTCCAGGACGGCTTCGCGCGCTGCCAGTTCATCAGTGATGCCGTCATGCATATAGCCCGGAAGAATGTCGCACCCATTGGCCTTGGTCGCATTCAGATAGCCAAGGCGACGCTGCCATGCGTAATTCAGGTCGGGATCGCCGCCAAGATAGGCGATCTTACGATGACCAAGGCCGACCAGGTAATTCACCGCATCGACAAAGGCCTTTTCGTTGTCGATATCAAGCCATGCATAGTCATCGCAGTTTTCGGTGCGGCCTTGCGCGACAAAGGGGATGTGGGATGTGCGCAAGAAATCGATGCGCGGATCATGGCGTTTGGTGCGGGCAACGACAAATCCGCCAACCTTGGCTGAGCGGATCAGACGATCCATGACTTCGACTTCGTCATGGCCTTCGGGGACGGCGGATACCAGCAAGTCCCAATCAGAAAGTGCGAGTTCGGTGGCAAGACCATCAAGGATTTCGGCCAGAAACGGATCGATCTGATGACCATCGCGGGCGGGCAGGACAAAGCCGATGGTTTCAACCACGCCACGGGCAAGTCGTCGTGCGGTGGTGGATGGGCGATAGCCCAACTCATCGGCGGCCTTGCGGACACGGGCAACGGTTTTTTCAGCGATGTCGGGATAATTGTTCAGCGCACGCGACACAGTACCCTCTGACAAGCCAAGATGCTTTGCAAGACGGGCAATCGACATGGTTTCGTTTTGCTTCCGAACGCGCGGCACGGAACCTCCCTGAGTGTCTTCGTTAGAGCCTGTTGCATCAAATTTGCCTCACTTTGCCGAGGACATCCTTCTGTCCGGCAAAGAAAGGTCCGCTGTGCGTAGCGGGGCTACGGTTCAAGGACCTTGACGCTGCGGGGCGGAAGAATGTCCCGGCCCACAGGGTTCGTTTTTGGCGGCGTTTCGCGGCGTTACACCGTTTGACCGATGCGCCGCATCGCTCTGCACGCTGTGCCTTGCCAAACGACACGCCAAAAACAAACAAAGCGAGGCAAATTTAATGCAACAGGCTCTACTGCTTTTCACCGCCTTTTTGACGGTGTTTGGTGTTCCGAAACCGCTTTCGGAACAGGGAAACGCTATCCGAAACCGCTTTCGGTTGTCAAACAGTTGATTTTGAACGATTTATTTTGCAACGCGGCAGCGCGCTCAGGCTATCCGCAAGGGTGGGGTGAAATCGCGTATAATTCTTGCACGCCGGGCCTTCTGCGCAAATCCATCAACCAAAGGTATAGAATTCGGCGCGTGCCGCATTTTGCGGCGCAAACCTTTGTTTTACAGGGCGTGGGCGGTGTGATTTTGACCAGTTGGACAGTGACTCGCGCCCTTGCGGTATCGAAGTCGGTGTATGATGCCATCAGACGCCATCCTGTTGGTCGCGGTCCCATTGCCGAGCTGACTTGGTTTTTATCTGCTAAGTATTGAATTTCCTTGCCTAAAACGGGGGAAACCCTATCAGATGGTGTTATGACAACCCAAAATGCCGAGATTAATCCGAATGCCATTGCGCAGGTAAAGGTTCTGGCCTTGCTGGGTGCGGTGTTGCTTGTCGGGGCGAATTCGTTTGTTTTAAGTCCGATCCTGTCAGAAGTGGCAGGCGGGCTTTCGACGCAGCCCTATCATGTGGCCTGGGCGATTTCGGCGTTTGGCGCGGCGACGGCGGTGTCGGCATTGACCCTGGCGGGGATGGTTGACCGGATGTCGGTTGGCCGTGTGTTGGGCGGTGCCGCCCTTCTTTTGGCGCTGGCGCAAGTTTCAAGCGCGCTCAGCCAGCATTGGGTTTGGCTGTGTCTGTCGCAGGCACTGGCCGGGGTGGCGGTGGGTGTTTTGTTGCCGGGATCCTATGCCACGGTGACCGCCACAGCCCCCAAGGGGCGCGAGGCCGCGCGGCTTGGCGTGGTTCTGACCGGGTGGGCGTTGTCGCTTGTGGTAGCCGTGCCCGCCGCAGCGTTCATTACCGAGCAATTTGGCTGGCGGATGGTGTATTTCCTGATGGCCGGGTTGTCGGTTCTGGTGGCCGGTGTTTTGGTGATTTTGCTGTCGGATGTGCGCGGCGGGATGACGACGCGGACATCGCCGTTGCGGGCATTTATGTTGCCCGGTGTGCGGCAATTGCTGGCGGTGATGCTGGTTTATATGAGCGCGTTTTACGGATCGTTTGCCTTTTTCGGGGATGGCGTGCGCACGGCCTTTGGCCTGTCGGCGCAAGGCAGCGGCATGTTTGTCATGGCTTATGGCATCGGATTTGGCGCCATGGGATTTGTTCTGGGTGTGGTATCGCCCAAGATTACCCGCGGGTATTTGTGTTTGGTGTTGATCGCGATTGCGACAAGCTATGCCAGTTGGGGATTGACCCTGCAAAGCCAGATCAGTGCGTTGGCGGGAACCGCGATTTGGGGGATGCTAAACCAGCTTGGCCTGAATGCGATGGTGGTGTCGCTTAACCGTCAGGCGGCAGAGGCCCGCGGCGCGGTGATGGGGCTTAATAGTGCGGTGACCTATTCGGCGGTGTTTGCCGGGCCGATGATCATGGGGCCGATTTATGCCGGGTTCGGCTTTGCCGCCGTGGCCGGGCTTGGGTCCGTTTTGGTGATTTGCGGCGTGATTGTCAGTTGGCGAAGCGCCTGAGGCGGGAATGACGATCTTCTCAAAAACGCAAAATGGCGGGTCGAAACCCGCCATTTGCATATGTGTGTCTAATCGTATCGCTTAGCTGAAATCAAGCGCGCGGTCGCCGTTGGCGTCCTTGATGCGGGTCGGAAGACCCATGCCGTTGAGCAAATTCAGGAACGGTTTGGAGGGCAGGTCTTCTACGTTTGCCATTTTCTTCACGTCCCATTCGCCCGTGGCGATCAGCATCGCAGCCGCGACCGGCGGTACACCGGCGGTGTAGGAAATGCCCTGGCTTCCGACTTCGTTGTAGGCGTCCTTGTGGTCGGCCACGTTATAGATCAGGACTTCGGTTTCCTTGCCGTCCTTCGTGCCCTTGACCAGATCACCGATGCAGGTCTTGCCGGTATAGTCCGGGGCGAGCGAGCTTGGGTCCGGCAGGCAGGCCTTGACGACCTTCAGCGGCACAACTTCGAGGCCCTCCGCCGTGGTGACCGGTTTTTCCGACAGCAGGCCGATATTGTTCAGGACCGTGAAGACATTGACGTAGTGATCGCCAAAGCCCATCCAGAAGCGGACGTTTGGCACGTCAAGGTTCTGGGAGAGGGAATGGACTTCGTCATGGCCGGTCATGAAGGTCTGGCTTTCGCCGACGACGGGCATGTCCCAGATCTTTTTGACTTCGAACATTTTGTTCGACTGCCATTTGCTGTCCTGCCAGGAATAAACCGTGCCGGTAAATTCGCGGAAGTTGATTTCCGGATCGAAGTTGGTGGCAAAGTATTTGCCATGGCTGCCGGCATTAATGTCGATGATGTCAATCGAGTCAATTTTATCGAAGTAATCTTCGACCGCC